>Ga0194037_1000011_pt1 | contig 160676 bp, 160 predicted proteins | sample JunL306m_MetaG_FD_148653 | JGI IMG/M metagenome (GOLD analysis project Ga0194037, IMG submission 148653) | Anoxic zone freshwater microbial communities from boreal shield lake in IISD Experimental Lakes Area, Ontario, Canada - Jun2016-L304-6m | ecosystem: Environmental > Aquatic > Freshwater >...
GGCCGCCGGTCATGATCAAGTTCACGCTTCCGGTGCTGGAGAAGCTCGGCTTCACTGACGGGCAGGTGTATACAACACTGGAAAACAGGATGAAATGCGGCCTGGGAAAATGCGGTCGCTGCAATGTCGGCAATGTCTACGTCTGCAAGGACGGCCCGGTCTTTACCGCACGCCAGGTCAAGAACATGCCGATGGAGTTTTGAGTAATGGCTACTATGGAAAAAAACATCAAAAGCATCAGGAAAAACCGTAAGCGCCAAAGAGTCAGGGCGAAGGAGCAGTCTGTTCTATCGGTAGTTTCCCTTCGAATTTCCGACGAGGAAAAGAACCGTATTGACGAAATTATGCGTAATGGTAATATCAAGCGCTATTCAGACATAATGCGGATGGCCATTCATTTGGTTCAGGTACCTGACAATGACGAACATGAACATGCAGGAATATTCCACTGAGCAGGACATTATCAACCATACGATACTGGAACATCCATCTAAACTGTTTGTAGAGACAACGACGCGCTGTAACCTCGGGTGCCTCATGTGCGTCAAGCAGACTGCCGGCTGCGAAATGCATGAAGAGGATATGAATCCGGAGACCTTCTCTGCATTGACACCGGCTTTGCCACATCTTGAAACGCTGATTCTGAACGGCATCGGCGAACCACTGCTCAACCCTCACCTGGAAACATTCATCCGCACAGCTAAATCTCTTATGCCGAAAACCGGGCGGGTAGGCTTCCAGTCCAACGGTCTATTGCTTACCGATGCAAGGGCCGCCTCCCTGCTGGAAGCCGGTCTTGACCGCATCTGCCTGTCCATTGACGCCGCTTCGCCTGAGCTGTTTCAGACCCTCAGAGAGGGGGGGCATCTGTCGGATATTGAACGTGCCCTGGCGGCGATAGTCACTGCCAAACGTTTGTGTGGTCGGCCGGACGTGGCCATCGGTATTGAATATGTGGTCATGCGCAAAAACCTGACTGAGCTGCCGGCGGCGCTCCGCTGGGCAGCTGCTCACGGAGCTGCCTTTGCAATCGTAACACATGTGCTGCCGTACGAAGAGCAACATGCCGGCGAGGCAGCCTACACCCTGTGTACGGCTGAGGCAGTCGAACTATTCAGACAGTATTCTGCAATAGCGCATCAACATGGTCTGAATATTTCGAACTATTTCGAGTCGCGCTGGAAGTATTCACGCAGTAAAGACGAACAGAAGCTGGTCGATATTGTTGAAACCATGAAGGCTGAGGCAGCCCGTCGCGAACTCTTCATCGATATGAAAAAACTGCTGCTGATGGACATCCGGCAGGCGGATGAGGTCGCAGATGTCTTTGCCCGAGCACGGGAGGTCGCCTGCGAGAGTGGAATCGAACTGCGGCTGCCCGAGATCGCTCTGCTTGGAAAACGCCACTGCAGCTTTGTCGAGGAAGGCAGCGCTTTTGTGTCAGTTAATGGAAACGTCTCGCCTTGCTATTTTCTGTGGCATCGCTATCGCTGTTATGCCAGTGGCTGGCGCCAACAGGTGGTACCCAAGGTTTTCGGAAATGTAACGGAACAGGATGTATTGCAGATTTGGAACAGCCAGGCATATGGCGCTTTCCGGGCACAGGTCTCCAGTTATGACTACCCGGGATGCTCGAACTGCACTCTGGCCCCTTGTGATTACGTGCAGACCGATGCTTTCGAACAGGATTGTCACATCGGGGAAGTACCGTGTGGCGCCTGCCTGTGGTGCACAGGAGTGTTTCAATGTATGCAGTGATACCAGGGGGAGCTTGAAAGGCATCATGGAGCTGCTTGCTTACAGTCAGATAGAAATAGAGCACCTGAAACGCCGTGACAAGAAGCTGGGCGCGGCAATTGACAGGATTGGAGTTATCGAGCGGGAGGTCACACCCGACCTGTTCACTGCGCTGATCAAGAGTGTCGTGGCGCAACAGATCTCACGTAAGGCGGCTGATACGGTGTGGGGGAGACTGTGTGGACAACTTACGGAAATTACACCCGACAGTATTGGGGCTGCCGATGTTTCGGATATCCGTAAATGTGGTCTGTCGATGCGCAAGGCCGAATACATCAAAGGCCTTGGCGATGTGGCGATCTGCGGCGAACTTGATCTTGTGCAACTCGCCGAACTTTCGGACGCCGAGATAATAAAAAAGTTATCGTCCCTGCGCGGACTGGGTATCTGGTCTGCTGAAATGCTTCTTATATTCTCGTTATGCCGTCCGGATGTGGTAAGCTGGGGCGATCTTGCCATCCGACGTGGTATGATAAATCTGTACGGACTGAAAAGCCTCAGCAAAGAACAGTTTGAACGGTATCGCAAAAGATACTCGCCATTTGGTTCAGTTGCATCTCTTTATCTCTGGGCGGTATCAGTCTGATTCATGAGTCGGTTGAACAGTAGCTGGTTCGAGATTGGTACTAAATATGCACTTTACGTTGTCTGGTCTTGATTGTTGCAATCCCTGGGCGTTAACTAACTGTTTTTAAGCATATTCCCGCTCGAGTATCCTGCACCGGGCTTCGTTATTTGGCTGTTATCCCGTCTAAACACTGACATACTCGTGAGTTTCATGCTGCAAATACCAATAACATTTCGTGACGAAATTGAATCGATCAACATACCATCGATTCCACATGTATTATTGCGGTTTCTGAAGGTAGTGGAAGATGATCACGCATCGATTGCAGAGCTGGCAACTCTGGTCGGGCAGGATCCCGCGTTAAGCGCCCGTTTTCTTGCAGTCGCCAATTCTCCGGCTCTGCGCCGCAATCGAGAAGTTACAAGTCTGGCACAATGTATGATAACTCTGGGAACCCGACTGGCGCGAACCCTTGCTGCCTGCCTTGCTGTCCAGAGTGTATTTGCGCGCTCGGCCGGTGAAATGCAGTACAATTTCAGTGGGTTCTGGAAACATTCGTTGCGAGTGGCTGAAATGTCCCGTGCGATTGCTGCGTGGAAGGGGGACATTGATACTGAAGAAGCCTATCTGGCCGGTCTGATGCATGATGTCGGCCTTCTGCTTCTGATGGGAAGCGAGGGTGAGCGCTATGGAGAAGTTCTTCGTAAAAGCATTGACGAATCAGTACTGAGCGACATTGAGAAACCGATTATCGGCACGGACCACGCCGCTGTCGGGGCGTGGCTGGTTGATCAGTGGAAATTGTCTTCTTTCATGTCGGATGCGGTGCTGTTTCATCATAAGTCGCCTGTCGAAATAGTTGATGCAGACCCGTTGAGTCAGATTGTCTGGTCTGCACATATCATCAGCGCCTATAACGAAAGGCTCGATCTTACACATGTAGATCAGATACCTGATTTTATTACCGTCAAATCAATTTTTGGAATTGACACGAACAAGTTGGCCACCATTCGGGACAAAACTTCTGAACAGGTCGCCGTGCTTGCCGAGGCGCTTGGTGTAACGGAAGCTGCCGATTCCGAAGTACTCCCGTCACCTGTCGTCCCGTTTGAGGCTGCTGGAAGATCACGCAGAAACACGAGTGATCCGGTTTATTCGCACATGGATGACGTGGTTCGGGATATGGCTTTAATGCAGGTGTTGCAGCAGAATCTGTCATCATTGTGCGGTGAAGAAGATATTTTTATAGCCGTGAAAGAGTCCGCCAGAATCCTGTTTGGCCTTGGACGGCTCGCCTTCCTGCTCGTCAATCCAGCCAAATCAACCCTTTCAGGCCCCAATTTTTTGGGTCAGTCTGCATTGCTGCAGCGACTTGAAATCAGACTCGATCCGGGCGGCAGCCTGGCTGCTGCTGTTGTTCTGGGTACTCAGCCATATTCTACGTTTGACAAAGATCGTCCTGCCGGAGTATCACTTGTCGACATGCAGATTGCTCATATACTCGACAGCGAAGGTTTGTTATATATCCCGATGTGTATTCGTGACCGGCATTTCGGCGTCATGGTCTATGGTATAAGTGTGCTGCAGCACTCCCGAATTCAGAAACGCCTTGCCTGGATGACACATTTTGCCCATCTGGCTGCGACCAGTATTGACGCATGGCGGGTGATGCGGAACAATGAAGAGCATATAGAGGCGAATGTTACGAGCCGCTTTGAACTGCAGGCTCGCAGAGTCGTTCACGAAGCGGGAAACCCTCTCGGTATCATCAAAAACTATCTCAAGATCGTTACCCGGAAGATTCCGGATGAAAACGATATTCATCAGGAACTGGAGATTCTCAGGGAGGAAATTGACCGGGTTTCACATATTTTACAGCGTTTGAACTCCTTGAACGATGCTTCCCTTAGAACGGGATCTGTCAACATAAACAGCGTAATTGACGGAATGTTGTCACTCTACGGTGACTCCCTCTTCACAGTTTGCGGTATTTCTGTCGAAAAAGTGCTGGCTCCTTCTCTTTTACCGATTACCGGAGACCAGGACAGTGTCAAACAGATCCTTTTAAACATTTGGAAAAATTCGGCAGATGCGATGACAGCAGGTGGACGTGTTGTCATCTCCACAAGAGGCACTATCATGAAAAATGGACGCCATTATGTCGAACTCATTTTGAGCGACACCGGTCCAGGCCTGCCACCGGATGTCATGCAGCGGCTTTTTCAGACTCTGGAATCGGACAGGCGGCCCGGCCACTCGGGGATAGGCCTGTCTATTGTCGCGTCTCTGGTGGAGCGTCTTGAAGGAATGATTACATGCCGGAGTGATGCCGAAAGCGGTACCATTTTCACTATCTTATTACCATTTGCATCTACAGGGATGAAAAATGACCATCTTGGGTACAGCATATGACGATTCTGCCGAGAATTGGTGTGATCGTCCTCAGCGCATTCTCATCGTAGATGATGAACCACGTATGCGCTCCAGCCTGAGACTGCTTCTGAGCGACGCAGGTCGTGACATCTTTGAGTGTAATACCGGTAGCGAATCAATGGCGATCCTCACGTCTCAAGAGGTAGACCTCGTGCTGCTGGACATCAATCTCCCGGACATATCCGGCCTGAGGGTGATGGAGTGGATTGCAGGCAACAAAATACCGACCAGCGTTATCATGGTCAGCGCCGATGTACACATTGACTCCGCCATACGTGCGTTGCGCTGCGGCGCTGTGGAGTATGTACGTAAACCACACGAACTGGAAGAAATCCAGCACAAGGTAGAAAGTGTCCTGCACAGACGCCGACTGGAACGCAGCCACGCCATGATGACGGCACGACTTGAACAGTCGGAACGCCTGCACCGGTTTCTGGTGGATAGTTCTCCTGACCTCATCTACACACTCGACTCGGAAGGTCGCTTCAAGTTTATCAATGGACGGGTTGAATCAATGCTCGGCTATTCGCGCGAAGAACTGATAGGAAATTATTACACAGTCATCGTCCACGAAGAAGATCTCGAACATGCAGTCTATGCATTCACCGAGCGCCGCAGCGATGACCGGGCCACTGCCAACATCGAAGTTCGTCTGCGGAGCAAGGATAACAGGTATCGTCATTTCGAAAGCCGCCATGTTGTGGCAATGTTGAGCGCAATGGGCATGTACGAAAGCGGACCTGTCGGTCAGGAACAGCAGTCGAGACGCTTTTTGGGAACATATGGCGTCGCGCGGGATATCACTGAACGTAAGATTGCCGAGGAAACCATCAGTTTTCAGGCATTGCACGACCATCTCACCAGTTTGCCAAACCGAAGATTGTTTAAAGATCATCTGGAACTGTCGATGGCTCAGTCGCACCGTTACGGGGGGGTGGTCGGTGTCATGTTCATCGATCTTGACCGTTTCAAACTGGTAAATGATACCCATGGGCATGCCGAGGGCGATAAACTGCTGAAAAGTGTAGCACAGCGACTTTCAGGTTGTGTGCGGGCCAGTGACACGTTAGCCCGCCAGGGGGGCGACGAGTTTACTATCCTGTTGCCGGATCTGTCTCATCCAGAAGGCGCGGCAGTCATTGCCGAAAAGATTCTGGAAGAATTCAAACTCCCATTTATTGTTGCCGGCCAGGAATTCCGTGCCACTGCCAGTATCGGTATTTCTATCTTTCCCCGTGACGGGGAAAATGCCGATCTCCTCCTGAAACATGCCGACATAGCAATGTACAAGGTCAAGGCTAACGGCAAGGATGGCTACACGTTCTTTACCAATGAAATGAATTCCTGCTATCACGAACGCATAAGTCTTGAAAACGAATTGCGCCAGGCAGTACAAAATTCAGAGTTTGAATTACAGTATCAGCCGCAAATAAACGTAAACAGCAACAGAGTTGTCGGCATGGAAGCCCTGATACGCTGGCGGCATCCGGTACACGGGCTTATGAATCCCAGCGGCTTCATCGATATGGCAGAAGAAATCGGTCTGATCAGCGCTATTACCGACTGGGTGCTGGACGAGGCGTGCAGACAACTTGTTCTCTGGCATAAAATGGGACTGGACAACCTCCGCATTGCAGTCAATGTTTCACCGCAGGAGTTCAATAATAACGACGTGGTCGCTCGTATTCTCTCCTGTCTGACCAGATATCACCTCCCCGGACATGTTCTGGATATTGAAATAACGGAAAACCTTCTGCTGAACGATGTTGCAGGTGTAATTGACAAGGTGCGGCATTTGCGGGAACGAGGCATACGTATTTCGATTGACGATTTTGGGACCCGCTATTCTTCTCTGAACTACTTACGGAAGTTTCCGTTCGACTCGATAAAAATAGACAAGTCATTTGTCCGCGACCTGGTTGAACATCATAATTCACTTCCAATAATTCATGCTATTATCGGTATAGCGAGGGGATTTGGAATCCATCTTCTGGCGGAAGGGATAGAATCCAGTTTTCAGCTGAAAATCCTGCAAGAACTGGGTTGTGAGGATATGCAGGGATATTTCTTCAGCAAGCCGTTGCCGGTTAGTGAGGTAGAACGCCTGCTGTTCGATTCAGACAGATGGGGAAAAATCCACAGACAAGTCCCTGCTGAAATCGTTCGAACCCGCCAGAGCTATTCCTCTTGATCAAAGGACGTAAATGGCCGTTCCTGTAACAATAAAGAGACTCCTTGTTTTACAACCGATAGACCTTCCGGTATTTCATCCGATAGCGCTCAAAATGGTGCACCTGCTTGAAAATCCGGATTTTGTTATCAGTGATCTTGTCAGCACGGCCAACGACGACCAGGTTCTGGCCGGGCAAATCCTCAAAATGGCAAACTCGCATCTCTATAGCGGTCGCATCAAGGTGGAAACGGTCAAGGATGCATTTGTACGGCTTGGGGCGTATAACGTCTCAAATCTTGCCATGGCCGCCTCCCAGGCTGCTCTGCACGTCTCCAAAAACGAATTTGTTAACGGGATCATGCTTGAACTCTGGCTTCATTCGCATGCCTGCGCTTTAGGCTGCCAGTGGGTTGCCATGAATTGCGGTCAGCGAAATATTGCCGATCAGGCATATCTGGCCGGACTGGTACATGATGTCGGCAAACTGCATCTGCTGAAGGCGCTGGAACGGCTCACCAATGCAGGATTGGCTCAGGCTGCCTTGGAAAGAGGGCTGCTGCTTGAGATATTCAATGAGATGCACCTGGAACACGGATCACGCCTGATGGAACATTGGAATATGCCGCCTGTCTACCGCATGGTCGCAGCGCGGCATAATCAAATGGAAATCAGCACAGATACCGGATCGGGTGATATGGTGCTTGCTATTGTTCGTCTGGTAAACATTGCCACACGCAAACGGGAACTTAGCCTCAGTACTGAAGAAAACAACATTCCAATTCTGGAACTTCCCGAGGCTGTCAAACTGAGGATGACGGACGTGCAGCTGATGGAGTTGTATAGCGTTCTGGAAAAATCGCGGGAGGTGGGTTTCTGAAAATCCTGGCGTTCTGCCTGGAGTGGAAATCCGCAATTTATACATTTCGAGCAGGTCTTCCCAGATGAAGCTATTACCCCTGCTGGCCTTTACCCGGATCCCCGGCAACGCCTTTTCTTTTTTTATACGGCGGATGTTGCGTTGGTCCCGAGGGAAGTCTGCACTCTATCAGGAGTCCAAAGACAATCTTTTCGCCTATTTGCAAGAAAGCCGCAGCGAGGCCGAAGAGCGAGCTGTGGCACTCCATGCACGCTATCAACTTGGACCTCTTGCCCAACTTTCGACCGCTTCCCTGTACCGGAAAAACCTCTATCTGCTCGACACACTGGAACAGGCAACGCAAGGGCTTCCGTTGCCATTTTGTGACAGTAGTATTGTCAAGGCTCTGGATGTCGGCTCACAGGACTGGTATTACGTATTTGCACTCGAACGATGGCTGCATTGGCATAACCGGAATAATGATGAGCCGGTTGAGCTTACCGGCATCGAACTGGATGGTTATGAGATCTACGGCGATTTCCATTCACGTCAAGACTATGCACAGGCATATGTGGAGCAAACCGGTAATCAGAATGTACGTTATAAAATTAGTGATTTTTTAAAATTGAGAGAAGGCGAACACGACATCATTTTTATCTTCTACCCATTTCTTCTGAGATACCAACTGCTGCTGTGGGGGTTGCCACTCCGTTACTTCGCTCCAAAAAAAATCCTGCTGCAGGCAGCCGCGTTAACCCGACCGGGCGGTTGGCTTGTGGTGTTCTCCCATACCCTGCGCGAACATGAAGTACTTCTGGAATTGTGCCAGGCGATCGGAGAATATCAACTGCTGCGTGAAGGTCAGATATTGAGTAACCTTATGGATTTTCATGGAGAAACAAATGACAGCCGTTTTTCCATTTGGGTGAAAATGGAATATAATTGAGACGATTACTATTGTTTTTGTTCGCCAGATTAAGGCTGCGGGAGCTTTTTATTGAAAACATGGATACCCTGGTTTTTCCGACTGCATCAGCTCACGGGCCACCTGAACGGCCCGTTCGGCATTATCTGCCCAAAGGTCTGCGCCCACAGTGCGCCACAGGTCAGGTATCGCATTGACGGGCAAGATCGGGAAGCGGCGGATCTTCCTGACAGCAGAATGGTGCTTTTTCAGTCATGACCGGCTCATGCCTGTAGTTCAAGAGGGCTACGGTTCAAGCTGTCCAAAATGCCGCGCACCCTGACCAGTTCATCTTCTGAAAGTATCGCCGTGTCTGCAAGCCACGTAAGCAGTAAGGCCTTGCATTCCGGCATCCCCGCACGGGCGTCGACCAGGCTTGCGACAAGCAGTGTCGGCAGATCGGGGAAATTGACAAGGGTCGTAGATAAAATTGCCGCAGTCAACTCCCGGCAGGCTTCATCGTAACATTCCGGGGAGATCACTGCGCAACGCTTCAACCGCATGTCGGCAACGCTCATGCGAAGCGCCTCGGTTGAAACAGCAGCCGGTACGTCAGTCAGCTCTTCGACAAGCAGTTCAAGCTGGCGCTCCAGCAGCATCAGCGGCATGCCACGACTGGAGAGCAGCCTGCCGAGCCACAAAACCTGATGGGAAATGATCTCTGCCGGCTGATCGGACAGGGCGGCAAGCCAGGCGACATCGCTTTCGGTAAAACGCCGTCCCCGTTCACCGTAGCGCTTCTCATAGTAGGAAAACTCTTTATGACATCGTTGACCTGCTTTCACTGCGGCCTGAAGTATCTCACGGTTTTGCGGCACCGGATGATCCCCTGCCTCCGGGTTGAGGGAAGACACCGTAATGCCCAGATCTTCCGGGGCAAACGGGTAGAGCGTTCTATGAAAGAGCTCAAGTGCCTCGTACATTTCGACAGCCCCCTGTTCGGCTGTGCTGACTGTTTCTCTGCCGGCGTCATTCATGACCGAACGGAACTCCTCCCAATGGGTTTCTGTGGCTTCGCCATACCCCCGGTAGAAGGAAACCCCCTGTTCATCTTCAAGATTGAAACAGCGGACAATGTCCGGCAGATGCACTTGGTTGCCACGGGTAGTCCCCTCCAGGACATACAGATACCCGAGCAGTTTGTCCGGCGACGCTGCCGCATCGCTGCGAATCTTTCGGGAAAAATCCAGCGCCAGCCTGATCGCCGGAACTATGTCCGGCATCATTTTTGGCGCGAAAAAAGAAAGATCGGCGCAAAGCATCCTGAAACGGGATTTCAGCAGTGGCCGGAGTCTCCCGATCAGCGCCGAACGGGATTCGGCAAGAGTTTGTTCGAAAGTTGAGAGGATGACGGCAAAGCCACGCAACTGTCCAAGATAACTTTCCAGCGGCAGCGTGCCGTTGGCCATGGCAATAACGAAGGGTAGTTTTTCAAACGTTTCATGGCGTGGCCAGGTGATGGAGCGGAGATGAGCGACAAGGGGTAGAGGCAACGGTGTTTTCATAAGAGCTCCTGTAAGCGGAATGGATTTTTTCAAGAGAATCCATAGCCTGCTATTGTACGCCAGAATGCAACTGATCACAACTCATCACAACATGTTAATCGGGAATTACTGGAGCGTTTTCGCGAGGACAACGGTGATGTCATTGAGGCGGTTGACAGCGCATGACGCTGTGCAACTTGAGCGGTATTCTTGAGTGTCCTAGTGCCTTCAGAAACTCTCACTCAGTTTTTCCCTGGTGAGCAGTTCCAGTGTCAAGTCAATGATGCGAGCACAGACTTCTTCATGAGTAAGGTTGTCGTTATTGATTGTGATGTCCGCGTACTTTGTGTACAAGGTGGATCGCTCTTGAAACAGGTTGTCAAAATCCTGGTCCGGACGTTTTGCAAGACCTCTCGTGCTATAGTCGTGAATCCTTGATTCCAGTACGGAGCGAGCCACATTGAGAAAAACGGCTATACCATCAGACTTGAGGTGAGCCATGGCTCTATCGCTATATACGGCGCTGCCACCGGTTGCTATGACGCAGTTGTGGAGCGTAAGTCCGAGTAGAACGTCCTCCTCTATTTGTCGTAGAACCTCATAGCCATCTGTATCCACAATATCCTGCAATGTCCGTTTCTGACCGGTCTGGATTAGCACGTCCGTATCCAGGAAATGAAGCGAGGTCTGCTTGGCCAAGATGACACCGACGGTGCTCTTGCCTGCTCCAGGCATTCCAATAAGAACGATATTTGAACGTGGTTGAGTCATTTGTCTCGATTGCTATGCTATGTGGGTGGGTTCATCTCTTTTTCGTGCCACTCATTGATCTTGATTTTCCCAAGAACCTGTCAGGTTGTTTTCTGAGAACCCCGCTTTACACAAAACAGAAAAAGCACTTACAATTTATCGTCGTAAGTGCCTGTAATTGTTGGCAAGTGTTCCTGGATTTGAACCAAGAGATGACGGAGTCAGAGTTTTTTGCATTATGGTGTAAGTCTTTATTTTAGCTTTATATTTTGTGTATTATCCTTCGGGTGTATCCCGAAGCGTTGCATTTGTTCCGTGCGGAACGATGCAGCCAGTGTTGTATAGATTTGTGTGGTTGCAATGCCTGAATGTCCGAGTAGTATTTGCACGGTTCGGGTGTCCAATCCCCAGTATACACAATGTGTTGCAAATCAGTGGCGCAGCATATGCGCTGTTATGTGAGATGTTATCCCTGCTTTTTTGGCGGGTCCGTCTATGCGGCCAATATTGGGGGAGTATGGTTTGCCTGATCGTTTGGATATCATCAGTATATCATCTGGATTGCGTTTTGCAATTAATTGATTAAGTTTTGGTTCAAGCATTGGTATTATCGAAATAAGTCGCTGTTCTTCTTTATCCGCTGATGTTGTTGGAATGGGTGAGATTACAGTCAAATATGATTTGTATTTACATTTTAGTAAGCATGGGTAAAATTGATTTATGGTATTTGTCTGGGATGAAATAAAGAACCGGTACGAAGAGCGGATAGAACTGATGATCAATGACGCTAGGGAATACGACGCAACTCACTATCGCTGATAATTTTCATAAAGGGGACACATGGCAACGCTTACCATTTCCGGTCTTGACCCGGATTTAAAACATGAAGCCGCTGCGATTCTGAAAGAGCACGGCATGACGGCAAAAAGCGCAGTATCTGCTTTTCTCCGGAGTATAGTTACAGAGCACAAGGAAGGCCGCTGTTTTTGTCATGACCTGGAAGTAAACGAAGAAACGCGCCGGGTTTTTGAGGAAACCGACCGGGGGGAAAATGTCAGATCATTCTCTTCACCTGCTGAAATGTTCAAACACCTGAAGGCGCAATGAGACAACCACGGACAACGGGACGTTTTGAACGTGATTATTCCCAAATGGTCAAACGTGGCAAACAGATTGATAAGCTTGATTCCGTCATGATGATGCAGATAAATGAGGATGCCTTACCGCCGCGTAACCGGGATCACGCCTTGGATGGAAATTTCAAGGGTTTTCGGGATTGCCATATTGAACCGGATTGGTTGTTGATTTACAAGGTTGAGGGGGATGTTATCACTTTTGAACGGACGGGAACACACAGCGATATTTTCAGGTAATCAATTGTATCCAGACATTCAGACAACAAAAGGCGACCAATTAAGGCCGCCTTTTGTTGTTCCTCAAATTTGAAGAGGTTTCGTATATGCCGCCGTATATCGCGCAAGCGTCAGTACCTTAGTACTTCATCGCGCCGTTGGTGACTGATGAGCCGTTGGTCTGCATGCCGTAGATCTGACCGGTGGTTTTGTTATGCCAGATGATGTCAGCTTTACCATCTCCATCAAGATCGCCCGCTCCGACTATGCGCCAGTCGGTGTTCGGTTCGGTCCAGATCAGGTTGGCTGTGGATGCGTTGGTTCCGTTGGTCTGGCCGATGGCTACCTGTCCGGTGGTGCTGTTCCACCAGAGCAGTTCGGCCTTGCCGTTGCAGTTGAAGTCAGCGGCGGCGACTATTTTCCAGTTTGTGTTCGGTTCGGTGTAGATGAGGCCACCACCGGCTATTGCTGTTCCTGACCAATTGTCTAAACTCCGCTGACGCGAGGACCAAAAACGAAATGCAGTTTTTTTATTCACTGTCCCCGAAATCGAGCGGAATCGAGGCTAACAAAAAACGAGGCAGCCATTTGGTCGCCCCGTTTTGACAAACTGTAAAATTTTCCGACAGGATTAACTTTTTTTCCGCCTCCAGAGGGCAAACCCGCCAAGTCCAGCGCCAAACAGTAAAAGTGTGGACGGTTCGGGAACTGGAGCAACATCTGCGGTAAGCTTCATATCAAAGTATGTAGAACCACCATGATCTTCCGCCAAGACCTGAATAAGGTTATTGCCTGAGAAAACAAAAGGTGAGCTTGAAATATCAAGAGTGTACTCCCAAGGATTTACACTCGTGTATCCCTCTGCGTTAGCTTTAGCAACTTGGGTACCGTTAATAAATATTATAAAACCGTTATCAGCAGCCACATTTAACTTAAGCAGTCCGTTTATTGTACCATCAACTCTAAAGTTCTTTTGAAGTGCTAAATCGGTTCCTGCGAGCCAATACGTGCTTTGTGGTAGACCACCATTATTTCCGAAAGCGGCATTCCCTGTTGACCATGTTGCAGAGTTCCAGCCAAAAGAACTATAACCTGCGGCGTTCCAATTGCTCCAAAGATCAGGTTGAGCAAATTGCTGATATTGCCATGAACTTCCCTGGTCAACCAGGGTGGTCAGCGTAGCCTGTGCCGCACCTGATGATGCTAAAATCATTGCAAGCCCTGCCAGTGAGACGATCACTTTTTTAAACATGGTAATAATTCCTCCTGTTATCTAATTATAAGACCAATGTTAAAGCAATTAGTGTACCAACAAAATATACAATTATATTTATTAGATTGTTAGCGTTGTACGCTTGAAATTTGGAAGTGGTGTGTAAAATATATCGACAGGTGATACAGATCAGGGTAGCAAGAAATGAAAGTACAACCATAAGTACAATCGATATTTTCAAAATAAAAAGCACTTACAATTTATCGTCGTAAGTGCTTGTAATTATTGGCAGGGGTACCTGGATTTGAACCAAGAGATGACGGAGTCAGAGTCCGTTGCCTTACCGTTTGGCTATACCCCTAAAAAGGTCTGCCTTTGTATCAAATCGGGCTGCGGACGTCAAGCCTTTCTTTGACCACGCGCTGCAGCTGCACCAGCTTCAATCGCCCTGATATTTGCCGGAATCAGGCGATGATTCCGCTCGGGTAACGTCTTTTTTAGCGCCTCTTCCAGCGCAGCGAACGGCAGCGCTCCCGTCAATGCTATGTAGGCTCCGCACGCTACCATGTTGACCATTCGTACATCACCCAGATCGATAGCCAACTGGTTCATCGGCACCAATACCAGCTCTATACCAGGCAGTTCAGTACCGTCGCTGTTTACCAGGCTTGAGTTGACGATACAAATACCGCCCGATTTGACCCTGGCGGCGTACTTGTCAAACGAGAGCTGATTGAGAATAACCGCTACCGAGGGGTTGCCGACGACCGGAGATCCTGTATCACCATCGGAAAAAACCACCGTGCACATGGCCGAGCCACCCCGTTTTTCAACCCCGTAGACCGGGAAAAAAGATACATTAAGACCTTCGTGGATGGCAGCATAGGAAAGCAGGTTTCCGGCCAGGAGCGCGCCCTGACCGCCGTAACCTGATATGAACACATCGTAGCGCATGAATATCTCCGGACTATAGGTTAGCAGTATTGCGGTATACACCCAACGGGAAGTAGGGGACCATCTCATCACCCACCCGCTTGTTGGCTTCCAGCGACTGCATGCCCCAATTTGTCGGACATGCGGCCAAGGCCTCTACAAAAGAAAAACCTTTTTTTTCGACCTGATAGCGGAAGGCCGCATGTATCATCTTCTTGGCTTGCAACACGTTCCTGGGGTTATTAACCGCAACTCGAGCCGAAAAGGCCACTCCTTCAAGCTGAGCCAGCAGTTCAGCCATCTTGAAGGGCGCACCGTCATTATTGATGTCGCGACCATAGGGTGAGGTTGACGTTCTCTGCCCGGGCATGGTGGTGGGAGCCATCTGGCCTCCGGTCATGCCATAGGTGGTGTTGTTGACAAATATGACGGTGATGTCTTCGCCGCGATTGGCGGCGTGGATAATCTCGGACATGCCGATGGCCGCAAGATCGCCGTCTCCCTGATAGGTGAATACCATCCGGTCCGGGCGGGCCCGCTTGGCTCCGGTAGCTACTGCAGGAGCACGACCGTGGGGCGCCTCAATCACGTCAATATCAAAATAGCCATACAGAAATACCGAACAGCCGACCGAAGCGACCCCGATTGTCTCGCTTCTGATTCCTAAATCGTCCATTGCATTAGCCACCAGCCGGTGGATCGAACCGTGATGACAACCGGGACAGAAGTGGGTCTGAACGTCTTTCAGGCTCTCGGGCCTGGTGAATACCTGTTTCATTGATTAATCCTCAGCTGTTCAGGCGGGTGCCTGGTAGTTTTGTCTGATCTGCTCGAAAAGTTCTTCCGGTGTAGGAAGCGAACCGGCACCAGGCGGACGCCCATAAAAGGCCACCTCAGCATCACGTGCTACCGAAAGACGCACGTCATCAATCATCTGCCCGGTGGAAAGCTCGATATCCAGAAACCGCTTGCAGCGTTCTGAAAGTGTCGCGCAGGCCACTTTCGGAAATGGGAATAGTGTAATCGGACGCAGCAGTCCAACTTTCATGCCAGTCTCGCGCGCCATGGCGATGGCGGTCTTGGCTATCCGCGCCGGCGAACCGAAAGCGGTCACGATCAACTCCGCATCCTCCGTCTGGAACTCTTCCCAGCGGCACTCACGGTCAGCCAGCTGCTGATAGCGGGCGTGCATTTTCCAGTGAAAGGCCTCCATCTCTCCATCCCCGAGATAAAGCGATTTGACCACATTCTGGGGCTCTCCAGAAGCCCGGCCACGCACAACCCATGACTTAAGAGGCAATTCCGTCTTTGGCCGCGGATTAGGGGTCACTGACTCCTTCATCTGGCCGATGACCGAATCGGCCAGCACCATGGCCGGCATGCGATATATATCGGCCAGATCAAAGGCCAGCATGGTCAGGTCGTACATTTCCTGCACCGAAGCCGGGGCCAGGACAATGATACGGTAACCACCATGCCCGCCGCCACGGGTGGCCTGAAAGTAGTCGGCCTGTGATGCGTCGATGCCACCCAGACCAGGACCGGAGCGCATGATGTCAACGATAACACCCGGCAGTTCTGAACCTGCCATGTAGGAGATCCCCTCCTGTTTGAGCGAGATGCCTGGTCCTGAGGATGATGTCATGGCACGCACACCGGTAGCCGAAGCGCCCAGTACCATATTTATGGATGCAATCTCGCTTTCGGCCTGGATGAATACCCCTCCCGCCTTGGGAAGCTCTCGCGAGAGATATTCAGGGATATCGCTCTGCGGCGTAATCGGGTAACCGAAATAGCAGCGGCAACCGGCCTCAATGGCTGCCATGGCAACCGCTTCATTCCCTTTGAGGAAAACTTTTTCTGTTTTTTTATCACTCACAACCTATCACTCCTTAAAAACACAAATGGCCACGTCCGGGCACATCTCGGCACACAGCGAACAACCGGTACATTTTTCAGGATCAGAAAAAACCGCCATATTGAGCCCCAGACTGTTGGGCGTATCACTTAAAATGACCAGTTCTTTCGGGCAGGCGGTGGTGCAGAGCCCACACCCCTTGCAACGTGCTTCATCAATTTTGATATATGGCATTAGTGTGCATCCTTACGTTTAAATTCAGAGCGGCTTGTTTAACAGATTATTGACGCAGATGTCAAGCTGTGGGGATACCTTACGAGTATTAGCAAAGAGAAAACCAGGTTCACAAAAGTTCATTACCTGGTATAGGGTCGATATTAAATCAATTCCCTTGCGGTCAGTTCCGCCTTGACCCAGGCATAGACCACCGGCGCCGCCACCATGCCGATCACGCCAAAGAGCGCCTCCATGAAAAGCATGGCGCAGAGCAACTCCCAGGCCCGGGCATGCACTTCACCGCCAACAATGCGGGCATTGGTGAAGTATTCCAGTTTATGGATCACGACCAGAAACACCAGTGAACCAACCCCGACGCCCGGTGACACCCCCAGGCTGATCAGAACGATTGCCATATTTGAGAACAGGTTACCGATCACCGGGAACAGCCCGGTTACGAAGGTAAGTGGAATCAGCACCGTCACCAACGGCAGATGAACGCCGCACAACGGCAGGATCAACAGCAGATAGATTATGGTCAGAAATGTGTTGAGCGCCGATATCTTAACCTGGGCAAACACGACCTTGTCGAATGCCTGCGCCATGGTCTGGGCCCGTGCGTGCAGTTCGGCGGCCAGAGGAGGCCATTCGTGGCTTTTGTCGAAGTGATGCAGGGCAGTCATGCCGCCAACCACCATACCCAGCAGAATATGCGCGAGGGTTTTAATTCCGGCCATTCCTGCTGTGGAGATCCTGTTGCTGTGTTCATGCAGGGCCTTGCCCAGTTGGTCGCGCAGGTCGTCGACAGAATCAGGGAGCAGCTCGGTTATATCGGCAGGTAGAGTCTGTTTGAGCTTTTCCAGTGTTTCAGCAACCGTAGACAGAAGAGCCGCCATACCGTGATTGCCTCGCAGTAATGACCAGAGCCCGAAGACGATGCCAAACAGCAGCATGATGACAGCAATCATCAACACGCCAAGGGCCAGCTCGTGACCGATCCTGCTCAAATGGGCCGGCAATCGCCTGGCCAGCTTGATAGTCAGAACATGAACCGTCAGCCCTGCAAATACCGCCGGCAGCAGATTGAAATGCAGCACCAGCGGAACCGAAACTGCTGCCAGAATATAACTTGTCATCATCGGAATCGGCATACGGATATCTCCTTGGAATCAGGATAGGTTCCGGCTTTTCGGGCGGTAACCATAGCACCCGGAACCTGCCACCGTCAAAGCAATATTCGATAAAAAATAAGGACCGTCACAACATCCTTCAGCCAAAACGCGCCACCAGCTCTCCCGCTATGGCGACAATACCGATACCGGTGGGACATACCGCATCGCAACGGCCGCAAAGGAAACAGCTGATCTCCCCCCATTTTTTAAAATCAGCGGCCAGTTTATGATGGATGCGCCGTCTTGTCCGCAGTGCTTCGCTTCCCAGCGGATTGTGTCCACTCGACTCGCGCATGAAACCGTCCAGCATACAGGAATCCCACATGCGGCTCCGCTCAATCTGCCTGGCAGAGCGCCAGTCCTGCACACCAAAGCAGGTACAGGTGGGACAGGCAAGATTGCAGCCGGTGCAGGCTATGCAGCGGTCGCCGATCTCGGCCCAGAATGAATCAGGTACACGGTCGGAGCGAAGGAGTTCTGATGCGCGTTTGATCAGCTTTTCGTTTTCATCCGGAAGCTGCTCCGAGGCTTGTCCGAACAGCTCCAGTGTTTTCTGCGGGACGGAGTCCGGCAGATCCGTGATAATCTCCTTGCCCGCCTCGCTGTAGGCAATCAGCAACCAGCAGTCGCCGTCCCAGAATAATTCGAGATCACAGTTTCCTCCTGCAGGCAACAGCAGTGTCCCGCCCGTACCGCAATAACCGGACAGTGCCGCTACCACCGCCCCCTGACGCTGACGGAAGTAAATATCATCGCACAGACCATCGGCAAAAAAACGGTCTATAAAGCACAAACAAGCCAGATCGCGAGATGTAAAGCCGAACACAAGGAGCGGTCGCTCCGGAGCCTGCGGCTCCTGCAACGTACCCTCAACGGCACTGAAAATCGTAGCATGCTGAGGAAAAAAAGCGGCTGTCGGCTTGCTCAGGACTGCACCACCATGAAGGGTTCGTGGGCCGTCATCAGCAGAACCGATAACGCGGGTGCCATCGGGGAGCAGAATCGGCACGCGCACCTCCCACGTTTCAGCCAGGGCAGCAAAAAACTGATCAAGCCGATCGGAAGTCAGTACTTTCATGGCAGCTTCTCTACACTCACCGCACACACCTTGAATTCCGGAATGGACGACTCGGGATCAAGGACATTGTTGGTAAGGGCATTGGCCGCCCCTTCGGCAAAATGAAACGGCATGAATACAACACCGGGAATCACCATTGCGGTTACCCGCGCTTCAGTCCTCACCTTGCCGCGTCGGCTGGACACCAGTAATTCGTCGCGATTACGTACTCCGAGACGAGCGGCATCGTCGGGGTGCACTTCGATAAAGGAGCGTGGCTCTTCGCGGTCAAGCAGGTGGGTGCGGCGGGTCATGCAGCCGGTATGCCAATGGAAATAGGTGCGCCCTGTGGTGAGCACAAAAGGATACAGGTCATCGGGGAGCTCGGCCGACAATCGGTGGGTAACCGGGCTGAAGTGCCCCAGGCCGCGTGTGAAACGCTCAACATGCAAAATCGGTGTGCCGGGGTGGCTTCGGTCGGGACAGGGCCATTGCAAACCGTGCGGTTCGAGACGGTCATAGGCTATGCCGCCGTAGAGCGGGGTGAGAATGGCAATCTCGTCCATTATCTCCGCCGGACCGGAATAGCGCATCCCCTGGTACCCGGCTCGCTCTGCCATGTCGCAGATAATTTCCCAATCGGCGCGGGCCTCTCCCGGTGGCTCCACAGCCTTGCGCAGGCGCTGAACGCAGCGTTCAGTGTTGGTGAAAGTCCCCTCCTTTTCGGCGTAGCAGGCGGCCGGCAGCACGATATCGGCCAGAGCGGCGGTCTCGGTCAGAAAGATATCCTGAACCACCAGCAGCTCCAGATGCTGCAGCACGCTACGGACATGGCCCTGATCCGGGTCGGAGAGCATCGGGTTCTCTCCCATGATGAACATCCCCCGCAGTTTCCCTGCCGACGCAGCGTCCATGGCACGTGTCAGAGGAAGCCCCGGCGTTGACGGAAGCGCTGTCACCCCCCAGGATCGGGTGAACTTGTCACGCAGTTGAGCATCGGAAACCTTCTGGTAACCGCTGTAGACATCCGGCAGTGCCCCCATATCGCAGCCACCCTGTACGTTATTCTGACCACGCAGCGGGTTAACACCTGTTCCCGGGCGTCCCACGTTACCGGTCAACATCGCCAGAGCGGCGATGCAGCGGACGTTGTCGACGCCGTGGCTATGTTGGGTGATCCCCATCGAGTACACGATCATGGCCCGCTCCGCCCCAGCGTAAAGGCGCGCCGCAGAGACGATTTCGCGGGCTGCGACACCGGTTGCAGCAGCGGCTCTCTCCGGAGTCCAGTCAGTTAAGGATTCGGCCAGCGCTGCATAATTCTCGGTTCGGGCTGCAATAAAATCCAAATCGGCCAACCCTTCGGCAATAATCACATGCATGATACCTTTCAACAATGCAACATCACTGCCGTTCTTGTGACGCAGGTGCAGCACAGCCTGCCGGGCGAGACGGATGCGGCGGTTGTCGGCCACGACCAGACGCGTTCCGTTCCGGACTGCATTCAAAATTCGACTTCCGATCAGGGGGTGCTGTTCGGTGGTGTTGGAGCCGATGACGAAAATGACGTCGGTCTGATCGAAACAGGAGATGGAATTGGTCATCGCCCCGGAACCGAACGTTTCAGCCAGGCCGGTCACGGTAGAGGAGTGGCACAGGCGTGCACAGTGGTCAATGTTGTTGGTGCCGAACACCGCCCGGGCCAACTTCATCAACAGGTAATTCTCTTCGTTGGTTGCCTTGGCAGAAGAGGCGAACATGACCGAATCAGTTCCGTGCCTTTCCTGAACCGACCGGAGCCTCTCGATCACCAGTGAGAGCGCCTCATCCCAGGAAGCCGGCTGCAACGTTCCATCATGTCGAACCAGTGGAGTCGTGAGGCGGTCGGGATGATGGACAAAGCCAAAGGCGTTCCACCCCTTGACGCAGAGCCCCCCGCGACTGACCGGATGGGTAACGCTCGGTTCCACCCCGACCAGGCGCCCCTTGTCACTGACCAGGTAGAACCTGCAGCCGGTTCCGCAGTACGGACAGACCGTGAGCGTCCTTTTCATAGCGCTCCCCGTAGATGTTCAACCTCGTTGAGCCAAAAAACCGGGCCATCCTTACAGCAATACAGATGCTCGATCGTACAGTGGCCACACTTGCCAATTCCACAACGCATCTGCCGCTCCAGCAAGACAACGATCCGATCGGCAGAAAGTCCTTTTTTCTTCAATTCGGAAATTACAGCCCGATACATGGCCGGTGGACCAACGATTACCGCAACCGTTTGATCGGGTGCAAGCATGAGGGGCGGTATCAGGGAGGTAATAAGGCCAACGCTGCCGCTGTAGCAATCTCCACCATGTATGCTGTCAACCGTCAGGCTGCAGGCAAAACGGGCCGAGGATTCCCATGCAGCAAGTTCATCCTTGAAGAGTGTGTCCACCGGGCTCTTGGCACCATAGAGGATGGAGATGTTACCGAATTCTGACGGACAATCCTCGCAATACTGAATCAATGAACGCATCGGGGCCAGACCGCAACCGCCGGATATCAGCAACAGATCCTGGCCGCGCAGCCGCGGCAGGTCAAAGGGGCGACCGAAAGGGCCGCGAATACCGAGGACATCGCCGGCATTCATCCGGTGCATGGCGCCGGTAAGGCTGCCGGCGCGGCGCACTCCAAGCTCGAAATACGCGTTCCGGGTCGGCGATGACGCCACCGAAATCGGTGCCTCTCCCCACCCCAGCAGGGAGACCTGTACAAATTGCCCCGGAAGATGACCAAGCGAAGCACCATCTGTTCGCCGAATCCGGAACAGCTTTTCGGCAGGAGTCAGATCGTTGACGGCGCTAATCTCGCAGTCGAACGGCAAGTAGAGCGAGCTGCCAGTATTATTTGATGCCAAACTATGTCTCCTCCCTGAAAACCATTGCCTTTACAGTTCGTTATGTAGTAGAAGAGTTGTAATAAATATAAATCGGAGATTAAAACATCATGATGACACAGACAGAAGCGAAAGAATTTGCCTCCAGATGGCTGCCGGCCTGGACAGGAAACCGCCCCGCTGAACTGGCGGCATTATATTCAGACGACGCCTTTTTTCTGGATCCAGGCAGACCCATGGGGATACAGGGCAAAGAAAATTTGATCGGCTATTTTACTAAGGTTACCAGCAACAACCCGACCTGGGTCTGGACCCTGGTTGAGGCGATTCCGATTGAAGATGGTTTTCTCGGGAAGTTATCGGCCCGCATTCCGGTAGGGGATAAGATAGTAGTGGAATGTGTCGCGCTCTGTTTTCTGCAGTTCAACGAGGACAGGAAAATAAAGCGAAATGAAATCTATTTTGACCGGACTGAACTGATCAGAGAAATCAACAAGTTCCGACAATCAATCGCTCATTGATCCGCAATTATTGAGCCCCTCTCCTACCCTCCCCGCATCCCCGGTAGAGTAACGGTAAATCTTTTTCTATCGGGGACACGGGGCTTTCAGTGGCGCTTGAGTGGATCAGACGTCTGGTCTCTCAGGCTGTTTCGCCCATATCTTCCAGCTGTAGTTCCTTAATCGCCATTTCCCTCATTTTAAATTTCTGGATCTTACCGGAAGCGGTCATCGGATAGCCATCAACGAATTTGACGTATTTAGGGATTTTGTAGTTGGCAATCCTGTCTTTGCAGAACTCCCGAATCTCATCTTCGGTCATTTCCATTCCTTTTTTCAGGATAACAGCGGCCATAACCTGTTCACCGTATTTCTTGTCGGGTACGCCGTAGACCTGAATGTCGGAAACTTTGGGGTGTGTGTAGAGGAACTCTTCAATTTCACGTGGATAGATGTTCTCTCCGCCACGGATGATCATGTTTTTAATACGTCCGGTGATTTTGCAGTAACCGTTTTCATCCATTATGGCCAGATCGCCGGTATGCAGCCAGTTGTCACTGTCGATAGCACGGGCGGTCTCGTCCGGCATTTTGTAGTACCCTTTCATGACGTGGTAGCCGCGGGTGCAGAGTTCACCCTGTTTGCCGGGTGGAAGGGCTGCGCCGGTTTCGATATCGACTATTTTCACTTCTACATCAGGCAAGGCCCGGCCAACTGTAGCGACGCGAAGTTCAAGGGCATCGTTGGTGCGGGTCTGGGTAATGACGGGTGAGGATTCAGTCTGGCCGTAGGCGATGGTTATTTCGTTGGCATGCATATCGCTGTTGACTTTTTTCATGACTTCGATCGGGCAGTTGGAGCCGGCCATGATGCCGGTGCGCAGGCTGGTGAGGTCGAAGTTTTTGAATTCCGTGTGTTCCAGCTCGGCGATGAACATAGTCGGAACGCCATGGACTCCGGTGCATTTTTCCTTCTCAATGGTCTGCAGAACTTTGAACGGATCGAATATCTCTACCGGAACCATGGTTGTTGCGTGGGTTACGCAGGCCATTACGCCGAGAACGCAGCCGAAGCAGTGGAAGAAGGGCACCGGGATGCAGAGACGGTCTTTTTCGGTAAGTTTCATGCATTCGCCGATGTTGAAGCCGTTGTTGACGATGTTGTAGTGGGTGAGCATTACCCCTTTGGGGAAACCGGTGGTTCCGGACGTGTACTGCATGTTGATGGTTTCATGGCAACCCAGAGTGGCTTCAATGGCGTCCAGCTCGGCATCGGGCACCCCCTCCCCCATCTCAATGATGCCGGCGAAGTTGAGCATGCCGTCGGGGGTTTCCTGACCGATGAAGATGACGTTTTTCAAGTATGCCAGCGTGTTTGAGGTTAGTTTGCCCGGTTCGGATGCCGCCAATTCGGGAACAACACCGGCGAGTGTTTCAACATAGTTGGTGTCTTTGAAGGAGCCAACCATGAAGAGTGCAGTGGAGTCGGATTGCTTCAGGATATATTCGAGCTCGGCCGATTTGTAGCTGGTGTTTACGGTAACGAGAATGGCGCCGATTTTGGCGGAGGCGAATTGCAAGAGCACCCATTCCGGAACGTTGTAGGCCCAGATTGCGATGTTGTCACCTTTTTTGATGCCGAGTCGAAGCAGTCCTTTGGCTATCGTGCGGCAGGTGTCGTTGAACTGTTTGTAATTATAGCGCAGACCGCGTTCATGATAGACCAGTGCTTCGTTGTCAGGGTAGCGACGCGCCATTTCATCCAGAAGTGAACCTACAGTGTGGGTTAGTTGCTGTGACATTTTTTTCCTCCCGCTAACGTGTAAATTATGGTGATAATCATAGAGTTTTTTCGCAAGAAAACAAGACAACTTTTATTTGTTTTTCAGAGATTCACGAAGGGAATTTCTGATCAGGAGTCTCGCCCAACTTTTTCTTCAACTCGGCAAGACCGGGGCGCGCATACTCCAGATGACCATCTTTAGCGGTTCTGCCGTTCATGACCGCCTCCGAACGGAGACGACGTCCAACAGTTTTTTCCAGCTGTTTTCCAAGCTGCAGCACTCTATCCACATCCCAGCCATGCTCAATACCCATTTCATCGATCTGAACCAGCGTATCTTCCAGAGTGACAAGCCCGACGTAACGGGGGTCGCGATAGTAGTATTCTCCGGTTCCCTTGACCGGACAGTCATCCAGGAAGTTGGCCGGCTGGCCACCCAATCCGCCCATGGTCGCTTCAAAATGGGTAATTCCGGCTTGCAGCGCCGCCAATATCGAGGCAGAGGCCACCCGTTTGGTTTCATGAAAATGGGCGATATGCAGGTCGGTCTTCGGGATTTCATCCAGAATCATTGAGAAATAGCGATAAACATCCGGAGCCGAGGCGCTGCCGTCATGGTCGGCGTGTTCGACGTCATGGGCCCCGATTTTCAGCCAGCGCTTAGTGAATTCGACTGCGTCTTTCATCTCGGTTGCTCCGCCGATCGGGCTGCCCCAGATCGTGCTGACCGTGCCGCACATCTTCATCCCGGCATCATTACATTTTTGGGTGCTCCGCTCAACCTCTTGCCAATATTGCGGCAGCGTACAGCCCGAATTGGCAAAGTGGTGCCGCTCTTCGGTTGAGACCATCATCAGCAGGCGATCCGGCCCGACACCCCGCTTTTTAAGCTCGATGGCCCGATCTACAGCCGATTCACGGATCGTGATCGCTGTCAGACATATGTCATCATAATTGATTCCGCGTTTTGCGCATCGCTTCCTGAAGTCGTCGCTCCTCAGATGCGCCAGCAGCTCTTCCGCATCCCTGAACTGCGGCATCAGGTGAGGGTTTCCGAGGTTTGTCACCTCGATATTCCGGCATCCGGCAAAGATCAGCTCTTCCAGATAATACATCTTGGCGGCGGTCGATATGAACTTTTCCTCGTGCTGAAAACCGTCCCGAACGGTTATGTCGCCGATAGTCACTAATTTCGGCATACGGGGGAAAATTTTCCAGTAATCGTATTCAGTCATTTCAGTTCTGTCTCCTTCATATGTTTTCTTGTTGAAGGGTGGGCAAGGTTTTCTTGCCCACCGTTATTGCATTGTCCCAGCATCGGTTGTTATCGGTTTCAAGATACACAATAAAACTTTGCAATATTACCTAAAATGATATATCGATATAAAAATGACCGGTAAAGAAATCATAAAAAGACTCAAATCACTGGGATGGGAAATCAAGTCCATCAATGGCAGCCATCACCAGATGATAAAAGATGGCGTGAAAGTCACTGTGCCGGTTCACGGAACACATGACGTTAAAATCAAGACCTTGCTGTCCATAGAAAAACAATCGGGGGTGAAGCTAAAATGAAAATTGAATATCCGGCCATATTTGATCCTGCCGACGAAGGCGGCTTTACCATTACTTTTCCAGACTTCCCTGAAGCCATCAGTGAAGGGGACACTCTTGAGGAAGCCAGTTACAACGCCAGAGAGGTATTAGACCTGACTCTTACATCAAGGATGGAAGATAACGAGATTATCCCTCTTCCACACTGCGAATCAGGGGCTAACGTGCATATGATTGCGCCGGATGTCAACATCCAGGCGGCTCTTCTCGTCAAGCTAAACCGAGGAGAGAAAAAGTTCTCAGATCTTGCACGAACGCTTGGAACTTCATGGCCTGCGGTATCCCGCTTGGAGGATCCGAAACATTGGCCGTCCCTTCGTCAACTGGATAAGATAGCGGCGGCACTTGGTAAGCGATTAGTATTGTCTCTTGAATAACTGCCCCAGCATCTCACTCCATCGCCGCCCAATCTCGTTGACCACAAAGATGTCGATGCAGCGTTTGTGATCATTAACCGACATTCCTTAAGACATTTTCTACATTGATGGACAGGATATACAGGATAAAAGGCAAAACGTGTCAGGGTGATTTCAAAGTATTTCATTCATACATCACACTGCTCTCGCTACTTCGTGCAGCCGTCCGTAAATGCCAGGTACTGTTATTACGAACGATTGTAGATCAATTCCTCCAGATAATATAATCTTGGCAGTGGGTTGTACAGTTTTCAATTCTGTATCGGGATATCGGCTTCAGCGAGTTGCCAACTCATTGAGCAAGGCTTTATGAAACATTGCCGGATCTTCTATCTGTGGCGCATGCCCAAAGCCTGGGAATTCTATCAAACGGCCGTTCGGAATCGTTTTTATGACCTGTTTGCCCAGCAGTTTATAGTGGCCGATCTTTGCCTTAACCTCCGGCGGCGCGATGTCACTGCCGATGGCAGTGGTATCGGCATCGCCGAGCATCAGGGTGGTAGGTGTATTCAACAGGGGGAACTCATACACAACCGGCTGGGTATAAATCATATCGTAGATAAGCGCCGAATTCCAGGCAACCAGTTTGTGCCCCGGTCCCCGATTGAGTCCTGCCAGCATATCTACCCAGCGGTCGTATTCCGCCTTCCAACGCCCTCCGTAATAGACGGACTTCTCGTACTGCCGCACCCCTTCAGCTGAAAGTTTCAGCTCTCTCTCGTACCATTGGTCCACTGTTCGGGCAGGCACGCCTAACGCCTTCCAGTCTTCCAGCCCGATAGGATTAACCATGACCAGTTTCTCGACAGCTCCCGGATACATCAAGGCAAAGCGGGTAGCCAGCATTCCCCCGGTTGAATGCCCAATGAGTATGGCACGGGAGACACCCACGTGCTTTAACAATGCCATGGTGTTTGAAGCAAGCTGCTGGAAGCTGTATTGGTAATAGGCAGGTTTGGTCGAGGTGCAGAAGCCAATCTGGTCGGGAACGACAACCCGGTATCCGGCATCGGAAAGCACTGCAATTGTGGCCTCCCACGTAGCGCCGCAAAAGTTCTTCCCATGCATCAGCACAACCGCGTATCCATTGGACCGTCTAGTGGGTTTTACATCCATGTATCCCATCTGGAGGTCCTGCCCTTGTGATGGAAACCGAAAATGCTCAACTGCATAAGGATAAGGGAAACCCTCAAGTTCAACGCCATAACCGGCAGCGGCGCCTTCCGCATAGGCAGTGCCGGAGGCAGAGAGTAACAGAACCGCCAAAATCAGATACTTAAAATGTCGCATGGATATCTCCTTTGTATCGTACAACGGGGTCGGCTTTGACTTGGGGCCACCATCACATCATGTCTCCGCGCAACCTAGCTAGGTGCAGTCGAATCATCCACTTCTCGCTCATGCAGCTTATTTCGTGCTGAGAACCGGAGCGCTGGCTTGGACTGAGATTCTATTTTTCGCTTTGCATGCTTGCATTCACTGTGAAAAGCGGCTGATTTTGCCTGTATATAGGCAAGGTATTCCTGGGTGGTCATATCTTTTGTTTCTTCGTAATTACGATCTCTTATCTTCCGTACCATTTCAACTGACTTGATTCCCATAACAGGTAACCTCCCGTGGAGAATAGATGGCGATAGTTTTGTAGCCAAGTTCAATATTTACGGCATTGAAGCGGTTGATTTTATCAAAATGCACGATATGACGGAAATTCCAACTTACAACCATGTCAGCACCGACAACCGTTGCGATTGCAATATGTTGGGCGTCTTCGAGGTATTTTGGTGTGACTATGCCACGGTTCAGGTAGTGACGTGCCAATTCAATAGATTCTTCGTCAAGAGGTATCAACTGGTGGCAATATGCACGAAATTGGTTATAGACATCCTGAACCTTTTTAGGTGCATCTGCAATCTCAGCCTCAGTCAACACAGACAAAACCGGAAGAAAAATCCCATTTTGGAAATCAAGCAGCAAACCGTTCGACCACTCCTTGAATTCATCATCAAGACAGCCTCCAATGACCGATGTATCAACGTAGACGCGAAGCTTTTTCATGAGGCCCCCCATGCAAAACACTACTTTTTGCTAATAACGCAGATCCTTCTACGTTGATTTTATCCCCTGTATCCTGTTCATCCCTGTTAAATAAATGATTATGTAGTCTGCTTTTTACTCAATGTTATCAGTGCTCTAAAGAAATCTCCGCACCAAGAGCCCGCGCCACCTTTGATCCGGAGGGGCGGCCAAGATAGCTGGAGATGTAAAGCCCAGCCGCGACCAGTTCGGTAAGATCAACGCCGGTCTCGATACCGAGTCCGTTCAACATGCAGAGCAGATCTTCGCTGGCCACGTTGCCGGCAGCCCCTTTTGCATACGGACAACCTCCCAATCCGGCCACTGAACTGTCCACAACGGAAATGCCGAGGTCGAGCACCGCCAGAATATTAGCCAGCGCCTGTCCGTAGGTGTCGTGGAAGTGGACCGCCAATCTCCAGCGCGGCACACGTGCGGAAACCGTCCTGACCATCGCCTGGGCCCTGGCCGGGGTGGCGAAACCGATCGTATCGCCCAGCGAAATTTCGTAACAACCCATCTTCAGCAGGCTGTGTGCAACTTCAGCCACTGTCTCGGGTGCAACATCGCCCTGATAGGGGCAACCAAGCACGCAGGAAACATATCCACGCACCTTGATGTTACGCTGTTTGGCGGCTGCCATCACCGGCACGAATCGCTCAAGACTCTGGGCAATCGAGCAGTTTATGTTGCACTGGGAAAATGCCTCGGATGCGGCCCCGAAAACGGCTATCTCATCGGCTCCGGCCGCGACTGCCGCTTCAAAACCCTGCATGCCGGGGACAAGCACCGGGTAACGTACTCCGGGACGACGACTGATTCCGGTCATGACCTGAGCGTTATCGGCCATCTGTGGCACCCATTTGGGTGATACGAAGCTGGTGGATTCAATGACACTGAGTCCGGTCGCCGACAGACGATTGATCAGTTCTATCTTGACTTCGGTTGGTACCACCACCCGTTCATTCTGCAGGCCGTCCCGCGGACCGACCTCGACTATCTTGACCCGCTTCGGAAATCTCATATGGCCGGTTTTTCTGCTTCGGCAGCAAAGTTAAGCAGTTCAGCGCCTTCATTAACCACAGCGCCTACCTCAAAATGAAATTCGGCCACGGCCCCGTCACAGGGGGCATTGATGGTGTGCTCCATCTTCATCGCCTCCATGATCAGTAATGGCGTGCCCCGCCCTACCCTGGCACCAACCTCGGCCATAATCGCCACAACCTTGCCCGGCATCGGTGCGGTCAGACGACCGGCAGCAGCCTCGTCCTCATCGCCGGCCGCACCGGGATCATGCCTTGTCAGAAGATGACTCTTACCCTGATCCAGAATCGTGATAGTGTTGCCATTCCGTACAACTGTAGCTTTCACACGCATACCGCCGAGATCGGCCAGAAGATCTCCGTCGGCACTCCGCTCACCACGAACGAACAGACTCCCCCCCGGCAGATCCAGGCTGTATCCACCGGGCCGATAATGCACCACAACCGTGATGGACTGCTCCCCGTCAATAAAATGCAGATCATGGTGGTTGTCAAAATTGAGTCGCCAGCCATTCATCTGATGCCATGGCGAATGGGGATCAGAGGAAGACTGAGCGCTCTGTGCGGCTTCCTCCACCTGTTCCAGCATCAGATCAAGTGAGGCAATAGCCAGGATGCGATCAGACGCGGAAGTAATCTCGGGAAAAAGAGCCGAACGATTCCGCTCTATAAAGCTTGTATCAATTTCGCCGGCAGCAAATGCCGGATGAGCCGCCACACTCCCCAAAAAAACCGTATTGGTGGTAACTCCTACTACCTGAAATTCAGCCAGCGCCTGTCGCAGACGTCTGATTGCAGAACTCCGGTCACTGTCCCATACCACCAGTTTGGCGATCATCGGATCGTAATGGATGCTGACCTCATCACCCTGACGTACTCCGGAGTCGATCCGGATATGGGCATTTTCGGCGGGAGTACGCAGATGGCGCAGCTTCCCTGTTGAGGGAAGGAATTCACGGGTCGGGTCTTCAGCGTAGATACGGGCTTCAATGGCATGGCCGCCGATAACGAGCAGCTCCTGGGAGCAGGGCAGCGATTCACCCGCTGCAACCCGCAACTGCCACTCCACCAGATCAAGCCCTGTAATCATCTCCGTCACCGGATGCTCGACCTGGAGCCTGGTGTTCATCTCCATGAAGTAGAATGAGCCATCCTCGTCAAGCAGAAATTCAACCGTTCCGGCACCTGCATAATTGATCGCCCTGGCCGCCGCCACCGCCGCCGCACCCATCTTCTCCCGAAGCACGGCCGTCATGCCTGACGCCGGAGCTTCTTCAATAACCTTTTGATGGCGGCGCTGAATGGAACAGTCCCGTTCGAAGAGATGCAGCACATTGCCATGGCTGTCGGCAAAAACCTGGATTTCGATATGGCGGGGCCGGGTAAGATATTTTTCCATCAGAACATGGTCATCGCCGAAGCCTGCCATGGCCTCGCGTTTGGCGCCGGACAGGGCCTCGTCGAAGTCGTTGCCACTCCAGACGACCCGCATCCCCTTGCCGCCACCACCGGCACTGGCCTTGATCAGCAGGGGATAGCCGATCCGGTCCGCCTCGGCATGCAGGAAAACCGGATCCTGATTCTCACCATGATATCCGGGAACCAGCGGCACGCCCGCCGCTCCCATGATCTCTTTGGCGGCACTCTTAGAACCCATGGCGCGAATAGCCTCATAGGGCGGCCCGATGAATACGATACCGGCCTTGGCACATGCCCCGGCAAATCCAGCATTTTCGGAGAGAAATCCATAACCGGGGTGTATTGCCCGCGCTCCGCTCCTGACAGCAACATCCAGAATGACATCGCCCAGCAGGTAGCTTTCGCGGGCCGGCGACGGGCCGATATGGTAGGCTTCATCAGCCATTTTCACATGAAGCGCTTCTGCATCGGCATCGGAGTAGACAGAAACAGTGCGTATGCCAAGGCGTTTGGCGGTTCGGATGACCCGGCAGGCGATCTCGCCTCGGTTGGCTATCAGAATTTTATCGAACATGGTGGTTTCCTTTTCGTTGGTTTTGTGAGTCAGAGCGGGTATTAAGTTGACCCGCCGGTTTCTGGGCGAATCGTGCCGATTGTTGGAACTTCGTTTTTATTGGTTCTTATTTGATGATGGGGAGGGAGAGTCAACCTCCTCATTTACACCGACTTATTTCTCAATTGTCGCACAATCAAGACTGTGGTATTTATAGACCATCGCACAAGAGGAGATTGCCATGCTACAACAGTCACAAACAACACCTGTTAACAAACGGACAAAAAAGGTTACACCGCATGAGCCTGATCGTGACACCTTCATGCGCTTGACGCTGACGGAACGCCGACGAATTCTGCGTGAGCAGGCTAAAAAGCTGCTTGATTGCTATACCCGCACTACCGAAATAACCGGCATAGGCGGTGGAGACTTCATTGGCTGCTAAACCAAAGCGTGGTGAAATCTGGCTGGTCAATCTTGATCCTACCATCGGGACAGAGATAAGAAAAACCCGTCCGGCAGTAATTATCAGTTCCGATTCTGACATCCTATGGATAACAGACAACAGAGAGGAGTTGATAAAACAATGGCACATGCTACACGGATAACCCGCCCAAGACTACTATCTCCGCTGATTATTGCCTCAATGCCAGTTTCGTTAACGGTTCATACAGCACGGTAAATCTGAAAGACTCCATTTTTTCTTTATCTGCTCTTACTCCCCTTCGTGATCCTGCTGCATTCTCTGGTGCTGTCCTGGGTGAATACGGTTGGGAAGCTGAATGGCCTCAGCTTGACATTCAAATTGGCGCCGACACTCTCTTTGCTGATATGCTCGATCAGCGTTCAGAAACTCCTGCAGATCGTTTTACTGTCTGGCGAATCCGAAACAACCTCTCTCTTGCTGCCGCAAGCCGTGAACTTGGCGTGACAGTAAGAATAGTAAGCGCCTATGGTTCTGGTGCGCGTCCCATGCCGCGCACTGTTCAGCTTGCCTGTCTTGGATGGGAAGAAGAGCGGCGCAGGCTAACCGCCTAAAACTGAACAGGGAGCTGGCCTTTTCGCGGTACCCAGTTCGATTTCGATAAGCTGGCAAAATATGGGAAGCGTCCCTTTTTTACTTCGTGTTTAGCTACCAGTTCCTTAAAGCCTCCAGGATAACACTGATCAATTTTTTCAATCGGGATAATCAAACTTGAAATTCAAGGCGTATTGCCATATCAGACTCTCCAAAATATAATTTTATGCTTAATTTCTGTGCCAACGGGCATGGCTTTGACCTGCCGGGTTTTCGGGCAGGTCGTAAGCCTAGTTGGAATCGTGTTTTTCAGCTGGTTACGCTCGGAATTTTTCAATAGCAACATAGCAAGTAGCGTACTCTCAGCTGGCTCCTTATCGTCTCAAAGAAGCACCATCCAGATATAGCGTGTCTGCGCTCAGATCGACCTCATTAATCCATTCCACAAAGTAGCCGCAGTTGCGTATTGTCTTGAATGTATTGAGATCCCGCAAGGGTTCGAACGCTTCGCTGTCAAGTAATGGCTTTACATCAAATCTGCGTTCGGCACCGTCATCAAAAGCAACATCAATCGTCCAATCATCATTTGCATGAATAGTATTGATATTTCTCATTATTCCAGTCCTTTTATTTTGAAAACTGTTGCGCCCTCAACTGCAAGCTGCCAGTCAGCAAGCAGGTCGTCGCGGTGAATCTCAATCCATGCTTCTACCAGTTTCCGCTTGGGATTTGGTAACGAACCGTCAAGAATGCTGCCGTCCATAATTGCAAAAACAGCAACTTCGCCTTGGTATTCTGCGTGGATATGAGGAAGGTTATGTTGTTTGTTGTCCCGGTAAAACATTCTGATGATGATACCGAAGAACATCGAGATAGTTGGCATGTAAATCCCCCTTACTGAAAAGTACGTTGCTATTTTGAATCTAGGTGTCGACATAAGATTGAACGACTTTTTTATGAACCGCCACGCATTTTTTGCTCAATAGATCGAAGTGTGTTCTGAATTTCTCTTTCCTTCAGCTCGGGATCTATGTCTTGGATGTATTCTATGGCGGAAAAGTCATCGCCGCGTTTTCTGTTTTGCGGTGGTTCGAGTGATTCAATGAGAAGTGCTTCCAGGGTTGATACAAGGGCCGCAAGCGAATTATTGAGCTGGGTTTCTCGGAGACTGCCATCTTGGGTTACGTCAAGCAAGCCAAACCATGAGAAGCGATTCCAGCGACTACCCAAGCGATCAACAGTGTGCTCAAAAAGGCGTTTGCCTAGCGGTCGGTCAATGCAGCGCCCGACATACACTACCGTGTGGTGGTCGTAAAGGATGTAAATGCCTTTCTGTTTGCCAAAATCTACCGGTTTGGAGAGAGCCTGTTGCTTACCATACATTTTAGGATCGTTGCGCCACACAACAAGATCACGCTGCCAATACATTCCGAAGGAATGAATGATTGAGTCCGATGATTCCACTTCAATTCAGAAAGAGTTTCTAATTTATTGTTCTTGGAAATTGGAGTTGGTGCTGGAATGATTACTGTTGCCGGTGAATTCTTGAGTGAAAATATACCTTTGCCAACACGCAAAAATGGCGACTTCTCTCCATCATGTTTTATTGAGGATGTCAATTGTGCGCTTACTGTTGCCGCAGGAGTTGCACCGTCAGTTTCGTAATAACCGCGGGATAAGATTTGTTCGGAAATTTCTGTGTAGTGCATCGGAGCCTCGGACTCTGCGAGCACTTTCTTAATGGCTTCTTTCCACGATTTCTCCACTTCTTCCTCCTTAAAATTTCAACTACTACATCACCAGCCCCTGCGCGTGAACCGGCCAACACCTCAAAACAGAGTGTTGACCGGAGAGCAGTATCTATGCCAGTAAACAAAAAACTGAGGAGTAAAAGAAACACGCAGCAACCAGAAACCAACAGGGCCAGTCCTGCTTTAAATCCCAGGCACTACCTTCAATCCGCTTCCACCAACTCATCATGTCCCTGTTCAACCGCAAAAAGACCTATTCTCACATTGATGAACAGGATATTCAGGATAAAAAGCAAAATCGTCTCAGGTTGAATTCAATGCATTTCATCCTGTTCATCAATGTTCAAATTCTTTACGTGCTTTATCCACACACGATCGGACAGATGATACGGACGGAGTTATCGAAACATTTTTACGCTGTTTGGACGGTTTGTTCCTTTTTTGCTCCAGTTTTGCCAAAAAAAGAGCCGCCTCTTCATGTATCAAACGCAACTGTTCTTACCGTGGAAGATTATGATTTCTTTCGTAATTTTCATCTCGTATCTTTCTCACCATTTCAACAGCTTTTATTGCCATACCATGTCACCTCCCTGGGGGAATGGATTGCAAGAGTCCTGTAACTTTTTCAAAATACACAACTCCCTTTTTTCACATTGATGGACAGGATATACAGGATAAAAAGCAAAACGTGTCAGGGTAAATTCAAAGCATTTCATCCTGTTCATCCTGTCTATCCATGTTCAATTTGGCTTTTCGGGTAAATCTCTTGTATTCGAGTTTTGGACTGCCAAAGTTTATGATAAGACCAACTTCTACCCCTGTGGCATTCAAATAATTGATGATCTGTGCCTGGTGTTCCGGAGCGATTGCTTTAACAGCTTTCAGTTCTACAATCACCTTCTCTTCAACGAATATATCAACATAAAAATCTCCAACGCATTCACCCCTGAATATCACCTTAACCGGGTGTTGTGAAATTGCAGACAACCCTTTTTGTTGCAGAGCCAGAAGCAAAGCTTTCTCATAGACAGATTCAAGAAAACCAACTCCAAGCTCGTTGATTACTTCAAAAGCACAACCGATAATGCTTTTCGTGACTGACTCATGCATCAATTCTTTATCCTGTTCATCCTGTTTATCCATGTTCAAATTGTTTATGGCTTTAGTACCATCAATCCATCAATCCTTTTAAAATCAACTTCATCGTAGGTGTAAGTGGTGGTGATCCCCTTCTCCATCCCCCAGTACGCCATAACCGCATCGGCAAATTTGACGTTCCTCTCTTCATAGACCTTGAGGGCGTTCAGGAAAACCCCCGCCAGTTCAACCTTTAACTGAGGCGTGTTGATGATCGCCTCGGCAAGCTCTCGAACTGAATTTTTCGGGTATTTGTAGACCTTTTCCAGCACCCAGACAATTTCAAGAATGGTGACCGGAATAACATGCAGTAGAAGACCTTTCTCCGGTGCAGTTCGTATCAGATTCTCGACCGCTTTAGCCTTGAGATCGTCATCCTGAACCAGCATTCGAAGAATGGCACTGGTATCTATAAACGCCCTATTCATCTGATCCCACTCCGCCTGCTATCCCTTTTTCCCGGATCTCGTCAATCGTCATTCCCATACTGGGCAGAACTCCTTTGAAATCAAAGATGGTCTTACCCTTTCTGAAAAAAACCTGCTCACCGTCCGCATCCATCAGCAGGGTGTCACCCACCTCAATATGAAGCTTCTGACGCACCTCTTTTGGCAATGTAATTTGTCCTTTTGGAAGAACTTTTACTGCGAGCATATACTATTCCTTCCATATAATAAATTCCTACTATCTAATGTTAGTAGGAATATCAATGTATGTCAAGCAGGCTGAATACAGCAGGATATAAGATGTATTGGTCAACAGCGACAGGCAATCATGTACTTGAATCCTGATTCAATAACGGTTTCTCCCTTTTGATTCACAGCCTTGAAGCGGGCGGTTGCCATGCCGCGATCCGGTTTGCTGCTTGAACGTCTGAGGTCAACCCAACGGGTTTCGACGGTAAGAATATCATCCGGTCTCACCGGATTCGGCAACTGAACTGCTTCGATACCTAACCCGCTTAGAATGGCCATATCTCCCTGAGCATCAACTATAACCCGAGTGCATGCTGACAGGGTCTGGAGCGACGAGGCAATAATGCCTCCGAAGCGCGAGGCGGCTGCAGCCTGCTCATCAATATGAAACGTTTGCGGATCATATTTTTCGGCAAACGCCATTATTTCCTGAAGAGTGAACGTAATCGTCCGGCAGTCAAGCTGCTCACCTTCTCTGAGTTCGTCCCAATAGCGAGTGGACATATCACTTCACCCACGTCGGTTTTCGCTTCTCCAGAAAAGCGGACAGTCCTTCCCGGCATTCATCTGAAGCGCGCCGATCGGCCATAAGTCCGGCGGTTTCCGCCACAAGCGCATCATCAACGGTCCGTCCGGAAACCGTCACAATCAGTTTTTTGGCGGCAGTCATGGCGCCGGGACCGTTTTTCAGGAGTTGAGCCGTCACTCTGTCAGCGGCGACGGCAAGTTCCTCTTCGTCGGCAACCACTTCATGAACAAGGCCGATACGATGTGCCTCAGCCGCTGTTATAATTTCGGCGGTCTGAAAATAGCGCCGCGCCGCACGGACTCCTATGGCAGCAAGCACGTAGGGCGATATGACCGCCGGTATCAGTCCCAGTTTTACCTCGGAAACACAGAATGTCGCCCGTGCTGTGGCAATGGCGATGTCGCAGCAGGATGTCAGACCAACGCCACCACCGTAGGCTGCCCCCTGTACCAGCGCTATGGTCGGCTTGGACAGGAAATTGAGGGTTCGCATAAGTTCAGCAATCGCTCTGGCATCGGCAAGATTCTGTTCACGGGAATTATCGGCCATGCGCCGCATGTCGTTCAGGTCGGCTCCTGCGGAAAAACTCTTTCCGTTGGCGGCAAGTATGACAAGTCGAACCGCGGGATCAGCATCCAGCTGCCGAAGTGAAGCGGTCAGGTTGGCGACAAGACATTCATTAAAGGCGTTGTGTAGTTCGGGGCGGTTCATTGTGAGCATTGCCCGACCTAGATCGTCGATGCTGGCAAGGATTGATGGTTCGGTCATGGATTCTTTCCTGTTTTTCCTGTTTTTTCTGATTGATCTGACCGATCCGACTGAGCTGACCGATCTGACCTGTTTTCTACATCCTGAATATGCCGAAGTTGGTTTTTTCAACCGGCGCGTTCAGCGTCGCTGAAATTCCAAGGCCCAGAACCATGCGGGTATCAGCCGGATCAATGATTCCGTCGTCCCAGAGTCGCGCGCTGGCATAGTAGGGGTGCCCCTGGTGTTCGTACATGTCACGAACCGGTTTTCGGAAAATTTCTTCGTCTTCTGCGCTCCAGGATTCTCCCCTGGCCTCCATGCTGTCCCTCTTAACCGTAGCAAGAACGCTTGCTGCCTGTTCACCCCCCATGACGGAGACCCGGGCGTTGGGCCAGATCCAGAGGAACCTCGGGCTGAAAGCGCGACCGCACATGCCGTAGTTTCCGGCTCCATAGCTGCCGCCGGTGATGACCGTGAACTTGGGTACACGGGCACAGGAGACTGCCGTTACCATCTTGGCGCCATCTTTGGCGATACCGCCCGCCTCGTACTTGCTCCCGACCATGAAACCGGTAACGTTCTGGAGAAAGATCAGCGGAATTCCGCGTTGGCTGCACAGTTCTATGAAATGCGCCCCCTTGAGGGCCGACTCGGAGAAAAGAATGCCGTTGTTGGCCACGATACCGACCGGATAGCCCCAGATATGGGCAAACCCGCAGACCAGCGTCGTGCCGTAGAGCTGTTTGAATTCGTCAAACTCCGAGCCGTCCACGATTCTGGCGATTACTTCGTGTACATCATACGGTTTGCGGGTATCAGTTGTGATGACACCGTGGATTTCAGACGGGTTATAGAGCGGTTCAACAGGCTCCCGAAAGGCGAGAGGCATTATTTTTTGCCTGTTCAGATTTCCCACTATCCTTCTGGCTATTGCCAGCGCGTGGCCGTCATTGGTGGCGTAATGGTCAGTTACGCCGGAGGTGCGGCAGTGTACCTCGGCGCCCCCCAGATCCTCGGCACTGACCACTTCTCCAATGGCCGCTTTGACAAGTGGCGGTCCGGCCAGAAAGATGGTACCCTGGCGACGGACAATAATGCTCTCGTCGGACATGGCCGGCATATAGGCTCCACCGGCGGTACAGGAGCCCATAACAGCGGCGATCTGCGGAATACCTTTTCCCGACATATTGGCCTGATTATAGAAAATTCTTCCAAAATGATCACGATCAGGAAAAACCTCCTCCTGCCGTGGCAGAAAAACTCCTCCGGAATCAACCAGATAAACACATGGAAGATGGCAGGCCTCGGCAATTTCCTGAGCCCGCAGGTGTTTTTTCACGGTAAGCGGATAATAGGTACCCCCCTTTACCGTCGCATCGTTGGCAAAAACCATGCACTCCTGCCCCATTATCCGACCGACACCGGTGATGATCCCGGCAGCCGGCACATCTTCTCCGTACACCTTATAGGCGGCAAACTGGGACAATTCAAGGAACGGGGAGCCGACATCAAGCAGCTGCCTGACACGTTCACGGGGCAGAAGCTTACCCCGTTCAAGATGTTTGGCGCGCGAACGTTCATCGCCGCCGAGGCGTATCGCTGCGGATTTTTCCCTCAAATCCGCTACAATTGAGGCCATAGACTCCGCATTTGAGCGGAATTCTTTGGAATTTACGTTAAGAGCCGTTTTCAGGGTAGACATAATGATAGGTGTACTCCTTGGGTTGTTAAAGTATGCGTTGCACATTCAAAAGCAAATCCCCCCCTTTGCAAAGGGGGCTAGTGCCATGTAACGCTTCAAATTTTTGTAGGGTGGGCAGGGTGTTTTGCCCACCAGTCCGCGTGCGCAAACGATGAAACTGTTTGCACACCCTACGAAAGATAAGATGTTACAGCCTACTGGGAGGGATTTGCCGTTAAGAGGAGCGATCGTATAAATCCTGCCATACCTTCAAGCGTTGTCTCCCGTGCCTGAAGGTGTGGGGAATGAGCACAAGCAGGAATGATCAGCGTTTCCGTTCTTCCGGAGACTCCTCTGACAATCGCATCTACCTGAGCCAGGGTTCCGTATTCATCGTTTTCCCCCTGAATAATCTGCAGCGGACAGGTGATAGCAGAAAGAGCCGCCTCCATACTCCACCCCTGATTCTCCGGCAACAGCCAGATGTCAGCCCAGCCATGAAACATTGAACCGGTCTGTTCTCCATGGTATCTGGCAAGCCTGTCACGAAGATTCCCGGTATCAAATGCCTGCACAGCCATACGGATGCTGCTCAGTGTCAACTCTTCGCCAAACACGTGCGCAGCCTCTGTGATGACCCCCACGGGACTGTCCGGAAAGCTGGCCGCATACTGCAATGCTATGCTGCCGCCATCGCTGTGACCTATCAGTATCGGCCTTTCAATGCCACACGTCTTCAGGATATCCAAAAGAGCTTCTTCAGCTTCCCGACAAAAAGGTACCCCGCTTCGCGCACCCTGAAGCGGGTCAGAACCACCGGAACCATATCGATCATAGATCAGAGCCGGAAGGCCAACCGCTTCGGAGAGAGTTTCCGGAAAGTCGCGCCACATTTCGATGCAGCCAAGTCCCTCGTGGAGAAAGACCAGAACCGGTGCGCCCTGCAAACTCTGCCCGGCCGGGATAATGGTACGCACCCGCAGCATATGCCCGGCAGCCCGAAGATGAAACGTGCTGCAGTACACTAATCAGCCGTTTCACTGAACAATTCACGACCAATCAGCATCCGGCGAATTTCGCTGGTCCCTGCGCCGATCTCGTAAAGCTTGGCATCTCGCAAAAGACGCCCGGTTGGATACTCGTTGATGTAACCGTTGCCACCCAGAATCTGGATAGCCTCCAGCGCCATCCAGGTCGCCTTTTCCGCCGCATAAAGAATGGCGCCAGCCGCATCCTTCCTGATCGCGTTCCTGCCGCTGCAGGCGTGGGCTACGGCGTAGACATACGCCCGGCAGGCATTCATGGTGCTGTACATATCTGCAATCTTGCCCTGCATAAGCTGAAATTCGCCGATGGCCCTGCCAAACTGTCGGCGCTCATGAATATAGGGAATAACGACATCCAGACAGGCCCGCATTATGCCGAGCGGACCGGCGGCAAGCACTGCCCGTTCATAGTCCAAACCGCTCATCAGGATCCTGACCCCCTCTCCTACGCTCCCCACCACGTTTTCTGCAGGCACTTCGCAATCCTCAAAAACAAGTTCGCAGGTATCGGAGCCGCGCATCCCCAGTTTATCCAGCTTCTGGGCCGTGGAGAAACCTTTGAAACCTTTTTCGATCAGGAAGGCGGTGATTCCTTTTGATCCGGCGTTGATATCGGTTTTTGCATAGACCAGCAGCGTGTTGGCATGTGGGCCATTAGTGATCCACATCTTGGTGCCGTTCAGGATGAAGCGATCACCCTTCCTGTCGGCCCGCAAGCGCATACTGACCACGTCCGATCCGGCTCCGGCTTCGCTCATGGCCAGGGCGCCTACATGTTCACCCGTGATGAGTTTCGGAAGATAGCGGCGCTTTTGCTCTTCACTGGCGTTTCGGTAGATCTGGTTTATACAGAGGTTTGAATGAGCCCCATAAGCCAGAGCTACCGAGGCGGAAGCGCGACTGATCTCTTCCATGGCGACCACGTGCTCCAGATAGGTCATTCCGGCGCCGCCATACTCCTCTGAAACGGTGATCCCGTGCAAACCCAGATCACCCATCTTGCACCAGAGATCCATGGGGAAATGATTGTCCCGGTCGATATCAGCGGCACGTGGTGAGATTTCTGCCTCTGCAAAGTTTTTGACGGTATCCCTGAGTAAATCGGCCGTTTCGCCCAGATCAAAATTGAGAGTCGGGTATGCTTTCATGTTTAGCCACCTTTCCACTATGTGGTTCCGTGAATATGTTGTGCATTTTACGTAAAGGTAACATAGAGCAGCAACAAATCACTGTCAAACATTATTTTGGGATTATCAAAACAATTTTTCCCTGACCGGATATTTGTACTCCATGCATAAGGCCAGCCTCTTCGTCATTCAGCTGAAATATTCGCAGAAGAGCCAACATTTGCTCTCAATAGATCAGCTTACGGAGACGCTGCGAATCTTGCCCTCGCCTTACGTTCATGTCAAGCAATAATAAAACCTTTTTTTAATTTATCAATTATTTGTTTGACGTCATCCAAAGATAATGATATTTCAGACGCAACTTTGTCAGTGTTTCGTCAGGATCCGGGAGTTTTTCAGATGGTTCAGCTTTCCTGCAGCGATATTCAGCTCAACTTCGGCGGCGTGCGGGCCTTGTCCGGCGTATCGTTCGAAGTCGTTCAGGGTGAAATATTCGCCATCATAGGCCCAAACGGAGCCGGTAAATCTTCGATGCTCAACTGCATCAGCGGCCTCTACCATCCGCAACAGGGAAAAGTTGTCTTCAATGGCCATGACGTCACCCGCCTGCCCCCCTATGAAAGGACAAAGCGGGGGATGGCTCGATCATTCCAGAACATTGCCCTGTTCAGGGGAATGAGTGTCATTGACAATCTGATGATCGGACGTCACCTCCATCAGAGTTCAGGTCTTTTCACCGGCGGAGCGTACTATGGTCCGGCACAGGCCGAAGAAATAAAACACCGCGAATACGTTGAGGAAATAATTGAGTTTCTTGAAATTCAAAGTATCAGAAAATCAATCGTCGGAACACTCGCATACGGATTTCAGAAGCGGGTCGAACTGGCTCGTGCTCTGGCTCTTGAGCCGAAACTGCTGCTCCTTGATGAACCGATGGCGGGGATGAATCATGAAGAGACCGAAGACATGGTCCGCTTTATTCTCGAAACCAACGAAACCCGTGGCATCACGATCATCATGATCGAACATGACATGGGGGTCGTCATGGATATTTCAAACACAGTCTGTGTGCTCGATTTCGGCAAGAAGATCGCCGGTGGAACTCCCGATGAGGTGCAGCAGGATCCACACGTTATCAAGGCATATCTGGGTGAAGAAGATCCGGAGGTAGCATAGGTGCATATCGATCTCAACGACGCGACTTTCGCCAAACTTCTTAAACGAAATGCCGATAAATTCGGCGATAAGAAAGTGGCTCTGCGCCAGAAAGGCCTTGGCATCTGGCAGACCTGCAGCTGGCAGCAGTACTATGAAAACGTGCGGAGTCTGGCGCTTGGTCTGCATTCACTCGGTTTCAGCTCGGGTGACAAACTGGCTATCATCGGAAATAATCGCCCGGAATCACTCTTCGCGGAAATTGCAGTTCAGGCGGCAGGGGGTATTGGAGTCTCCTTTTACCATGATGCAACTCAGCACGAGATAGCAAAAACGATTGAGCAGCTTGATGTAAGCTTCGCCATTGCCGAAGATCAGGAGCAGGTCGATAAACTCCTCGACCAGAAGGAACGTTTGACCGGCCTGCGCCGTGTCATCTTCATCCGGAAACGAGGTATGCGGAACTACCGGGATGAAATCCTGATCAGCTTCGAGGAAACACTGGAAATCGGTAAAAGACACCATGAACAGCACCCTGAACTTTTCGATCGGCTCGTTGCCGTCGGAAAGGGTGATGATACCGCCATCATCTGCATGACTTCCGGCACAACCGGTGAACCGAAAGGCGCCATACTGACCTTTAAAAACCTGATCAGCATGAGTCTTGCGTTCAATGAGGCCAACCCAAAAAACGAAAACGACGAATTTGTGTCGCTGCTCCCGCTGGCCTGGTTCGGCGAGCAACTGATGTCGATCGCGGCCCCCCTGGTTGCCGGATATACGGTCAACTTTCCGGAAAAACCGGAGACAGCCATGGCCGACATGCGCGAAATAGGGCCGCACATAATGCTTTCGCTTCCAAAAGTCTGGGAGTCTATTGCCGCGTCTGTGCGGGTCAGGATGATGGACTCTACTCCGTTCAAAAAATTCATGTTCAACAGTTTGATGCCTGTCGGTGAAAAGTATGCCGATTGTATTCTATCCGGTTCAACTCCCCCGCTATCCTTGAGTATCGGACGCTTTTTCGCCAACATTCTTCTCTTCAGGGCGCTCAAGGATAGACTCGGTCTTTCAAGAATCCGCTCTGCCCTGACCGGCGGCGCATCACTCGGTACCGACGTTTTTCGCTTTTTTCACGCCATTGGTGTCAATCTTAAACAGCTCTACGGACAGACTGAAATTGCAGGTATTGCCTGTATGCACCGTGACGGGGGAGTGAATGGCGCCACCGTCGGACTCCCGTTGCCGGGTACCGAAATCAGGATTGACGGCAACGGTGAAATCCTTTCGAAAAGCGCCGGATTATTCGGTGGTTATTACGGAGACAAGGAAGCAACCGATCGGGTACTGACCAGTGATGGCTGGCTTCGTTCCGGCGATACCGGATATCTGGACGCAGCAGGGCATCTCACGGTAATCGATCGAATCGGAGACGTGCTGACGTTGGCCGATGGATCACACTTTTCCGCACAATGTATCGAGAACAGCCTCCGATTTTCTCCCTTCATTGCCGAAGCACTGGTACACAGTGGCGGAATGTCTCAGCCTGTTGCGCTGATCGGCATCAACAGCCGGGTAGTTGGCAAGTGGGCCGGAGACAACAAACTTTCGTACATGACTTTTGCCGATCTGACCGCCAAACAGGAGATTATCGACCTGATAGCAGGCGAGGTACTCAGAATAAACCGCAATCTGCCGGAACAGGCGCGCATTGCCAGGTTTGCAATAATCTACAAGGAACTGGATGCTGATGAAGGCGAACTGACGCGAACAGGTAAAATGCGGCGGGAAACCGTGAGCTCTATTTACAGGGAACTTATAGAAGCACTCCTTGCAGGACACGACAAAGTAGACATTGATACCAGCATTGTATTTCCGGATGGTAAAACCGGACACATCCGGACTACTGTTACGATAAGAACGATCTGACCGGAGCATTCACCATGGACGTTACTTTTCTGCTGCAGCTCATCATAAACGGCCTCGTGGTCGGCAGTATCTACGCCCTTGTGGCGACCGGCTTCGTCATAATCTACAAAGCAACCAGCGCCCTCAACCTGGCTCAGGGTGAGTTTTTGATGGTAGGCGCCTACATCTGTCTTAATATGCTCTCCAAACACCATCTGCCGTTCTGGCAGGCAATCCTGATCACATTCCTGTTCTCAGCCATCCTCGGCATGTTAATAGAGCGCCTTATCCTGCGGCCACTGATCGGCTCTCATCTGATTTCGGTCATTATGGTCACGCTCGGTCTTTCGAGCATCCTCAAGGCTCTTATCCAGCTGGCCTACGGCACTGACACGATTCCCTTTCCAGAAGTTTTCCCGAGCGCTCCGGTACAGATCGGTCCGATTCCGGTTTCGCAAGGCTACCTGTATGCAATCGGCTGCGTCACCATTTTAGTGGTGATTCTAACCTCGTTCTTCAAGTACTCAAAAACCGGCGTAGCGATGCGCGCAACAGCTTCGAACCAGCAGGTCGCTCTCTCCATGGGTATAAGTGTCAAAAAGATGTTCGCCATATCCTGGGCCATTGCCGCAATAGTTTCTTCAGTGGGCGGAGTTCTGCTCGGCACCATCAGAGGCGGCATTGACATGTCGCTCAGCTTCATGGGGCTGAAAGTCCTGCCGGTCGTTATTCTGGGTGGACTCGACAGTATCCTCGGGGCCATCGTGGGGGGCATTATAATCGGCGTCCTGGAAAACCTTTCCGGCGGCTTTATCGATCCGCTTGTGGGGGGGGGAGCCAAGGAAGTTGCACCCTACATCGCCCTGATTCTGATTCTGATGTTCAAGCCCTATGGGCTGTTCGGCAAGAAGAAGATCGAACGGGTGTAATTCAACAAAGTGAGGCTTTATGCGTTGCGGTGATTTCAAGACATCTTATGCGGCAGATATGACCATCTTTGAATCCGGCTTTGCCCGGATCATGCTGGGACTCTTTCTCTGTCTGCTCTTTTCTCTTCCGTTCTATGTTCCGGGCTATCTTCTTGACATTCTGAATCGCATAGGCATCGCCGTCATAGGCGCGATAGGTCTCAATATCCTGACCGGGTTCACCGGCCAGATTTCACTAGGTAATGCTGCATTCATGGCCATCGGCGCCTTCTCTTCGGGTTATCTTGGATTAAAGCACGGACTGCCGTTCTATCTCTGTATACCTCTGGCAGGAGTGATTACTGCCTTCTTCGGCATGTTTGTCGGCATTCCGTCTTTGCGAATCAAGGGACTTTACCTGGCTATGGCTACTCTGGCAGCCCATTTTATCGTTGAGTTCCTGGTAGTTAAATGGGAGTCGGTCACCGGGGGCGTGGCCGGTCTCACCATACCTACTCCAAAAATGGGCAGCTTTGCATTTGACTCTGATGCAAAACTATTCTTTCTGATTTTTGTAATTGCAGTTATTGCGGTACTGTTTGCAAAAAATCTGTTTCGCACCAAAGTGGGCAAGGCATTTATTGCCATTCGTGATCAGGCCATCTCGGCCGAAGTCATGGGGGTCAACATCCTGAAATACAAACTGCTCTCCTTCGGCATCAGTTCCTTTTATGTTGGTGTAGCCGGTGCATTGATCTCGTACCAGGCCAAGATCATTTCACCTGAAACCTTTCCGATCACAGTAGCTATAGATTATCTCGGGATGATAATTATCGGCGGTCTCGGCAGCATCCTCGGTTCCATTTACGGTGCTATCTTCATAACGCTTTTGCCGGAACTGCTGAGGATGGGAACATCTTCTCTGTCCGGATCTTTCCCGGAACTGGTAAACAAACTGGCGGCCATGAAAGAGCTGGTTTTCGGCTTGCTGGTGATCATCTTCCTGATCTTTGAGCCTTCGGGAATGGCTGCCCGCTGGCACAGTATCAAAAATTACTGGAAACTTTACCCGTTTTCACACTGACACGTAAGAGCTTTTGAAAGAGGGATTGTGCAACCGTATCAGAAGCAGTTGAACATTTTTTCCGTAGCCGGAAAGTCACATTTTATTGGGGCAGCACAAACACAGAAAGGGAGGCAGGTATGAAATTAGGAAGAATTCTGGCAGCAGTGGCAGCAGTAATCGCAATCGTATCAACATCTTTTGCGGCGGAAACCATCAAGGTTGGTGGTTTGTGGGACCTTACAGGGGTAACAGCGGATGTAAGCAAACCGTTCGCTGAAGGGGTCCAGGCTGCCATCGCAATGACTAACGAAAAAGGGGGCATCAACGGGAAGAAGATCGAATTGCTGAATGTAGACTATGCCTACAAGATTCCACAGGCCACTGCAGCCTACAAAAAATTTGTCGAGCAGGACAAGGTTGTCATGATCAACGGTTGGGGAACCGGAGATACTGAGGCACTTAAGGATACCATCAGTAAAGATAAGATTCCCTATATTTCAGCTTCTTTCTCAGGGCACCTGACCGACCCGGCCAAGACACCCTACAACTTCTTCGTCGGGGCCAGCTACTCGGATCAGATTCGCGGCTTCCTCCAGCATGTAAAGAATAACTGGAAGGACAAATCACGCGCTCCCAAAGTAGCTTTCATCTATCCAAACCACGGTTTCGGCAAGGCCCCTATCGAGGCCGGCCGTCTATATGCCAAAGAACTGGGCATCGAACTGGTACATGAAGAAGTTATTCCCGCCAGTTTCCAGGATGTCACCTCAAACCTTTTGAATATGCAAAAGAAAGCCCCAGATTATGCTTATGTTCAGACCACCGTTTCCTGGTGTGCAGTGTTGCTGAAAGATGCCAAGAAACTTGGCATCAAGACAACCTTCTTCCTCGGAAACTATGGTATGACAGAGCAACTCCCGCTGCTTGCCAAGGAAGCGGCTGAAGGGGTCTACGGCATGGGTACCCATGCGGCATACGGGGAAAACGTCAAAGGAATGAAGCAGATCCTGGATTGGGACAAGAAACACCCGGCTAAAGAGTCCCGCGATACATGTTATGTGCGCGGCTGGGCATATGGGCTTACCTGGGCCGAAGCACTCAGGATTGCCGACAAGAATAAGCAGCTGACTGGTGAAGGGGTAAAGAATGCTCTGGAAACTTTGAAGGGGTTCGATACCGGCGGATTAACCCCTCCGGTTACCTATACAACAACCGATCACAGGTCGACAACCAAGACCACCATCTATGTCATCAAAGGCGGAAAGATGACCAAGGTAGAAGACCAGGAAACTCCCCGCAAAAAAGAGTGGCTGGGTCTGTAATCAGATTGCGATATTATTCGGAGAGGGGGCTGTTTGCCCCCTCTTTTTCCTGACGAGGCACAACTATCATGCTCACCATCAGTAATGCAGAAGTCATCTATAACCGCGTTATCCTTGTCCTGAAAGGGCTGTCGCTACAAGTACCCGAAGGTAAGATAGTTGCCCTTCTGGGCGCCAATGGCGCAGGGAAGAGTACCACTCTTAAAGCGATATCCGGACTGCTCAAATCCGAGGAGGGTGAGGTATCAGCCGGTTCAATCGAATTTATTGGAGAGCGGATCAACAACCTTGATCCGGAAGATATCGTAAAGAAAGGCATCTTTCAGGTTATGGAAGGACGTAGGGTTTTCGATGATCTGACCGTGGATGAAAATCTTGTTGTTGGCGGTCATACTCGAAAGGACTCGGCCGGCTTCAAGCGCGACAAGGATCTGGTCTATGATTATTTTCCCCGTCTCCGTGAACGAAGCAACCAGTTATCCGGTTTCCTGAGCGGTGGCGAACAGCAGATGCTTGCCATAGGCAGGGCGCTTATGGCGAGACCAAGATTGATGCTGCTTGATGAGCCGTCACTCGGGATCGCTCCGCTGCTTGTTCAAGAAATTTTCCAGTTGATCAAAAAAATCAACTCCGAGGAAAAGACCACAATACTGCTGGTAGAACAGAACGCCAATGTCGCTTTCGGCATATGCGACCATGCCTATATCATGGAGGGTGGACGAGTTGCCATGAGCGGTACGGTCGAACAGATGAAATCGAATGATGATGTCAAGGAGTTTTATCTTGGAACAGGTGAAGGAAAAGCCAAGAAAAATTACCGGGAAATTAAGAGCTACAAGCGTCGCAAGCGGTGGCTGTGATCATTGAGTTTGCTGGCTAGAGCGTCAAGGAGTCTCTTTTCATGGGTTTCAGGGATATCGTGGTACATCTTGACAATCTGGACTCGACCGGGGCTCGTCTCGAACTGGCAGTTTGCTATGCCCGCAAACATGGAGCCAACTTAAGGGGCCTTTATCTAGCTGCTCCCGCTTTTTCCAAGCCCCGCACCACTCCGGAGCAGTTCAGCTATGAAAGAGTTGAAGCCATGTTCCGCGAAAAGACCGCCGCTGCCGGAATTACATCTGAATGGATCCTGCCTCGCCGCTCAGTCAACGGTCTGGGCATAACTGATATAATGCTCTCCTATGCCTACTACACAGACCTGATCATCGTCGGACAGCATAATTTCAAATCCCGCAGCCTGCACCTCCCGCGGGAACTTCCCGAACAGCTTGTGATGTATTGCGGACGTCCCGTCTTGATTGTCCCCTATATTGGTCAGTTTGAAACAGCAGGAGATCGTATCATGATTGCCTGGAAAGCCGGTCGCGAATCGGTCAGGAGCGTAAATGACGCCATGCCGTGTATCGAAAAGGCTCATCACGTTTCCGTGGTCGAAGTGAGCGCCGAAGTGATCCCTGCCGAGAGCAGCGACCATATCATATATGTCCGGGAGTTTATTGCCCGGCACAGAGCAACAGCGCGAACTGAACAGATTTATGCCGGAGATTTCACCGTTGCTGACACCATCCTCAACCTTGCATGCGAGAAAACAATCGACCTGCTGGTCATGGGAACGTATGCTCATACAAGGCGGGGAACTCTTGCCTTGAGCCCGGTTGCCAGCCACATTCTGAAGCATTTGACCGTGCCCGTTCTCATGTCCCATTGATGCACTTTCCCCGAAACCTGATGAACCGTCACTTTCCAGAGAGCCCATGAAGAGTACACCGGAAAATGAAGAACTGATTTCAATCGGCGACCTTGCCAAGAGCCTGGGGCTGACTACCAGAACGTTACGATATTGGGAGGAAGCCGGAATAATTAATGCCGCGCCACGGTCAGAGGGAAGCAATCGCTTTTATTCCAGAGATATCGCACTGAGAGTCCGATTCATTATCAAACTCAAAGAACTTGGACTTACCATCAAAGAGATGCAGGATCTCTACGCGGCTTACGGGGAAGCAAAACAGACCGACAGGATGATTCCCGCGCTTGTCCAGATTCTTGACCGGCATATAAATCTGGTAGATGAGAAAATGGCCAGAATGGCTTCCTTAAGAAAAGATATTGTCGAGTACAGACAACGCATGTCAACCAGGTTCAACGTGTTTTCCGGCTGATCATTTCATTTCCCCGCAAACGGTTTTTTAGCAATCTCCCCGCTCCCTTCCAACTGCGGATGCTGCGTCCTGTTGTACCCCGCCACCGCTTTGGCCACCTTCTTGACAACATCGGCAAGCGGCATCTTCAAACCATGTGCCGAACACAACTCTTTCAGCAGAAAATAAGTCAACGCTCCGTTCGGTCTATTGTTGAATACCGCGTCGGCGGAGGTCTCGTTTGACTTGCAGCCGGAGATGAGCGCCACATTGAGTTCCTTGACGGCACTGGCCAGAGAAGTCGCCCGTACCCTTCCCGGACTTTCGGCCAGCAGCTCCCTGGCGGTCTGTAGCCTCCAGTTGATATCCTCGGGCGGCATGATGGTCTTGTGGTAATGATCAGGTTTCAGGGCCGGAAAATCCCTGTTCAGGTCGCCCGAATGACATGAGTCCGATATCCAGATGAACTCGACCCCCTGCGGAACTGTCGCGAATATCCTGTAAAAATCCTTGTCTCTGATAGCGCGCTCGTCGCTCCAGTCGAAATCGACCGGACAGATGACCTCATCCAGTTTGTCCACTTCGGCAGCGGGGTTCCTGGTGGACATCTGCGCCCCATGGCCGCTGTAGTGGAACAACAGACGGTCTCCGGGACGTGCACCGTTGACCAGCAGATTCAAGCGCTCAACAATGGCCGCTTTTGTCGCCCGCGCATCGGTGAGCAGACGGATGTTGTTCATCTGGAATCCGCACGTCTCCTTCAGAAAACCGGCCATGTCGGTTATGTCGTTGACACAGCCGTACAATGGGCAGCCGGGATACTTGTTGATGCCTACCAGTAACGCTCTATCCATGTTTTTCCCCTTTCATGGTTACACTGTTAACGCGATTGACAACGACTTCACTACCACCACTTCAAAGTGCATCCCGTCCAGACGTTTACCGTAATGTCCGCCCCAGTAAAAACCGTGATCGTTCGCGATGGTGACAAGTTCGCGGACGCACCCCCTGGCGCCCACCAAGGCTGGTTGGGTATTGATCCGGTTCCATGCAACGTTGATATCGAAAGCCGTGCCAAACGCGTGATTGCTGAGGGTTCTGGTGCTCCCCCTGACAAATCGTGGAGCGAACGAACCGTCAAACGTCAGGATGCGTCCAAGCAGGTTTTTATCCTGCCACGCCTGCCAAAGAGCCTTGAATTGACTGGCGACGAGCTTATGTACCTTGATGTTTCCGTTCTCATGCGCACCCTGTATCCCCGCAAGCTGAGGAATGGCAGCGGTAACTATGTTTTCGGCAATCCAGCTTCCGGTAATGTGGATCTGTTCGTAATTGCCGGGTTGCGGATCGTGACGGTAGGAAAATTCACCGAAAAGCCTCTGTCGCTGGACGTTGGAGGTTATCGGCCGGAAACCTGGCTTTGACGGCCAGTTCGGTCCATTCTCGTTCGTCCCGGTCGTGTCGTCAAGAACCACAAAGCCGAGCTGAATGGCGGTCACAAGAGTCTGGTGCCCAACCACACCGTCAGCCTCCAGATTGTACTTCTGCTGAAAAGCGACCGTGGCGTTGAACGTCAGATCGCCAAAAACGCCGTCCGCATTTCCCGGGAGACTGCTCTGACCGATCAGAAAATACTGCCATTTTTTTACATCCGGTCCCCTGCAACCTGTACGCAATACCCGGTTCATAACCAGTCACCTCCAGCGAATCAGGTAATAAACACACCTTCAGATGCGTATATGCCGATGGAAGCGGGAATGTCAAGGGGTATACTTTACAAATTCATGTTTTATCTTGACAGAACACTTTACCGTCGGTATAAATTCCCGTAATGTGGTAAAAAGTGGAACAATGTGGAAAATCATACCAAGAGAAGGTCATGTTCAGAGGTATTTTTGAGACAACCATAGATGCCAAGGGGCGTACCAGCCTGCCGGCCAAGTTCAGGGAGGTGTTGGTCGAGACCTTTGGCGACGAGCGTTTTTTCGTGACAAATTCGTATCCGGTCACTCTTGACGGTGGAGCGCAATGCTCCGGTCTGCTTGTCTTTCCATACAAGGAATGGTTTCAGTTTGAAGAAAATTTCCTTAACAGCAAAGGACTCACTTCGACGCAACGCAGCAGCATTATGCACACAATTGTATCTCCGGCTGTAGAGTGTTCCGCCGACAAACTCGGCCGGATCATGATTCCATCCTCCATGCGGAAGGTTGCGTCGCTGGAACGGGAAATCGTTTTCGTTGGGGCACTCAAGAAAGCGGAAATCTGGAGCCAATCCGAATGGGATCGGGTGCGGGTACAGGATATGAAGAATTTCCCAAGCACTGAAGCTGCCGCAGAGCTCGGCCTCTAGTGGCTGATTTTCATCATCTTCCGGTTTTGCCGGATGAAGTAATCCGCTTTCTTGAACCGGTGGGCGGCAAGACATATCTGGATGGAACAGTTGGCGGTGGCGGGCATGCGGCACTGATTCTTGAAAAGGCACCGGAAGCCCGGCTGACGGGCATTGATTGTGACCGGGAAGCATTGGCCGCAGCCGGGAAAAGGCTGGCAGTGCACAGTGAACGGCTCCATCTGGTGCATGGCAATTTTGCCGGACTCGCCGGACATCTGAGCTCTCTCGGCATCTCAGCACTGGATGGCTTCATCCTCGATCTGGGGGTTTCGTCTCATCAACTGGACAGCGGAGAACGGGGATTCAGTTTTCTGCAGAACGCTCCGCTGGATATGCGAATGGACACCTGCAGCGGAGAGAACGCCGCCGATCTGGTAAATGACCTGCCGGAGCCGGAGCTGGAGCACGTCATCAGAGAATACGGCGAGGAACGCTGGGCCAGGAGAATAGCGTCATTTATAGTCCGGGAAAGAGTGGCGGCACCCATAACAACCACTTTCAGACTGGTAGATATCATAAAGGGGGCGGTTCCAAAGGCCAAGTGGGACGAACGCATCCATCCGGCTACACGCACGTTTCAGGCACTCCGCATAGCGGTCAATCGTGAACTCGAAAGCCTTGAGTTCGGCATGCGGTCCGCTCTTGACCTTCTGAAACCGGGTGGACGGGGTGTAATAATTTCATTTCACTCACTTGAAGATCGCATCGTCAAACATATATTCCGGGAGTATGCGGAAGGCTGCACCTGCCCGCGCCAGTTACCGGTCTGCGTATGTGGCAGGCAGCCGAGGGTGAAGATTCTGACCGGAAGGCCGGTCACTGCGGCACAGCAGGAAATCGATGGCAATCCGCGGGCGCGCAGCGCCAAACTGCGGGCCGTGGAGAAGCTGTAACAAGTATGTACAGGAGGTAATCAGCATGGCACAGGCAAGAGTGGACTATGGCAAAGTTGCTGCTCCGCGCCCCCTTGGCGTGGCAGAAATGGCGCCTCACCGCATTGACATATTCAAATACCTGATAATCTGCATGTTCCTATTCACCGTTGTTTCGGTTTTCCACGTCTGGTCGCGTTTCAAACTAGTCGACCTGAATCTTCAGATATCCGAAACAAGTCGCCAGCTAAAGGAGTCCGAACAGGAACAGAAGCGCCTCAAACTTGAAGCGGCCTCTCTGAGAACGCCGGCCCGCATAGAGGCCATCGCCAGGAATGAGTTGGGGATGGCGTTGCCGACCGCGAAGCAGATTATTCAGGTCCGATGAAAGACGAACGGGAAAAATGGGCGCGTATCCGCATCATCATGATCGGGACGGTTTTTGGTCTGCTATTCCTGACCGTAATCGGACGTACCTTCTCACTCCAGATACTGCAGCATGAAGAACTTATCAAGAAGGCTGAAAAACAGCATCAGCACAGAGTTGAGCTACCCCCGGTCCGAGGAAGCATCCGGGATCGTAACGGTACTCCGCTGGCTGAATCCATCCATATGGACTCCTGCTATGCTGAACCTCGCCGAATAAAGGATGTTGATGGCACCGCCGCAGTGCTTGCACCGATTCTGGGTGTGCCCGGCCACGAGTTGGTGGCCAGGCTTTCGGTTAACAAATCTTTCATCTGGGTTGAGCGGTGTTTGTCACCTGATAAAGCCTTGCGCATCAAAAACATGAAGCTGCCCGGCATCGGCTTTGTTCCGGAATCCAAGCGCTTCTACCCCAATCTGGAGACCGCAGCCCACGTAATTGGATTTACCGGCCAGGACCCCAATGGCCTGGAAGGCATTGAACTCAGATACGATGCAACCATTCTGGGCAATACCGGCTACATGGTAACAGAGAGAGATGCTCTCGGAAGAAATATTGCCATCAAGAGTACTGTTATCAAGGATTCATCTCCAGGTAAAAATATCGTCCTGACTCTGGACAAAACGATCCAGTTCATCGCAGAGAAAGAGCTGGCCAAGGCAGTGACGGAGAATAGCGCCAAAAGCGGCATGGCCGTTGTCATGGAAGCGGATTCCGGCAAAGTTCTGGCAATGGCGAATTATCCCACATTCAATCCAAACGCTTTTTCCCGCTATGCACCTGCCCATTTACGCAATCGTGTGGTGTCTGACAGCTTCGAACCCGGCTCAACCTTCAAGGTGTTCTCAATTGCCGCGGCGCTGGACGCCGGCGTGATTAAGACAACCGACTCGTACAACTGTGAAAACGGCACCTACCGGATTGCCGATCGGGTCATTCATGACGACCACCCTCACTCACGATTGACCGTCTCGGAAATTATCAAGTATTCAAGCAATATCGGCTCTGCAAAGATCGGTTTGAGGATGGGGGAAGAGAGATTATCAAGCTATTTGCGCAACTTTGGTTTTGGTGGACGTACCGGCATTGATCTTCCGGGCGAATCTCCGGGAAACATCAAACGTCACTGGTATGGAGTCGATCTGGCAACAATTTCTTTTGGGCAGGGGCTCTCCCTGTCGGCCATCCAACTGGTTTCGGCACTCTCTGCCATCGCAAATGGCGGTAATTTAATGAAACCATATCTGGTGGAGCGCATTCTCGACGACAACGGCAAAGAAATTCAGAAATTTGAGCCACAGATAGTACGCCGGGTAATATCCCCTGAAACCTCTAAAAAAATCTCACTCATGATGGAAACCGTCACTGGTGAGGGAGGTACCGGCGCGAAAGCAGCAGTAGATGGGTTCCGGGTGGCCGGGAAAACCGGGACCGCACAGAAGGTTGATCCTGTCACCCGCCTGTATTCGCCGACCAAACGAATTGGTTCTTTTGTTGGTTTCGCTCCTGCAGACAAGCCAAAACTGGTTATTGCCGTGATTATTGACGAACCTCAGGGGGTCAAATATGGCGGCGTTGTCGCAGCTCCCGCATTTCGGGAGATAGCTAAGAACACGCTGGCGTATCTCAAAATACAGCCAAACAAACCCGTAAACAACACACCCAAAACGATTCAGGCGACAGCCTCAGCTACTGCTGTTCCTGAATCACTGAAAGAAGGGAACGCTTTTGACACACCGCCTGAAGGGGGTGTAATGCCAGATTTTCGAGGCATGAGCATGCGACGAGTCTTACAGATCATGGAAAAACGCACTATCAATATCAGATTGATAGGAAGCGGCAGAGCTAGTCAGCAAAACCCGCCACCCGGGCAGAATATCGGAGGAGCGGACGAAGTCTGGGTAAAGTTTTCACCTTCAGCCTGAAGTGGATGGTGCCTGCCAGATGACCGGCAGGTTTTCGGATTATTACAGGAGAACAGATGATACTGGGAGAGTTACTCGAAAAACTGTGTGATTTTGATCTTCATGGAGATGCGTCTGTCTGCATCACCTCCCTGACCTGTGATTCACGCAAGGTGCAACCCGGCTCATTATTTTTTGCTCTGCGCGGTACATCAGTCGACGGTCACCAGTTTATTGAGAAAGCTGTGATGGCCGGTGCAGCGGCAGTTGTCATAGAGGATGCCGCCTGTGCCCCCGGCGAAGTTCCCTGGATCAAAGTTGCCGATGGCCGCTCCTTCATGGGCCGTATGGCGTCCGCCTTCAACGGCAACCCGACCGCTTCTCTCCCGCTGACGGGCATAACCGGCACCAACGGCAAGACGACCACTACCTACCTGATAGAGGCGATCATGGCGGCGGCCGGACTGCCGGCGGCGGTACTCGGCACAATCAGTTACCGCTTTGGTGCAACAACCATAACAGCATCTCACACCACACCGGAATCAACAGAGCTGCAGACGGCCTTCCGGCAATTGAAAGAGGCCGGGGCACAGGCTTTTGTCATGGAAGTATCTTCGCATGCTCTGGAACAGAAAAGGGTTGATGGCTGTCATTTCGATGTCGGCATATTCAGCAACCTTACCCGTGACCATCTGGATTATCACGGCACCATGGAGAGCTACCTGGAAGCCAAGCTCAGACTTTTTTCCGATCTGCTCCGCCCTACGGAGCTGAAACCGCAACGCCATGCCGTGATCAACATGGACGATCACTATGGCCCTGTCATTTCCGGACGTTGTGCATGTCCGGTTATCAGGTATGGAATCAAGGGAAACGGTGATGTACAGGCAATTGATGTGACCTTGTCCGTCAGTGGCATCCGCGGCACCCTCGTCACACCCTTGGGAAATGTTGGCTTTGTTTCACGCCTGCTTGGCCGTTTCAACCTCTCCAATATCCTGGCAGCGGCTGCTGCCGGAGTAGCCCTGAACCTGCCGCTGGAGGCCATCAGAAAAGGCATCGAAAGTCTTGCCGCCGTTCCTGGCCGCATGGAGCGGGTAGAGAGTCATCGTGACGTGACGTGCCTGGTAGATTACGCCCACACCGGCGACGCCCTGGAGAATGTGCTTTCCACGCTGAAAGAAATCGCCACCGGCCGAATCATTACCGTCTTCGGCTGCGGCGGAGATCGCGATATCGGCAAGCGTCCGCTCATGGGAAGGATCGCCGCCACAATGTCGGATCTGGCCATTGTCACCTCCGACAACCCCCGAACCGAGGATCCCTTCAGCATACTGGAGCAGATTAAAGCCGGCATGGTATCACTCGACATCCGCGAATACCGGCAGGAAGATCTGGCTGAAGGTTTCCCGGAGAAAGGTTTCATATTATTGGAGAACCGCCGCGAAGCGATTCGTCTGGCCTCGCGGCTGGCGCAAGCCGGTGATATCATGCTGCTGGCCGGCAAGGGACATGAAGATTACCAGATTATCGGAATCGCCAGGCAGCATTTTGATGACCGGGAAGAAGCAACAGCAGCCTTTGCGGAGATGAGCTCCTGATGTTCTCCATCAGCGAAATAGCCGCAGTGACAGGCGGGCGTATCATCGGCCCGGCTGCCGGCAAGGTAAGCGGCGTTTCAACTGACTCACGCAGCATTACATCCGGGGAACTTTTTGTGCCACTGCAAGGTGAGCGTTTCGACGGTCACACCTTCATTCCGGAGGTGACCGGTAAAGGCGTAACCGCTCTACTGGCCGATGAAAACTGGGTGAGAGGCCATTTAGCAGCTGACACGATCACGTGCATCGCCGTAAAAAATACCCTTTGGGCTTTGGGAAACCTGGCAGCGTCCTGGCGGCGGCGTTTCAATATCCCGATCATCGGTGTCACGGGGAGCAATGGCAAAACGACTGTCAAAGAGATGCTGGCTACCATCCTGGAACAGAACGAACATGGTCTTAAGACCGCCGGCAACTTCAACAACCTGATCGGATTGCCTCAGATGCTGTTTCAACTCCGGGAGAAACACCGCTGGGCGGTACTGGAAATGGGGATGAGCGAACCGGGCGAAATCGAGCGCCTGGCCGGGATTGCCAATCCGGGCATCGGAGTTGTGCTGAACGCCATGCCGGCTCACCTGCAGAGCATGAAAACGGTCGAAGCGGTTGCAGCAGCCAAAGGCGAACTATTGCTCCGCATCAGTGACGGCGGACTTGCAGTAGTCAATGCTGACGACTCCCGTATCGCCTCCCTGCCCCAGAACCCTTCTGCCAAACGTATCAGCTTTGGCATAAAACGTGGTGAAGTCCGTGCGAAAGAGATCGAAGCACGGGGACTGGAGGGACAGCGCCTGCTGATTGTCACTCCGAAAGGCGAAATACCGGTACACTTAAGAGCCTGCGGCCGACACAACATCTACAACGCGCTGGCGGCAACTGCGGCCCTGCTGGAAATGGTTGATCTACCCACAATTGCCAGGGGTCTGGAAACCTTCTCCCCTTGCAAGGGACGTTTTCAGGCGCATCACCTGAACGGTGTGACGATCATAGACGACAGCTACAACGCCAACCCCGCCTCGATAAAGGCAGCCCTGGAGACATTGGCGCAGATCGCCGCAGAAGGACACCGCATCGCTGTTCTGGGTGATATGCTGGAATTGGGAGAGCACGAATCCGAAGCGCATCTCGGAGTGGGAGCAGTAGCGGGACGAAACACCGACAGATTATATCTGCTGGGCAGGCTGATGACCAAATACGCCGTCGAAGGAGCCATGCGAGCTGATATGCCGCCCGAATCAATACTCCGGTGCACCAGTTGCACCCAGATTGCGGAGCTGCTGCACCAGTCACTGAAGCAGGGGGATGTGTTACTGGTTAAAGGCTCGCGCGGAATGGCCATGGAAAATGTAATCGCAGAGCTCAAGAAGCTGATGCAGAATAATTCCTTGGAATAATAAAGGGGAATAACCCATGCTCTACCATATCTTTTATCCATTGGCAGCAAACGTCAAGCTGTTCAATATATTCAAATACCTGACATTCCGCACCATCTACGCCATGATTACCGCTCTGGTGGTCTGCTTTGTGCTCGGTCCCTGGATTATTCGCACGCTGAAATCGCTGCAGGCTCACCAGGTGATCAGAACCGATGGCCCGGAATCACACCTTCAGAAAGAGGGTACTCCCACCATGGGAGGCGTGATGATCCTGGCCGCAATAGTGATACCGACGCTCTTGTGGGCTGACCTCACCAACCACTATGTTTGGACGGTCATGTTCATCACCATCGGCTACGGACTGATCGGATTCGTGGACGACTACAAAAAGGTGGTTGAGAAAAATCCTAAAGGCCTCTCTGCGCGGCAGAAGATGTTCTGGCAGGTTCTGCTGGCCGGATCGGTGGCAGTATTTCTGTTTCTGAAGCCCGGTTTCAGCGAAGAACTCTTTTTCCCTTTTTTCAAGAAATTCCACCCTGACCTCTGGCTCTGGTTCATCCCGTTCGTAACTCTGGTAATAGTAGGCGCCAGTAATGCCGTCAATCTGACCGACGGTCTGGACGGATTGGCCATCGGACCGGTTACCATTAACGCAGCCACCTATATGCTCTTTTCTTACATTGCAGGCCATGCAACCCTCTCAGCCTATCTGCAGATACCACGCGTAGCCGGTTCCGGCGAGCTTGCCATCGTCTGCGGGGCCATGGTCGGAGCCGGCCTGGGCTTCCTCTGGTACAATTCATACCCGGCCGAGGTCTTCATGGGTGATGTCGGCTCCCTCTCGCTGGGCGGGACCCTTGGAACAATCGCGGTGCTCACCAAACAGGAGATTCTGCTGGTCATCGTAGGCGGCGTATTCGTAGTAGAGGCATTGTCGGTCATCTTCCAGGTCGGCTCCTACAAATTCCGCGGCAAGCGCATCTTCCGCATGGCGCCGATTCATCACCATTTTGAGCTGAAGGGTGTGGCCGAACCGAAGATCATCGTCCGTTTCTGGATCATCACCATCATTCTGGCGCTGGTGGCGATTTCTACGTTGAAGATGAGATAGGATAATTATATTGTCAGGACCGACAAACCATGTAAAATATGATTATCATATTTTGCGGAGGTTACTATGCAGACAGCGATCAGTTCAACCGAGGCGGTGAGAAATTTTTCAGAACTGCTCAACAACATTAAGTATCGCGGAGATCGGTATACCGTTATCCGTGGCGGAAAACCGGCCGCATCTCTGGTTCCGGTGGAACCGGCCCGCAGTGGCGCAACCTTGGCTGAGTTGCGTAAGATTGTGCAAGCCTTTCCCCATCTCGACAGAAATGATACTTCATTTGAAGCCGATGTTATAGCTGCTGTAAGTTCGCAGCCTTCAATGCCAGAGGCCCTGTCATGGGAGTGATACTTGACTCCAGCGAGATCATCGCACTTGAAAGAAGTCGGGGGTTAGTTGAAAGTCTGGTGGCTGGCCGTGAAGATGAAACGTTTGGTATCAGTGTGGTTACAGTGGCCGAACTTCTCCATGGAGTCGAGCGGGCTGATACGGAATCCAGGAAAATAAGGCGTCAGGCCTTTGTGGAAAAAGTGATCGAGATGATCCCTCTGTTTCCGTTTGATAGTGGAGTTGCCCGCATCTACGCCAGAATATGGGCATCACTGGTGCAGCGAGGCTTTACGGTAGGGGCGCATGATCTGATTATTGCAGCGACGGCAATTTCTCTGGATTACACGGTTATTACCGCTAACGTGCGGGATTTTGAGAAGATTGATGGATTACGGCTGGAAGTGCGGCAGGCATAGTTAATCTCTGGCGAAGAAGCTTTTCAGATTGAGATTGTTAAGCGGGTAAAATGGTTCCGGATCCGTTGACAGAGAGTTGAAAAACAGAGTGAAAAACGCAGCTTGGGAGATGACGCTGGAAACCGGAATTGTTGTTACTACTTTATTGTTTAGCAGATACGAGATTGAAGATTCTGCATTACGTTCATCACCAATTATACGCGTCATCATGGAAGAAGGGATTTCCGTATGACAGATCGGGAAACAATTTTTGGTTACCGCATGAGGCAAACCGATGAAACCCTTGCAGAAGCAGTGAAAATACTTGAATTGGGTTTTTCACCTCGCTCAATTGTCAATGGCAATAGGATTGAGCTGCTGCCGTCCAGAGATATCCGAGAAATGCGGGGTTTTTTAAAGGGGATTGATACAACCGTTATTAGAGAGGCAGACCGCCTGTAAACATCGATCCCGATGGCCGACAGCATTATACTGGCCACGACACAGACAAATAACGCGATCCTATGGACTCAGGACAATGATTTTGAAGGATTGTCTGAAGTCAGGTATTTTCCAAAAACATCATCCTGACTGCGTACCTGCATGTGGAGGTCGAAAATGCGAACAATCGGCAAGAGAAAAGAAGCGGCACCAACCGGAAAACCATCGGCTGAAAACCTCATACGAGGAGCCACTATGAACGAAGCGATGCAGCAATTACCAACCGGCACCACCACCTTTATTCCTAAAGGCAAAGTTTACCGATTCAATACAATCAATGAGGCTAACAGGTTTCAGGAAGAATGCGTCATAGCAGGCATTGTGAAAAACAAGACCAAGACAGGATAATAAACGATGGAAGAGGAATTTTGCAGACCAGCTACCATAGCCGATCTTATGAACCTCATCAAGTCCCTGAATGGAAAAGGTGCGCAATACATCTTGATCGGCGGTTACGCGCTGTACGCTCATGGCATCCATCGAGCTACCGAAGATATAGACATTCTTGTGCCGGCGAAAAGAGAAGCGGCACAACCAATAATTGAGGCACTAATGATGTTACCGGACAAGACCGCCAATGAACTTGAAGCGGAATGGTTTGAGGAAGGCGAAAATATCCGCTTGGCTGATGAATTCGTGGTTGATCTTATTTTAAGTACTTGCCAGCAGACATATGACACTCTTAATAAATACACCGAGGTAATTGAGGTTGATGGAACCCCAATAACTACCCTTAACATTGAAGGGCTATTGCTCACCAAACAAAGCATGAGGGATAAAGACGTTATGGATAGAAGATCGCTTGAAATTATCTTAGATAGAATGAATGACTTGAAATCAGCATCGAGAAAATGAGTACGGAATCTGTGATCGATCAATAATGATACCGTGCCTGAAGGAAGTCGATCCTGTCATCACGGACGAGATAGACAAGACGGTGTTCCTGAGTGAGGCGCCTTGACCAGACACCGGCAGAAATATATTTAAGCGGCTCTGGCTTGCCGATGCCGGTAAATGGATCACGCATGATTGCTTCAATCAAATAAAAAACCCGTAATGCGACTTTTCGGTCAGTCTCGACCCAATGGCGCAAGTCCTCACGGAATTCTGGTTGAAAAACAGTATCCCGTTGCTTAGTCTTCAAGGCCAGCCTCGGAACGAAGCGATTTCACTGAAGATGCCGTACCACTCCCCTTCAGAGCACGTTCCAGCGCAGAAAGGAGCCTTTCGGCATTTTTGGGAGAACGCATCAGGTGAGCGCTTTCCACCAGACTTTGAAGTTCATCCGCAGCAATCATAGCCACATTGCTTCCCTTGCGGCGACGAATGACAACGATCTCCCGGTTATCTGTAACTTCGTCACAGAGGCCGGCAAAATTTGCTCTTGCATTGGTATAAGTTGTTTGTAGCATGTTTGTTTACCCCCTTTATATGTACAGCACTACTGTACAATACGATTGGTTGTCAGTCAACAACTAAGGAGCAACCGTTTTCAAAATAAAAGGATTGGAATAATGAGAAATGTCAGCACTATTCTTGCCGGCGATGTTGGAGTTACATAACAAAAAAATACTCGTCGTCGGCCTGGCCAAAACCGGCGTAGCCTGCGCCCGCTTCCTGGCTTCAAAAGGTGGACGGGTTACTGTCAACGACATGAGAAGTGAAGTCACTCTGTCAGGGCCGTTGGCTGAACTGGCCGCATACAACGTTACTCGGGAACTGGGACGGCATGACGAAGCCACGTTCCTGGCCAGCGACCTGATCGTGGTTTCACCCGGCGTGCCAATGGATCTGCCACAACTGGTGACGGCGGAAAAATCGGGAAAAGAGATCATCAGCGAAATCGAACTGGCGTCCCGTTTCATCAGTGCTCCGCTGGCGGCCATCACCGGCACTAACGGCAAAACAACGACGACCACCCTTCTGGGGGCAATCTTCAAGGCCAACGGCTTTGCCACCTATGTCGGCGGCAACATCGGCGATCCGCTGATTGAACTGATCGAATCAAACTGCAGGGTGGGCAAGCCTTATCTGCCCACCTGCGCTGGACTTCCGACGAATGTTAGTGGTGGGCATGATGGGACCATGTCCACCATGCCCACCCTGCCAGTTGAAGTAGTAGTGGCAGAGATCAGTTCCTTCCAACTGGAGTGGATCTCCTCGTTCCGCCCGACTGTGGCGGCGCTCCTTAATCTGAGTGAGGACCACCTTGACCGCTATCCGGGCTATCAGGAGTATATCGATGCCAAGCTGCGCATCTTTGAAAACCAGACGGTGGATGATTTTGCCGTGGTTAACCGGGATGATCCGCTGGTTTGGGAGCGTGTCCAAAATGTGAAGTCGCAACTGTTCCCCTTCAGCCGTCTGCATGAGCTGGACGAAGGCATCTTTTACAAAAACGGCGTGATTACCTATCGCCACAAAAGTCGCGAAGAGCGCTTCCCCACCGCCGCCATTCGCCTGCAGGGCGTACATAACCGGGAGAACATCATGGCAGCTATGGCATGCGCTCTGCTGCTCGGCTGCCGCGCAGACAAATCCTTTGAAGCCGTGCTGCGCTTCGAAGCTCTGCACCATCGGATGGAATTCGTGTGGGAAGTGAACGGTGTCAGCTATTACGAAGACAGTAAGGCAACTAACGTTGGCAGTGTGGTGAAGGCGCTGGAAAGTTTCAGCAACATTACCCTGATCGCCGGCGGCAAAGACAAGGGGGGCTCTTATGCCCCGCTGGCGCCGCTGGTGCAAGAGCGGGTACGACATCTGGTGTTGATCGGCGAAGCTGCCGAAAGGATGGAGTGCGAATTGGGCAGACTGACAGATACCCGCCGCGCCGCAAGCCTGGAAGAGGCGGTGCTGCTGGCGGCGAAAATAACGGAACAGGGCGGCATTGTACTGATGTCACCGGCCTGTTCAAGCTTCGACATGTTTCGGGATTACGAAGAAAGAGCACAGAGATTTATTGCTGCAGTGAGGGCGTTGTAAATCATGTTTAAGAAACTGGAAGAATACGATCTGATAATAATGCTGATGGCCATTGCCCTGACCTGCTTCGGGGTGGTGATGGTCTTTTCAGCCTCGTCGGTTATGGCTGCCAAGCGCTTTCACGACGGCTTCTTCTTTCTCAAGCGCCAGGGGATATTCGCCCTGATCGGTTTTACCGTCATGCTATGCACCATGCGCGTCAACTACCATTTCTGGCGCAAACTGGCCGTTCCAATCCTGTTGGGGTGCCTGGTACTGCTGGTGGTGGTTCTGATTCCCGGCATTGGCGGCAGCGCAGGCGGTGCTTCACGCTGGATCAGGCTGCCCGGTTTCAACCTGCAGCCATCCGAAATCGCCAAAATTGCCCTGATCATGTACATGGCCTATTCACTGGACAGAAAGCAGGACAAGATCAAACAACTGGGCGCCGGATTCGTTTCATACATGCTGATACTGGTAGTTCTACTGGCCCTTCTGCTCAAACAGCCGGACATGGGTGCAGCCCTGACACTTGCAGTGGTGGCCATGATCATGCTCTTTGCTGCCGGAACGCGACTGGTTTATATAATCTCCATCTTCCTGATGACCCTGCCGTTTCTGTACTTTCTGGTAATGAATGTGGCCTATCGGAAAAGGCGCATACTGGCTTTTCTTAACCCGTGGCAGGATCCTCAGAACAGCGGATTCCAGATCATCCAGTCCTGGCTGGCGCTGGGCACGGGCGGTGTTTTCGGACAAGGACTGGGAGAAGGAAAACAGAAATTGTTCTATCTGCCCGAGGCCCATACCGATTTCATCCTCTCGGTTGTCGGCGAGGAGCTGGGTTTTATAGGGGTGATAGTGATCATCGCCATGTTCTTTCTGCTGGTGCAGCGTGCCATGCGTATCGCTGTGGCAGCGCCCGACATCTTCGGGCGCTTCCTGGCTCTGGGAATCGCCGTGCTGTTCGGTATTCAGGCCTCCGTCAACATGGGTGTCGTAACCGGATTGCTTCCGACCAAAGGGCTGGCGCTCCCCTTCATCAGCTATGGCGGCAGTTCACTTGTTATCAGCCTGTTTGCGGTCGGTATCCTGCTTAACATTTCATCAGGGCTTAAAATATCCTCCATCAGTATCAAGGAGGAAAAATGAAACTGATCATCGCCGGCGGCGGCACCGGAGGGCACCTGTTCCCCGGGATCGCCGTTGCTGAGGAATTCCTCTACCGTGATCGTGCCAACGAAGTGCTCTTCGTCGGCACGGAGCACGGCATAGAGGCGCGAGCCGTACCGGCGGCAGGCTACCGTCTGGAGCTGATTTCGGCGGCAGGGATCCGGGGCAAGGGGGGATTCACCCAGATCAAGGGTATTGCCATGATGGTCTACGGTTATGCCCAATCAAGAAAGATACTGAAAAACTTCCGCCCCGATATGGTGCTGGGGGTCGGCGGCTACGCGTCGTTGCCGATGGTGCTGGCAGCCCGCGGGATGCAGATCCCGCGCTTTATCCATGAACAGAACGCAATCCCCGGCCAGACTAACCGCCAGTTGGCCAGGTTCGCCGAGAAGGTATTCATAACACTGGAGGAATCGAATCGCTATTTTTCGTCCGCGTCAACACTGCTGACCGGCAATCCGCTACGGCGTCAGATCCTGGATATGCTTGCACATGTTTCACCATCGTCTGCCAAAGATGATATCAGAGCTGCAGACAATTTTAGGCTGTTGATTTTCGGAGGGAGCCAGGGCGCCCACGCAATAAACGCGGCCATGATTGAAGCGATTCCCTTTCTGAAAAAGAGTCGGAAAAACTTGATAATTACACATCAGACCGGTGAAAAGGAGTTTACTGAAGTAACCGCTGCCTATCGGGCAGCCGGCGTAGAAGCAGAAATTGCCTCTTTTATCACTGATATGGCTACAGAATATGCCAGAGCGGATCTGATCATCTGCCGGGCAGGTGCTACCACTATTGCCGAAGTAACCGCCTGCGGCAAAGCGTGTCTTTTCATCCCCTTTCCGCATGCGGTTGATGATCACCAGCGCAGGAACGCCGAAGCACTACTCAAGAAGGATGCCTGCTTCATGATGCTGGAGCGTGAATTGACGGGAGGAAAACTGGCGCAGACCATCCTCACATTGGCCGAGGACCCGAATCTTGTCCGTCGCACCGGAGAATTGGCCTCCAGTCTGGCACGGCTGGATGCTGCCAGAATTATCGTGGATGAGATGATGAATACAAATAAGGGTAGGTAAAGGATAAGCCATGTACGGAAAAATAGATAAAATCCACTTCGTAGGTATCGGAGGCATCGGCATGAGCGGCATCGCCGAGGTGCTGCTCAACCTGGGCTATAAGGTTTCCGGTTCCGACCTGCGTGGCTCCGATATAACCGAGCGCCTGACCGGCCTGGGCGCAGAAATCGGTATCGGTCACAAAGCCGAAAACCTTACAGATGTTGATGTTGTAGTGATTTCCTCCGCCGTACATGACGACAACCCCGAGGTGATTGAAGCAAAAAAACTGCATGTGCCGGTCATTCCGCGAGCGGAAATGCTGGCCGAGCTAATGCGCATGAAATACGGAATCGCCATCGCGGGCACCCATGGCAAAACCACTACTACATCAATGGCTGCCTCGATACTGGGCCACGCCGGGATCGATCCGACCATTGTCATCGGTGGCAAACTGAACGCCATCGGAACCAATGCCCAACTCGGTCAGGGCAAATTTCTGCTGGCGGAAGCGGACGAGTCGGATGGTTCCTTCCTGATGCTCTCCCCTACCATAGCGGTGGTGACCAACATTGATGCCGATCATCTGGACCATTACTCCGGAATCGAAGAGATCAAGGACACCTTTATCGAATTCATCAACAAAGTGCCGTTCTACGGTCTGGCTGTGCTCTGCCTGGATGACAGGAACATCCGCGAGGTTTTGCCGCACGTAAAAAAACGCTACATGACCTATGGCCTCTCCTCTCAGGCTGATATCCGCGCCACCCATGTCAGACATGACGGTTTTCAGACATCTTTTGTAGCCCACTACAAGGGCTACCGACTGGGCGAGATAACCTTTTCGATGCCCGGTCCACACAACGTATTGAACGCCATGGCCTGTGTCGCGGTAGCGCTTGAGCTGGATGTCCCATTTACCACCATCCAGGAGGGCTTTGCCAGATTCGGCGGAGTTGGCCGGCGCTTTACCGTCAAGGGTGAGCCGAAGGGGGTCATGATCGTAGATGACTATGGCCATCATCCGGCCGAGATCAAGGCGACACTGGCCGCCGCCCGGCAAGGGTGGCCGGAGCGCCGTGTAATAGCGGTCTTCCAGCCTCATCGCTACACCCGCACCCACGGGCTGTTCGATGAATTTGTCACCGCCTTTTATGATGCAGATGTACTTATCCTGACAGACGTCTATGCCGCCGGAGAAAAACCGATCGAAGGCGCCACGGCAGAGCGGCTTACACATGAAATTCTCCGTCACGGCCAGAAAGATGTGGCCTATATTGGTAATCGCGAGCTGATCCCGGAGCATCTGGCCGGCGTGGTCAAGGAGGGTGATATCGTCATTACCCTGGGAGCCGGGAATATCTGGCAGCAGGGAGAAGCTCTGGTAAAGCATCTGGAATCTGACCAATAGCAACATCAGACACATTTACGCAACATTGACTTCGTGAATTATTGTGGCTACAATAGCTACAATATTAAGTCGGAGGTGGTTATATGCAAACTGTTGGCGTTCGTGAATTGAAAAATAGACTGACCTACTACTTGGGCGAAATAAAAAACGGTGAGAATGTTGTGGTGACAGACCGGGGAAATCCGGTGGCAATTATGCATCGATTGGACAAGATCGAGAAAGATGCAGGGCTTGACGAGCGCCTGGCCACGCTGGCAGCGCAAGGGCATTTACGATTACCGACTGCCAAACGACCTTGCGCTTCCTTTACTCCACTGCATCTGGATGGCGAACCTTTGTCGGAAACCCTGATACGGGAACGCCGATGATCTACTACCTTGACAGCAGTGCCCTTGTGAAGCGATATGCGGCGGAATCCGGATCGGACAGAGTTGCGTCACTTGTCGAAAGTGACCAGAAGATAGCAGTTTCATGGCTTGCTGTACCTGAAACACTCTCTGCCGTCGCCAGGCGGGCCAGATGTGGCTCCATAAATATGGGGGATCTTGCTTCAATAAGAAATCAACTTGAACTGGATCTGCAGCAATTCATGATCGTGGAGGTCTGCGGTGCACCAATAGATGGTATTGAAAAACTGATTAACCGCCATGCTCTTCGTGGTGCGGATAGCATACACTTGTCTACAGCGCTCTGGCTCTCGAAAGCAACCAAAACTCAGATAGTTTTTGTTGCTTCTGACAATGAATTGCTCACGGCCGCACATGCCGAGCGCCTAAAAACCATAAATCCATCTGAAAGGGTAGAGGCGTGAATGAAATATTTTTTCTCGTGGATGAAGAGTTGGAAGGTGGTTTTTCAGCGCGTGCGCTAATCTCGACAAGGAAGTTGACCTCTTGAATGCGCGTACGGTTTCAACTGTATTCAGGAAAGAAATCGTTGTAAAGGGAAGGCTTTTGTATTCAACAAATCGCTACGCAGTTGACGAGTTAGAAATGCTGACGCTTTCTTATTATCAAAAATTGAACGATGAACGGGCTGAAATCATTGACTCCGCTCTTGCTGATGGAAGGTTTTATACTATATGAACGATCTTTTCCTGTTTACGAACCACATTGTTAAAGAGTTTGGAGCTGAGTGATACCAGATGCAATCAGCTCATAACCTAACAATTCGTGGCGCTATGTTGCATAACGAACCAATGAGCCTGCACACCTCGCTGAAAGTTGGGGGTCCGGCGGATATGTTCGCGATTCCTAAAGATACGGACGATCTTCAGAAACTGCTGGAGCGGCTTACTGAGCAGAACATTCCATGGTTGGCCATCGGCCGGGGCTACAATCTGCTGGTGCGGGACAAAGGGATTCGAGGAGCGGTTATTTCTCTGGAACGCTTCAACCTGGTTGAAAGATTGGGAGAAAAGAACATTAAAGCTGAAGCCGGGGCGGAGAATCTTACGGCGGTACGATTTGCCCAGGGACACGGCCTGGGGGGCATCGGTTTCATCTCAGGTATCCCTGGAACCGTTGGTGGAGCGATCAGGATGAATGCCGGAGCGTACGGCGAGGGGATTCTTGATCGAACGGAGTGCCTGACCATTGTACGCGATAGCGAAATCCGGGATTTCTGCATAGATGAACTTGTCTACGGCTACCGCTACCTTGATCTGCAGCCGGGAGACATAGTCCTGTCCGCCGTTTTCAGGCTGGAAAAGCGCGAGGCACATCTTACCGAGGAGGAGGTCCGCAACGATCTTGAGCTGCGGCGCTCCAAACATAATGTCGGCTTCCCGAGTGCCGGTTCATTCTTCAGGAACCCGGCTGAACAAACAGCTTGGAGATTGATTGATGCAGCCGGAATGCGCGGAGCAAGGGTCGGAGGCGCACAGGTTTCCGAGGTGCACAGTAATTTTCTGGTCAATACCGGTGGGGCCACGACGCAGGACTTTCTGGAACTGTCCGCCATGGTAAGAAACAGGGTATTCTCCACATCCGGCATAACACTTGAAGAAGAAGTACGTATAGTGGGCGAAGTGTAACCTTCTACTGAAAGGTTTCCGACATAATGAAATCAAAAAAAACAGCTGTTCTGATGGGTGGGCTCTCGGCTGAACGTGAGGTATCGCTCAAGAGCGGTGCTGCCGTACATCAGGCTTTACTGGCAAAGGGTTACAACTCCGTAGCCATTGACGTCGGACGGGATCTGGCCGAAGTATTGAAGCGAGATGGCATTGAAACGGCCTTCATCGCACTGCATGGCCGTTATGGTGAAGACGGCTGCGTACAGGGACTGCTGGAGCTAATGCAGATTCCTTACACCGGTTCCGGTGTGCTGGCAAGCGCATTGGCCATGCACAAACTATACAGCAAGCAGGCTTTTGCCGCCAGCGGCATCCTGACTGCACCATTCAGCTGTTTCAGACGGGGAGAATCCGTCTGTTTGCCTGCCCTCCCCTTCGGCCTGCCGCTGGTTGTCAAACCGGTTCAGGAAGGCTCCTCAGTCGGAGTTTCCATCGTCAGGGAGGAGAACCAGCTGGCTGCCGCACTTGAAATGGCATTTCTACATGATGACGAAATCCTGGTGGAGCAGTATATAAAAGGACAGGAAATACAGGTCGGGATTCTGGACGACTGCCCGATCGGTGCTATCGAAATCGTCCCAAAGAAAGAGTTTTATGACTTCGAAGCAAAATATACCGACGGCATGGCCGAACACTTCTTCCCTGCACGGCTGGAACACACGCTGTACGAAAAGGCTCAAAGTATTGCTCTGGCGGCCCACCGAGCCCTGGGTTGCAAGAGCTACAGCCGGGTAGACCTGCTGGTGACAGGCGCTGGTGACTGTTATGTGCTGGAAGTCAACACCCTGCCGGGCATGACTTCCTTAAGCCTGCTGCCGGAAATCGCAGCCAAGGGAGCCGGATTGCCTTTTGAGGAACTTGTTTCGCGTATTATTGAGTCAGCGTCTCTTTCAATCAGGATGAACTGAAGGCATGCGGGATTTTGCAAACTCCACATACCATCGCCGGAAGGTGGCGCCCAACAAAGTCAAGATCCAGCGCAAACCGCTGGACCTGAAAAAACATCTGCGGCCACTGGTGAAAATCGCAGCCGGTTTACTTGCGATCTCACTGGCGTGCGGTTTTATGTACGTTGTCTGTCGGGCGCTCGGTTCGGCCACCTTTTTCCGGCTCGAAAACATTGAAATTTCCAATGTCAAACACATGACCCGCGAAGAGATTATAGGGCTGGCGGAGATCGAGCCCGGCAAGAACCTGTTGCGAATGAAGCTGAAACAGATTGGTGAACATATCCTGCAGAATCCCTGGGTCGAAACCGTACGCATCAACCGCTACTTCCCGCATAGCATCTCGATCACGATAATCGAGCGCGAACCGATGGCTATCGTCAATATGGGGTTTATCTATTATCTGGATAAAAATGCGAATATTTTCAAGGTACTGAATCAGGGAGACCGGCTGGACTATCCGGTCGTAACAGGATTCAGCGAAGAAGAACTGACGAGTAACCCGAAAAGGACTGAAGAGGCGCTCAGAGCCACCTGCGAACTACTGAAAATATTACGTGAAAAAGCCGCATTTATCCTTGCGGATGTGTCCGAGATTCATTACGATGAGGGTTATGGTTTTACCATGTACACAGCTTCCGGAGCGCTTCCGGTCAAAATAGGAGCCGGAGAATTTGCCACAAAAGTAGAGCGTTTAGCTCATATCTACCGTGACCTGATGGTTCAGCGTCCGGCATTGCAGTACATTGATCTCGATTATAACGATAAAATCATCGTAAAAAAGAGCTGAATCTAAAAACTTTATTATGTTGCAGGGGGGGGTATGTCAGCAACAAAACGGGAAAATCTTATCGTAGGCCTCGACATCGGCACGACCAAGATCTGCGCAATTGTGGGCAATGTCACCGAAGACGGCATCGACATAGTCGGAATCGGGACCAGCCCGTCCAGCGGTTTGCGTAAAGGAGTAGTTATCAACATCGAAAGTACCGTTGGCGCCATTCGTAAAGCCATTGATGAAGCCGAGCTCATGGCCGGTTGTGAGATAAAATCAGTCTTTGCCGGCATCGCCGGCGGACACATCAAGGGCCTGAACTCCAACGGTGTCATCGCCATCAAGAACCGCGAAGTATCGCAGGATGACGTACGCCGGGTGATTGATGCCGCCAAGGCTATCAACATCCCGATGGATCGCGAAGTTCTGCACATCCTGCCCCAGGAGTTCATCATCGACGAACAGGATGGAATCCGTGAACCGCTCGGAATGAGCGGCGTGCGCCTTGAAGCCAAGGTGCACATTGTCACCGGAGCTGTTGCAAGTGCGCAGAACATAGTCAAGTCCTGCAACCGGGCCGGGCTGGATGTTGCCGATATCGTGCTTGAGCAACTGGCGTCATCTCACGCAGTACTGTCAGATGATGAGAAGGAGCTGGGGGTCTGCATGGTCGATATCGGCGGCGGCACTACCGATATCGCCATCTTTGCCGATGGCGCCATCAAGTACACCTCTGTAATTGCATTGGGAGGCAACCAGCTGACTAACGACATCGCTGTCGGACTGCGCACCCCCTTTGCCGAGGCGGAAAAGATCAAACTGAAATACGGCTGCTGTCTCTCCTCGCTGATCGGCAAGGATGACAAGATTGAGGTACCCAGCGTTGGTGGCCGTAAACCACGCGAACTCTCCCGCACGGTGTTGTGCGAGATCCTCGGCCCCCGTGTTGAAGAAATTTATTCACTGGTCAACCGTGAAATCATCAAATCAGGCCTGGAAGATGTGATTGCATCAGGCGTAGTCATTACCGGTGGCACAAGTATCCTCGAAGGGATGCCGGAACTGGCCGAACAGATATTCAACCTTCCGGTAAGGCGCGGCTTGCCTCAGCATATCGGGGGGCTGATTGACGTTGTCAACTCTCCGGTCTATGCGACCGGCGTCGGCTTGGTCGTGTATGGCAGCCGCAACTCCGGCGCCCGGGAATTCCCCTCCAGTAAACCGGAAGGGAACCTGTTCGGCTCTGTCTATGGGAGAATGAAAACCTGGTTTCGCGAATTTTTCTAAACAGATTGTTACTGCCTGATGTTACAGGCCGAGCAGCGGAATTGCTTTGGTGAGCGACCTGTTTACATGTGCTGCCACCCTTATTCCCGACTCAATCTGCTAACACTCTGATATTTTGACGGTACCTTGCCAGTGCAAAAAAAAAATATTTTTCCTTTGATTCTTGGTAAATTTGAGGTTACATTTCGTCAACAACTGATAAATCATCGCCATTACCCGAGGGGGAATATGCATGTTTGAGTTTGACGAAGTCATTGAACAGAGTGCTGTCATAAAGGTGATCGGAGTGGGCGGCGGTGGCGGAAATGCCGTTAACACGATGATCGCCAGCACCATACATAAAGTGGATTTTATCGTCGCCAATACCGATGCGCAGGCGCTTCGCACCTCAAAGGCCCCGACAAAGATACAACTCGGCAGACAGCTTACCAAAGGGCTCGGTGCCGGTACTAAACCTGAAGTCGGCAGGGAAGCGGCCCTGGAAGATCAGAACCAGCTGGCCGACGCCCTTAAGGGTGCTGATCTGGTCTTTATCGCTGCTGGAATGGGAGGTGGCACCGGAACCGGAGCAGCCCCGGTTATCGCAGAGGTGGTCCGGGAGACCAACGCCCTTACTGTCGGGGTTGTCACCAAACCTTTTACCTACGAGGGCAAAGCCAAGGCCGAGGTAGCCGAACAGGGCATTAACGAACTTAAGAAACATGTAGATTCGCTGATTATTGTCCCCAATGACCGCCTTATCAGCCAGGCCGGCAAGAACATGTCGCTTTTCGATGCCTTCAAACCATCAGATGATGTCCTGCGGCAGGCAGTTCAGGGAATATCGGAATTAATCACCACTGAAGGATTCATGAACCTCGACTTCGCCGACGTAAAGACCGTAATGAGCGTGCGAGGCATGGCCATGATGGGGATCGGCATCGGCTCAGGTGAAGACAGGGCTTCGACGGCCGTGAATATGGCCATCTCCAGTCCGCTGCTTGAGGACAACGACATCTCCGGATCGAAAGGGGTTTTGGTCAATATTACCGGTTCTTCCAGCATGACCATGGATGACTACACCACGGTCAACCGGATCATAGCCGAACAGGTGCATGAGAGCGCCATTATAAAGATCGGCGTTGTCAGGGATGACTCAATGGGTGACACTCTCAAGGTTACCGTCATTGCCACCGGCTTTGGTGACCGTTTCGATAACGCAAAAAAAACGATATTCCCTAAGAGCGGCCTGACAATTGCCGGAGAAAGACCGGTAACAGCCAAAAGCTCGCTCGACAGGCCGACCTTCCAGCGCGACCGCGAAAAAAACGATAACGTCACCCGTATTCGTCCAACTGTGTCATATAATGAAGAAGATGATACTCTGTACGAAATCCCGACTTTCCTGAGGAAGTCTGTTGACTAGCTCCTTGAATCTTTCGTCGTGACAACAGAGGGGGACACCGCGTTGGCTGTCCCTCTCTTTTTTCCCGGCACCTCCGAAGCGTAATGACATCTGATGCATACAATGGGAATGAGCTTTAAAATCACAGAGCGGTACACACACTGCCATACTGCCACGGTCATAATCCTGATGGTTGGCCTAGGAAGCGCCGTAACCATTTATCTGACCGCCGGAGAAGCTCCGGTCAGCCCTTTGGCAGAGTTCGAGAAATCCAAGAAATTTGCATATGAGCTTGAGCGTATGGGGGGCAAGGCAGCTATTATTGCGAATGACTTGAATACGTGGTTTGCCGGATTATGGCAGGGTACATCGCTCTCGTACACTGTCGCTGCCATAACTGTTATTATCGCCGCAGGCTATTATTTCGTTGCATCCAGCCTGAAGGAGGCACAAAGGAAAAACAGGGACGGTACAGGTTCAGCATGAGAGAAGCCATGTTTTACGAGCGGGAGGGCAGCAACCAGGTACGCTGCGGTTTGTGCCGGTTTACATGTCTGATCAGTGACGGCGCCCGTGGTGTGTGCGCCGTCCGGGAGAATCGGGGCGGGACGCTCTACAGCCTCGTCTACGGCAGACTCTGCGCCGAACATGCCGATCCGATAGAGAAAAAACCGCTTTTCCACGTCATGCCGGGCAGCAGATCCTATTCGATCGCTACAGTGGGGTGCAACTTCCACTGCCGTCACTGCCAGAATTATTCCATCTCCCAAATGGAACAGGACGCCCCTGTCCGGGGCGAGGAGCAGACTCCGCACGCGATCGTACAACGGGCTAAAGATCATAATTGCCGTTCCATCTCCTACACCTACACCGAGCCGACGATTTTCTACGAGTTTGCCTGCGATACCGCCCGTCTCGCCCGGGAAGCAGGGTTGAAGAACATATTTGTCACTAACGGCTACATCAGCAGGGGGGCTCTGGCAGCCATCGCCCCTTTTCTGGATGCAGCAAATATCGATCTGAAGGGCTTTTCCGAGGGATTCTACCGGGATATCATCCACGCCCGTCTTTCCGAAGTGCTCGACTCGATCATCGACTACCGCAATCAGGGAGTCTGGCTCGAGCTCACGACTTTGATCATCCCAGGCCTCAACGATTCCGAAGATGAGTTACGAGGTATGGCAGAGTTCATCGCTTCCAACCTGGGGATCGACACCCCCTGGCACGTAACCGGATTTTACCCCATCTACAAAATGACCGACCGTCCACGAACTCCGGCTGCCACCCTGCGCATGGCTCGCGAAATCGGTATTGCCGCCGGGTTGCGCTATGTCTACGGAGGTAACGTGCCCGGCGCAGGCGGCGAGAACACCTGCTGCCCATCCTGTTCAAGCCTGCTGATCAAGCGCCACGGTTTTGCGGTCGGCGCCTGCAGAATCAGTAACGGGACCTGTCCGGACTGCGGCATAACCATAGCCGGTATCGGCATATAAAATCTCCTTTTGCAAAGTCAGCAACAAGCTGGTGAGGAGTTCTTTTATGATTATCACTGCGTATCTTCTTGTTTTTAGCGCCGGACTTATTGCCGGTTTGATAATGTGCTCTCTCACGCAGGTGATGCATGCGATCGAACATTTGCGGTTCATTGATGTCATATGGCGATTGCTCACCACGCCTATTTCCTTACAACGGATTTTCAGCTGGCAAACAGAAGTCAGTGGAGCGCCACTGGAAACCAGGGAAGACCGGTTGCGGAAAGTCGATCCACGCGAACAACAGATCAGTGACACTTCCCAGACGGTCAGAAGCATACTGCTTATTCTGGCAGCAAATATTCACCGGACTGACAGGGCGGCAAGCGAATCATCGCAGACACTCGGTGATGTCAGGAGCAGCATAGACAAGATGGAGCTTCCGGCTGACCTGAAAGAGGCACATACTCTTTTGATGAAGGAGATTGACCGGGTTATTTCGAGTAATTCGGTACTCAAAGGGGAGTTGGCGCATTCTCAGGAGATACTGGCCGAGCAGCGGAGACAGATAGAGAATCTGCGAACGGCGGTGAGAATAGACTCCCTAACTCAACTCGCGAACAGGGCCTATTTTGATGAAAAATTAACCGAGATGATCAGGGTACATCACCGCTACGATGAACCTTTTTCCATCATGATGATTGATATCGACAACTTTAAGGATGTAAATGACTCTTTCGGTCATCTGGCTGGAGACCAGATTTTGAAAGGGGTGGCCCTGAAGATCAAGGCGACTTTGCGGGGTAGCGATTTCTTCGCCCGATTCGGCGGAGATGAATTCGCACTGATTCTGGTCAAGACCGGAGTCGAGGCAGCTACTGATGTGGCCTGGAAACTTTGCGAAGAGGTGCGTGCGAGCCGCTTTCTGCTGGATGATACCGTTCTTTCCATAACCCTTTCCGTTGGAGTTGCTGAAGCTTACGGGGACGACACGGAGGAAACTCTCCTGAAACGCTCCGATCAGGCACTCTATCGTGTCAAGGAACGTGGGCGGGACGGCGTCTTTGTGGCTGACAAGTGCGGGGAAAGCTGCCGGGATATATATGAATAATTATGGTATGTTATAGGTGTCTGATCTCTTCTCTGAAAAAACCATCCTGACAGTCAGTCGCCTGACCGCCCTCATGCGCGGAGTGCTTGAGGAGAACTTCGAGCAGGTCTGGGTGCAGGGTGAGGTTTCCAACCTGTCTCTTCCCTCTTCCGGCCATATGTACTTCAGCCTTAAGGATGCCGGAGCACAGTTGATTTGTGTTATGTTCAAAAACTCCGCCAAAAATCTGAAGTTCCGTCTGATGGATGGCACAGCCCTTATCGTCCGTGGCCGCATATCGGTGTATGATCAGCGAGGTGAGTATCAATTGATCTGCGAATATCTGGAACCGGCTGGAGTCGGTGCCCTGCAGATGGCCTTCATGCAACTGAAAGAGAAACTCGCCCGTGAGGGGCTCTTTGCGGAGGATCACAAACGTGCCATACCGCGCTTTCCTCGCCGGATCGGAGTAATAACCTCTCCCACCGGCGCCGCTATTCACGATATCCTGAATGTCCTTAAACGAAGATTCGCTTCCGTGACGGTGCAGATCTATCCTGTTCGCGTCCAGGGTGATGGTTCAGCAATGGAGATCGCGCGGGCGATTGACGACATGAACCGGCTGGCGGAAGCAGACGTGCTGATTGTAGGACGCGGTGGAGGATCTCTGGAGGACCTGTGGCCCTTTAATGAAGAGGTCGTAGCCCGTGCGGTATACCGATCGACAATTCCGGTTATATCAGCGGTAGGGCACGAGACAGACTGGAGCATCTGCGATTTCACCGCAGACCTGCGTGCCCCGACCCCCTCGGCTGCAGCCGAGATGGTCATGGCCAGTGCCGATGAATTGCGCGGACAGATTGAATCACTGTCACGTCGTCTGCGTCTGGCGATGGAGAATCGTCTGGTTTCACTTGATGGACGTCTGGACGCCCTGCGGCGGTCCCTGCACAACCCACGAACTTTGCTGGGACATCTTGCACAGCGAATGGATGACCTGAACGAACGCATCGACATTGCTCTCTATAACAGTGTCAGGCGCCGCAGGGAAGTTTTTGGTCGCCTGTACAGTGCGTTACTGTACCTTAACCCCGCCAACAGGATCGAAACGCTGCGACAGAGGACAAGCCTGCATTCTGCACAGATAGAGCGCCTGTTGATGCACTGTCTGGAAACGCTTAAACAGGAATTCGGCGACAAAGCTGCCCGCCTTGAAGTACTGTCGCCTCTCAGGACTCTTGCGCGTGGCTATGCTATTGCGACCAGTATTGACAATGGACAGGTTATAACTGACGCCGGCAAGCTTTGTGTCGGAGAGAAATTACGGTTGACGCTCCATCGCGGTATGGCGTGCTGTCACGTTGAAGAGCTGGAGCGTATTGATCATAATCGATAACTTCTTATTGGTGTGCTTTCGCTGGAATAGTTTGTGTCACCTTTGTTTTCTTGAGTGTAGCCCGAGGCTTTACAACAATGACGCTGTCGGGAGCTGGTATGAAAGAAGACGGATCAGCTGGCTGAAGAGTTGCGTAATGGGAGGAAGCGATCTTCCGGGTTATTCCGTCACTGAACTGAATAGTCGCTTTACAGGCATGCACTTCCATCACCTTGCCAATTCCCCATTCAATCGCTCCGGTGTGGCTTACCACGTTTCCTCGTTTGATATTCATGTTCTCTCCTCATCTGACTGGGTTAACAGCAAATATTTCTGTACTCACCGCGTTGCGAAAAATTTTACGTTTGGAATGGATTGGAAAGGAACCGTGCAGACTGTTCCGAAAAATTTGATGGAGAGGTGGATGAGGTGACAAAGACGGTTCAAAATGATTATGAGAAATGATTTCTGGTGGTCGGTCAGTTTCTTGACTGTACTCCGTTATCTGGTTTATAGCCAGCTATATTTCCAATAGATAACGATTTAATCGTTGTTTACATGCTGAAATCTTTAACTCGGTTTTAATGGCATGTTTTTTAACAATAGATCAGATATGCAAAAGAATAGTTGAGAATTAGTCTACATTAGGTTACTCTGCTATGTTATGGTTGGTAGTCCAATGGGATAGTAGGTATAGATTGCGAATGTGATACCGGTACAACCAGATAATTTCAGGCACTTCCACTCACTGCTGAAGCAATTATTAAGCACTATCCACAACCTTAGGAATTCAGGGTACCTGCCGTGAGCTTGCCAAACGCAACCAAAAACTGAGCACCCCACATGGGATAGGGATCTGTAAATGTTTAGTAGCCTGATCACTCGCGTTATTGTCGCTACGATCACCCTGCTTATTGGTGGTGTTTTCATATACGCGTCTTTTAACGTAAAGCATCAGCAAGACATACTGATCGAGAATGCCCGAGAAAGTACCGAACTATTGTTGCACACGGTTGAGAGCAGCATCTTTAACACAATGCATCTCAGATCTCTTGGCTATAGGCAGGATGTCAATTCTATCCTGTCAATGGTCGGGCAACATAATCAGTTGGTAGGTGTGCGCATCTTTCATCCGCACGGAGTCATTCTTAACTCTTCAATCCACGGTGAGATCGGCCGCATGATTGCTCCTGATGTTTTCCGGATCTCTGCAAGTCTCAAAAATTATGGAATATTCAATCTGTCACCGCACGGTGAAATCCTGTCGATGGTCAAGCCCATCTACAATGAAGTTGCCTGTCATGCCTGTCATGGCAGCAAGGCAAGAGTCATCGGTATCCTGAATATCAATTACTCACTGAATCACACAAAAATACAGATGCTTCACGCATTGCGCATATATATTGTTTCCTCGATTTTGATAACAGTTTTTCTGTCGATTATGATCTCGTTGATTCTGTTGAAATTAGTCAAAAGGCCGCTTGACAAAATGATCAATACCATGTCAGAAATTGAGCAGGGCGATTTAAATGTTCGTATTGATTACAAGGGTAAGGACGAAATTGGCAGGTTGATTGTCAGCTTTAATTCTATGGTTAGTCGTCTGAATGTTGCGAAACAAGAGCTGGAACAGCTTCATTTCGAACAGCTTGAGCGTGCTGACCGGTTAGCTTCGATCGGGGAGATGGCGGCCGGAATAGCCCATGAAATAAAAAATCCGCTGGCCGGAATTTCGGCTGCAGTCAGTGTAATACGGGATGACATGCAGCCGGATGACCCGCGCGAGCCAATTTTGGGTGAAGTACTCGAGCAGATCCAGCGTCTGGATAAAACCGTCAGGGACCTTCTTTTTTTCGGCAGGCCTTCACTACCCGAGCTTACCTGTGTCGATGTGAACAACATTCTGACAAAAACGATCAGGTTTGCTGCCCAACATCGAAGCGAAGCGAGTATTGAGCAGCAAATTGATCTGGAGGACGGCCTGTCTCCGATCTACGCCGATGAGAATCAGATTCAACAGGTTTTTCTAAATCTTATCCTGAACGCTTTACAAGCAATGCCCACTGGCGGTACATTGTTGATCAGAACGTCACGATCTTACCATGGAGCCCGAGAATTTGTCAGAGTCGATTTTTCAGATTCCGGCTGCGGCATTCCGCAACAGATACTGGAGAGGATTTTCACACCGTTTTTTACCACCAAGGCTCAAGGAACAGGCCTTGGGCTACCGATTTGCTCTAAATTGGTAAAACTTCACAATGGTGATATTAGTGTTATCAGTAATCCGTCCGGGACTGTTTTCACGGTAGAACTACCCGCCCATAATCTTGATGCAGGCACAATATGAACGAGGGAAGCATATGAAACGAAGTAAACTATTGGTGGTTGACGACGAACATCTTATCAGATGGTCATTGGAGAAAAATCTTAAGAAACTAGGCTTTGATGTTGTGACCGCCGCCACCGGAGAAGATGCTATTCGTATGGTTATCGAAGAACAGCCCGACCTCGTATTGCTTGATATTCAGCTCCCCGGTGTCAGCGGCATTGAAGTTCTCGAGAAAGCAAAGGAGCATGATGACAATATCATTGTCATCATGGTGACGGCCCACGGAGGTCTTGAAACTGCTGTTAACGCCATGCGACTGGGGGCTTATGATTATGTCAGTAAGCCATTCAACATGGACGAGCTATCGATTGTCATAAGAAAAGCGTTGGAAACGTCGGAGTTGAAACAGGAAGTCATCCGTCTGCGCTCAGAAAACAAAAAAAACCTTCCACCGGATATCATCGGCAACAGTCGCAATATGAAAGACCTGATGTCACTACTGGCCAAAGTATCTCTCAGCGAGGCATCCACAGTGCTTGTGCAGGGCGAATCGGGCACTGGCAAGGAATTGGTCGCCAAATGGATTCACTACAGTTCAAATCGTTCCGATAAGCCGTTCATAGCAATTAACTGTGCCGCAGTGCCGGCAACACTGCTGGAGAGTGAGCTGTTCGGTTACGAAAAGGGCGCATTCACTGATGCCAAGGCAACAAAAAAAGGGCTGTTTGAGCTGGCAGATGGCGGCACCGTTTTTCTGGATGAGATTGGTGACATGGAAATGGGGATGCAGGCCAAGTTACTTCGCTTCCTCGAAGACCGTTCATTTCGAAGAATTGGAGGCAGTCGTGTATTTACTGTTGATGTTAGGATCATATCTGCTACCAACAAGGAACTATTAAAAACAATTGAGGAAAAGACTTTCCGCAACGATTTATATTATCGTCTACAGGTCATTCCCATCTTTCTGCCTTCGCTACGTGAGCGAAGAGAGGATATCATTCCGCTAGCTAATCATTTTATAAACATCTATAATAGGGATTTCCATAAAAAAGTTCAGGGTATCTCAGGAATGGCTGAAAAAATGATGCTTGACTACGGTTGGCCCGGTAATGTGCGCGAGCTAAAAAACGTGATTGAAAGAGCAATCATACTCGGTAACGACGAAATTCTTCTGCTTGAACACCTACCTCTTGAAATAGTTGCCAAAGCAGCTCCCCATGTTGGGACACCCATGTCGGCATTCCGATTGCCCGTTGAAGGAATAGATATCGAAGAAGTGGAAAAGGAGTTGATCAGGCAGGCGTTGGAAACAACTGAGTGGAACCAGTCCAAAGCAGCCAAAAAACTACGGCTGGGCACGGACGCTTTTCGATATCGAATGAAGAAGTTTGGCTATTTGAAGTGATTCGATTTCGGTTAACAACCAAAGCATACGTTTGAGCATCAATAATGGAACACGTGGATGGATTTATTCATTGCTGCAACCTCAGACTGAAGCGCAGCAACATGATTCATGGAGAGCTTTCCGACACATATTGAATTGTCAATTTCGACGGTAGCAGCAGTAAGTGCCTGCTGCCGATCTTTAATCAGCAAAATATTTTCTCTGAGCTTTCTCCTCATCTGCTCCAACTCACTTGCCAAATCATGGAATTCTTCACCCTTACAGAGACTGATTTCACTCGAAAGATCGCCCGAGGCAATCCTTGCGATATCTTTTTTGATGGAATAGAGTGGTGGAGAAAGTTTTTGCCAAATCGACCGCATGACATATGCCAGGATCGCTGCAAATAAAAGCAATGAAATCAAGTGAGTTCCTATCGTGATGGGCAGGAGTAAATCACCTGTTGTTTTTATATCGATATGCGAAGAGTAGCGTACCGAGTCCAGTTTCCTCGCCACAAGATAGGTATACACCCCAACCGTGGCAACTGCCCAACAAACCACAATTATTATAAATGACAAAATGAATCGGGCTTGCATATTCTTATTGATGAAGTATTTTTTTCTGAAAAACATGCTGATGACTCCGTTCTACATAATACTATTAGTTATTTCATTTATGTTCTTATCTCTGAGAGACGCCTGGCGATGTCAATATTGTTATTTGATATCTCCTCTACGGCTTGTTTAATCGCAGTTTCATCTTTCCCTTGCTGGACAAGCGTATTCATCCTTATTGTCCCGTCTTCGATCATGGTAAAACAGGTTTGAACGGCGCTGATATGTTCCCGGTAGCACGACGTGATATCGTTCATGGAATCAGCCATATCCATCAGATTATCCTGTTGGCGAAATTTTATTTTGCCGGCCAGATTGCCCTGGGCAATTTTGGCTGCCTCCTGCCCGATACGATAGACAGGGCCGGCGATCCTATGAGAATACAAAAGGTGGAGTACCACCATAGCCAGTACAATTAAAAGAGTCGTGATAGTATAAAGTAGCGTAATTCTCCAGAACAGCACTTGCTGGATCCCCCGCAGCATTGCCTGAACGTTGTGATATCCTTCACCGAGATTATCAGGCAGCGACCATAAAACTCCCAACCCGGCAAATGAAACACCGAGCAATACGATCACTAATGAGTATACATAGAGAAGGAGGCGGTAGTTCTTTTGTGTTGTCAGTCCGATAGTGCGACTCATGGTTCAGTATCCCTTGCGTAAAGAAATTTAAGGCTCACTATTACGATTATCTGGAAAGCAGTCAAGAATTATGATATGTATGTACAGTTTTTTTTTCTGGAAGGCAATAGACAACGTCAACCATTTTGAGGATCCCTATGGTGGCCAGTTTCAAAATATTTGGTTTTTTTTTGATTATGCATCTTGTTTTTTTCTGGTGCAGTTCCAAAGTCGAAGCTTTCGGGAAAATGGGTACCGAGTGTACAGAGTGTCATAAAGGCAAGACTGCCGCAAAAAATATGCACACTGGCGCTGCTAATGAATGCGGTGAATGCCATGAGGGAAAAGGCCCTGCTTTAAAAAACACGGATTCAAGTTCTACATGCCTTCGTTGCCATGAGGCTCCCCAAGGTACCCGGAATCCGACAGGTCATTACGTTGCTACCAACACTATGGACATTCGTTCGGGTTTTCCTCCATCGCAATTGACTCCCGGAGGCGATTTCGGCTGGCTGAAGAAGAGCTACTCCTGGAGGTCCTCAAGAGAATCCGGGTCCAGCCCTGGTGAACGGCACGGTCACAATATTGTTGCCAATGATTTCGGGTATGTGGCGGACAGTCGTCTGAGAGTGTCACCAAACGGTCGCTATCCCAGCAGTGATCTATCCTGCATCAGCTGCCACGACCCGCACGGTAAAAATTTCAAAAGCGCCGGTGCCACAGGCGCGTATCGCATGCTCGGCGGCAGAGGTTACAAAACAAGCCTTGCACCAGCTGTAGTTTTCACTTTTGATGCTCCCGTTGTCGTTTCTCCCAGCGACTACAACAGGTCAGAAGGAGCAACTGATACGAGAGTGGCTTATGGGTCGGGGATGTCGGAATGGTGCGCAAACTGCCATACTTCAGGATGTGCGGGCCGAACTCATCCGGCTGGAAAATGTGCTAATTGCGGGAGGGAGACCATGTCGAACTACAATGCTTATGTAAAATCAGGTAACATTAACGGAAGGGCTGATACGGCATACACATCACTGATCCCCTTTGAGGAAGGGACTGAAAACAGGAGTACGCTTGTACAGCACGCTCAGAACAATGGCAGTTACACCAGGGGGGCCGAATCAGGTTCAAACGTAATGTGCCTGACCTGCCACAGGGCTCATGCATCTGGCTGGAACAGCATGGCTCGCTGGAACATGGATACTGATTTTATAGTATATTATGGCAAATACCCGGGTACCGACAATGGTTCCGCCGAGCACGCACAGGGAAGAACAGCGGCAGAAACCCAGAAAGCCCTTTACGACAGGCCGTCAAGCCGATTTGCTGCCGTCCAGCGTGGACTCTGCAACAAGTGCCACACAAAAGACTGATCAATTTCCCAGGCGAAACAGAAACGATGGCGCTTTGATCCTTAGTGGCGCCCGGAACAAACTCAGGTCATACGTGGGCGGCAGCGGTGTAAAGGGAGAGGCACTGTTGATTATTTGCATCAAAAGCCGATCGGCCTCACTTGAACCGGTTCCCTGAGTCATCCGTATCGAAACGATGGTTCCGTCCCGCTGGACGAGCAACTCAAAAATTCCATCCTGATGAAGCGACTCCTTGAGTAGTCCGGCCTTGTCCCACCACTCGCGATTGATTTTTTCCACCATCTCAAAATAATAACCCCGTATCTCATCCCGCAGTGATCTTCCATCCGCAAGGCTGCTGAAAAAACCGTGTGTCATTCCCAAGCCCAATTGGGTTGACATAAACCCGGCGTCGTTTGCGGAGCTACCGGTAGATGCCGGCGGCTGTTCCGGCGCCGGCATCTGGGCCGTTTTTTCCGGTTCCTGCTCCGTCGGTGAACTGCTTTCGGAGAGCGCTTCCGGGTTCGGGGCTATCATCGGTTTCGGCGGCGCGCTGATTGATGGTGGCAGTGCGATATCCTCTATGATAAAGGTGCTGATTTTTTCACCGCCGATATTGAAGCTCCCGGCGACGATAAACAACAGTCCTGCGCCAATGTGCATTGCAGAAGAAAGTGCAAGCGCCAAACCCATCCAACGTTTTCTGAAAACTTGCGGTGAACGTGTGGAATCAGTATCTGTCAATTGAGATGAAGTCATAAGTTGATTTGAACAGAAAAAATAGAAAACGGCCCAGCATAGGCCGGGCCGCAGAGATGTCTTCCTGTTTTACCTGATGAAGCAAGATCTGTCAGTGGCAGCCGAAGCAGGAAGACTTGAATGTAGCCTGGGCGTTGATGGCTCCGTTAGCGTGCAGTGTTGGATTAGTGATGGCAATACCTTGCCCATTTGAACCGGTTGCGTCAGGGTGGCAGAACTGGCATTGGTTGTAGGCACCTGTCGGGCCTTGGCCACCGTGAAAGCCGCTGTGCCAGACACCACTACTCGGCGGGTTGTCGTGGCAGGTAGCACAACCAATTGCCCCGGTGGCGTACCAGGAAGGAGTCGTTTTAGGAGCGCCACCTCCATAGGATACGGTATTCAGGACAGGTTCTCCATCTCCGCCCGGGAAGTAGTAGCTGAAGGTGCCGGCTTTAACTGCGTGGCAGGCAATGTTCGAACAGGTCTTCGCGGTTGCGTCGAAGGTCGGAGCCGGAGACGGAGCCGGGCTTGTTCCAGCCGGAGCCGGAGACGGAGACGGAGCCGGGCTTGTTCCGTACGCCGGGCCGGTCTTGTCGAAGACCAGACGGCCTGCAACCTTGTGGCAAACCTTGCAGTCAAAGGCAGCATGCTTGCCATGCGCACCGGTCGGAGTGCATGCGGGATCATCATCTACGCACACTTCGTCCTGAGTCAGGTCAACACTCTTTGCAGCATTCTTGGCCTTTGCGGCATAGAAACTATCAACGCTGCTGTCGCGTGGCACCCAGTCGGCACCGTCGAAGATGTATTCGCGGTTTTCCGCCGTGTTGAACCAGATCATACCAAACACCGCTTTGGGAGGAGCCAGGGCGGCTACCTGCTTGCCCTTACGGGGGAGTGTGTCCACTTCCGCTCCTTTTGCTACAGTTGTGCTGCCGGTTGCAGAACCTTGCGGAGAAACTGATTGTTCTCCACAGGAACATACGAACATGAGCGATACCGCTCCAATCATTGCAAGTACTGACCGGGTTGGTAAATAAAGGCGCTTTCCGTTCACAGGGTTCTTCCTCCTTGAATGTAGTAAAAAATGGATTTGATAAAAAAGCAAAATATGTGCCAAAATACAAACTGATGCTGATACAAGCAGTTACAAAATCAGGATACTTAGAAAAGAGCCATAACACGTGTGTCACATACGCAAAATAACGTTATTGGGAAGTCACTTTTCGATAGGTTTCCTTGCCCCCCTCACCAACCAACACAAGAGTGCCGTTATCGACTGCGCCTTTAAGACGTTTCTTCTGCCCCTGAAAGCCCACATCAAGGCTATACGTATTCTTCGCGGTCTCCTGCCAGACGAACGAAAGGGGGGGCAGATTTTTACCCTGAATAACGCCGGTGTTATCGGGTTTAAATTCAATCAATTCCGGAACGGTGGTATTTTCCCATCTGCCGACTAATTCCGGCTTTTTGCTGCACCCAACTGCGAGAGTCATCATCGCAATCACGAGTGTTGCCTGCAGTAACGTTCGCATAGTAAACCGGTTCCATAAACGTAAAAAAGATCCCATCGTCTTTCCTTTCAGGGCGAACCCGTTGCGTAGGTATCAGGACTTGATACAGTCAGTCTTTTTCGTGACATTTGCTGCACATGCTTTTCTGAGAGGAGCCAAACGCGGCCGCTGCGCGGTCATAATAGGTTTTTCTGGTTTCAACTGAGAGTCTTCCCTGATGAGCCGAGGGGGATGCGGATGACTTGGCGTCGGTGCCGACAAATGCTCCATCGTAAACTATCGCGCTTTTTCGCTCATTCCAGCGGGTCATATAATCCCAACCGGATGCATGAGCTCTGTGGCAGGTAAGACACATGACGTTTGCACCGCTCTTGGGACCGCTCCGATCAGAGCCGTCACTATTTGCCGTTATCTTAAGAACGGTATAATTGTCAGTACCCATCTCGTAAGGCACAAGGGAACTATAGGCTTTATCCTTTGAACCGGCGGTATTCCCGGCGGAGAGATAACGGTTGTAGATGCGGATGACTTCATCCGTCAGTTTTCCGGAATTGCCCATGGGATGAGCATTCTTATGCGTAGTGATATGACAGTTCCGGCACCATTCCGACATCCCTTTACCGTAGGCGACCCGAGTATCGGTGCTTGTTTCAGCCCGATTGTAATCGGGAGGCGAAATCGCTGCCGGTGGATCAGCCTTGAATGCGTGCTCTTTTGAAAGGGTTGTTGGTAGATAGCCAACGCCAGCAAGTATACGATAGGTTCCCACCGCACCGGCAGAATCCGGGGCAGGACTGGTGCTGTAAGACCCGGAAGATCTTACCAGCATGCCGTCCCGACTGATGTTGCCGCCTGCCGATCTGCGGTAGGTACCATGCGGATCGTGGCAACTGGTGCAGGACAATTTTTCTGACGGATACGTACCGCCCGGTGCCGCATCATTGGTTAGATCCAAGTTGAAACCGTAATCCTTCGCTATAATATTATGCCCATGTCTGTCGCCGGAACTGAGCTCGTCGCTCGGTCCAGTGCCCTTGGACGACCACCTGTAGCTCTTCAGCAGCCAACCAAAGTCGCCACCCGGCGTCAGCTGCGACGGAGGAATCCCTGCTGAAGCCAGATACTCTCGGTTTGAAGCAACGAATATACCGGAAGGCTGCTTCTGTTCGAGCGGGGCGGCATGACAGATCAGGCAGGTCGAACTCGAATCGCTGCCCAGCAGCATTTTTGGTGGTTTTACTTGATTCGGGAGTCCTGGTGATGGCACACCTGTCACTGAGGAGGACGCATTCTTGAATGCCGACTGAGACTTTCTGGTGTGGCAACCATCGCAATTGCCGGTGCTGCCGTTGTGAAAACTGCTTTGGTAATCGGTCGCCCCGGCAATGCCTGACGATATGGAAAGCATGAATGCTGCCGCCAACAGCAGAAAAACTATTTTTGACGAATTTTCCATCACGGTAATGCTAATCTCTGGTGGAAAGTCATAATTTAAATTATTGGAGCTTAAACAGCTGAATGCGGCTGTTGTCTCGATCTGCGATCACGAATATATCATTTCCTGCAAGACACCCCTGAGCTGGATAATATATTTGCCCCTGCTTCCAGCCGAAGTTAAGATATCGCCCCAGAAACGAGCCGTCCTGTCCAAGCAAAATTACACCGTTATCGTTCTGATCAACAAGATAGACGCGTCCCTGGCTGTCAGTTTCGATTGAAACAGCAAAAAAGAGATAATTTTGCAGGTCCTTGGCCATGACCGTAAAATTGTTCTCGTTTACCAGTGCTCGGTACACGCTATCTTTCATGCTATCCAGAATAAGAATCGTGCCTCGCTGGTCAACGGCCACGTCAGAGATGTATCCAAAATCAGCTGGAAACGTTATCTGGCGGATAAACACTCCGTTCGGGTCAAGGATCAACAGCCGATCCCCTTGAATATCAACCAGATAAATGTTGCCTTTGGAATCGACCGTCAAGCTTCGCGTCACAATCGTGGCGGGCGCGGGAACGTTCTGGGGCTCTAGAAAGGCGACAAATGTGTTGTTGGCGGCCACGCGGACGATCTTACGGCTCTTGCCGTCCAGAACCAGAACTTCACCCTTGGAAGCGAATTTTATGCGGAGTGGATAGGTAATCTGAGGCAACCTGATCTCAGTTCCTTCCTTGAGATCGTCGTTTACCAGGTTGTAGCGGAGCAGTCGACCATTACCAGTATCGGAGACCAGTACAGACGTAGCACTGCAGGCCACTCCTTCCGGGTTCTTGAGAGGCGCATTTTTTGAATCCTGGTTCGTCAGCGCCTGCGGTTTGAATTTCACGGCTGTGGCGGCGTGGGCGCTATATACGCAGACAGTTGCCAGCAGAAAAATATGTACACATGTGGAACGAATCATCGGCATCACCTCGCTAGCTTCTCGTGGCACTGGACACATACCTCGGTGGTTGTCTTGTAGAAGAACATCTTCTTGTTTTCGGTCCCGTGGGAACGATGGCACGAAACACATCCCAAGGTAAGATTCTTGTTGCGCGGATCGACTGATTTTTCACCGATCGGATGGGAAGAATGGCGGCCCCAGTCGTGACAGTTCAGGCAGAGTTCGAATTTGTGGTCCTTTTTGGTCAAAAAGAGGAAATTCGAAGAGTGCGGGTCATGGCATTCGCCGCAGCGTCCCTCAGCAACCGGCTCATGCTTGGAGATGTTTTTCTGTTGACGTCTCATGGTGTCGTCGTGGCATTTGTAGCACATCTGCGCCATCGGTTCCCGCAACAATCCCTTGTCTTCAGATGCATGAGGATTATGACAGGCAAGACAACCTTTTTTGCTCAGCAAAGGCCAATGCAGGCGATTCTTATCAAACGTCTTGTTTACCATGTCGTTGTGGCAACCACGGCAGAGTCCGATTCCCTCTGTTTTAATTTTAAGCGGTGTGGCCGAGGTGGCCTCCATGTGGCACTGGTTACACATGCGTTTTGCCACCGGCGAATGAACGTTCTTGTGGAGCAGTCCAGGACTGTCGGAACCATGCGGATTGTGACAACCGGTACAGAGAGCTTTGGCTACCGGATAATTCATGTGTTTTTTCATGAACAACGGTTTGTCGCTCTGGTGACATCCCAAGCAGAGAGCATTGGTTTCGCTTCTGAGAAGAGAGAGTCCCTTATCCGATGAATGAACCAGATGACAGGAAAGGCAGTCTTTTTCCACCGGAGCGTGTTTGTACTTGACCTTGGCGATTTTCTCACCTAGGGATTTGTGGCAGGTAAAGCAGAGAGACTTGCCCTCCTTGACCAGACTGTTTTTGTAGTCGGATGAATGGGGATCATGGCATTTCATGCAACCCCCGTCGGCCACCACCTTATGGACACTGCGCGGTTTTGCGGAAACCATGGTCGCGTGGCAGAGCGAGCAGACCATTTTGGTGCTGGACGCAAGCATCTTGCCGTGGGAGGAGGTATGGGGATTGTGGCAGCCGGAGCACTCTTTCTTTCTGAGCGGCGTGTGAATCACCTTCCTGGCCATCTTCTCTTTGAAACTGTCATGGCATTTCAGACAAAGATTGCCCCGTGCTCCGGGCTTGAGGTTGAACTGCTGATCGGTGCCAACCGCCAAGCACTGTCCCGAGACGGTCAACACAATAACGACCAGCAATGACGTAACGCTCCTCACTCTCATGTATCTATCTCCTTATCACGGTTTGGGAACGGTATGGCACTCATCGCAGGCGCGTGAAGCGAAAGGCGCATGAATCGAGCTCTTGAAAAATTTCGGATCCTTGGACGAATGGGGATCATGACAGTTAATGCAGTTCATCACAGACGCCTCTATACCAATGTGCGCTTTGGCAAAGGGGGGTTTACTTGATTCGTGGCACTGTCCGCACGTCGTAGCCACTTTCGTAACAAGCAGTGAAGTTGATGCTGCATAATGCGGCTTATGGCAGTTCATGCAGTCCTGCTGTGCCGGAATATGCTGCTTCTCCTTATCCATTTTTTCCTTGATATCTTTGTGACAGGAGTGGCAGAGGCCGGGGCCTTGGGTCACGAGCAGCGTTTTCAGCTTGGCCTTGTGAGGGTTGTGGCACATGGAACAGTTCCCTTCGCTGAAAGGAGCATGCTTGGAGGCGGCTTCTTTTAACCCCTTGTATGGTTCATGGCAGCTGGAACAGACCTGGAGCTGGGGTTTCACCAGCATTCCGGCTGCATTGCTTCCGTGGGAATCATGACAGGTCATGCATTCACCACTCTTGAAGGGTTCGTGGTTAGAGCCGGTGGCTTCACCTTTCATCATATCTGCGTGACAGCTATTGCAAAGTTTTGGACTGGCAGCTTTGAGCAGTTTTGTATCGGCACTGGCATGCCCTTTATGACAGGAGAGACATTCGCCTCCAAGCACCGGTTTATGGGTGTAGGTCTTTTTGAACTTGATTTCCGAATCCGAATGGCATGAATAACAGAGCTTGTCGATTCGATCAACTGCCATGGCTGTGAAATTTGAGCCGTGCGGATTATGACAGGTCTGGCATTCACCCCCTTTGAAAGGTTCATGAATCGTCTTGCTTTTCAGGGCGTCTTTGGTTTTGGCGTGACACTCGTTGCACAGATCGGCACCCTTTTTGTTAATCAGTCCCTTAAATGCGGCGGCATGCGGCTTGTGGCACGACAGGCACCCTTTGGCATCCCCCAACGGCGAATGCTTGAAGTTCACTTTATCCGCCATCTCCTTGTGGCAACTGTAGCAGAGAGTGTTGCCATTCCTTATCATCAGTTTGGGATTCGTGGAGGAGTGCGGATTATGGCAGCTGAGGCATTCTCCACTTTTAAAGGGTGCATGCAGGACAGCACCGCCAGCTGTTAGTGCCGGCATTTCATGACACTGCAGACAGAGAGCTGATCCCTTCTGACCGACGTCGAACGGTTTGGCCGAAGTTGCTGCGGCATGACAGCCGTCACACCCTTTTGTGGCAACAGGGTTATGAACACTTTCTTTCAAGAGTTTCGGCTGTGTTGATGTATGGGGGTTATGGCAGCCGGAGCAGGCTTTGCCTTCCACCGGATAGCCGCCATGAGATTTTTTGAACGCACTGCCAGACTTGTCATGACAGCCCAGACAGAGGGTCGGTTCAGCCTTGGTCAACAGATGGCGCTCGTCCGAGCTGTGGGCAACATGGCAAGCCTTGCATCCCTCTTCACGCAGCACCGAATGAACGATCTTCTTTTCAAACATATCTTTTTTATGGCAGCTGTAGCAGACTTCATTACCTGCTGCCATCAACATGGATGGGGACTGGGAACCATGGGGGTTATGGCATTGAGAGCATTTGCCCCCCTTGAGCGGTGCATGTACATTTTTACGAGTCAGTCCTACCTTGGCCGGAGTATGGCAATCCAGGCAGATCTGGTTGCCGTCTTTCTTGAGCAGCAACTTGGCAACCCGCCCGTGGCGGAGATGACAGTTCTCGCACTTCTTCTCTCTGACAATCGTGTGCAGATACTTTTGGGAGAAATACTTTGTTTCAAATTTTGTGTGACAGTCCAGACATTCTTTGCTGACCATTTTTTTTGGGGCGGCGTGACCGTCAAACGTGACCCAAGGAATAATGCCGCCACAGACAAGCAGCATGACGAGCGTGGCAATCCCGATTCGTATGTTTTTCAACGTGTTCATGGTTTCTCCTGTTGAGGAAAGTCGGCATATACCAAGACTTCCGAAGATTCCCTCAGTTTCTTGGCCCACGCTTCAATACCTTCATTGAGTTTTTTATATGAGACAGCTTCCCTGATCACGCCTTCGACCGCTTCGTACGGTTGGGTTGCCGGAGGTTGATAATCCGCAATCACTATTGCGTATCCCGTGGTACCGTCGACAAATACCCGGTAATCACCTTTTACGCCGCTCGAAAGTGCCTGTTGCATCTTGATCGGCAATTCTTCTTTGGTCACCGGGTTCCCTTCGAAAAACGCAAGAAAGCGTTTATTGATACTTTCCTGCCCTTCCGCGTTGGATTTGTACCATCTCAGATCAGTACCGGACTTCAACCTGTTTACCGCCTCCTCAGCTTTTTCGGGGCTCGAAAATGCGATCGCATCCAGTAGATAGGCGGCGGGTGTGAAGTATTCCTTGGCATGTTCGGCGTAATAGGCTTTAGTCTCCTCTCGTGAAATCGTAATTTCGGGGATTACGATCTTCTGCATAAACTGACCAAAAAGCAGTGTATCCTCTTTGCTTTTCACCTTGTCGTGATATTCATCCGTCTGATCAATTTTCTTTTCCTTCGCCTCCTTATCAAACACCTTCAAGGCGATCAACTCTTCTAGAATTGCTTTTTTCTCCTTGTTCACTTTCTTGCCTTCAATTGCCCGCTTGACGCCATGGTAAAATTTGGAAGCGACTGCATCAGAAAAGTCCGCGACGGTCAGTGGTTGTTCCCCCTTGATTTCTGCGAGGACACGTTTATCCTTCAATAGATTTTCAAACTTGTTTTTTTTGTTTTCATAATCCAGAGTTTCGAACAATTTTTTCATTTTGACATATTTTTTAGTCAGTGCTTCCTGATACCTCTTCAAAGCCGCGACTCGCAGCTTATTACCCATTTCCTGGCGCAACTGCTCAAGCAGTTGGGGGTCGTCCTTACTCCGGATCTCCTCAACCTTATAAATCACATAGCCGTTTTCGATCACTACCGGCTTGCCAATCTCACCGACTTTCAACTTCTCCAGCGCAACCAGCATACTCGGATCGATAGCATCCCGCGCAATGAAGTCCTCTACCTTTCCTCCCCTTTTGCCTCGCTCATCCCGGACAAAGCCGTCACAGATGTCGTAGAAGGATTTTCCGGCTTTTATTTCCGCTTCAAAGGCTCTGACATCAGCCAACCTGCCGATTACCAGAGATTGCAATCGCCACTCACGGGTTCGCTCGCGATAAACTTTCTCAACTTCTTTGTCATCAGCATTAATGTTTTTGACATGTTGGTTCAGAAGTGTTTCCCGCAGAAGATTCTTGCTGAACTCTTCCATAGAACTCTTGATCAGATCATCTTTATCCAGCCCGATATTCCGTGCTTCCTGGATCATCAAGCGCGAGTTAATCAGGCGCTTCAGCACTTCAAAGAAATTCTTTTTGGGAGCCGCTTTATCCACATCCATGCCGGTGTGGATCGTACCAATGGCCTTCTTGAGGTCTTCGAACGTAATTGCCTCATCGTTGATAACTGCCAGTGGGGTCGTGGAGAATCTGGGTGACAACAGTGGTGCGTTCAACCGTATTACGACTGTATCGGGCTTGGGAACCGAAGCTTCGGCCACAGTCGGCGCAGGAGGTGCCGGTTGAACAGCAGGTACTGTAGTAGCAGATTCGGAATAAGGCTTCACCTCGGAGCTGATCGGTGCTGAGATTGTCGCCGTTGTCGTTGCACCAGGATGAGGCTCGTCGGCTGCGGCCGGAGAAGCAGAAAACAAAAGGGAAACGGACAGAAAAAGAAGGGACATCGGTATACGTGACTTGTATTTCATGATTCCTCACTTATGCGTTGTGTTTTAGCGCTCATTTCACGGAAGCATTTTCATTCAAACGATTAACCAGTGATTGGCCCATCCTGTCAGTTAAAGTGCTGGCGGTACTGATCTGACCGACGTCAAAGAAAAATACCCCGTCATCCCCCTGATTGCGACTGTGTGAGTTCCAAAGTATTCTTCTGCTGTCGCGTTCAAACATCTGCAAAGAAAAATCAACTTTGGGGTTCTGTCCGGTCGTACCGGATTCGAGGTAATCAAACAATTTGCCGTTGATGATCAGTTCAACGCCCAGGCTGTTAGATATGTCGTCTATGTTTGTGTTCGATACCCCGTTACTCATGATGACCCGCAGGTTTAGCATCTTATCACGAACAACACCGATTTCAACTATTTTATGCCTTCCGTCAATAACCAGCTGTTTTGCCAGATGCAGTACAAGAACCTCGGCACCATACTTGCGTGTACTCAGATTAAGAAAGGGGACGATGGCAAGGGAGCGTAACTGGTCATCCAGTACATCGCGTGAGCTGTACCAGGTTTTCGGCTCGTAACGCGGCACAAACAGATCGCCTACAAATGAGAGCCACGGTCTCCTCCCCTCTGAGTCCTCCGCCAATCTACGTGGGGTATCCCTCATCCTGGCCATGAGTTCAGGGATGGTGAACGGTTTGTTCTCGCGCATTTGCCGGGCGGACATTTTTTGTGAGCGTACCGGTGGATTTACAATGAAGTTTTTAAGAGAAGATTCCAAATAGTCAAGCGCCATGCTCCTGAGCCGGACAGGGTCTTCAATAATATTCAACCCCAACAGCCCGGGAGTATCCTCTCCGGATTTGGCATAACTGTCCATCCAGCGTATTTCCGGTGTTCCGACAGTATTGACCAGTCGTGCTGTCAGCGCAATGCGAGGCGGGGATTGATCGTTATACAGTTCCAGGCTGGTAATCAGGACGGCATCGGTTCCGGTTTCCTCCCAGAGCGCGGTTGCCGTCGATTCGTCAATTCCTCCCACGTAGCGCACCCAATGTCGTTCAAAAAAACGGTCAAGGGTGTCACGATCCACAATTCGGGCTCCGGCGCGTTGCAGCACCGTTGACAGTTCCTCATGCAAATTCTTGAGTGGCGCTGATGCTCCGCTCAGGTTTTCTATCGGATACACCGCTATCATCGGCCCCCAGGATGAGGATACTGGACTGAAGCGGAAAACATCGTTAGCCGGTCCGGCGCAGCCGGAGAGCAGACAGGGGGTAACCACAGCCAGTATGAATAATACCCCCCTACTCAAACATTTTCGTAATAAGGTCATTGACAGCTTTCTCCGTCACATCATTGATCGGCTTTCCGCCACCGCCGAACAGCTTCTCCGTGATGCCGATACCGCCCTGCGAACTGCTCGCCGACCATACCACCCGTCCGGTCTGCCCCTCAATCATTTGAAGACTGAGCGAGACGACGTCGGCAGTGGCATTGCCTGCCCGTACATCGCCGTATTCGCGAACAACCCCGGTGATAATGGCATCAGCCTTGAGTGCTTTGGACAATTTGACCGCATCCTCAACCGAAGGTGTAGCGGCGTTGCTCAACCCGATACTACCGACGGCACGGGCAATTTCGCCCGTGGGGAGTGAATAGAGAGCCCCTGAAGACATCAGGGAGGTTGAAAAAACGTCCCGTACCCGCTCCGAAGCCAGCTGATCCCGTGAAAGATTGACGAACGGCATGACCGCAACCGTCTTGATCGAACCAAAATCCATGGTCGTGTCGCGGAACAGGTCCCCCGATGATGCGCAGCCGCCCAGCAGCATCAAGATGAGCCCGGCCAGGGGAGCGACTGGCCACCCAGTCACGCTTCGCTGCTCTCTTTTTTGTTGTTTCATAGTGACTCCCTCTCTGTTGAAAATGTTCTCAGTTTAAAAGCTGGCCCGAAACGAACTGGACACACTCTGGTTGTCGGATTTCTGCGCAACCCCGACGGAGGAGGCGATCAGATATGAAACATCCAGCGACATTCCGGGTCTGATAGTCAAATGAGCCGAATTGCTGAATGTTCTATCCTTGGTGCCGTCAGGCTGGATACCCTCGCGGTAGGACACATTCAACTGCAGGGCTCCGTCCTTGAACGGGGACCATGATCCGCCGAGACTCTGGGCCGTCTGAGTTTTCTGCTGCGACTGTATGATGATGTTAAACGTGCCGAACAGATAGACCGCCTGAACCGGATTATATGTGACTGTGGCATCAAGTGAGCGGTTATAGCTGGATTTACTATCGGCCTTGGTATCGCCGCCCGCCGCCCAGCTCTCCTGGTCTGAGACCCCGATGTTGATACTCATGCTCCTGTGTGGCAGCAAGTTAACTCCCAGAGAGCTTATCATGCTTCGCTGTTCCTTGCCGCTGTTGTCACTGGAAAGACTCCCTCCTACGTTGAGACCCAGGCTTACACCTCGGTACAGGTCGGCGGAGTTAGACATATTCAACGACTGTGAGGTTTTACTGGTCGTACTTGATTTATCCTGGCGGGCGCTGTAGTTCAGGGTGCCGCTCAGGGTAGGCAATGGCGTAGCAGCCAGAGACACACTCAGGGAATTAGAGGATGCGTGTGATGTTTCGGCAGGATTTATGTCGTCCTGACGCGACAGGCGGGCGCTGCTGCTTAAAGTCTGGCTGAAAACATGGTAGATACTCAGACCGTTGGACAGCGCATAGCGATAGGCAAATTGCGAGGAATCCGTCTTCGTGTGATGCAGGTCAAACCCGCTGTCGAAGGAGACGGTCGGAACATCCCACAAACGTGCCCTGAGGTTCAGGTTGTAGGCTCCGCCTATCTGTGACGAACTTCGGCTTGCTCCTACCGGAATAATGGTGTTCTGATCCTGCAGAAAGAGTTCCATGCTGGTAATAGACATTTTCAGCAGCTGGCCGTCCGAAAGAAGTATGTTCCCGACCGGCTCTATCTCGATCTTGATAAAGTTTGCCTGAACCGGACTCGGCAGCCGCAGCTCAAAAGCGGGAGTCGGGAGGAACGGCGGGATAGCGCTGGGGAATGAATTGAAAGTTATGTTGGGGGGATTGGGCACTGCTGTCCAGCTGCTGCCGTTTGAACTGGTAAAGACCCTGATTTTGCCGAAAAAAGCCGACGCAACAGCCGTGTTGTCGGTTGCGGTAAAGAGGTGATTCGGAGTAAATGTACTTGTACTCACCAGCAGTCTGATGATGTTTACGGACTGATTGAGGCTGAATTTCATCCCCAGGTTTGTGCGGTCCGGAATAGCGGGAATTGTAAGCGAACTGATCACGACCGAGTCGCCCGGCAGAGGGTTTGATATCCGAAAGTTAGTACCGCTGAAATCTGGTTTATCCGTGCTCAAATCGAACGATTTTGTGGTGGTAAAGAAAAAGGTGTCGATATTACTGTTCACCAGCACCGGCGGCAGCAGACTGCTGCTGGCGCTCGGGGTTGAAGCGCCGTTGTTGGTGGCCAACGACTTTTGCGTTGCGATAGTATAGCTGCTACTGACAGCAATCCGGTCCTTGAAAAAAATGTCATTATAGTCGGCCCGCACACTCTGGGTGAGCGAATCCGTCTTGAAACCACTCAGCCGGTTCGTTGACGTGGTACTGTTGCCCGAGTAATTCAGATCCAGGCTCTGCAGCGGTTTGTAGCGTGTGCTGACAGTCAGCGATGTTGAATTGTTATCCTGGGACAGACGGCTTTCATCATAACTGTCAAAGGATGAATAGATCAGATTGAGGTTGGGAAAATCCTCCGGCATCCAGGACAGACGGCTTGAATACGAGTCTGCGTAGTTGGTCACACTGGAAACCCCGTTCGATTTCGAGTCTTCGATGCGTCGGCTGAAACCGGCTGCACCGCTGAAAAATCCGTTGGCGTAGCCCAGATCGATGTGCGGAGAAATGCGTGAGCTTGTCGAGTGTGATGTCAGACCGTTTGTCTCGGAATCGCCTGAGCTTGTCTGTACATTTGCCCCCGCACTCATACGGATCGTGGTGGTAAAGCTTTTGTCGAGCTCAAGGCTGTAGCGTTCTGAAAGGCTCGTTGATTTTGATGACGTACTACCACTCGCGTCGCTGGACTTCGATTGTGATGCACCGTAATTGTATTCCAGAGTGCCACTGATACCATCGGCTGCTGCCGGGCCGGGCAACGCAAGAAACAGCATAAGAAGTATGGCGGTTGCAAGCATGCCCGCCGACGTGTTCCTCCTCACCATATCGTTCTGCAATCCATCAACGTTCACCGAAGATAGCCGCACAGTAAGGATCAGAGCCGGTATCCACCACTCCGCGTTCCTTTTTGCTGACCAGATTGATCATGCGCATCCGTCGATCGTGTGGATGCAGAACCACAAGATTGTTTTCTTCTCCGTCAATGGTCAGGTAAGCGACCCCTCCGTCTGCTTTCAGAAAATTGCCCGGCATCAGGGAAAACGGATCGTAGATATCTATTATCCCGCCAAACCTGGTAGCGACGTAGAGAAGATCAGTGGTCGGATTGACTTTCATGGCGCTGACCCCGATACCGGCGTTGATGCGCCTGGTTACGGTCAGGGTATCAAGCGAAATTTCCAGTATGTTGGGAGTCATCCTGTGCGCAACGTACAGCCGGTCCCCCTTGCGGTTGAATTGCCCATAAACAGGGGCCGACTCGGTTGTGATTGTTCCGGCAACCTGTCGTCTTGCCAGATCGATCACCGTAATGTTGTTGGAGAGCTGGTTAAAGACAAACGCCCTTCTCCCGCTGCGATCCATAAGTATGAATTCCGGCCCGTTGCCGGTCGGAAGGTGGGCAACCTCTGTCTGAGCCTGCAGATCCACGATGCTGGCTGAATTGGATCCGGTGTTAGCTGTAACGGCTGTTTTTCCATCGGCAGACAGCGCAACGAAAGCGGGCTCGTCACCCGGATTAAGCCTGATGCGGTCGATAAAATCATTTTCCTTGACGTCGAACACGGCCAGTGCATCCTGGCCCGACAGAGCCACATAGGCCCGCAAACGAATTTGGTCCAGGGCAATGCCTGCCGGTTTGCGGCCGGTTTCAACAACAGCCCCGATACGAGCCGAACGGCGGTCAAAAACGGTAATGGTATTGGCTCCCCGGTTGGTCACATAGCCGGTCAGCTCAGGAAGTGGCCGGGGAGGAATTTCGGCCTTGAAAACCGGATTGAAGGAAACCCCCTTCAACGACTCGCGATAGTTGAGATCCAGCGTGACGACAACGGCCTTGCCGTCCCTCACGGTGAATGCAATTTTTACTTCGTACGGTTTGTCCTGAATCAGTAAACGTGCAGCACCCATCTCTCCCAGCATGGTAGCGCTTTTGAGAGTAAATGCCAGGCCGATATAGCGTCCCGAAGGAATGATCCCCTGGGCAAAAAACCGCTGACGACGCAATTCAGCGGGGGCTAACTCTTTGAATTCCTGTGTGAGTGGTACAGACAGGCCGTCATCGCGAATTGCGGCAACCTCGTCAATGACAAAGCGCAGTTTATCAGCATCCTGCGGGAGTGGATCGCAATACAGGTAAAGCTCACCCTGGGACGGTCCAAGCAGCGGTTTGGCCACCTGACGGATCTGGGTGCAACCGGCACATAACAGCATCAATAAAGCTGCAATCAGCAGAAATCTGGTCAACACTTTGGTTCTCCCGACATGATTGGGGGGAAGATAAACCCTTCCCCCTGGGCAAGAGGTGGATTGAAGGGGGGTATACAAGTTACGTGTCTACTTCTTCAACTCTGCTGTCCCTGTCTTGTGGCACTTGTAACAGAGTGGATACTGTTTGTTCGCGAATGCCGTGGCTGGTATGTAATAGTATGCCGCCTGGGCCTCAATCTCACTTCTCCCCTGGCCATAAGGCTGTATGTTGCCGGTCTGTGAATATTTGCCCGAGAACACGATATAGGGCGAACGGTTGTTCCAGCGCATGGCACCGTCCCATCCGCTGGCATGGGCACGGTGACAGGAGAGGCACATCACTTGAGGTGAGCCGTCGGTGAGCGACGGCCCCTTCGGTGTGCCAGCGATCGGTTTAAGCATATTTACATAATCGGTCGAACCGATTTCAAAGGGTACCAGCGACAGAAAAGCAATGCTCGCATCGCCCAGCAGATCGCCATCCTTGATATACTGGTTGTACCACCCCGCGATGCTCGCACCCAGGATCATACCGGAAGGGTGCTTGAGGTATGCCGGAACCGCATCAGTATGGATGTTGGGGTGGCAGTTGCGGCACCATTCCGACATGCCCGATCCGTAGGCTACCCTGGTCTGGGATACGCTTTCGGCACGGTTGTACACATCCGGAGCCACCGCTGCCGGAGGATTGTACGAAAAAGTGTTTCCCGGACCAAGCGACTTAGGGTAGTAACCGATTCCGCCCAGAAGGCGGTACACTCCGACAGCATTCTGTGAATCAGGAACCGCGCTGCGGGCCAGGGAACCTGAGCCCTTGATCGGGGCGGTAGCGGTGGATATGCTGCCGTTGTACAGACGGCGATATTTACCATGTGGGTCGTGGCAACTGGTGCAGGACATGGCGGACGACGGATAATTGCCGCCGGGAGCCACGGGCCTATCGGAATCCACGTCGTAGCCGTAATCAAGGGCACTGAAATTGTGCCCGTGACTATTCCCGTTACTACGCTGAATGGTGGTAGATCCGAGGGTGTCGAACCAGGAATAGGATTTTTTGAGCCAGCCGAAATCACCACCGGGGGGCATCTGCCGGGGCGGGGTGCCGGGCGGCATATCAGCGGGGGCAGTACTTACGTGATACGCGGTCGGCCCGGGGTCACCCGATACCTGATGGCAGTTCAGACAGACCGAACTCTGGTCACTTCCCTTGAGCAGATAATTGCCTGACATTCCGGTCGGGCTGTCGGGTACCCCTCCACGGGAGTTGTGTATGGTGTGACATCCTTCGCACTCCCCCACTCCGCCCCGGTGGAATGCATCGGCGGAAGCGTACAACATCACTGTCATACATACCATCAGAGTGGCTTGTACGACACCGATTTTATTCATCTTGCAGATCTGCATATTTTGGCTCTTTCGCATGAAACAGCAATTTAACAAATGACTACTTCTTGGTATCAGCAGTTATTCTTTCCAGTACAAAGCGGGCCTGTCGATCATCAGGTGAGAGGCGCAGTACTTCCTGCAAGGCCTTTTTTGCACCGGCTTCATCGCCCTTTTCATAAACCAGCATCCCCAAAGATTTCCAGAGCAGCGGATCCTGAGGAAATTTTGCCGTTCCATCACGGAGATATGCCAGTGCCTTGTCCTCTTCCTTCATCTCCTGGTGACAGAGACTGAGATAAAAATACGTTTCAGCAGTCGGGAGAACTTTCAAGTTCTCAGCGAACAATCCAACCGCCTTACCATAGTTCCGCTGACGGAAATAATTACCGCCCTCGACAAAAAATTCGGCGCTTTTTTTCTGCCGCTCCTCCTGGGTGAGTTTCAGATAGGGGTTAATGACCGCGGCGACAACAGTACCGGTGGGTAGTGGGGCGTTAAAGACCTTTTCGGCGCTGGCATTGACGAGTCGCATATCTTCCGCGATTACAGTACCGAAGTAGTTGGGACCAACCGACAGCGACTTGTCGGCAACAATGTTCCGCTGGTTGTCGATAATACTGTTATCACGAAGTTCGCCGGCGTAGCTGTCGGCAATGATTCCGTCGCCGTTCTGGATGATGCCGGCGCCGGTGATCGAAATCGCCGTTTTGGACAAGCGCAGGCCGGTTTTATTGCCGGACAGTATGATATTTTTTACCTCCAGGGTCGCATTGCCGGAAATGGCAAGACCTGTCTCGCTGCCTGATATGTGTATTCCGTTCAGGTTCCCCTCCGCGTCACTTACCGTAATTCCGGTGACTGCGCCGCGCAGTTTGACACGTACAAGCGAAATGCGGCCTCCCTCAACGGTAATTCCCTGCCACTCTACATTTCCGGCGGGGTAGAGCTCGACAGGAATTTCATCACCTTTTACGGAAAATGTACCTTTGACGAAAATTCCTGCTCCCGCTTCAAACAGCAGGCGGGCATCTTTTTCCACAGTCAGAGTAATTCCCTTCGGCACAATCAGTAGCCCAGTGATCAGGCACGGACCGTCCAGAAGCGTGTCCTCCTTGAGTTCGCCTGCAAGTTTTCTCGGCTCGATTGCGGCCAGCGATGCTCGCGGCGATTCTCCGGGGTCGGCTTCATTGCCAACCTGGTCCACGGCAATAATCCGATAGTAATACTCTTTTCCTTGTAAAAGTGTGGTGTCGCGATATGACGATAATTCCACGAGGGCCAATTCCTTGTAGCCGGACAGGGGAGATTCGCTACGAAGTATCCGGTAACCTTTCAAATCAGGGATATCTTTCAGATTTTCCCAGGAAAGGTCGATCCGGTCTCCAAAACCTTTTACCCGCACACCTTTGACGGTGGGTGGTGGTGTGGTGTCTATGCTTACATATCCTTCCGGTGCAAGCCATTGATTTTCATAGCCGCCCAAACGGGTAAGTGTAACGGTAACCGGCATATCGCGCGTATTGTCTCCCGGCATGACGGCATACTCTCCGGTATATATTCCCGGTTTCAGTTCCTTCATGGCTATCCCTTTCCGGAAATTGCCGATGTTGAAGGTGGCAACCAGTCCCGGATCACCCTCAAGACCTACCCGTATGACCTTTTTCGGGCCGAACGGACCTTCTATCACGTTGGTCAGAACCTCTTTGATAACCGGTCTGGCTTCGATCACGGCGGTACGCGACGCGGGAATCTTCTCCATGAATTTGTAACAGAGTTCGTTCACCATACGCACTTTCTGGATTTCGCGCAGGTTTAAAGCCGTAGATATAGCCGTCACGACGGCAGATAGTATTGAAGTCGGTACTCCACCTTCATGGTAACGAACCGATTCGCGCAAACGAAAAATTTCTTTTCCGGTACGGGCATTCACCAGCCATACTTCGGCTTCCACTCCCAGTTGCGAATAGATGCCGGCGTAGATTTTTTTGTAATCAGTAACGTTGCCGTACAAAAGACCGTCCACACCAAGCGCTTCGGAAAGCTCCTTTTGATTGGCATCATTAATTTTCTTTCCGGTAGCTTTTTCAAAATGAACCAGCTTTTCATCAGCGACGGGGAGCTTCATATCGAGGTAATTCTTTGAGGAAAAATGATTGGCAAAATTTCGGCGTACCACCGCTTCAAGTCCCGGTTCGTTCGCTTCATTGCCAAAGGGAAGTATCACTATCTGGCGGGGAAAATCATCTTCACCAATTTCCTGCAGGCCTTTACCGTACTGTTCCATTTTGAGGGTCGGAGCACAGGCGGACAGTGCAACAACGAACAGCATCCACAGGATAAGTCTGGCCATGAGTGACCTCCTTGCATACAAATGGATAAATTACCTTACTGAAATTTCTTGATCCTCTCAATCGCCTCAATCACATTTTCCCGATTTCCGAAGGCTGATAATCGGAAAAAACCTTCTCCACTGGGGCCAAAGCCACTCCCCGGTGTGCCGACAACGTTGCATTCGGTCAGGAGTTTGTCGAAGAAGTCCCAACTGGTCATGTTACCAGGCGTTTTGAGCCAGATGTAAGGGGCATTGACTCCGCCGTAGACCGCCAGACCGGCTTCTCTCAGACCACCGCAGATGATACTGGCGTTCTCCATGTAATAATCGATGATTGCTTTTGTCTGCATCCACCCCTCTTCTGAGTAGACTGCTGCAGCGGCTCGCTGAACCGGGTAGGAGGCGCCGTTGAACTTGGTGGTAGTGCGGCGCAGCCAGAGCTTGTTGAAGCTGTACTTCTCTCCGTTGGAAGTGGCGCCCATGACCTCTTCCGGTACAACCACCAGGCCGCAACGCACGCCGGTGAAGCCCGCAGTCTTGGAAAAGGAGCGGAACTCAATAGCGCAGCGCTTGGCTCCGTCGATCTCGTAAATCGAGCGGGGAATGGCGGGATCAGTGATAAAGGCCTCATAGGCGGCGTCGAAGAAGATCACGGCGTCGTTGGCCAGAGCATAATCGACCCATTTCTTGAGTTCGGCTCTGGAGGCCACCACTCCGGTCGGATTGTTGGGGAAGCAGAGGTAGATGATATCCACTTTTACGGTTGGAAGAGCCGGGATGAAACCGTTGTCTTCGTTGCAGGGCAGGTAGACGATCCCTTTGTAGTAGCCCTTGTCGTCGGCCTCGCCGGTGCGTCCGATCATGACGTTGGTATCGTTGTAGACCGGGTAAACCGGGTCACCGATGGCCACCACATTCTCCATGGCAAAGATATCAAGGATATTGGCACAGTCGCACTTGGAGCCGTCGGATATGAACATCTCCTCCGTCTTGAGGCTGACGCCCAGTGGTCTGTAAGATTTCTCGATAATGGCATTGATCAGCCAGTCATAGCCCTGTTCAGGGCCGTAACCGGCAAAGTGCTCGGATGTAGCCAGGTCGTCCACGGCGGCGTGAAAGGCTTTCAGCACAGCCGGAGCCAAAGGGCGAGTGACATCGCCTATGCCGAGGCGGATGATCTTGGCAGATGGGTTTGCTTCTGCAAAGACCCGTACGCGGCGACCGATTTCCGGAAACAGGTAACCAGCTTTGAGTTTGAGGTAGTTGTCATTGATTTTCGCCATTACTGATTAATCCTCCAAGAAGTAATTGCCATTATTTCAGCCCCAACACATCCTGCATGTCGTACAGCCCCGGTGCCTTACCGACCACCCATTTCGCGGCCCGGACCGATCCGCGCGAGAACATGTCCCGTGTCATGGCGCGGTGGGAAAGCTCTATACGCTCACCCATGCCGATGAAGTAAACCGTGTGCTCGCCGATAATGTCACCGCCTCGCACGGTCTGCATGCCGATTTCTGCGCTGCTGCGTTCGCCGATGATCCCTTCGCGATGGCAGTTGGCAACCCTATTGTAGTCACGTCCCAGGGCCTCGGCAACCACTTCACCCATCCGTACGGCAGTGCCTGAGGGGGCATCCTTCTTCAGCTTGTGGTGAAGCTCGACGATCTCAACATCGAAGTCGTCTCCAAGTGTTTTGGCGATATCCTTCAGAATCTTGAAACAGACATTAACGCCTACCGACATATTGGGAGCCAGAACAGCCGGGATATCTTTGGCCAGCTCAACAGCAAGGGCGCGTTCCTCGGGGGTGAAACCTGTGGAACCGATGACGATGGCCTTGCGCTTGAGGGAACAGACTTCCAGGTTCTTGAGCGACACCTTGGGGGAGGTGAAGTCGATCAGCACGTCACAGGCAGCCACTACGGCGTTGAGACTGTCGGTGATATGTACATCCTGCTTGCCGCAGCCTGCCAGCATGGCCGCATCCTGGCCGATGGCCGGATGACCGGGCCGCTCCAAGGCACCGCAGAAGAACACACCTTCGGTCTCGATGATGGAATTGATGATGCGCTGTCCCATTCGTCCTGCCGCGCCGCAAACTGCAACTTTGATCATGTCCTACCCCTTCTTAAGTCGTGTTTAGAAGAAAATCAGATTTCTACTTAGTGAGCTTTTCCACATTTATGGAATAGGGGAACTTTTTCCCGCTTCCCGTCGCTTTTAATGTTTCTCCGTTGAAGATATACTCTTCTTGAGTGTAGGTTGCCTTGCAACTATACTTGATTTCTTTGCCTATCTCTTTTATCTCGCACTTATTTCTCTTCATTTCCTTTGTTTCACAGTTGCTGCAATAAGCAATCAACGCAACCGTGTTGGCCTCTTTGTCTACAGAGAGAACTTCAATCTGATAGTCAAATGCCTGTTCTCTACCATTATGTAACGTCATCTTACCATCATATTTCCCAAGCAGTGAATCGACTGAAAGCGAGCCCGCTTCCAGGGTCCGGGTTTCTCCGGCCAGGGAAACGGCGGTGACCAGGGCACACAGGCACAGGCCGGTTCTGAAATATTTCATGGCGCGTCCTTTCTTGCGTCTGTCAAATCAGCTTGTATTCCTTCATAATCGCAGCAAGCTTGGCCTTGTTCGCATCCGACAGCTGGCAGAGCGGCAAACGCACATCAGCCGGGGCTTTACCCATCAGTTCCAGAGCTGTCTTGACCGGCACCGGGTTGCTCTCTATGAACATGGCGTTACCGATCTTGAGGGTTTTCAGATGCAACTGACGGGCTGTCTCAACATCGCCGGCAAAGAAGGCGTCTACCAGGTCGGCGACTGTCTTAGGCATGATATTGGCCAACACCGAGATAACTCCTTTGGCACCGCAGGCCAACAGCGGGAAGGTAATGAAATCATCTCCGGAGAATACATCAATTTGATCGCCACACAACGCAATTACTTCTGAGCCCTGCTGGAGTGAACCGGTGGCCTCCTTGATGGCTACGATGTTGCAGTGAGGGGCCAGGCGGGCGACAGTCTCGGGCAGCAGATTGATACCGGTCCGTCCCGGAACATTGTATAAGATCTGCGGAAGGGCTACCGCATCAGCCACGGCCATGTAGTGACGATAGAGCCCTTCCTGTGTCGGTTTGTTATAGTAGGGTGTTACCAGAAGAGCGCCGTCAGCGCCTGCATCCCTGGCCTTCTGTGTCAGTTCGATCGCCTCGGCAGTGCAGTTGGAACCGGTACCGGCGATAACCGGGACGCGCTTTTTGACCTGATCCACAACGGTCCTGATTACATCCATATGCTCGTCGTAGTCGAGGGTGGATGCTTCTCCAGTGGTGCCGCACGGGACAATGGCATCGGTGCCGTTCTCGATCTGAAAGTCCACCAGCTCGCGCAGTTTTTCGGAATCAACCGCACCGTTTTTTTTGAACGGCGTCACAATGGCAACTATGCTTCCTTTGAACATAAGCAATACCTCCATATTTCAGATTTACAGGAACGATGCAATTTTTTCGCCTTGTATCAAATCCTCAATCGTCTCACGCTCACGGACGACCTCGAACGTATCACCTTTAACCATCACTTCGGCCACACGGGGACGACTGTTGTAGCTGCTGCTCATAGCGAAACCGTAAGCGCCGGCCGACATGAAGGCCATCAGATCCCCCTGTTTGAACATTGGCACCTCGCGGTCCTTGACCAGGAAGTCACCTGACTCACAAATCGGTCCGACGATATCGGCCGTGATCATGCCGTCCTGATCCTTGACAACCGGTTGAACTCCGTGGAACGATCCGTACAGGGCCGGACGGGCCAGGTCATTCATGCCGGCGTCGATCATGATGAAATTCTTCTCGTCACGAGCCTTGGTATAGAGACATGTGGCAACCAAAATACCGGCATTGCCTACGAGATTGCGCCCTGGTTCGAATATCAGATGCATCTCAAGATCTTTGGTTGCGGCTACGATTTCCTTGCCGTAGTCGGCCGGCAAGGGTGGCTCTTCGTCATTGTACTGAATACCAAGGCCACCACCGCAATCGAAGTACTTCAGGGCAATGCCTTGCTCACGCAGCTTTCCGATCATGATTTTCAACTTCTCTATCGAATCGACAAAGGGGTTGACCTTGGTCAGCTGTGAACCGATATGCATATCGATACCGATCACATCAATACCGGGAAGATTCACGGCGCGGGCATACTCAACCATGGCGCGCTCAATGGTGATGCCGAACTTGGCGTTTTTCAGGCCGGTGGTGATGTAGGGATGCGTGCCGGGGTCAACATCAGGGTTGACGCGAATGGCGATGCCGGCTTTTTTCCCCATGCGCGAAGCGATTTCACTGATGCGGCTCAGTTCCTGCTCCGACTCGACGTTGAACATGAGAATACCGGTGTTCAGGGCGTACTCGATCTCATCATTCTTCTTGCCGACGCCGGAATAGACTACTTTCTTTGGATCAACGCCGGCTCTGACAGCGCGATAGAGTTCACCGCCGGAGACAATGTCCACCCCCCCCCCCAGATTGATGAACGTCTTCAATACCGACTGGGTTGAGTTGGCCTTGACCGAATAGCAGATGGTGTGAGGTACGCCGGCGAAGGAGGTGTCGAATGCATTGAAGTGGCGCTCCAGTGTGGCATGGGAATACACATAGAGCGGTGTGCCGACCACTGCTGCGATATTTTTGAGTGCAACGTCCTCAGCGTGGAGTTCACTGCCCTTGTACTGAAAGTGATTCATGCATGCCTCCTCGTATGGCAATATAGGCGTTTGAATGTCAGGATACAATGAGCTTTTGTAGCATAGGAATAGAGCGAAAGTCAAAAAATAAGGTACGTTGTGATTGAGTAATCCGCGACACCAGCTTGACAAGAACGCATTCCATGTGTCATTTCTAAAAAGCTTTTGCATCATCACACTATGTCATTCAAACCGGACGGCTTGCTATGGGTCAGACGTTTGAAACGGCCGGAAACTCACTACGAAGGGATTAAGATGAACTACACCAAAGCGAAACTTCAACACGGATACGCCAACCAGATTTTGAAGATAGATGTCACGAGCCGCTCGATTGCCACTCCGGCTTTTGATCCTAAAATAAAGAACTATTTTCTGGGAGGTCGCGGTCTGGGGCTCTATCTGCTTCACTTGGCAATCACCGCCGGAACAAAGGCAAGCGACCCCGCAAACCCTCTTATTATAGCCAACGGTCCTTTAGGCGGAATTCCCCAATTTCCGGGTACTGCCAAAGCCATGGCTATCTCGCTCTCTCCTTTGACCGGCATCGCCGGAGTATCCAATTTCGGCGGATATTTCGGCGCTTACCTCAAATACGCCGGCTTTGACGCACTGCAGATTACCGGACGGGCAAATACCGACGTCATGATTATCATTGACAGTTTTAATAATGAGGTGACGGTGACGGATATTTCTTCCACTGATCAGGTCTTCGACATGGAGCAGGAGATAGTCGCCCGCTTCACTGCGACAGGTTATGACAAGCGCCATCTGGCCTTCATGACCACCGGCAAGGGTGCGGCCACCACCAGTTTCGGCTGCATCAACAGCCACTATTATGATGTCACCAAACCGGCCCTGAATGGGACCAGGGGGGTTTGGCGCACCAAGCAGGCCGGCAGAACCGGTCTCGGCACGGTAATGATTCACAAGAACATCCGCGCCATTGTAGTACTGGCCGACTATCCCCATGGAGATAATCCCTATGGCGCCGCCGACTGGGAAAAAGCCAAGCAGGCCGGTAAAAGGTTACACGCAGTGGTCAAGGAGGTTGATCCACATTCTCTGAAAATGTACCGCAAGGGAAGCGCCGGTCTGATTCCGTTTATGAACAAGCACGAATATCAATCGTTACCTGTCAACAACTACCAGGCCGGATCTGATTCACGGGCAGATCTGATCTCAGGAAAGTTCTATGCTGAAAATCTGTTTGAGCATCGCGGTATGGACGGCTGCTTCCCCGGATGCAACCTGATGTGTACCAAAGGGGGATGGGTGATACTCACGACCGGCGATCACGTCGGCCAAAAGGTCTGGGTAGACGGCCCTGAATACGAAACTGCCGCCGGATTCGGTTCCAACCTAGGCATCTGGAACCCGAAGTTCATTATGGAGGCCAACTGGCACTGCGACAACTACGGCATCGATACCATTACCACATGCGTGCTGATTTCGTTCATTATGGAGTGCGTTCAGCGAGGTTATCTGAATAAAACCGAGGCGGATGGTCTGGAATTGACATTTGGCAACGAAGAAGCGGCCATGACGTTCCTGCACCGGATCGCTCTGGGAGAGGGAGATTTGGCGCGCACTGCCGGCAAGGGCATGTTGGCGCTGGTTGATCGGGTTGTGGAATCCTATCTGAAGAGGACCGGTGTTGACGTCAGGCTGGAACTGAATTGCTTCGCCATGCAGACCAAGGGATTGCCGTTCTCACTCTACCGCACCCACCGCTCACTCTCCATGCAGGGTTCCTATGCCGCTGCCAGTGACATCGGGGCTCACCACGCAGCAGCCTGGCTGATAAAAGCCGATCTGCAGGGCGCTTTCCCGACCTTTGAGGACAAGGCCAAAGCGCTTATGTCCTACCCGCGGGTGCGGCTCGGCAACGATAATCTGGGGCTTTGCAAGCTGCCCTGGGTAGATGTTTTCAATCCTGAATCGGCTAAAAGACTGGGAACGGATATCTACATTAATCCTGCTTCTCAGGAGATCTACGCTGATTTTTACAATGGCGTGCTCGGCACCAATCTGACCTGGCAGGAGATATTCGCCCAGACCGACCGCGATATCAACCTGCAGCGGGTCATGAATGTTCTGCGCTTCGGCAATGAAACCTCACAGAAGGACTGGATTCCTGAACGCGCCATCGGACCGACCGAGGATGCCCACTACGAAAGCGAGGCAGAGTTCAACGATGGTGAGGTGGCCAGGATTATGGGCAAGGTGGTTGAGGATGTTGCATCCATGCCAACCTCCGGGAAGCGGCAACTTCTGATGAGTGTGAGAATTGCAGATCTGAAAAGACTGGTGAAGGTCTACTACGAGGAGCGCGGCTGGAACGAGTCAGGTATCCCTGCCGTGACTACCTTGCAAGAGCTTGGCTTATGGGAGTTTCTAACGGATGAGGCCAGGATACGGGTCGCAGAACTTATAGGCAAAGGGACAGACCCTTTTCGTCAATAAGCAGCCTGTCCCCTTATCTGCGCCCTGCAGTACACTGGCGGCTTCAAATTGTTTACCATCCAAGGGCATGCTTCAGACTCTCCGCACATGATGGAAAGGAAGACTCAGAAGATCAGTAGTTGCTGGTTAAGTGAATATTTCGCAGTAACTTAAATGAATATAAAAGTTATAGATATTGTATTTTATGCTTGACTTTTTGTTGCTGACAAAGATAGTCTCTCAGAAAATTAAATATTGGCTGACCAGAAAAACTGGAGGCCGGACTGAATGGAAACTTTTCCCCATTCTTGTCCGGCCTTTTTATTTTCTACGACAAGGAGTCACACATGAAAAGATTGAATATTTTTATTGCAATAATCGCACTTGTGTCCCTGCTAACTTCGACATTCAGCGCCTTTGCTGCAGAAAGCAATTACAAGGGCTATCTACGCGGAAATGCCCTGATCACCGTGCAGGAACTCAAGCGCCTGATTGATGCAAAAGTTCCCAAGTTGGTAATCCTGGCAGCCGAGAATAATGTAGAGTACAGGCTGGGGCACATTCCGGGCTCGTATCAGGTTGATCGACCAGTAATCGAAGCACCACCTGAAACCCAGAACGGCGTCGCCGGCAACATAATTGATGCGGCCGGTTTTTCAAAGCTGACCCAGAGCCTGGGCATCAACAGGGATTCAACGGTGGTGGTGTACGACAGCAAATATGACGCCACCCGTTTATGGTGGGCCTTCACCTACTACGGCAAAGGTGATGTGCGGGTGCTGGATGGCGGCATCAAAGCCTGGAGGGATGCGGTATACGGTAGATCTGTTGGCGCCTGCGGCTCCTGCACGTATCGGTAATTTTGCTGCCAAGGTATCGCTGCCGTCATTACGAGTGGAAACTCAGGATGTCGTAACAGCTCAGAGCAGTAGCAAGGCTCAGATATGGGACAATCGTGATCTGAAGGAGTTCAGCGGCGAGGAGTTGAAAAAGGGCGCCTATCGTGCCGGCCGCATTCCCGGAGCAATTCACAGCAACTGGACTGTTTTCAAGAAAAAAGAAAATCAGGCTGAATGGCTGACATCAGATGAACTTCAGTCCGTGCTGAATAAACTTGGATACGACCGCAGCAAGGAGCTCTACTTTTATTGCCAGTCCGGTGTGCGCTCAACCCAGGCCATATTTTCTCTCTATCTGGCCGGCTGGCCTCTTGAGAAGCTGCACAACTATGACAGTTCATGGATCGGCTGGTCAAAGGACAACAGCCTGCCGGTGGTAACAGGATTGCCCACTTCTCATACAGTAGCACAGCATAGCCGTTAGGCGATCGGATATCCGCAATGACTCTCGATCTAATGAAAAAAACACCGATAACGCCACTGGAAGAGATCGTACGCCGCTATCCCGACGTGCCGCGCCTGATCATTCTCAAGGCAGATGTGCAGCGACGGGGAGTTTATTACACCGACGAGGCCATCGCTCTTCTGGATCCGGCACGCCACCAGACTTCCGGTACACACATCTTCGGCACGCGCGACGGAGTGATCAGGCTTACTCCGGAATCGCTACTACTGCGGGACGGCTCCTCAATCATTACTACGCCGACTCCTTTGGAAGAGAACCCATACATTGTTGACGTACTGGATGGTGCGCCCTGGCTGTTTGATGACGGGCATGCCCTGGAAGAGGTTGAGTACTGGCCTGCACCGGATTTCTACAGCAAGACCAGCAGCTCAGGGGTGCTGATGAAGAACATCGTCAGCACACGTCCCCAGCGGCTGAACATCTTTCCATACCGCTACTGCACATTCTGGAACAACGGCAAGGGTTGCGCCTTCTGCGATATCGTTGCCCAAATGAAAAAAAGCGGGAAGGAACTCAAAATTCCGGCACGCCTTGACCCCGTCGAGGTCGGGGAAGTCATCGGGGAGGCCCTCAAAGAGCCGGGACGTTTTTCAGCCGTGTTTCTGACATCTGGCTCAATTGTCGGCGGTGCTCGTCCTTTTGATGATGAGATTGATTACTACATTGCCATCCTGAACGAGGTTGGCAAGAACTTCCGCACAAAAAAGTTCCCGAGCCAGCTGATAGGCACCGCTTTTGAGAAAAACCAGCTGCAGCGGTTGTACGATGAAACCGGTCTGATGAGTTATACCGCCAATATCGAGGTGCTGGAGCTGACCGTAACCATGAAACACCCGGATGCCATGGCGGCGTTGTTGTCCGGCAAATCTGAAATCACCGGCCATCTGACAAGTCCACCCTTCATGTTTCAGGAATTGGACGACAAGCGGGTCAGAACAGTGCTCAATTCATATGATGTCCTCGGTGGACCGCACACCTTCAATGTAATCACTACAACAAAAACATTCCACGATAACAACCCGAAAACATACGCCGCCGTCTTTGCAGCTCTGGAAGAGGCGGTTGCCTACATAAACAAGAACAAACGTTCGGCGGCTGAAATCTATCAAAAGGCCAGCAAGACCAAGGAAAGTTTGGAAGACCTGATCAAGGAGATCAGTCAACCTTCTCTCTCTTATACGACGACCCCTCTCAATATCTCAAAATTTTCAGATTTCATGTACAAGACCGGGACAATAAAAACAAAACCAAACAGCTGGAAGGATCTATTCTTCCCCAATGTTCACGGCAAGCAAGGGAGCTGAGCATGGCTTCCAAAACCCCTCTGCTTGATGTGCAGGGTGTGACCATACAATACAAGACCAGTGACAAGCTGGTGACGGCCACCTGGAGGGTCGGTTTTCAGGCGAATCGATCTGATCGACTGATACTGCTGGGACCGTCCGGTTGCGGAAAGTCAACTCTCCTGAAGGCTGTTGGCGGTTATCTGACTCCGGCAGAGGGTAACATCAGCCTGGATGGTCATACAATCGTCGGGCCCGGGCCGGATCGCATGATGGTATTTCAGGAGACTGACCAGCTTCTGCCCTGGAAAACGGTGCACCAGAATGTGGCGTTTGCCTTGACTGCCAGCGGAAGAGCATCAAAAATCGAGGCCAATGACCAGGCAATGGCGGCAATCCGTACCGTCAAACTTGATAAGTTCGCCGATGCCTATCCGCACACCCTTTCGGGCGGCATGAAACAGCGGGTTGCCATAGCACGGTGCCTGGCCATGAAACCGGAAATTATCCTTATGGATGAGCCTTTTGCTGCGCTGGACGCGCTCACCCGGCAGCAGATGCAGGTAGAGCTGCTGGAACTCTGGAGCCAGTCAAAATTCACCATGATTTTTGTTACCCACTCCATTGAGGAGGCAATTCTCCTCGGCAACCGAATTGTACTTCTTACTCCACATCCGGGGCAGGTAAAGGAAATCCTGGATGTAGACCTCGACGATCCAACAAACCGTTTCTATGGTGGTTTCAACGAGCTGCGCGATACGATCCACCGGGTGTTGTTCCGGGATGTGCAGGATTATGTCATCTGAAAGGGGCACAAGCATGGCACTGGATGGAACATTGACTGCTGCCGCAGAAGATTTTGCAAAGGTACCGCAGGCTCGCGCTACTGAACAGGTCATCGGAGAAATTACCCGTCCTCTTTCGCTGGCAGAGAAAATATGGAATCAGGCTCTGGTCCGCAAGATTGTGATACTTCTGCTGTTGGCGGTTGCCTGGCAAATGTATTCTCAGCAGCTCAAAAACCCGCTCATGTTCCCGACCTTCGGCGATACCGCTTCAGCGCTCTGGAGCGCCTTTGAGAAAGGTGAGCTCGGGAGCCGGGTACTGGTGTCACTCAGGGTGTTGCTGGGTGGTTACACTATCGGCATTGTGCTGGCTACATTTCTTGCAGCTCTTGCCAACGGCACCCGTCTGGGTAACGACCTGCTGGAGGTGCTGACCGCCATGTTCAACCCGTTGCCTGCGATTGCTCTGCTGCCGCTGGCGCTGCTCTGGTTCGGACTCGGCAATGGCAGTATTACCTTTGTACTGGTCCATGCCGTACTCTGGCCGGTGGCACTCAGCACTCACTCAGGGTTTGCTTCGATCAGCAGCACAATCCGCATGGTCGGTCGCAACTATGGCCTGACAGGTTTTCGTTATGTAGTGCAGATTCTGATACCGGCGGCTTTCCCTGCTATTCTGACCGGCTTGAAGAACGGCTGGGCCTTCGCCTGGCGTACATTGATCGCCGCCGAACTGGTCTTCGGGGTCAGCTCTGGCTCTGGCGGCATCGGCTGGTTCATCTATGAGAACAAGAATCAGCTTGAAATCGCCTACGTCTTCGCTGGGCTACTGACAGTAATCGGCATCGGCGTCGCAATGGACAGCCTGTTCCGTCTGCTTGAGCAGCGCACGGTACAGCGCTGGGGGATGAAGTTTTGAATTTTATTGCGTGGTAAAAGATTCGGTTGCGTTGTGTCTGTATATATAGCTTGACATACAAGCTGAACATGTATAACTAATCCCATCGACTTAGTCATAATAAGGCTGTTATGAAACTGACATCGAAAAGTGAATATGCCTTACTGGCGCTTATCTTTCTGGCACGGAGCGATTCCGATGTTTTTGTGCCCGTGCATGAAATAGCGACTGCTCAAGGCATTCCACCCAAATTTCTGGAGCAGATTCTGCTGATTCTGAAACGGGCCAAATACCTTCGCAGTCTTCGTGGACAATCCGGGGGTTATTCTCTTGCCAAACCGGCGAAACAGATTCATCTGGCGGAGATTATCCGTCTTTTTGACGGTGCACTTGCCCCCACGGAGTCGGTCAGTTCCTATTTTTACGAATCGACGCCGATTGAAAAAGAGCAGAGTTTGATGGCGTTGTTCCGCGATATCCGTGATTATATATCCAATAAATTGGAGAGCACGACATTGGCTGATGTTTGCTGATGATTGCTGATTTTTTTTGAATGTTATATGACTAATTACATAGGAATAGTAATGTAAAAATTTGAAAAGGAGATGCCATGGGATCAACAAACAATGACAACGTACGGACTAATCGCAGCCTGCCTTCGGTGAAGTTTATACACATCACTGAAGGTGCAATAGCTTTAGGACAAGCCAGATTTGAAGGAAACATTCCCGATTACCTGAGCAAGTACCGAACAACAGTTAACCTGATTAAGATCGCTGAAGAAATGGGTGCATTGAAACCTGGAATGGAAATTATCGAGCCGGCTTTTGGGAATGCCGGAATTATCCTGGCCTCCATTGCTGCGGATCGAGGATATAATCTGACATTGACGATGCCCGAAACCTTGAGTCATGACCGCAGAAAGGTTCTGTCGGAACTTGGTGCAAAACTTGACCTCACTCCTGCCGATGAAGGGCAGAAGGGCGCTATAAAAAGGGCCGAGGAGATCGCTTCTGCTGAACCTCAGAAGTACTTCCTGCCGCTGAAATTCGTTTGCCGGAACTGTATGTGGGATCACATGGAGATTGCCCGGCCTGATTTGAGAGATGACTCAGAAGGAACAATTCATATCTCACTTTCCGAGGTCGCTACTGTTGAAAGCATTAGCGGTGTGTCGCGCTTCTCTCAGTGTATCAGAGGAAAAATGGCAATTGCTTAATATTATTCGCATACGGAATCATCTGAATCGGGTGAGAAACCAATAACTGGCGGGTCACAGCCATGCCTATTTCCGCATAAATTAGCGTGAAATATCTAGTAAATCAATAGATATTATCATCATAACTACCTGTTTTTTTTACTTTTTTTGTTTATTTTCTATTGACAAGTATTTTTATTGGATTATCCTTTCCTCAATTCTGCAACCAAAGTCATTTTTTCAAGCCCAACATCTCCGCACCACAAACAACATCCAGAAAAGGACACACCTATGTCAGAAAGCCTGTTGCAACGAAGCGTAACTACGGCGGTAGCAAGGAACCTGGCAAGCACCACCAAGACCAACCCGAAGATGATGTCGATCACTCCACGGCTTCTGCTGAGCCTTCTTCCGTGGGTTCAGGTGACCGGCGGCACCTATCGGGTCAACCGGACCAAGGTGGAGCTTACACGGGCAGAGCGTATCGAGGTGGATATTGAGGGAGGAGCGCCGACATTTACACCTGAGGCACTTCGCAGCGTCCCTCTCTTTTCCCGTCTTCCCGATACTGTGGTCAACAGAATGGCGACCCGCTTCAAAACTGAGCAGGTGGCCCTCGGTAACAACCTGGTGGTAGAGGGTGCCGGAGAAAACAAGTTTTTCGTCATTGCCCAGGGGCAGGTAGAGGTGCTGAGTAAAGGGGCGCACGGGAGCGAACTGCGAATTGCCCTTTTGACTGATGGCGAGTATTTCGGTGAAATAGAACTCCTCACCAACCGCATCTCCGATGTTACCGTCCGGACAATTACCCCATGCACATTGCTGACCCTGTCACGCAAGGATCTGAATGCAATCCTGGCGGAGATCCCCAAGCTGAAGAATGAATTCAAGAAAGCAGTTGATGACCATCTGGAGCTGCTCACAACGGTCAACAAATACGGTGAACGCAACATTGATCTGGTCTCCGGTTTTGCCGAGAATGTTGAAATCCCGGAAACCTTTGTCGATTATTCAGCCACTCCCCGAGAATATTCACTCTCTGCAGTTCAGACCGTCGTACGGGTGCATACACGTGTGTCCGACCTTTTCAACGGACCTTATGATCAGCTTGAGGAACAGATCCGGCTTACCGTAGAAGGGATCAAGGAGCGGCAGGAGTGGGAAATTGTCAACAACAATAAGTTTGGATTGCTTCATTCGGTCGCGCCGTCGATGCGGATCAGCACCCGCTACGGTGGACCGACCCCGGACGACCTGGACGAACTGCTGGCTCTGGTCTGGAAAAAGCCGGCCTTTTTCCTGGCCCATCCCAAGGCGATTGCCGCTTTCGGTCGTGAATGCACCTGGCGCGGCACACCGCCGCCGACCTACAACGTGTTCGGCACACCGGTGATTACCTGGCGCGGCGTTCCGATCATCCCGTGCGATAAGCTGGAAATCAAGAGCCGCTACAGTTCGCACCGCCTGCTGGGCACCACCAGTATACTGCTGGTTCGAATCGGTGAGGCTGACCAGGGTGTTGTCGGTCTGCATCAAACCGGCATTCCGGGCGAAATCCTTCCGAGTCTCTCGGCACGCTTCATGGGAACCGACAACCTTGGAGTTTCATCATATCTGCTCTCACTCTATTCATCATGCGCGGTACTTACCGACGATGCCATCGGTGTTCTGGAAAATGTGGAGGTCGGTTACTATCACGATTATGCACATCGCGAACTGGGCGGTTTTAATCATGGACTCGGAATTTAAACAAACCTGCAAGTGGCGCCACTGATTCTGGGCGCCAGAAAATGGAGGAAACGATGTCTGAGAACAATTTGCTGCAGCGTAGTGTAACGACGGAAGTTGCCAGGAATCTGGCGACGACAACCAAGACCAACCCGAAGATGATGTCGATCACCCCGCGCTGGCTGTTGAGCCTTCTACCGTGGGTACAAGTGAATGGCGGCACCTACCGGGTCAACCGTACCAAGGTCGAACTTTCCAAGGCAGAACGGGTCGAGATCGACCTGGCCGGTGGAAAGGCTACCTTCTCACCGGAATCCCTCAGAAGTGTGCCGGTCTTTTCAAGGCTTCCCGATGCCCTGATCTCCCGTATGGCCGAAAAGTTCAAGACTGAACAGGTTTCGCTTGGTAACAACCTGGTTGTAGAGGGTGCCGGAGAGAACAAATTCTTCATCATCGCCCAGGGGCAGGTTGAAGTGCTCAGCAAAGGGGCGCATGGCAGCGACCTGCGCATTGCTCTTCTGACCGAAGGTGAATATTTCGGTGAAATCGAGCTGGTCACCAACCGCACCTCGGATGTGACCGCCCGCACCATCACACCCTGCGTACTGTTGACTCTGTCACGCAAGGAACTGGAAGCCATCCTCAAAAAAACTCCCAGCCTGAGTGATGATTTCAAAAAAATCACTGACGAGCATCTCGAACTTCTGACCACGGTCAACAAATATGGCGAGCGTAACATTGATCTGGTCTCCGGATTTGCCGAGAATATCGAGATCCCCGAGACCTTTGTCGACTACTCCGCCACTCCACGTGAATACAGTCTCTCATCCGTCCAGACGGTGGTTCGCGTCCATACCCGTGTCTCTGACCTGTACAACGGACCCTATGATCAGCTCGAAGAGCAGATGCGGCTCACCATTGAGGGTATAAAGGAGCGGCAGGAGTGGGAACTGGTCAACAGCACCAAGTTCGGGCTGCTCCATTCGGCCGACTCATCCATGCGCATAAGCACCCGTTACGGTACGCCGACCCCGGATGATCTGGATGAACTGCTGGCGCTGGTCTGGAAAAAACCGGCCTTCTTCCTGGCCCATCCCAAGGCGATTGCCGCTTTTGCCCGCGAGTGCACCTGGCGCGGCGTTCCACCACCAACCGCCAACATGTTCGGCACCCAGGTAATCACCTGGCGCGGTGTCCCGCTCATCCCATGCGACAAGCTGGAGATCAAGAGCCGTTTCCATTCTAACCAGTGGCTCGGCACCACAAGCATTATTCTGGTACGGCTCGGCGAAGCGGATCAGGGCGTTGTCGGACTTCACCAGGTAGGCATCCCCGGTGAAATCCTGCCAAGTCTCTCGGCGCGGCTGATGAAAACCGACAACCTGGGTGTCGCATCGTATCTGCTCTCGCTCTATTTTTCACTAGCCGTTCTGACCGACGATGCTTTGGCCGTTCTTGAAAACGTCGAGGTCGGTTACTACCACGATTATGAGCATCGGAAGGCTAAAGCCAAGTAGTTTCCGTACGGAAACTGAAGGGGCATACGTATGAACGATATAACACCCGATCTGATTGCGTCCATCGCGACGCGGCTCTATAACGAGATACCGGGGGCTAATCTGGTTCCGAAAACCGAATCCGATCTGCCTCACGGGATTCCTCAAGCAGGGAATCTGCCGGGAGTCCCGTCTCAGGCCACCTCAGGCAACTTCACCCTGCCGACAGCAGCGGAGGGGGTCAGCATCCCCGGTCTGTCCGCTGTCACGCCGTCGGCTAGCGGCATACCATCATTCCCGTCCGCTTCTCCGGATGGTTTCGGAATTCCGGGACTTTCCGGCCTGAGTCCTTCATTTCCCGGCTCCACCGGCGGTGCCGGCAGCAGTGCCGAAAATTTCAGTATCCCTGGAGCCGCCGGACTGGGATCTCATGGCTACAGCGCTCCGAGCCCCAAGGCCATCCCATCCGACACCGTGGGCATTCCCGGCCTTTCCGGAATTTCACCTTCATGGCCCGGGATTCCGGGAGAAACTCCCACAACTCCTGAGAGTTTCACGGTTCCAGGCAGTACCGCACATTCAGCCGGCGGCCTGAGCGCATTTGTTCAGAAAATCCGGTCCGGTCAGATCCGCGATGAAAATGGCACATGTCAGGCCGGCCATGATCCTGGCGCCCTGCAGCGGATTTTTGCTTCTAAGTCAGCCTCCGGCAGCGGTCCACGTCCTTTGGATATTCCGGCCATCCGCAAGGATTTCCCCGCACTGAACCAGAAAGTGCATGGCAAACAACTGGCCTGGATGGATAATGGCGCCACCACCCAGAAACCGCAGAGTGTCATTGATGCCATTTCCCGTTTCTACGAAAATGACAACTCCAACATTCATCGCGGGGCACACACACTGGCAGCCCGGGCAACCGACGCCTTCGAGCAGGCCCGCCAGAAAGTGCAGACCTTTATCGGCGCATCTTCCAGCAAGGATATCATCTTTGTCCGGGGAACAACCGAAGGAATCAACCTGGTAGCCCAGACCTACGGCCGCAAATTTCTCCAGCCAGGGGACGAGATCATCCTCTCGACCCTGGAACATCACGCCAATATCGTCCCCTGGCAGATGATTGCCAAAGAAAAAGGGGCCGTCATCCGTGTCATACCTGTCAATGACCGAGGCGAAGTGATGCTGGAGGCCTACGAGGCGCTGCTCGGGCCACGCACCAAAATGGTTGCCCTGACCCAGGCATCCAACAGCCTCGGCACAATTCTACCGGTGGCGGAAATGACCCATTCTGCAAAACGCTACAATGCCAGGGTACTGATCGACGGCGCTCAGTCGGTGTCGCACATGCCGGTGAACATGCAGGAGATCGGCTGTGACTTCTTCGTTTTCTCCGGTCACAAGATCTTTGCCCCGACCGGCATCGGCGCGGTCTACATCAACGAACAGCTCCATGAGATTCTCCCCCCCTGGCATGGTGGCGGGAACATGATCAAGAACGTCACCTTTGAAGAGACGACCTACAACGAGGCCCCGGCCAAGTTCGAGGCTGGAACCCCCAATATTGCAGATGCCGTCGGCCTCGGCGCAGCACTTGATTACGTCAACCGGTTGGGCCTGGTCAATACAGGCAAGTACGAGCATGAGCTGCTGGAATACGCGACAGAGCAGCTTTCTAGGATCAACGGTGTTCGCCTGCTTGGAAGCGCGCGTGAAAAGGTGTCGGTCATATCCTTTGTCGTGAAGGACCGCGAAACCGAAGAGGTGGGCAGGTTCCTCGATCAGGAAGGGATAGCGGTACGGGCAGGACATCACTGCGCGCAGCCTTCGCTGCGGCGGTTTGGGGTAGAATCTTCTGTTCGTCCGTCATTCGCCTTCTATAATACCTTTGATGAGATTGATCGACTGGCCGATGCAGTTAGGAAGATCACGCATAACTGAAAGAGAATTTAATGGCTACTATCAAGCTGGATATAACTAAGGACCGTTGCCCGATGACCTTCGTAAAAACGAAACTTCAGCTGGAACAGATGGAAGACGGCGATATTCTCGAAGTTCTGCTCACAGCAGGGGAACCCCTTGATAAAGTTCCGATAACTTGTACTGAACAGGGATTTCAGGTGGAGGAGATTGTTCATATCCAGGACAACATCCATAAGATCATCGTCAAGAAATAGGAGAAATCGAATGTCACGCATCTACGAAGACAACTCGCAGTCCATAGGCAACACCCCGCTCATCAAACTGAACAAGATTACCAAAGGGGCCAAGGCAACGGTTCTTGTCAAGGTAGAGGGGCGCAACCCTGCCTATTCTGTAAAATGCCGCATCGGCGCCAACATGATCTGGGATGCCGAAAAGCGCGGCATTCTTAAGCCGGGCGTGGAAATCATCGAACCGACCAGCGGCAATACTGGAATTGCTTTGGCATATGTGGCCGCTGCACGGGGGTACAAACTTACCCTGACCATGCCGGAGACCATGAGTATCGAGCGTCGCCGGCTACTGGCGGCTCTGGGCGCCAGCCTGATTCTCACACCCGGTCCTGAAGGAATGAAAGGGGCGATTGCCAAGGCCGAGGAGATAGCTGCCTCCGACCCTAAAAAATATTTTATTCCTCAACAGTTCAAGAACCCGGCTAATCCGGCGATTCATGAAAAGACCACCGGACCGGAGATATGGAATGACACCGACGGTGCTATCGATGTTCTTGTTTCGGGTGTCGGAACCGGCGGAACCATTACCGGTGTGTCGCGCTATATCAAGAACACCAAAAAGAAGAAAATAATCTCCGTAGCGGTGGAACCGACAGAAAGCCCTATTATTACGCAGAAGCTCGCCGGACAGGAACTGCGCCCCGGTCCCCACAAAATTCAGGGAATCGGAGCCGGGTTTATCCCAGACACCCTCGATTTGTCGATTGTCGACCGGGTCGAGCTGGTTTCAAGCGACGATGCGATAGAATTCGCCAGAAGGCTTTCAAAAGAGGAGGGCCTGCTGGTCGGCATTTCCTGCGGTGCCGCAGTAGCTGTTGCAACACGACTGGCATTCTTGCCTGAATTCGCCGGAAAGACCATTGTGGCGATACTGCCCGACCTGGCAGAACGGTACCTTTCGACCGCCCTGTTTGAAGGGTATTAAGGTTTACTATTCGGAATATGAGAGTCCTCTCCCGCCAAGAGAGAGGACTCAGCAGATAACATATTTCGTATTCATTAAGGCAGCATGACTGACCAGAAAACTGGAGGTCAAGGCGGGCTAACGCTCTCACCTTGGCCTTTTTTGTTCGAATTGAACGATAGCAGGTGGTTGAATTTAGTATCCATACATGAGGAGATTACGTCATGAGTTTGAAAATTGCGGCACCACCCGCATCCCGTCAGAAAATATCTCAGAATCCTGCTACTCATGTATCAGATGAGCAGAGTGACCCGGTCTGGGCACGTCTGCGTCAGGATGTATCAGCTACTGCTACGGCCGAGCCGATGCTGGCCGGCTACCTGCACGACACGGTGCTCAAGCATAGCTCGCTGGAAGCGTCGATCTCGTATTTTCTGGCCGGAAAACTGGCTTCTGCCTATCTGTCGACCACCTCGCTGCGCGATGTATTCTTCGAAGCCCTGGCAGCTTCCGAGGATATCCGGGAGGCCATCCGCAAGGATCTTCTGGCGGTTCTGGAGCGTGATCCGGCCGCCAGAAGCCTGGCTCTGCCATATCTGAACTTCAAGGGGTTTCAGGCTCTGCAGTCGTACCGAGTTGCGCACTGGCTCTGGGAGCAGGAGCGCCAGCCGCTGGCACTGTACCTTCAAAGCCGTATTTCCGAGGCATTTGATGTTGATATCCATCCTGCGGCCCGCATAGGAAAGGGAATCCTGATTGACCATGGCACAAGCGTGGTAATCGGAGAAACTGCGGTGGTAGGAGATGATGTCTCCATGCTGCATGAAGTCACGCTGGGCGGGACAGGCAAGGAATCCGGCGACCGTCATCCCAAGGTCGGCAGCGGCGTGCTGATAGGGGCCGGCGCCAAGATATTGGGCAATATCAGGATCGGCGACGGCTCCAAGATAGCTGCCGGCAGCATCGTACTCAACGAGGTGCCTCCCCATACCACCGTGGCTGGTATTCCGGCCAGAGTAGTTGGCAAACCCAAGTCTGCCGAACCGGGCAAGCTGATGGAACAGATGGTTGAATTTGATTACAGTATCTGAAGGCAATCTTCGAGAAGGTATAGGTCTTGAGGACAACATCCCGGTGCGGCCAGGTTATGCTACAGGTGCCAGTCTTCGTATTCTCTCGAGACATTACACCATTCGCAGATATTCTATTTCAGTCACCAGATCCAGCGTACTTTCAATCCGGTCGACAAACAGTTTCCCCAGAATATGGTCAGATTCGTGTTGAAAGACCCGCGCCAGGAAGCCTGAATACTCCTCTTCTCTTAGCTCTCCCCGTCGGGTCAGATATCGTACGCCGATACGCTGATGTCGGGGAACCAGGCCACGCAGGCCGGGGATGCTGAGGCATCCTTCCCACCCTTTTTCAGTTTCATCCGATCCCCAGATGATTTCTGGATTAATGACGGCGGTTGGTTCCATCAACGGAGCATTGGGGTAGCGGGGGTTTGGTCGCGACGCAATTATAAAAAGAGCAAGCGGTTCGTACACCTGTGGTGCGGCAATCCCGACCCCGTTGGCATCCTCCACTGTTGCCAGCATATCGTCTATCACCAACTGGACTGCCAGGTCTTGCGGGTTTTCGATACGCTGTGCAATTCCACGCAGAATCGGGTTGCCAAGCTGGGCTATCTGTCTCAGAACCGGCATATTACCTCTTTCACAGACATCAGAGCAGTACCCGCTCGATACCGCCGGCAGCAGCCTTTGTGACATACTCTTCCAGCCAGTTCTCGCCTAGCAGACGACGCGCCACTTCCACCACAATGTAGTCGGCCCGGATCCCGGCGTCATCTTCATAGCGTGACAATCCCTGCAGGCATGACGGGCAGGAGGTCAGCACCTTGACATGGCCCTGGAAACCATCTTTACGCAGGCGGTCAGCCCCTGCGCGAAGCTCCTCTTCCTTGCGGAAACGCACCTGGGTGGATACGTCCGGCCGCGTCACCGCCAGGGTGCCGGACTCGCCGCAGCAACGGTCGGAAAATTCTACGCGCTGCCCCAGCAGTGCGTCCGTAACTTTGAGCGGGGCATGAATCTTCATGGGGGTATGGCAGGGGTCGTGGTAAAGGTAGCGGGTCTTGTCCGTTTCCGGAAGTGATATCCCCTTCTCCATCAGGTATTCATGGATGTCCAGCAGCCGGCAGCCGGGAAAGATTCTCTCGAATTCATACAACTGGAACTGATCCATACAGGTGCCGCAGGATACAATCACCGTCCGGATGTCGAGATAGTTGAGGGTGGTAGCCATACGGTGAAACAGGATCCTGTTCTCGGTGGTGATCCGTTGACCGATGTCGTGACGGCCGGCCGAAGTCTGTGGAAAGCCGCAGCAGAGATAACCGGGCGGAAGGACGGTCTGGACTCCCAGGTGAAAGAGCATGGCCTGGGATGCCAGGGCCACCTGGGAAAACAGACGTTCCGAACCGCATCCGGGAAAATAGAATACAGCTTCCGCATCATCACTGGATGCCTGCGGATTGCGAATAACCGACACGATTTTATCGTCCTCGATATCCAGCAGGGCTCGCGATGTTTTCGCCACCAGATTTCCGGGCAGCGGCTTGTTGATGCTGTGAAGCAGCCTGGTCGTCAAGGTTGGCGCGCCAACAGTTGAGGGGGGGCGCCGGACCTGCTCCTGGGTTAGTCCCATGTACCGGCCGATTCTTACCGCCAGACGCTGGGCCCGGTAGCCGAACCGGATGACCCCTTGTCTCATCAGTCTGATGACCGCCGGATCAGTGCTGTTGAGGAAGGCCAGGGCCACGGCCTTGCCGGAATTGAAGGCGCTCTTGCCTTGCTCGTGCAGAAAATTGCGCTTGGCGACCGACACCACCCCGTAATCGATATCGACCGGGCAGGGCTTGACGCATTTATGACAGACGGAGCAGTGCTCGGCAATGTCGGAGAATTCATCAAAATGGCGGCGGCTGATGCCGCGACGGGTCTGCTCTTCGTAAAGGAAGGCCTCGATCAAAAGCGATGTGCCCAGAATCTTGTTCCTTGGGCTGTAGAGCAGATTGGCCCGCGGTACATGGGTCGAACAGACCGGTTTGCACTTGCCGCAGCGCAGGCAGTTCTTGAAGGAGTCGGCGATGCGGCCGAGTTCCGAGCGGTTCATGATCAGTGATTCGGCATCCAGCAGGCTGAAGGAGGGGGTGTAGGCTCTGGTCAGATCGGCGCCCGCCATCAGTTTACCCCTATTGAAGCGCCCGTCTGGGTCGATGCGCAGCTTGTAGGCACGAAATGGGGCAATCTCCTCCCCGGTCAGGAACTCCAGCTTGGTGATGCCGATGCCGTGCTCGCCGGAAATGACCCCATCCAGAGAGCGGGCCAGGGCCATGATCCTTGCCACGACAGCGTTTGCCTCCTGCAGCATGGCGTAATTTCCTGAGTTGACCGGGATATTGGTGTGAACGTTTCCATCACCGGCGTGCATGTGCAGTGCCACGAAAATTCGACCCCGCAGTACTTCGGCGTGGATCGCCTCGATACGATCCAGCACCTGTTGGAACATGACCCCGTCGAAGATATTTGCGAGCGGTTCACGCAGCTCCCGTTTCCAGGAGACCCGGATCGAATAATCCTGCAGCCAGTGGAACAACAGCGGGGGCCTGGTGTCGGAAGCGGCGGGTGCGACAACCACCCCCAGCGGCGCCAGGCAGGGAAGGGCCTGCTCCAGAGGCTGATCCAGGTGTTCCAGCAGCCACTGCCAGCGATCCCTGACTGCTGCCACCAGATCCAGCGCCTGCTGGCGCCGGTCGCCGACCAGCAGTTCCTGCTCCAGATTTGCGTCAGGATTTTTGAGAGGGAGTTCAGCGGTTATGAAATCCGTCAAGGCGTCGGTCAGGCTGATCTTGTTGCGGATGGAAAGTTCAATGTTGATGCGCTCGATACCGTCGCAGTACTCACCCATGCGCGGCAGGGGTATCACCACATCCTCATTGACCTTGAAAGCGTTGGTATGCCGGGAGATGGCCGCTGTTCGGGAACGGTCCAGCCAGAATTTCTTGCGCGCTTCCGGCGTATCGGCAATGAAACCCTCGCCGGTTCGGGCAGCGGCCATGCGGACGACTTTGTTCGCGGCGGCCATGACGCTGTCGGCATCTTCACCGGCCAGGTCGCCCAGCAGCACCATCTTTGGTCGCCCCAGATGCTTGGCCTTGGTTGCATAGCCGACGGCCCTGATATAGCGGTCGTCCAGATGTTCCAGACCGGCCAGACGCACTCCCGATTCGTAACCGTCGCCGCCCGGTTTGAAGTAATCGGTTATCTCGACGATTGAGGGCACCGCGTCCCGTACCTGCCCGAAGAACTCCAGGCAGACGGTGCGGACCATCGGCGGCAAGCGGTGCAGAATCCAGCGGGCGGCAACGATGATGCCGTCCGTCCCCTCCTTCTGCACCCCTGGCAGCCCGCCCAGAAACTTGTCAGTCACATCCTTGCCCAGGCCGGTCTTGCGGAAGGCGGCGCCCGCTATCTTCAGTGTCTCTTCACCAAGGAGGGAATAATCCGAGGGGTCATAGCGCCGCAGACGGAACGTGGCCGTTTCCTGCTCATGGATCTTGCCCAGGTTGTGGTCAAGACGTTCCACCTCCAGCCAGTTGCCGTCCGGGGTGACCATTTTCCACCAGGCCAGATTGTCCAGGGCAGTGCCCCACAACACGGCTTTCTTGCCTCCGGCGTTCATGGCAACATTGCCGCCGATGCAGGAAGATTCCGCTGAGGTGAGATCAACGGCAAAGGCCAGGCAGGCGAGTTCGGCGGTTTCCATGACCCGTTTGGTGACCACTCCGGCGCCGGTGCGGATGGTGGCACAGGGGGTGTCGATGCCCGGCAGCAGTAGCTGTTCAACCGGCCCCATGTCGATCAGCTTCTCTGTGTTGATGACCACCGACCGGGGAGAAAGCGGCACAGCGCCTCCGGTGTAGCCGGTACCACCGCCGCGGGGGATGATGGTCAGCCCCAGTTCGATAGCGCCGCGTACCAAAGGAGCCACCTCCTCCTCAGTATCCGGGTAAAGGACCACAAAAGGGTATTCCACCCGCCAGTCGGAGGCATCGGTCACATGGCTGACCCGGGCCAGACCGTCAAAGGCGATATTGTCGCTCCGGGTATGGGGGGAGAGCCGCAGGAGGATATCGCCTCGGATCTGTTCTATCTCGCTGAAGTATTCAGAGAATCGATTGACGGTGTTGTGGGCCGCCTCAAGCAGGTTCGCCAGCTTGCCAGCACGCTCCATTCGACGTGAATCCCGGCTTTCGATATGGGCAATACGACGCTTTTCGATCTCGCCCAGCCGGTGGCGCATGGCGGCCAGCAGTGCGGCACGGCGCTTCCGGTCGGCCAGCAGATCATCCTCCAGATACGGGTTGTGCTGCACCACCCAGATATCTCCCAGCACCTCGTAGAGCATGCGTGCCGAACGTCCGGCGCCGTTTTCCCGGCGCAGTTCCAGAAGCAGATCCCATAATTCGGGGCCAAGCAGACGGATAACGATCTCCCGGTCGGAGAAGGAGGTGTAGTTGTAGGGAATTTCTCGAAGGCGGCTGGTCATGGGATTGTTATTCTCATCATTGTTTATGTCAGGCGGTTACGCTGTATTTTATGAAAATCAAGTTCGCTGTTAGTAATCGGTGCCTTTACTTCATCAGGGTAGCCGATGCTGATGATCGAAGCAACATTGATCTGCTCCGGAAGGTTAAGAAATTCACGAATATACTCTTCCGCCGTTTTATTCGAGTTGTGTGGCCGCTTGCGGATCTGTATCCAACAACTTCCCAGACCAAGCGATTCGGCTGTTGCCTGAACCAGGATAGCTGCAATGGCGCAGTCCTCCACCCAGACGTCGGATTTTGCTGTGTCAGCGCAAACGACAATACCAAGTGGGGCATCTTTCAGAAAGGCCGATCCGCTTTCCTTGGCTTTCGACAGTTTACCCAGCAGTTCCCGATCATCAACCACCACGAACAGCCATGGCTTATTGTTGCGCGACGAAGGCGAGCGAAGCAGAGCTTCGATCAGGATATCGATCGACTTCTGGTCGACGGGAGTTGCTTTATATTTCCGGATGCTGCGGCGTTTGCGTAAGAGTTCAATCATGACAGTGCTCCGAGAGTTTATTAGCCAGTTCATCAGCCTGAACCCGTATTTCAGGGATGGCAATTGATTCGAACAGGGCAGCTATGCGCAATGGTCCAATAGTGTAGAGTTTGGGAACGCAGCCGCCATCTGCACCGATGAGATGCCCGTCAGTGCTGGTCTCGACGCCCAGACGCAGCCGGTCGGGCACCAGCCACCCTTTTTCTCGCATCCTTGCAATCAGCGGAATGACAGTCTTTGTGTAGTTGCGTGAGGGACCGGTGCAGTTGATTACCCGGTCAACATCCAGTGCAAAGGTGTTGCCTGTACGCGTGGAACGGATGGTGACCCTGGCTTGTGTCCCGTATTGTTCCGCACTGAGTGGTCGACCAGCATGAATAGTGAGAATGCCGTTTTCAAGAAGTTCTGTGAGCTGTGCGGCAATCTCGGGGGCCATGCGGTGTCGATGTATGTCCCACAGATTGCGCGCATGGCGCAGAAATGAACCGCGCTGTTTCAAGGACCAGTTTTTCCAGATCAGCGCTGTGTGTGGACGCAGGCTGTCGATCACGGCGCGCCAGTCTCCGCCGGTTGCCTGCAGTCTCTTGGTGGCAGAAGTGGTCCAGCGGAGTGCGCCACGCGGTGTGCGGAACTGATCCGGCAGTTCGGACAGCGGTTGAGGTGTGTAAAACTTATGCTGATGATACAACCGCCCATGACGGGATACGGCATGGATCGGCCCCTCATGGCCGGACTCACGCAGGGAGAGGGCCGCATCCACCGTCGTCAGGCCGGTGCCGATCAGCAGGACCGGCGCGGTGCGGGTCAATCCCAGAATGGCATCCGGTGACCAGGGATTGCCGCGGTACCGGGTGGCAATGTCGCTTGTGTCCAGCGGGGCATCTGGTGCCAGTGCATTACCGATGGCCAGCACGACTGAGCGGGCGGTGATGAGTGAACCGTTGTCCAGATGCACGGTCCAGGTGTCAGAGCCGCGGGACAGGTCCACGGCTGTGGCACCAAACAGACTAACCGTATCCCCGTGCAGTGTTTCGGCAAGAATACCTTCCAGATATTCGCCGTATATGAGTCGCGGGGCAAATGTTCCGGCAGTGGATCCAGGCAAACGGGTTGTCAGCCAGTCGACGAAATGTTCCCGGTCATCGGGAAAGGCGCTCATGTTACCGGCCGGGACGTTAAGCAGATTGGCCGCAAAGGGGGTCTCATAGGCCACGCCGCGCGCCGGACGTCCGCTGGCATCGATCAGCGCCAGACGCACACCGGCTGGTGCATGCCTGATGTACTGGGCTGCCAGCAGTGTTCCGCTGGCGCCGGCGCCGATTACTGCCACTTCAAAAGATTGTTCTGAACTCATTACAGACACCGATCAGATTGAGAAAACCAGAGCCCCGGATATCAATCTCACATTAAATCAAACTATTATTCAATGCGCTTTTTCAAAATTCCACTGGTCTTGAAAATAGGCAATTTCTTTGCTTCGACCGAAACAAATTCGCCGGTTTTTGGATTGTGACCGATAAACAGTTTATAATCCTTGACGTAGAAACTGCCGAAACCGCGAATCTCAACATGGCCACCAGTCCGGAGCGTGGTGGCTAACTCCCCGAACAGAGTAGTAACAACTTCTTCCGACTGCCTTTTGGTAAGCTCTTTATACGTAGCTACCAGTTCTATCAATTCGGATTTAGTCATGTGCCTCCTCCCGCAGTTGTTGATTTTGTTCATGTTTGCCTGAAACAAAAACCGGAAGCCGCATCAAGAATCTTAATGGGACCTCCGGTTTTCCAGTTGGCCAATAGTATCTCTACAGGTTTTATATTTTATAGAATCATTTCGCTGGTATTGTCAATAAAAAACCGCCGGCCGGAATTTTCAAAACGTACCAGGGTATTGCAGAGCTATTTTTCGTGCAAGCGCATAATGTATATAAAACTTATATACAAAATATTATTATATTGACACCACAATTTCGCTTTGATAGATTGACCACAGCATAACGCATAGTTCCGGGGTAGCAATCCCGGTTTACACGTTCAAACAACAGAGACTGACCAGAAAAACTGGAGGTCAAAGAAAGAGCTATTACGCACTCTTTCTTTGACCTCTTTTGTTTTTCAGACCAACAGCATCAACCACAAAAAAGGAGGATCAACACAATGAAAAAAGCAGTCAAATTAGTCGCAGCACTCGGCGCAGTAGCAGCACTTTCCATAGGCATCTCAGGGGTGGCTACCGCCAACAAGGAAGTAGCACCGGCCAAGATCATCGTATCTGACGCCAAGACAACCCATCACCTCAATCTGTATGTGGCTCAGGATCTTGGACTTTTCAGGAAGCACAACCTGGATGTCACCATCGTGGATGCAAAGGAACTGTCCGCTGCCCGTGATGCTGCTGTTTCTGGTCAGGCCGATGTATTCTGGTCCTGCCCGACTGTAGCCATCGCTGCTATCGCCAACGGTGCTCCGCTCAAAATCATCTCTCAGGTAAAAACACCTTGTACTTCGGTACTGCTCGTCAAGAAGGACTCGCCAATTAAAACCTGGAAAGATTTGAAAGGAAAGCACATCGCCGGCATTTCCCCAACCTGTGAGGCTGTCATAGCTTATGAGAAAAAGGCACGTGAAAACGGCGGCGAATATATCCTTGAGAAACTTGCCGGAGGGCCCGCCATTGCTGCGCTGGAAGCGGGAAAAGTTGACGGTGCCATTCTGGAAGAGCCGCATGTCAGTATTGCCGAACTGAAAGGCTATAAAGTAGTGCTGCGCGATGCAGCATCTCAGGTGCCTTGTCGAACTATCAATGCCCGTACCGGTTATCTGAAAGAGAACCCTGAAGCACTTAAACGATTCGTGGAAGCTATCAAGGAAGCCAATGCCTTTATTCTTAATGACCCATCCAGCAAACAAGTGTTGGAAATTGCCAAAAAGTATACAGGAGCTCCTGAAGATGCCATCAAGCATGGCAATGGCCGTCTCAAGTTTACTACGGTGATTCAGGAGAAGGGGCTTTCCGCTTTGGCAGACGAACTGGTTTCGCTGAAAAACATCAAGGAAAATCCAGGTACCAAGCTATATGCTGCTGAGTTCAAAGGAATTACCTGGGGTAAATAGCATACGCAGCAACTCCGCTCAGTGTTCGTCTGTTCACTGAGCGGAGTTGAAGGGCATAATTGGAGAGAACAATATGAGCAGACAATCACCTGAAGAGTACTTCAAAGATCTATCCGAAGCAGTGGTAGAGATGGATGAAGATCTCGCAGTCAGTCTTTCTAAAGCAGCCCTGGAAGATGGGGTGGATGCCTACGAAGCAATTGAAAACGGTCTCTCGCATGGTATGGCGCGCGCCGGCCAGCTTTTCGAGGAAGAGGAATATTTCATCCCGGAGCTGTTGATGTGCTCGGATGCTATGTATGCTGGTCTGGATGTGCTCAAGCCGCACCTGAAGAAAACCACCGAGAGCAGAGGCACGGTGGTGATCGGAGTTATTGAAGGGGATACCCATGATATCGGCAAAAACATGGTGCGGATCATGTTCGAGACCGGTGGGTTCAACGTCATAGATCTTGGTCGCGACGTTCCTCCGCAGCGTTTTGTGGATACCGCACGTGATTCCAAGGCGGATATTATTGCCCTTTCCACCCTTATGACGACCACCATGGATGGCATGGGAACAGTTGTAAAATTACTGATTGACGCAAATCTTCGTGACGGAGTCAAGGTCATGGTCGGAGGTGGACCGATTTCGCCAGGTTTTGCCAAGCGAATCGGTGCCGACGGTTATGCCGTCAATGCTGCTGAAGCGGTCAAGATTGCCAGAGAACTGGTGGGGACGGCCTGATGTCAATCGTTGAGATGAAACCGCTGGAGCGTTTTGCCGCGTATGCCAAAGGTGAATCCATAGATCGTCTTCCATGCGTACCGATAGTTGGCAATACCTCTGCGCGGGTGGTCGGCGCAAAGGTTTCTCAATTCCGGGGTAACGGACTACTGATTGCCGAGGCGCAGATCGCATCATACAAAAAGTTCGGGTATGACGTTATCCGTGTCTTTACCGATTTGTACACATTGGCTGAAGCCATGGGGGCAACTGTCCATTACCCGGAAGATGAAACCGCTTATCTGGCTTTCCCGGCTATTAAATCTGTTGACGAAATTTCAGAATTGAATCCCGTTGAGCCCTTAAAGGATGGCAACCTCCCTTGCCATCTTGAGGCTATGAAGCGGGTGATTGAGGCGGTGGGTATGGAGGTTCCGGTGACCGGCGCTGTCACCTGCCCATTCACCACTGCCTCTTTTTTAATCGGTGCCGAAAATCTGGTGCGCCTGACCATCAAAAATCAATCAGCTGTTCACCAGCTCTGCGAAGTGGCACTTGAATCAGCTTTACGCTACTCGGCTGCAATAATTGCAGTCGGCTGTACTCCAAGCCTTACCGATCCGATGTCATCCAGCACGGTGATTGGCCCTCGGCAATTCAAGGAGTTTTCCTATCCGTACTTAAAGCGTCTGATCGACTTCATTCATGTGCATGGAAAGGCGGTAACCCTTCATATATGCGGCAAGACTGAAAAGATATGGCAGCTGATGGCCGACGCAGGCGCTGATTGTATCAGTATCGACAACGATGCCAGCCTGCAGGGAGCTGTAGAGAACGTGGGTAGCAGGGTCCGCATAATGGGAAATGTACATCCTTCAGATATCATGCTTCAGGGTACCCCTGAGGATGTCAGATTAGCGGTTCAAAGCTGTGTTGCCCAGGCGGGGCACAACCATAAAGGTTATATCGTTGCTTCCGGATGCAGCCTGCCGACTGAAACCCCTTTTACAAACATTCAGGCCATGATGGATGCTGTTCGGGAGATAGGCTGGCCGCCACGCATCGTCCAGGCGGTAGAGAGACATTTATGAGCAATCTAAGTCCCAAGAAACGGCTGCTGGATACGTTGGCAAAAAAACGGGTCGATCGCCCACCGGTTATCTGTACCGGTGGCATGATGAATTCTGCAATCATAGACGTCATGACCAAAACCGGCCACACACTCCCGGAGGCTCATTTTGAAGCCGGCCGCATGGCGGATTTGGCGGGTGGCATACATAGCGAGACCGGATTCGAGAATATCGGTATACCCTTCTGTATGACCGTTGAGGCTGAAGTTTTGGGAAGTGAAATAGATTTTGGCTCACTGGCCTGTGAGCCAAAGATATTCAGGGAGCTTTTCCCGTCGGTTAATTCTGTGGTCTTCAAGGATATCAACTCAATGCTGGGGGCCGGGCGTATTTCTGAGGTGGCAGGAGCTGCTGAACGCCTGGCGCGGCGCTATCCTGACCAACCGGTTATCGGCAGTCTGACCGGACCGGTAAGTACGGCCGCTTCGCTGGTCGATCCCATGCAATTTTTAAAAGAGCTCAGAAAGAATCGTGAAAACGCACATCGTGTGCTTGAGTATGTCAGCAATTTCCTGATCGGTTTTGCCAAAGTACTGGTTGACAGCGGCGCTACCAGCATCTGCATCGGAGACCCGACCGCCACCGGTGAAATCCTTGGCCCGCGTATGTTTGACGAATACGCTGTCAGCTATCTCAATAAAGTTATCGACGGAATTCATGCCACAGGGGTACCGGTAATTGTGCATATTTGCGGCGAGATGAAGGCGGTCAAGTCTTCGATCCAGCTTCTGCACGCCGATGCCATAAGCACTGATGCCTTTGTCAATCTGAGGCTGCTGAAAGAGGAATACCCGCAGCTGACGACCATGGGGAATCTCAGCACTATTCTGCTGGAGAGCGGTGATCCGGGAAAAGTTGCCCGCCGGACCGAGAGTCTGGTGCGGGAAGGAATTGATATTATTTCTCCGGCCTGTGGATTAAGCACATCCACATCTTTGGAAGCGATACGGGCCATGACCGAAACGGTGAAAGAGTCGTAAATGCCGGTTGTTACATTTGAGTCAGAGAATCGCAGCATTGAAGTTCAAAACGGCATCACTATCCTTGAAGCTTCACGTCGGGCCGGAGTGCTGATCGAGGCGCCTTGCAATGGCGCCGGACATTGCTGCAAATGCCTGGTTCGCCTTCCGGTGGATGATCTTGCAAATCTTGTTGTCCACATGGATGCTCCGCATGAGGGTGGTGGAGATGGAACGGTGCTGGCCTGTCATGCCGAGATATACGGTGACGTTGCTGTAGAAGTACTGCGGATCAGGGAAGAGGGACTGCGCGTCGTCAGTGCAGGGTCTGCCGCCAAGGTGACTGCGGATCCGTATATTGAAAAGCATTATGACGTTGCGGCTGATCAAACAAAAATTACTGCCGGCGATCAGGTTCTTTCTATAGAAGCAGGAGACACTCGCACCACATTAATCGGGCTGGTAGTAGACATAGGCACGACAACTCTGGTGGCTGCTCTGGTAGATCTGAACAGCGGGCAAGCTCTGGTAAACAGCTCATCCCTCAATCCGCAGAGTCTGCACGCCCAGGATGTGCTTTCACGCATTCGGTTTGCCGCCAGCCCGGATGGCCTTAAAGTTCTCCAGCGAGATGTAATCGCAGAAATAAACCGCCTGATCGATGAGCTGACTGAAATATCAGGCATAGGTCAATCTGATATCCACGAAGCGGTTCTGAGCGGCAATACCTGCATGTTGCATCTGCTTGCCGGAGTAGATCCGGCGCCTCTGGGAAAACATCCGTTTCTGCCAACGGTCAGAGGTGGTGATCATTTACCGGCTGCCGAGATAGGATTAAATATCTCTTCAACCGGTCTGGTATATCTACCTCCGGTGATTTCAGCTTATGTAGGGGCCGATATCAGCTCCGGCATTCTGGCTACAGATCTGGCGGCGTTATCAGGAACCACTCTGTTCATCGATATCGGAACTAACGGTGAACTGGTGCTTGCCAATAATGGCCGGCTGATTGCTTCTGCCACTGCTGCCGGGCCGGCCTTTGAGGGAATGAACATATCCTTTGGTATGCGGGCGGCTGTCGGGGCAATTGAACGGGCTGACATCTCATCGTCCGGCACACTCGACATCGGAGTTATCGGTGGTGCCGATCCTACCGGTATCTGCGGCAGCGGCTTGATGGATCTGGTGGCCGAACTTTTGGAACATGGCCTGATCGGACGAAGCGGCCGACTGTCTGTTTCCAAGGCCAGCAAAGCTGCTGAGGAGCTTTCCGCGCGGATTACCAGAATCGACGGAGGCAGTGCCTTTCACATACACAACCATGTGCTGCTCAGCCAGAAGGATATCAGGCAGGTTCAACTGGCAAAAGGTGCCATCCGTGCCGGAATTGAACTGCTGCTGCAGGAGGCTGGTGTTCTTGCCGCCGATCTGGATCGAGTCCTGATTGCCGGATCATTCGGATATCACCTGAGAGAACGCAGTCTGTTGACTCTCGGCCTACTCCCGCCTGAAGCGGCCGGGAAAGTCTCATTCGTAGGCAATACCTCACGCAGCGGCGCTGAAATGCTTCTGCTCAATCAACACACCAGAAACAGACTCAAGAAATTAGTTGAAGATGTGGATGTTGTGGATCTGGCTGGTAATCCACACTTTGAGCGGGTGTTTATCCAGGCCATGGGGTTTTAGTAGCAGAGGAGCTTTCGATGTCATGCAACAAAGAGCGGGTCATGCATGGTCATCCCTGTCTGGGTCACGTATCCTACGATGGCATCCGCCATCTGGGCCTGGAAGCATCAGCTCTGTTGATTGACAAGCAGGTCGAAGGAGTGCGGCTGGCAACAGAAGCGGGATTGCTTATCAAGGTTAATACCGTGTTGATTCCCGGCATCAACGATGATCAGATACCGCATATTGCAGACAAGGTCAGTGAACTTGGTGCATTTGTAATGAATATCATGCCGGTAATCCCGTGCGGCGCACTGAAAGATGTTGTTCCACCATCTCTGGAGTATCTGGAGCAAATCCGTTCTGCCAACGAGCTGATAATTCCGCAATTCCGGCATTGCAGTCAGTGCCGTGCCGACGCTGCAGGGTTGATCGAAAACAGATGCGCTTAATAACCGGGAACTAAATATATAAATTATAGAAATTATATTGTTTTTAATTGACTGCCCGATTGTGAAATGATAGCCTGACCACTATTACAATAGCTGTGGCTGACCAGAAAAACTGGAGGCCGGACTGAATGGAACTTTTTCCCTTCTTGTCCGGCCTTTTTTATTTTGCTCCTCAAGGGGTCTCACATGAAAAGACTTAGTGTTTTCACAACAGCATTCACGCTTGCACTCCTGGGCACTTTAACGCTTTCCGCTTTTGCCGCCGGAGAAAACTACAAGGGTATCCACGTGGAAACGCGCTGATAACCGCCCAGAAGTTGAAGCGACTGATTGATGCCAAAGACCCCGATTGGTGGTTCTGGCTGCAGAAAACAGTGTTGAATACCATCTGGGGCATATACCCGGTTCGCACCAGGTGGATCGACCGGTCATTGAGGCTCCCGCCGAAACCCAGAACGGTGTCACCGCAAACATCATCGATGCTGCCGGATTTTCGAAGTTGGCTCAGGGACTTGGCATCAACCGCAATTCGATCGTGATTGTCTATGACACGAAATATGACCAGTCCGGGGTTAGATCAACTCAGGCCATTTTACCATTTACCTGTCAGGCTGGCTGCTGAAAAAACTGCACACTATGATAGTTCCTGGATAGGATCATCAAAAGACAAGGAGTTGCCGATAGTTACCGGACTTCCGGCAGTGCCGGCAGCTGCCCAGACGTGCAAATAGCTGAACGGAGATAGCAATGACTCTTGCCCTTGCCCAAAACAAACCGACTGACTCACTGAACGATGTGGTGCATCGTTACCCGGATGTTCCGCGCCTGATCATCCTCAAGACCGATGTTCAGCGCCGGGGAGTGTATTACACCGACGAGGCCATCGCGCTTCTGGATCCAGCCCACCACCAGACTTCCGGTACACATATCTTCGGCACCCGCGACGGAGTGATCAGGGTAACTCCTGAATCACTGCTGCTGCGTGACGGGACCTCGATCATAACCACGCCAACGCCGCGGGAGGATAACCCGTACGTGGTTGACGTCCTGAATGGTACCCCCTGGCTGTTTGATGGAGGTGAGCCGCTGGAAGAGGTTGAATACTGGCCGGCGCCGGTCTACTACAACAAAACCAGCAGCTCAGGTGTTCTGATGAAGAATATTGTCAGTACCCGTCCCCAACGGCTGAATATCTTCCCCTATCGCTACTGCACATTCTGGAACAACGGCAACGGCTGCGCCTTCTGCGATATCGTTGCCCAGATGAAAAAAAGCGGCAAGGAGCTCAGCATGCCTGCCAGGCTTGATCCGGTGGAGGTTGGAGCGGTGGTCGGCGAGGCGCTCAAGGAACAGGGACGGTTTTCCGCAGTATTTCTGACCTCCGGCTCCATCGTAGGTGGGACACAACCCTTTGATGATGAGATCGACTACTACATCGCCATCCTGAAAGAGGTCGGCAAAAACTTCCGGACCCGGAAATTTCCGAGCCAACTGGTCGGCACCGCCTTTGAGAAAAGCCAACTGCAGCGACTGTATGATGAAACCGGAGTGATGAGCTATACCTCCAATATCGAGGTGCTGGACGAGGCATCCTTCAACCGGCTCTGCCCCGGTAAGGCGGAGTGGATTGGTTACCGGGAGTGGAAAAAAAGGCTGGTGGACGCTGTGGATGTTTTTGGTCCGGGGCGGGTGAACACCGGGATCGTGGCTGGCATTGAACTGGCGGGTCCGAATGGATTCAGCAGCGAAGACGAGGCATTGGAGCGGACGCTGGCGGAAGCAGAGGATCTTGCCCGCCAGGGGGTCAGCACCGTCAACATTGTCTGGTCTCCCCGACCTGATACTGCGCTGAGCGGCTGCAAGAATGCTTCGCTGGATTATTACATCCGACTTGCCAGAGGTCTCCATGGTCTGCGCGCCAAATATCGCCTGCTGATCGATCATGACAGCTATCGCAACTGCGGCAATCATCCTGATACCGATTTATCACGGCTTCTGCCGCTCTGGGAGGAATAGCCATGCCAGCCAAACAAACTTCACTGTTGGGGGAATTGCTCGGTAATCCGGCAACTGTCGGCACAATAGCCACCCTTGATGAATCGGGAGCACCCCATGCAGTTCCGAGCCCGTTTCTGCGTCTTGATCCGGCCGGCCGGCTGGTACATCTGGAACTGCTGGAAACTTCGCGAACCCACCGGAATCTGCTGCGAAGCATCTGGTTCGACCGTCCCGTGACAGTCACCCTGTCCGGCGAAGGTGGCCGTGTAACGGTTGTCAAGGGCAGGGTTCATAAGGTGCATATCTCCGGTCCGCTCTTCAGCAGCTATTATCGGGAGGTCCGCGAGCGGTTAGGCGATGCGGACCTGGTGGGGGTCTGGCTGATTGATGCGCAGGAAGTCATCAATGAAAGCTATGCCGTACGCAAGGCCCGTGAAGAAGAACTGCACCCCTTTTTCAAACACCTTGACCGGTTAGCGGTAGCCTGATGAGTTCCGTCGCCCTGAGTACAGAGGAAATACGAACAAAAGCCCTGTCGCTGGGAGCGGAACTGGTCGGATTTGCCCCGGTGGAACGCTGGCGCCGCGCAGCGGACATTCCGGAGGCATTCCATCCCGACCGGGTCTGGCCTCTGACCAGGACGGTCATAGTCCTGGCTGTTCCGGTCTGGCTCCCGATTGTGGAAACCGCGCCGGCCGAGTGGGGGCGGGAACAGTACACCATCACCAATAACCTGCTGGATGAGGCTGCCTACCGGCTGTCAGCATTTCTGAACCGCAATGGCCACGCGGCCATTAATTTCAGCCGCGACGGATACGGCGATATCGATGTACTGCTGAAAACCCCGGCTGCGGCATTTTCCCATGTCTGGGCCGCCCATTATGCCGGCCTGGGACAGGTCGGGTGGAACCATACCCTGTTGACCCGTGAGTACGGCCCCCGGGTCCGGTTGGTATCGATACTGACGGCCCTGGAACTGCCCGGAGAGGAAATGATTGCCGAGCAGTTATGCAACCGTTGCGGGCTCTGCCAGAAGATCTGCCCGGCCAACGCCTTTGACGGTGAAACCGGGCAGCGATATGCAAAGATGGACAAACTGGCCTGCGCCACCAACAGCAAGCGGCTGCGCAAATCATTCCGCAATCCCTGCGGATTCTGCATCAAGGTCTGTCCGGTGGGTAATGACCGGAAGCTGTTTCAGAGCACCGATACCAGCAAATACTTCCGCGAGAAGGAAGTTCTGGCAAACAACCCGAATGCAGAAGAATACCGCGACTGGCAGCATATCCGCCGCTACGGCGGTTTCCCGCTGGATGATGAAAGTCTGTAACAGAACGGTGGAGAAGAGATGAAGATATTAGAGGGAGCTACCATCCGGCTTCGCCCCCTTGCGGTTTCGGACGGTCCGGCTCTGGTTCAGGCCGCCACCGATGGTGAACTCTGGAATCTGCCGTTTACGGTTGTTCCTTCCGTCGATACCGTTGACGACTATATCCGCACTGCTCTGGAAGGTCAGTCAGCCGGTACGGTTCTGCCGTTTGTGACGGAACTTCTTGAAAACCGGCAGGTAGTCGGCACCACCCGTTTCTGGAAGATCGACCGCAGAAACAGGAAGCTGGAGATCGGTCATACCTGGATAGCTGCATCATGGCAGAAGACCCGGGTCAATACCGAGGCCAAACTTCTTATGCTCGAATACGCCTTTGAAAAGCTTGGCTGCGTACGGGTACAGCTCACAACCGATGAACGGAACGAAAGGTCGCTCCGTGCCATCCTCCGCCTTGGAGCACAGCAGGAGGGGATCGTGCGCAATGAACGGATCATGCCCGACGGCTGGATACGCAATTCAGTACGGTTAAGCATCATTGATTCCGAATGGCCGGCAATACGGCATTCCCTGGAAGAAAAGCTGTTCAGTAGACAGCTTGATAGATAAAAAAAGGAGAGATACGAATGAAATCCTCAATTGCAAAACCAGCATCCGCAGCACGCCTGCTGCTGGCATTGGCACTGCTGATCACCGCTGTTATGCCTGCCCGGGCGGAGGTCAAGGAAGTTCGAGTGGCAAAACAGTATGGTCTCGGCTATCTGCCGCTGATCGTCATGGAAGAGCAGAAGCTGATCGAAAAACATACCAAAGCCGCCGGCCTGGGAGAAATCAAGGTCACCTGGGCAACCCTTGGCGGCGGCGGTGCGGTGAATGACGCCCTGCTATCCAACAGTGTTGACTATATCTCCAGCGGTGTTGCTCCTTTAATTGTTCTGTGGGACAAGTCAAAAGGTGCCGCCAAGGGCGTTTCAGCACTATCATCTACACCCAACTATCTGAATACCAACAATCCGGCTGTCAAGTCGATCAAGGATTTCACTGACAAGGACCGCATCGCCCTGCCGACGGTCAAGGTCTCGATCCAGGCTATCATTCTGCAGATGGCGGCAGCCAGGGAGTTCGGCCAGGAGAATTACTCCAAACTGGACAAGCTCACGGTATCCATGAAGCATCCGGATGCCATGGCAACATTGCTGTCCGGAAAATCTGAAGTAACCGGGCACCTGACCAGCCCTCCGTTCATGTTCCAGGAGCTGGACGACAAGCGTGTCAGAACGGTGCTCAACTCCTATGATGTCCTTGGCGGGCCTCATACTTTCCTTGTATTTACCACCACCCAGGTTTTTCACGACATAAACCCCAAGACCTATGCCGCAGTCTATGCTGCTCTGGAAGAGGCGATCGCCTATATTAACAAGAATAAAAAAGCTGCAGCGGAACTCTACCAAAAGGCAAGCAAGACCAGGGAAAGTCTGGAAGACCTGCTGAAGGAACTTAATCAGCCGACGCTGGCATATACCACAACCCCCCTCAATATCAGCAAGTTTTCGGATTTCATGTACAAGACCGGAACGGTAAAGACCAGACCAGCCAGCTGGAAAGATCTGTTCTTCCCCAATGTTCACGGCAAGCCGGGGAGCTGACAATGGCTTCCAAAATCCCACTGCTTGATGTGCAGGGGGTTACCATTCAATACAAGACCAGTGACAAACTGGTGACAGCCACCTGGAAGGTCGGTTTTCAGGCAGACCGCTCAGACCGATTGATATTGCTGGGGCCGTCCGGGTTCCTGTCTCCCCATCCAGGGCAGGTGAAAGAAATTCTGGATGTTGACCAGGATGACCCGGGCAACAGCTTCTACGGTGGTTTCAACGAACTGCGCGATACGATCCACCGGGTACTGTTCCGGGATGTGGGGGATTATGTCATCTGAAAAGGACAACAGCGTGTCGCTGGAAGATACCAGCACGGCGCCGGGCAGCTCGGCAGCAGCTCTGCCCCGTGTCGAGCCATCGGCCCACGCCATGGCCGCAGTCAACCGGCCGCTCTCACTGGTCGAGAAAATCTGGAATCAGTCGCTGGTGCGCAAGACGTTTATCCTGCTTATGCTGGCGCTGGTCTGGCAGCTCTATTCCCAGAAACTTGCCAACCCGCTGATGTTTCCCACCTTCAGCGACACCGCGACAGCTCTACGGGATGCAGTAGTCAAAGGCGAACTGCTGAGCCGTGTCCTGGTGTCTCTCAGGGTGCTCCTGGGGGGCTATTCCATCGGCATACTGCTGGCAACAGTGTTGGCGGCACTGGCCAACGGCACCCGTCTTGGGAATGATCTGCTGGAGGTGCTGACCGCCATGTTCAACCCGCTGCCGGCCATCGCCCTGCTGCCGGTAGCTCTGCTCTGGTTCGGACTCGGCAACGGCAGCATTACCTTTGTCCTGGTTCATGCCGTACTCTGGCCGGTGGCTCTCAGCACCCACTCCGGCTTTGCTTCGATCAGCAACACGATCCGCATGGTAGGCCGCAACTACGGATTGACCGGTTTTCGCTATGTTCTGCAGATTCTGATTCCAGCAGCCTTCCCGGCCATTCTGACCGGTCTGAAAAACGGCTGGGCCTTCGCCTGGCGTACCCTGATCGCCGCCGAACTGGTCTTCGGCGTCAGTTCCGGCTCGGGCGGCATCGGCTGGTTCATTTACGAGAACAAGAATCAGCTGGAGATCGCCTACGTCTTCGCCGGACTGCTGACAGTCATCGCCATCGGCGTCACCATGGACAGCCTATTTAGACTGGCTGAAGAGCGGACGGTCAACCGCTGGGGGATGAAGTTTTAGAAAGTCGAGTTTCCAATCTATCAATCTCAACCTACTTTGGAGGAAGTCCACATGAATGCATTTTTTTTGAGGATTCTGACGTCACTGCTGCTGGTTCTCAGTCTCACAATGTCTGTGCATGCTGTCTCGCCCAAACAGAAACTTAAGGTCGGCTATGCCCCGGGAGGTGGCAGTGTGCTGAGTTTTCTGGCTCAGGATCAGAAACTGTTTGAAAAGGAAGGGATTGAGGTAGAGCTTATTCAGTTCGCCAGCTCTTCTGACGGACTCAATGCGCTCAATAGCGGAAAGATCGACATCGGTATCTCTTTCGGTACAGCCGGTCCGCTCACGTTTATCACCAAAGGCTCTGATTTCTCGATTATTGGCGGGCATCTGTCCGGAGGGCATCCGGTAATCGCGCTTCCGTCAAAAGCTGGTCAGTTCAAATCGATTCAGGATTTCAAGGGGAAAACCGTGGCAACGCCTCGTATCTACACCGCAGATATAGTTTGGAGGGGTGCTCTTAAACGGGCAGGAATCGACCCGAATAAGGAGGTCAACATTATTGAGATGAAAAATCCTTCCGCTGTGCTCGAAGCGGTCAAATCCGGCAAGGTTGATGTGGGCATCGGCGCCTCTTCTATACTCCTGAAGGCGCGGGAGTCCGGAGTTGCTATTGTCGGCTGGAGCAACGACTTCTTTCCACAACACCCCTGTTGTCGCATCGTAGCCAAAGGAAAGGCGGTCAAAGAAAACCCGGATACCTATAGAGCCTTCCTCAGGGCTGTCCTTCAGGCGGAGAAAATCAAATCGGAAAAACCAGCGCTAGCCGTCGAAGTCAACAAGCGATACCTCGGTATCGATGACAAAATGGCTCAGGAGTTTACCCTCGAACCGCACCAGCACACACATGTTGATCCGAACAAACATGGAATAAACCAGATGTGGCAGGACATGAAGGCGATTGATTATGTGCAGAGCGACCTTGATGTCAACCGGTACATTAACGTGGAATTATACCGTGATGCACTGAAAGAGCTTCTGCGCCGTCACCCCAAGGATAAGTTTTATCTGGAAGCCAAAAATACATTCGATAAGCAGAACTGAATAGAGATGACGAATTTGTCTGCTTTTATAAAAAAGTACGGCCGGTCAGCCGCTCTGCTCGCGCTTATGATCTTGTTGTTTGAGATCGCAACTGACCTGACCGGCTGGCTGGAGCCGGTGCTGTTCCCCGGTCTGTCACGGATTCTGCCGGAGCTGAAGAGATCCCTGCCCAAGCTCATGCAGGGATTCATCAGCTCCCTCTGGCTGCTGCTGCCAAGCTATCTGCTGGCTCTCCTGCTCGGTATAGGGGGCGGGTTGCTCGTCGGTTCCTCAAGTAAGCTTAAATCAATGCTCATGCCGATCTTCCGTGGTATAAGTCCGATGCCACCGACCATGCTGATTCCATATGCGATTGCTGTGCTCCCTACCTTCTGGCTCTCGTCAGCATTCATAATTTTTGCCGGTGCATTCTGGCCGATTCTTATGGGGACGATTCATGGAGTCACGCTTCTTGAAGAGCGTTATCTGGACAATGCCAGCACGCTCGGCTTGAGAGGCTTCCGGTTGTTACGGCTGGTCATTTTTCCAGGTTCACTGCCGATGATTTTCAATGGAGCCTCCATGGCGCTTGTGTTCAGCTTAATTCTGCTGACTGTAGCTGAAATGTTCGGCGCAAAGTCTGGAATGGGGCATTTTATCCAGTATTACGCCGATTTTTCCGACTATCCCAAGGTGCTTGCCGGGATGCTGTTCATGTCGTTTGTCATCATACTCATCATGGAGCTGTTCGACATCGTTCAGCGCCGCGCACTTCACTGGACCGGCACTCCATAAGGAAATGACAATGTCTACACAATCTGTCAACGTAAGCTCTTCACTATTTGTCAACGAGATTCCTAAATGGGGTGAACCGTACCCCAATATCCTGAACAGGCAATCGGTGCTCGAATGCCTCACCGATTATATATTGCAGGTAAATTACAACGGCTACCGACCAGACCCGCGAAAAGTGCTTACCATACGGACATCCGACAGGACTGCAACTCTGCGTAACGCAGCTACGCCTCTACGACAGGAGGTGTATTACTTTATAGAAGGGGAAATCTTCTCTGAAGGAGAAACCCGACTGAAAGAGGGGCAGGCTCCTGGCGAACTTGCTGAGAAATTGCTTGAACAAAAGTATGAACAGCTCTACATCTGGACTGCATATGATTTTACCAAAGGGTCGCCACCAGGGTTTAGAAAGCCTTTTTCCAGTCTGTTAATCCATAAAGGTTCTTCAAAGCCCAATTCAGAGCAGAAAACCAGAAACCGTGATATTCCCAAGGGGGTAAATCCAGAGTTTTTCCAGCCTGATCCTGTGCCAAAGAACAAAATCTCCACAGATTTCCTGCCTGATCTGCAAACATCTGAAATCCTGGAATTTGTATCGAAACTTGTAAAGAAAGATTTTCGCAACGCCTTGCCTGAAGGGGATAATCCGCCGATCTGGGATACCCCGCTGATCGGAATCGCCTCTGCCGACGATCCGCTGATCGAGCGGTTCCAGGATCCCGAAGTTGTCGGTCCGGGGCATCGCCTGCCATATGAATGGCTGCCAGGTGCCCGCTCGATCATCAGTGTCTTTCTACCGTTTACCAGACAGATAACCGAGAATTATACAAAAGAGCAGCGTTACTCGGCCATCGAGTTTTCTTCAGGAAAGTGGAATGGTTCCAAATTTCTCAATGTGGTGCGTCGCGCCCTGATACGCTTTGCTGAACAGCATAACGCTGCAGCAGTGGCGCCGAATATCGATCCCAGATATGACTCGGACGGCTGGCTGCCGTTCTGGTCGGAGCGGCATATTGCATTTGCCGCAGGACTCGGCACGTTCGGACTACATCAGAACTTTATCAGCGAAAAAGGATGTCTGGGGCGACTTTGCAGCATTATCACAACCCTTAAACTTGTTCCTACTGAGAGAAAGTATACCGATGCATATGGCTATTGCCTGTATGCATTTGACGGCAGTTGCCATGCCTGCATAAAACGATGCCCGACCGGTGCAATATCAGACATCGGCAAGCTGCCAGGAATATGTGAGACACACGGCAATAAAGAGCATTTCAAGGAGTGGAGCTACGGTTCCTGCGGTCACTGCTCGACCTTGATCCCTTGCAGCCGTGCAATTCCGGCAAGGATAAGGAAAACTCTTGAGAGGTAACCAGAGATGAGTTCATTTAAGGAAACAATGACATCTAAAGAGCGGGTAATTGCCGCGCTGACCGGGCAGCCCTACGATCGGATCCCGGTATTCATGCTGCTGAGTGACCAGGCGGCCAGAGCTATCTGTGTGACGGTTGGTGAGTACCAGAACTCTGCGCAATTGCTTGCCAAGGGGCAATTGACCGTCTGGCGTGATTACGGGATGGACATGATCAATACCGGTCCGGGGCTGACCGGCATTGCTGAAGCCGCCGGGAGCCGCCTGGCATTTCCTGATGACACGGCCTATGTAACTGAAACAGCAATAAAGGAGCTGGCCGACCTGGAGAGTCTTGTAATCCCTGACCCGCAGCGTGACGGCCGTCTGCCACTCTTTCTGGAGGCAACAGAAAGAGTGCTGAAAGAGGTCGGTGATCAGGTGCTGGTTTCGCTGACAACCGCCGGTCCGTTTACGACCGCTTCCGGTCTGCGTGGTACTGAGTTTCTTATGCGTGACCTTCGTCGCAACCCTGAATTTGTTCAGCGGCTTATGCGCTTTGCAACAGACAGCACAATTTCATTTGTTCGTGAGGTATTGAAGCTGGGAGGACGTATCGGTATTGCCGAGCCGGTGGCGTCAGGGACGTTGATCAGCCGCAAACAATTTCTGGAATTTGTTGCTCCCTATCTGAAGGAGCTAATAGGAGTAATCAAAGAATTGTCCGGAGGTGCGCCTTCATTGCATATCTGTGGCAACAGCTCTCGAATCTGGCATGATATGGCTGATTGCGGAGCCGGAATCCTGAGCCTTGATGATGAAGTTGATCTGGCCGACGCGAGGACTGCAGTGGGTGAACGTGTGGCGTTGGTCGGAAATATCCGGCCTACATCAACGATGGCTCTTGGCACGCCGGTTGATGTCCGCCGGAATGTCATAGAGTGTCTGCTAAAAGGGGTCGGCAACCCGAAAGGCTATATCCTTGGTCTTGGCTGTGCCCTGCCGATCAATACCCCGTTGGAAAACATCCATGCGCTTGTTGCTGCTGCCAGAGAATATGGGCGCTGGCCGATAGATCTGGACAGGCTGAGTCGAGTCAGACTGTAGGAAGCTGGATTAATAAATATGAAATTTATAGATATAGTATTTTATATCTTGACATCAAAAAATAATTTCTGCTAGAGTGCCAACATTCTGAGCAGGTAAACTGTTCATAGAAAAAAATCATAATTACTGACTGACCAGAAAAACTGGAGGTCAAGACAGAGCAAATCGCTCAAAGTCTTGACCTCTTTTTTTGTTTCCGCTGCAACTGGAGCTTAGTCATGGATGTAAGAATTGCGGTAGCCAGTAGCGACGGGCAGACCGTTAACGAGCATTTTGGAAGGGCCCGGAGTTTCAGGATATACCGCTTGAACGACAGTGGGTCTGAACTTGTCGAAACAAGAACTATTGAAGCGGTCTGTTCAGGGCACGCCCATAATGACGATGCTTTGAACAGAACCGCACAGGCATTGTCAGACTGTCAAGGGGTGGTGGCAGCTCAGATTGGCGCCGGAGCAATAGACGCCCTGCTGACGCACCGGATTATGGCATTTACTCTGCCGGGAACAATTGAAGAAGCACTGGAGGCGCTGGTACGTGCCAAGCGCTTCAAATACCTGAAGGCTTATCAGAACTAAGATTGAGGAGAACCATGGCAAAGAAACCGAAACAGATAGCCATCTACGGAAAAGGTGGCATTGGAAAATCGACAACAACTTCCAACATCAGTGCCGCCCTTTCAGTCGCAGGATACCGTGTGATGCAGATCGGCTGCGATCCCAAAAGCGACTCAACCGTAACTCTGCGCGGTGGCGAGTATATACCGACCATTCTTGATACTCTTCGAGAAAAAAAGAACGCTCATGCTGAGGATCTGGTTTTCACTGGCTTCAATGGCGTCTATTGCGTCGAAGCAGGTGGGCCGGCACCTGGAGTGGGTTGTGCCGGACGCGGGATAATCACGGCAGTGGAACTTCTAAAGCAGCAGAAGGTATTCGAGGCGCTGGATCTGGACTTCGTAATCTATGACGTTTTGGGGGATGTGGTCTGCGGCGGCTTTGCAGTGCCGATAAGGGAGGGAATCGCTGAGCATGTTTTCACGGTGACATCATCGGATTTCATGGCCATCTACGCTGCCAACAATCTCTTTACCGGCATCAAAAAATATTCAGACAGCGGTGGAGCGTTGTTGGGCGGAGTAATTGCCAACTCGGTCAATGCACAGTATTCGCGGCATATCATCGACGATTTTGTTGATCGCACCAATACACAGGTTATCGAATATGTTCCGCGTTCGATCACGGTCACACAGTCCGAGCTGCAGGGCAAGACTGCTGTTGAAGCCTTTCCTGATTCAGATCAGGCTAAGGTTTATCAGAGTCTGGCTGCCAAAATCGCTGCCCACACGGAATCAAGAGTGCCGGAGCCACTGGATGTGCACGAGCTCAGGAAATGGGCCGCAGAATGGTCGGATCAGATATTGGCTATTGAGACCGGTGAAGTGCGCAGTGCAGGGCAGAGTATCTAACAGGCAGCTATATCCAAACGATTGCGACCAAGAACGCACTCAAGAACAATTTAGCTTGATCTAACTGCTGACCAGAAAACTGGAGGCCGGGCTGTTTCGTAAGAAACTCCCGGCTTTTTTTTCAACAATCAGTCGGAGACAGATATATGGCGCAGATAAAGGGAGTGAAGGAGAAAATTATCAGGAAGGCGAGAAGTCTGGGCGCCAGTCTGGTCAACTTCGCCCCCGCCTCCCGCTGGGATGAGTTTGGCGAGGTTCGGCCGGAGTACCGGCCAGAGGCCCTGTGGGACAAGGTCAAAACGGTTATCGTCATCGGTGTACCGATGTTGCTGCCGGTTCTGGAGAGTACCCCTTCCATAAACTATCAGGAGATGTACAACACCAGCAATGTTCTGCTCGATCAGATCGGCTATCGGCTGTCAGTCTGGCTCAATGAGCGTGGACACTCCTCCATATTTATGCCGCGTGACGGCTACGGCAATCTGGAGATTCTTCTGAACAAGTATGAAGGCTGCTTCAGCCACGTTTTTGCTGCCAAATACGCCGGTCAGGGGACAATCGCTTACAGCCACAACCTGATTACCCGCGAATACGGACCACGGGTCAGACTTGTCTCTGTTTTTACCAGCCTCGAACTGGCAGGCGATCCGCTGATCACCGAAGATATCTGCACCAAGTGCGACGTGTGCCGCAAACTCTGTCCATCGCAAGCCTTCACCACGCGGCAGGACTCCATCATCGCCGATATGAATATGGATGCCTGTACCCGTTATCACATGGAGCTGCGCAAGGAGAACCGCTGGCCCTGCGGTATCTGCTGCAAGGTCTGTCCGGTCGGAGATGATCGCCGTCTGTACGAAAGCAGCAACATCGGCCTGTATCTCAAAGAAAAGGAAACACTGGATAAAGACCCCGAAGACCCGCGTTACAGAAGCTGGGTTCACCAGCGCAGGCACGGTTCTTCCGGAAGTCGAATTTATTGACCACAATCGTCTGTGAAGAGGAGTAATCAACTAATGCCGGAATATAATGACTGGAACGTGTCGAAAGAGATCAACAATCCTGAAGACCTGAAAAACGAAACCGATTATCTCAGGCTCTGGACCGAAGTCGGCGTCGAAGGTACCAGACTGGATGATCTCGGACGCAGTGGATTAGGTACGGAGTATCAGGAAGATCTTCATCAGCTGTTTGAGTACGATGGCGAGTTTCACGATGAGGATGAGCTTTCACCGTATCTGGTTATCCTGCCGTCAGCTCCCGATGAACCGATTGAGTTCGACCGGCAGGGCAACATAGTGAGTGGACTCATCTATCAGGCCCACTCCCGCTCACAGTCGCCCTTTCTGATTACACGTCGGGATGGCCGGCTGGTACTGCTGAAGAACGGCGTGTTTCTTACGGAGATAGCCTATTTCCCCAGGCCGGCTTATCTGGATAAACCGATCTCGGATGGCACCTCCGCCGGTCAGCTGGTGGCACCGATCGGAAGCTACTGGCTGATGAGTGCGCCTTTAAAATACTGTTACTACTTCCAGAATGGGGAACAGTGCCGCTTCTGCAATATTGTAGATGCCGGTTCGGCCTATTCGGCGACTCTCAACCGGAAAAAGACCGAGCAGATTGCCGAAGCGTTCGCGCTGGCATGGGAAGAGGGTCATTACCGGGGCTTAAGCCTGTGCGGCGGCAGTCTGCCGGGACCCAAGGAGCAGGATCAGTATCTGGAGATCACCAAAGCGATCAAGGCCATCAAAAGCGACTGGGATGGCTGGAACGACGGCAGCGTGCCGGTTGACTACATCGGCGGGGCTCCCAGGCCGGACGAGTTGTATAAAATAGATGAGATCAAGGCTACCGGAGTCCGTTTTCTGCAGCTCAATCTGGAAATAGGGGACAAAAAATGGTTCGAAGCCATCTGTCCGGGCAAGGCCAACGGTGTCGGTTACGACAACTGGGTTGATGCTCTCGCGTATGGAGCCAACGTCTTTGGTCGGAGAGGTCGGGTCAGAACACATCTGGTCGCGGGGATTGAACCGGCGGATACCCTCATAAAGGCGATTTCGGATCTGGCCGAAGAAGGGGTGCAGGCTTTCGCCAATCCCTGGCGTCCAACTCCCGGTTCATCCTTGGAAGGTCACCGGGCGCCGTTCCCCCAGTGGTACTTTAAACTCTACTGCGCGCTGGCCGACGTGTACATCAAATCCGGATTCGATTTCTGGCAGATTGTTGACGACCGCTCACCCCGTTTTCTCGATATCAGCCTCCCTAACAATTTCTGGCGTGCAAAACTGGGTATTTCAACATCTGAATACTGGAAGCGGGCCGGTCAAAAGAGCGGACAGGCAGAGCCGGGCGTCAGTGCCCATCAGCCGTGAAGTTTTACTGAACGCAGCTTTTCTGACCATCTTGACTGGTATAAGGCTCGATTCGCTGTAACGACACAACGGGATATACAAACAGGAGAAAAAGCTATGAGGAAAAGATCGTTATCGAAAGCTCTGCTGATGGCTCTGTTTTTGTCAATCGGATTTACCTGGCACTCGGTATCAGCAGCACAAAAGGAGTTTAGCACCGTCAAGTACATCATCAACAATATCAGCGATATCGGGGTGATTGACCTGGCTCTCGAAAAAGGTTTCTTTGAAGAACAGGGTATCAAGGTGGAATCTGTCGGCATAGCCGGCGGCGGAGCAGCGTCCATCCAGGCCATATTGACCGGGAATGCGGATATCGGTAGTGCGGCTATGCCAGCCTACATTAATGCCATAAAGGCCGGCGGCAAGCTAAAGGTTATATACGGCAGAGCTGCCATGGCCCATGCCAAGGATCCCGGTTACTCGCTCCTCGTCCGGGATGACAGCAACATCTATAATGCCAAGGACCTGATCGGCAAGACCGTTGCCATGGGGGCGCGCGGCGCTATGTGGGACTACGGCACAAAGGAGTATCTGCACAAAGGTGGTGTGGCGATTGAAAAGGTAAACATTCTGATCGTGCCGCCGCCGCAGCTTGAACAGGTGTTGCGGAACAAACAGGTCGATGCAGTCATGATCGGTTCACCTATTTCGGACAAGATACTCGAAGGGGGCGGAACCCGCCGTCTGGCAAGCCTCTATGAAATACTGGGAGCGAATACTGCCGGAGGAGGTTTTGGAACCATAGTGCGGGAAGACCTGATAAAAAAGAATCCCGATCTGGTGCGGAGACTGGTTGCCGTCTACGTAAAGACAGACGAATGGTCATCCAGGAACCCGGAAGAAGCCCGCAAGCTGGTGGCCAAGGTACTCCAGAAACGAAACCAGAACCCGGCCATCGCGAAATACTGGCCGGATCCTTATCTGAGAAACCACGGGCTTCTTCAGGACAGCGACATACAGTTCTGGCTGGACTGGTTCCTCCGTGAAGGCAAGATCAAGGAAGGTGAGTTGAAACCATCCGATATCTACACCAACGCTTTTAATCCGTATTATAAAAAATAACCTGATGAAGGGGGTAATCAGCTAATGCTTGAAAATAATGACTGGAACGTGTCGAAAGAGATCAACACTCCTGACGACCTTGTAAGCGAGATCGATTATCTCAGACTCTGGACTGAAGTCGGAGTTGAAGGAACCAGATTTGATGATCTCGGACGCACCGGACTGGGTACGGAGTATCAGGAAGATCTGCATTACCTGTTTGAGTACGATGGTGAATTTCATAGCGAGGATGAACTTTCTCCTCATCTGGTTATCCTGCCGGCTGCTCCCGATGAACCGATTGAGTTCGACCGGCAGGGCCTTCTGTTGAGCGGCCTCATACATAAGTCCCACACCCGCTTTCAGTCACCCTTCCTGATTACACGCCGGGATGGCCGGCTGGTGCTGCTGAAGAATGGTGTCTACCTCACTGAGATAGCCTATTTCCCCAGACCGGCTTATCTGGATAAACCGATCTCGGATGGCACTCCCGCCGGCCAACTGGTGGCGCCGATCGGAAGCTACTGGTTGATGAGTGCGCCATTGAAATACTGTTACTACTTCCAGAATGGCGAACAGTGCCGCTTCTGCAATATTGTCGACGCCGGATCGGCCTACTCGGCGACTCTCAACCGGAAAAAGACCGAACAGATCGCCGAAGCCTTTGCACTGGCCTGGGAAGATGGGCATTACCGGGGCTTAAGTCTGTGCGGTGGCAGCCTGCCGGGACCAAAGGAGCAGGACCAGTATCTGGAGATCACCAAAGCGATCAAGGCCATAAAAACCGACTGGGATGCCTGGAACGACGGCAGCGTGCCGGTTGACTACATCGGCGGGGCTCCCAGGCCGGACGAGTTGTATAAAATAGATGAGATCAAGGCTACCGGAGTCCGTTTTCTACAGCTCAATCTGGAAATAGGGGACAGGAAATGGTTCGAAGCCATCTGTCCGGGCAAGGCCAACGGTGTCGGTTACGACAACTGGGTCAATGCTCTTGAATACGGGGCCACAGTGTTTGGAAAAGGGGGCCGGGTCAGAACTCATCTGGTTGCGGGGATTGAACCGGCGGATACTCTCATAAAGGCGATTTCGGATCTGGCCGAAAAAGGGGTGCTGGCTTTCTCTGTCCCCTGGAAGCCGACCCCCGGTTCAGCCATGGAAGGTCACCGGGCGCCATTCCCCCAGTGGTACTTTAAACTCTACAGCACACTGGCCGACGTGTACATCAAATCCGGATTCGATTTCTGGCAGATCTCTGATGACCGCTCCCCCCGATTTTTCGATATCAGCCTTCCCTATAATTATTGGCGTGCAAAACTGGGTATTTCATCATCCGAATTCTGGAAACGGGCCGGCCGGAAAAGCAATAACCATCAGGATGGAAGGCAGGAAAGATGAACATTAATATTATGCTGAAAAAAAGCGGTCATAACCGTGAATACCTGAATGGCACCTTTAAGCGGTTTGGATATAGCCTGACAAGCCTTATGGTGGTTTTTCTGTTCTTTGTGCTTTGGGAAGCGCTGCCCCGTGCCGGAATTGTCCAGGCCATGTTTGTTCCCCCGGTGTCCGCTGTATTCAACGCTCTGATTTCTCTTGCCGGATCAGGAGAACTGTTTGCGAATATTTCCATCAGCCTGCAGCGGGTTTTTGCCGGGTTCGGTCTGTCGATTGTAATCATTGTGCCGGTAGGGTGCCTGATCGGTTGGTATAAAATCTTTGAAAGATTTCTCAATCCTCTGATCCAGGCTTTTCGTCAGACATCGGCCCTGGCGCTTTTCCCGGTTTTCATACTCTTTTTCGGGATCGGCGAATTTTCCAAGATCGGGATGGTCTTCTGGGCGGCTCAATGGCCGATCCTGCTTGGCACCATCAGCGGCATTAAGAATGTCGATCCGCTGTTTGTTGATGTGGCCCGAACTTTAGGAATCAAGGATTTCAAGCTTTTCATCAGGATAATTCTGCCGGCAGCATTCCCATCGATCATGACCGGTATCCGGCTCGGTGCAGGATCATCATTCCTGGTGCTGGTGGCGGCGGAGATGATCGGCGCAAAGTCCGGACTTGGATTCATGATCATCAACGCCCAGTACAACTTTGAAATACCACAGATGTATTCGGCAATTCTCACTATATCTTTTCTCGGACTGGCGGTGAATTACCTGCTGGTCTGGATTGAACGAAAGGCCATGGCATGGAAAGAAGAGATTGTTCCGGCCTGATCATCAAACACAACGCTAACCCAAAAAAGGAGAAATCGTCATGAAGAGAAGTCCGTTTCTGAAAGTTTTACTGGCAACCGTCCTCTTGGCTGCAGGAGTCACAGCACAGCCCGCATCGGCGTCGCAGAAGGAGAACGCAACCCTCAAGTACATCATCAACAACGTAAGTGATGTGGTTGTGATCGACCTGGCCCTTGAAAAAGGTTTTTTTGAGGAACAGGGCATTAAAATTGATTCCGTTGGTGTAGCCGGCGGTGGCGCGGCATCGATCCAGGCAATTTTGACCGGCAATGCCGATATCGGCGGAGCGGCGATACCGGCCTATGTTAACGCCATCAAGGCCGGCGGCAAGATCAAGGTCATTTACGGCGGCGTTGCCATGGCCCATGCCAAGGATCCCGGTTACTCCCTGATCGTCCGGGAGGACAGCAACATCAATAATGCCAATGACCTGATCGGCAAAACCGTGGCCATGGGGGCGCGCGGCGCCATGTGGGACTACGGCACCAAGGAATATCTGCGCAAAGGTGGTGTGGCGATTGAAAAGGTAAACATTCTGATCGTGCCGCCACCGCAGCTGGAGCAGGTTTTGAGGAACAAACAGGTGGATGCGATCATGATCGGTTCTCCCATTTCGGACAAGATACTCGAAGGGGGCGGTACTCGGCGTCTGGCAAGCCTCTATGAAATTCTGGGAGCGAACGCCGCCGGCGGCGGTTTCGGATTCATCGTCCGGGAAGACCTTATTAAAAAGAATCCCGAACTGGTGAAGCGATTGGTTGCCGTCTACGAAAAGACCGATCAGTGGGCATCAAAGAACCCGGACGAAGCCCGCAAGCTGGTAGCCCAGGTACTCCAGAAAAGAAACCAGAATCCGGCCATCGCGAAATACTGGAAAGGCCCTTTCCTTAGAAATTACGGACTTCTTCAGGACAGTGACATACAGTTCTGGCTGGACTGGTTCCTGCGCGAAGGCAAGATCAAGGAAGGCGAGTTGAAGCCATCCGATATCTATACCAATTCCTTCAATCCTTACTTTAAAAAATAATGAGCGGCACCGTCACCTTTATAGACGCGCCAACTCTGAAAGCAGCCATAGCCGGGCATGATGAAATCGCGCTGATCGATCCTCGTGAAGAGGGGCTTTTCGGTGAAGCCCATCTGCTGCTGGCCATCAATATTCCCTTTAGCAGGCTGGAACTCAGGATCGGGCTGCTTGTGCCTCGCAAGGGAACCAGAATAGTTCTGGTTGATGATGGAGGTGGTCTGTCGGAGCGGGCTGCCAGGAAGCTTGTTGACCTGGGTTACAGCTCTGTTGAAATATTGGCGGAAGGCAATAAGGCCTGGCAGGTTTCCGGATTTGAACTCTTCAGCGGCATGAGCGTGCCGACCAAGGCTTTTGGTGAGTGGATTGCCGTAACCTGCCGCACACCCTTGATCTCGGCTGAAGAGCTTCACAAGAAACTTTCAGGAAGAGAAGATGTCATTGTGCTCGACAGTCGCCCGGCCAATGAATACGTGAACATGACGATACCCGGTTCAATCAATGTGCCGGTATCGGAACTGGTGTACCGGTTCGGCGAACTGTCGGTATCACCCGATACGCTGGTGGTGGTTAATTGTGCTGGCCGCACCCGCAGTCTGATCGGCGCCCAGACCTTGATCGATGCCGGGATACCCAACCGGGTTGTGGCGCTTAAGGGTGGCACCATGGCCTGGCAGATGGCAGGCTTCAAGCTTGAGCACGATGCAACACGGCATGCTCCGGAGCCATGGGGGAAAAATCTTCATGAAGCCCTCAGTCGGGCCCGTGTGGTTGCCGAAAGAAACCGGGTCCAGATCATAGATCAGGTACAGCTGGCGGCCTTCAAGGCAGAACAGGAACAGCGTACGCTCTATATCATCGATATCCGCACCCCGGATGAATTCCTGGCCGGTCATCGGCGTGACTCTTTTCATGCCTGGGGGGTACAGCTGGTGCAGTCCACCGACCGCTTTGTCGCTACCCGCAATGCCCGGCTGGTTTTGATAGACAATTATCAGGTGCGGGCATTGTTGACCGCTTCATGGCTGGTTCAGATTGGTTGGGTAGATACATTTGTCCTGTCAGACCCTTTTCGAGGAGTGGAGCTTGAATCGGGCAGTTCATCGGATCCTGTCCCTGAATCGGCTGAAAATAGACTTCCGCGCATCAGCCCTCTGGAATTGCACAGCCTTCTTGCTCATAATCGTGCCACAGTCATCGATTTCAGCGACAGTCTCAGTTTCAAGAGAGGCCATATTCCCGGGGCCTGGTTTGCCATCCGTTCACGACTAGCTGAAAATATCGACAGGATCACCGCAGATGAACAGTTTGTTGCAACTGGCAACGACCATGCTTTGACACTCCTGGCAGCCACAGATTTGAGGCGTCTTTCCGGAAGACCGGTAGCGATCCTTGAAGGGGGGAACCATGCCTGGATTGAAGCCGGTTATGAGCTGGCCACCGGTCTTGAAAATCTGGCAACCGAGGTTAATGACATCTTCCGCATGCCCTTCTTGTGGGGGCACTTCAAGGACAAAACCGAATTTGAAAAAGCAGCCAATGACTATTTCGAATGGGAGCTCCAGCTTCCGGAGCAGCTCAGACGCGCAGGAGAAATTGAGTTTGCGAGGAGAGCCTGAGTGACATCCATTGAAAGAATTCTTGCCGTCTGTGCAGGAAAAACTCCTGACAGGGTGCCTATTCTGCTGGCATCCCGTGAATTCGGTACCTGTCAGGCGGGAATGAAGCTTTCTGAAGCCTATACCCAGCCCGATCGATATGTCGACTCACAGTTGAGTCTTCTGGAAAAGTTTGACCTTGACGGGGTCTACGATATCGCCTGTACTCCGGCAGTAGATGAGCTGCTGGGTGCCACGCTTGAATTTCCGCTGGATGATTCACCCAGAGTGTTGCCAGGCATCAGCAGTGCAAGCGACCTGGCGCGACTGCCAAAGATCGACCCGCGCACAGAAGGGCGTGGCCCTTACCTTCTGGAGGTTGTACGGCGCCTGAAACTGTCGGTAGGGGATTCAGTGCCGGTCATCGCCTGGGCATCCTCTCCTTTCCGGACCGCCAGCATGCTAAGAGGGGTTGCAGATTTTTATCGTGACATAAAACGCGATCCCGGGTTTGCCAAAGCCCTGCTGGATGCTGTCTATGGCCCATGCACCGACTACGGCAAGGCACTGGTCGATGCCGGGGCAGACATCGTCTTCAGCTCCAATCCGGGTGCCAACATGCAATGTATCTCCCGCAAACAGTATGAAGAATTTTCCCACCCCTATACTCGTGAGATGTTCGGTGAAATTAAAAAACATGGTGCAAAAGCGATACTATTTCATACCTGCGGGAAATGGGATGACCGACTGGACCTGGTTGTGAGCGAGAACATCGATATAATTCACTGCGATCGGGTTGATATTACCGCTTTCAAGGAGCGGCACGCCGGGTCCGCGGTTTTGATGGGTAACCTCCGTTCGGTCGAGGTTCTTCTCCAGGGGAGCGAAGAGAGCGTCCGCTTCGCAACAGAGGAATGTCTGTCTCAGGGCATGGCAGGTGGACGATACATTCTGAGCGCTGACTGTCTCCTTGCCAAGGATACGCCTGCCGCCAATGTCCGGATCATGGCAGATACTGTTCTAAGCAAAGGCTTGTATTATCAAGGAGATGATAAGGCATGATGGATACAGGCGGGTCCGAGTCGGCTAAAACAGGCAAATCAATGTGCGGCTGGTGCAAGGGGAGATGCGATGTCCTGGTACATTCAGCAGGTAATCGACTCTCCCGTGTGGAGATCGATAAACTGGCAACAGATGGTGCTCTCGGGCGCGGATGCAAGGGTTTGCGCTATAAAAACGCCGTAGAGTGGTTCTATCATCCCGATCGTCTGACCCATCCGCTCAAACGCTCCGGAAACAGGGGCGAGAATCGCTGGACGATGGTGTCCTGGGATCAGGCTCTGGACGACATCGCGACTAAACTGGGCGAGCTGAAGAACGAATTCGGAGCGGAAACTCTGGCGGTAGTAAACGGTGATTCCTGGACTCACGAGGAATACAAACAGCGCTTTCTGAGCCTGTTCGGCACTCCCAATCATACCGGTCCATCACCGATCTGCATGGGCCCCAGAGCGCTTGTGAGTGAAGCGATCCTGGGTTGGTACCCCCAGTTTTCGGTACGGCCGGTGACCAGATGCGTGGTCATGCTGGGTTGCAACGCCGCTCCGAGTCGGCCGGAACTGTATCGGGTCACCCTGCAGGCAATAAAAAACGGAGCAAAGCTGATTACCCTGGATCCGCGTCGCACTGAACTGGCCGAAAAATCGGATATCTGGCTGCAGGTGCGGCCAGGAAGTGACGGCGCAGTCCTGCTCGGCATGATCGGCCACATCATTGAGAACGGTCTCTACGATCAGAATTTTGTAGAGCACTGGTGCCATGGTTTCGAACCGTTACGCAACCGGATTGCTGAGTACACCCTTGATCGGGTTGAGCACATCAGCGGTGTTTCTGCTGCAGATATCCGCAGGGCGGCGGAGTTGTACGCAACCTCGAAACCAGCCGCCTTTGTCGAAGGAATGGGGGTCGAACAGCAGTCCAATTCGGCCCAGATTATCCACGCACGCTGCATTCTGGCAGCCATTACCGGCAATATCGATATCGAAGGTGGTGAAGAGCTTCCCGGTCCACATGCAACATACAACACTGACCGGCAGGTTGAACTGGTTGACCGGCTGTCGCCCGATATCAGGCAGCGCCAGATCGCGCATGACCGTTTCCGGCTCCATTCCTGGCCCGGACAGGAAGCGCTCCAGAACAGAATCGCCGGCACGTTCGGAGATAAGGGCGGCGCCCACTGGTATCTGGGGCAGGCCCATCAACCCTCTATCTACCGCACCATTCTTTCTGGGAAACCATACCCGATCAAAGCCATGATCAGTTCGGCCGGCAATCCCATGACATCTCATGCCAACACCAGACTGGTCTATGAGGCCCTCAAAACCCTCGATCTGTATGTGGTGGCGGATCATTTCATGAATCCTGCGGCGCAACTGGCCGATTATGTGCTCCCGATCGCTTCGTGGCTTGAAAAACCGCAATTGTGGAGCTATATGGGATACCGCGACAAGCTTTCCGCCTGCCACGCCGTCCTTTCCCCGATAACAGCCGAGTACGACCGGCGCAGCGATTTTGACCTGTGGCGCGGTCTCGGAATACGTCTCGATCAGGAAGCGGACTGGCCCTGGAGCACGCTTGAAGAGTCTTACAATGATCGCCTGAAAGGGTTTAATATCAGCTTCGATGAGCTGTGCCGGCAAGGCAGAATCCGGGATGTTGCTCCATCTTTCCGTAAATATGAAGAGCAGGGTTTTGCCACCAGGACCGGTAAAGTCGAGTTGTATTCCACACTGTTTGAAGAGTTGGGCTATGATCCGCTGCCGTACTATGCTGCGCCGATTACCAGTTGGGATAGACTTAAGGGTTTTGAGGAAGATTATCCGCTGATTCTTATTAACGGCGGACGCCCATACGAATTCATGAACTCCCAGTGGCGGCAGATTCCCGCCTTGCGTGAACGCTACCCGGATCCCATTGTCCAGCTGCATCCGAAAACTGCCGAAGCAATTGCTGTCGCTGACGGCGACTGGATCTGGCTGGAAAACCCGCTTGGGCGCATCAGACAGCGCTGCAGGATCTTTGATGGCATTCTCCAGGGTGTCGCCCATGCCGATGCCTACTGGTGGTACCCCGAACTGCCGGGCGAGGAGCCGTCTCTGCATGGAGTCTGGATTTCGAATATAAACGTTCTCATGGATGATGATCCGGAAATCTGCAATGAAATTGTCGGGACATGGCCGCTGCGTTATACCAGATGCAGAATTTACAAGTGTGAAACTGAGAATGATAAACAGCTGTAACATGCAATTAAAATACAAAAATGATAGATTAGATATTTATTAGTTGACTCCGGCTTTTTCTTGATGTAACTTGATAGACTGAAGTGACCGGTAAAGAGGTTTACCGGTTTAATTTACAAAGATTACGGGCTGACCAGACAAACTGGAGGTCAAGGGGGAGTGTATCCACACTCAACCTTGGCCTCTTTTTTTTCATCAAAATACCGGTCAGGCAGAGGGAATTATAGTGATTAGCACGGAAACAATAAAGATATTGCGATCTATGGGGATTAACCATGCATGAAGTTATTCTCTCAGACGTCAATTACTCCTATGGTAGCCATCAGGTACTGCGCAATATCAATTTAAACGCCGAGTCAGGTGATTTCGTCTGTCTGCTGGGCCCTTCAGGTTGCGGTAAAAGTACCCTGCTGAGACTGCTGGCCGGACTGGCAAAACCATCTTCGGGAACCATTACTCTGGACGGTACAACAATAAGTACCCCTGGCCTCGATCGAGGTGTGGTCTTCCAGGATTATTCACTCTTCCCCTGGATGACAGCCGGCCAGAACATCGTCCTGGCTCTGGAGCAGGCTTTTCCTGACAAGAAAAAGATTGAATATCAGGAAGCCGCTCTGGGGTACCTCGAAATGGTAGGACTAGGAGATTCATTCAGCAAGCTGCCGGGACAGATGTCGGGAGGAATGAGGCAGAGAGCAGCCATAGCCAGAGCATTTGCAATAAATTCTCCGGTGTTGCTGATGGATGAACCCTTCGGGGCTCTGGATGCTATTACCCGCGCCCGCCTTCAGGATCTGCTGCTACAACTCTGGCAACAGAAAGAGGGGGAGCGCAAAACCGTTTTTTTCGTCACCCACGATGTGGAGGAGGCGATCCTGCTGGCCAACCGCATAGTCGTACTGGGCCTCAATCCGGGGAGTGTCAAAGGGGTGTTTGATGTCGATCTGCCTCGCCCGCGTATCCGTCAGGAGTTGTACCTCAAAGAGCCTTTCCTGGTACTGCGGGACAAACTGGTAGCCGTACTGCATGAAAACATTCTTTCCGAACTGGATGATGGGCGGACGGTTCGCACTGCCGGAGAGGGAATATGAGGCTGACGATTGAGGTGCATGCAAAAATGCCAATAAGTCCCCTCACCCTTGGCGGGGGAGGGTTAGGGTG
>Ga0194037_1000012_pt1 | contig 144460 bp, 130 predicted proteins | sample JunL306m_MetaG_FD_148653 | JGI IMG/M metagenome (GOLD analysis project Ga0194037, IMG submission 148653) | Anoxic zone freshwater microbial communities from boreal shield lake in IISD Experimental Lakes Area, Ontario, Canada - Jun2016-L304-6m | ecosystem: Environmental > Aquatic > Freshwater >...
CAATATTACTGACACGTCTTGCCTGAGCCGTTCAGGCTGGCGACGTAAGCGGACACCGCGACGCGATCATTGTCGCTGAATTTCTTAAGCGCTTTGACCATGTCGGGATCCGAATTGCGGCGCGTACCATCGCGAATTTCGATCAACTGTCGCGTCAGATATTGGTAGTGTTGTCCGGCAAGCATTGGATAAAACTTCGCTTTGTCGCCGTCACCTTTAGCGCCATGACAAGCTTCGCACTTTTCCACATAGAGCGCTTTTCCCTCTGCGATTTTCTGGCTCGCGTCCGCCGCTTCGTACCGTCCGTGTTCCGCCGGAATACACAGCGATCCGATATAGGCGGCCAGATCGGCCAGTTCCTGGGGCCCCTTGCGCGTCAAGGCGAATGGCTCCATTGTCGGCGCATAGCGGATTCCGGCGCGCAAATCCGACAGTTGCTTGATTATGACGCTAGTGTGCTGACCGGCAATCTGCGGAAGATTGATTTTCGGCAGGCCCGACCCGGTAGTGAGATGGCATCCGGCACAGATCTCGTAGGATTTCTTGCCGCGAGCAAGGTCACCTTTCAGTTTAAGGGCTGCGACCTTGTCGCCGTCCTTGCCGTTCCAGGCTGCGCCGCTGCTTTTTGTTTCTTCTCCTTTCGCGACCGGAGTGGCGGTCGATGCCAGGCACTGGTTGTATTGGCTGACACAAAATCTGTCCGCCTGCTCCAACTGCGCTGCGCCTGATGCCATGGAGCCAGCCAGTGACATGACAATGGCGAGGGTATGTACTTTTTTCATTTATTTATCCTTTCCGGGGATCTGGGCCAGTTCTCTATTTCTCGATTTATTGCCGCGGCTTGAGTCCTGTCGATCATGACAACGGTCATTGCGAAATCCGGACAAGCAGGCTCTTCTATGGCTTCAATTTGGAGATGAATTCGGCAAGTTCCTTGATTTCATCATTGCTAACAAGGGGCAATATGCCCTGCATGGCAGCCGAATTGGCATTGCCTCTGGCGCCGCTCTTGATGTCCTGAATCTGTTTTTCGACATACGGTGCGTTCTGACCGGCGATCTTCGGATAAACCGGCAATAGCGGTGTCTTGCCATCTTTGCCATGGCAGGTCCAACACGCCTTGTCCCTGAAAAGCTGGGCTCCGTTGGCCAGTGCCTCGCCGGTGAATGTCCAAAACGCCAACGTCATTATTAATAGAGATTTCATGGTTTCCCTTTGTCAAGAAAAGATGAAAGAAGCTGACAATACCCGGCAGTTCCCTGCTGCTTGGAATCCGGATTCAACATCGGTCATCTTGGATAGCAAATTGCTGGATCTGCTTCGAATCTTTCCAGGGGAAGGGTAGGCTGTTTGCGGTGCACCAAACATTGACCGCCATCAATTTATCCCCGTACTTTGCGCAGCAACGCATCAGGGCGGTTGTCAGCCGGCGGCGGGATACCCGCGTTTGCTCTTCGATTCGGATCGGCGCACGATACGGAGGCGAACAGTGCGCCGCTGCGCGCAGGCCAACCGGGATAACAGTCATGCACACTCAAGCCGACATCCGTTCCGTCGCCGCTCAAATGAAGGCTGCCCAGGACGAGGTTCGGCAGATCAGGCCATTTACATCGGAGCCAGGCGCTTTCGATATTTCATCAGCCTACAAAGTCTCACACTTGATCCACGAGGCCCGCCTCGCGGAAGGGTTTGTCCCGGTCGGCCGCAAGATCGGTTTCACCAACCCCGAGATGTGGTCTCTGTACGGTGTGCGGGAGCCCATATGGGGCCATATGTACGACAAGACCGTCGTTAACTTGTCCGGCCGGCATTCGACGTGCAGTCTTGGCCGGTTCGCCGAACCGAAAATCGAGCCCGAGATCGTCTTCCATTTTCGGTCGGCGCCGCCGGTCACCGGAGATTTGTCGGCCATACTGGAATGCATTGACTGGGTCGCGCACGGCTTCGAAATCGTACAGTCGCATTTTCCCGGGTGGAAGTTTCAGGCCCCGGACACCATTGCCGATGGTGGTTTGCATGGAACACTGCTACTGGGCGAGCCGCAGGCAGTAGCCCGACTCGAGCCCGATCTGGTTGCCGCGCTGGAGTCCTTTTCGATCGATCTGTTCTGTGATGGCGATGTGCGCGCAGCGGGTAAAGGACGCAATGTACTCGGCAGTCCATTGGCGGCAGTCGCGCATTTGATTGCGGTACTCGCAAAGCAGCCGCAATACATGCCGTTGCAGGCGAATGAAATGGTGACCACCGGCACGGTTACAGCCGCGCAAGTGGTCCGCTGCGGAGAAACCTGGCGAACGGAAATTGCAGGTATTGCGCTTCCCGGACTCTCGGTAAGCTTCTCGGACCAGGAGTATCCGTCAGGGCAAGGCCGGCCGCCTTAGTCTGTGCTGCCTGGCGGCGTTGGTCAGGCGATGCGGGTCTTTACCCTTCAGGAAGCCGGGAAGCGCTTCATTGAATGCTGACGGGTCCTGGCCGGGGAACAGATGCCGTGCCCGGGCGCAACGTATGTCGCCGCGGACCGGACATCGAACATGCCGTTGTCAGATGACCGTTGACAGTTTATGCTGACCACTAAAGCGTATCGGCCGGGCGCTGAGCACTCGCGACCTTGGTCAATTGCGGGAGAGTGGCGGAGGCCTGAGTCTGAATGCGTGTCGCGGGCTCATCCCGTGTTTCAGGCGCGACTGATTGCAATGCGCCGCCAACCGCCGGGCAAGAGATGAAGTTGGTATACGGAAAAGAGTCGCTGAAGAAATGAAGCTACAGCACAAGATCTGGCTGGCAACGGCAGTGATCATTTCACTGATCATGGTAACCGATGCCGTCATGGGCTACCGCACCATCAAGGACAGCGTCCGCATCGAACTGGAGCGGGAAGCCAATGATGTCCGCGCCATGCTGATGGCAACCCGTCGCGTTTATCACAAGCAGTTTCTGGACAGCGGCCTGCCCCTCAACAACAAGACGATCGGTTTCCTGCCGGCGCATGCTTTGTCCCGCATCTCCGCGGATTTCCCCAACTGGACCAAGAGCGGTCTTTACTTCAACAACGTCTCCGACAATCCCCGCAATCCGGACAACCGGGCCGACAAGTCCGAACTCGACTCGATCGCCTATTTCCGCGAACATCCGAAGGCCATCGACCGGGTCGTTGAGATTGTCGGCGACAAAGGGGAAACACTGCTCCATTACAGCACCCCGATCTGGATCGAAGCCTATTGCATCAAATGCCACGGCGAGCGCGAGGAGGCTCCTGCATCCATCGCCAGCACCTATGACAGCGCCTACCGGTACAAGGTAGGCGACCTGCGCGGCGTCATGAGCATCAAGGTTCCGGAGACTCCGCTGTGGGACATCGAGTACCGGGGCTGGAAAGACCGGTTCGCCGCGCGCCTGATCGGCTACGCGGCATTGCTCCTGCTGTTGGGCATGTTGATGGAGCGTCTCGTCTCGCGCCGCCTGGCGCTGGTCGAAAGCGCCGCCAGCCGGATCGGTTCGGGCGATTACGCAACGCCGGTCGCCGTCGGCGGCAATGACGAACTGACCAGCCTGGGGCGCAGTTTCAACGGCATGGCGGCAACCCTGAGTCAGCGCGAACAGGAACTGCGAAAATTCGAGGCCATCGTGGCTTCGACAGACGATGCGGTCATCGGCAAGACCCTGGACGGGATCATCACCAGCTGGAATGCCGGCGCCGCGAGGATGTTCGGTTACACGGCCGAAGAAGCCATCGGCCGTTCGATGCAGATGCTCTTCCCCCCGGATAGAGTGGACGAGGAACCCGCAATTCTTGCGCGCATCGCCAGCGGCGAGAGAATCAATCACTTTGAAACCGTTCGTCGCTGCAAGGATGGCCGGCTGATCGACATATCCGCCGCCATCAGCCCCATTCTGGACGGCTTGGGCAAGGTCGTCGGCGTGGCCAAGATTGCCAGAGACATTACCGAGCGCAAGCAGGTCGAACGGGATCTCCATCATGCCAACAGCTTGTTCAGGGAATCCATCGGCGGCCTTGCCGAGGGCTTCACCATCTTCGACGAGAATGATCGTCTGGTGATCTGCAACGAGGCCTATCTGGAGTTCTACAGTACCAGCCGCGACCTCATTGTCCCCGGCGTCAGCTTCGAGGAAATTGCCCGCAAAGGGGCGGAACGGGGGCAGTACAAGGAAGCGACCGGACGCATTGACGAGTGGGTGCGGGAGCGCGTCAGAATCCACCAGCAGGCCGACGGCAGCCATCTGGAGCAACTTCTGGACGACGGGCGCTGGTTGCTTATCGTCGAGCACCGGACGCCCAGTGGTTTCATCGTCGGCAACCGGATTGACATTACGGCGCGCAAGCTTGCTGAAGTCGCACTCAGCCAGCACGACCGCCACCTGGCGGAATTGGTGGAGGAGCGAACAACGGCCCTGTCGATCGCCAAGGTCGCGGCGGAGGCTGCCAACCAGTCCAAGAGCAGTTTCCTGGCCAACATGAGCCATGAAATCCGCACGCCGATGAACGCCATCATCGGGCTTACTCACCTGTTGCGCCGCAATGAACCCAGGCCTGAACAAGCCGACCGGCTGGCAAAGATCGACGCTGCCGGCAATCACCTGCTGTCGGTCATCAACGACATTCTGGATATTTCCAAGATCGAGGCCGGCAAGCTCGAGTTGGAACGGACCAACTTTGCTCTGGGGGCGGTCCTCGACCATGTCCGGTCGCTGATTTCCGATCAGGCCGCCGCCAAGGGCCTGACGATCGAAGTGGATTCCGATGGTGTGCCGGTCTGGTTGAGCGGAGATCCGACCCGGCTGCGACAGGCGCTGCTCAACTACACCGGCAATGCCATCAAGTTCACCGCACAGGGTTGCATCAGTCTGCGCGCAATTCTCGTGCAGGACAGCGGCGACGATATCCTGGTGCGCTTCGAGGTCGAGGACACCGGCATCGGCCTGACGCCGGAGCAGATATCCAGCCTGTTCCACGCCTTCGAGCAGGCCGATGTCTCGACCACACGCAAATATGGCGGCACCGGCCTTGGTTTGGCCATCACCCGGCATCTGGCTCGACTGATGGGTGGCGAGGCCGGCGTCGAGAGCGAACCGGGCAAGGGAAGCACCTTCTGGTTTACGGCCCGGTTAAGGCGCGGCAGCGGAATCATGCCGGTCATGAAAGACACCGGAACACATGATGCCGAAGCCGAGTTGCGCTTGCACCATGGCGGCTCGCGGATTCTTCTGGCAGAGGACAATGCCATCAACCGCGAAGTCGCCCTGGAACTGTTGCACGGGGCGGGGTTGGCCGTCGACACCGCCGTCGATGGCCGCGAGGCAGTGGCCAAGGCGCGTGCCACCGCCTACCGCTTGATCCTGATGGATATGCAGATGCCTCATATGGACGGCCTCGAGGCGACCCGCCTCATCCGCTCTCTACCCGGCGGCGATGCCGTTCCGATTCTGGCCATGACTGCCAATGCCTTCGACGAGGACCGCCGGGCCTGCCGCGAGGCGGGCATGAACGACTTCGTCGCCAAACCGGTGAATCCCGATGTCCTCTACGCGGCGCTGCTCAAGTGGCTGCCGGCGGGTGCGCCGGTAACCGGGGCCGGACCAGCGACTGAGCCTTTTGATCAGGGAAAAGAGGCCGCGCCGGCGCCGGATGCCGCCGGGTGGCGGCGGCGCATGGAGGGTATTGCCGGGCTCGACATTGAACGCGGTTTGGCACTGGTCCGCGGCGACACGACGAAATATTCGCGGATGCTGGCCCTGTTTGCCGACAGCCATGCCGGGGATGCGGCGCGCCTCTCAGAGAGGCTGGCGTCAAACGATCTCATCGCGCTCAAGGAACTGGCCCACACCTTGAAAGGCTCTGCCGGCAACGTCGGCGCAGCCCGGGTGTCGGATGCCGCTGCGACTCTCGATTCTGCAATCCGCACCGGCAAAGGAGCGGACGAAATCGACAGCTGCTGCGGCATCCTGATCGACAGACTGACGTCCTTGATCCAAGGCATCCGCGATGCCTTGAGCGAAGCTTAGCCCGGCTTGCCGGATCTTCGACGCCGGGGTTTTGCCTAGACCGCCGCCAGCGCCTGCTCCAGGTCTTCCCTGATGTCGTCGATGTGCTCGATGCCTATCGACAGGCGCACCATGTCTTCGCTGACGCCGGCCTTCTTCATCTCTTCCGGCGACAACTGGCGGTGCGTGGTGCTGGCCGGATGGCAGGCCAGGCTCTTGGCGTCGCCGATGTTGACCAGGCGCGTCACCAGCTTCAAGGCGTCCTGGAAACGCGCGCCGCCGGCCATGCCGCCGTCGACGCCGAAGGTGAGGATGCCCGAGGCGCGGCCGCCCATGTATTTCTGCACCAGAGCGTGGTCGGCGTGGTCGGGCAGGCCGGCGTAGTTGACCCACTTCACCTTGGCATGGCTCTTCAGGTAGTTGGCCACGGCCAGCGTGTTGTCGCAGATGCGGTCCATGCGCAGCGCCAGGGTTTCGATGCCTTGCAGGATGAGGAAGGAGTTGAAGGGCGACAGCGCGGCGCCGGTGTTGCGCAGCGGCACGACCCGGGCGCGGCCGATGAAGGCCGCGGGACCGAGGGCTTCGGTGTAGACCACGCCGTGGTAGGAAACGTCGGGCTCGTTGAGCCGCTTGAAGCGCGCCTTGTGCTCGGCCCAGGGAAATTTGCCGGAATCGACGATCGCACCGCCTATGCTGTTGCCATGGCCGCCGAGATACTTGGTCAGGGCGTGCACCACGATGTCGGCGCCGTGCTCGAAGGGGCGGCACAGGTAGGGCGTCGGCACCGTGTTGTCAACGATCAGCGGCACGCCGGCTTCATGGGCGATCTTCGCCAGGGCGGCGATGTCGACCACGTTGCCCAGCGGGTTGCCGATGGACTCGCAGAACAAGGCCTTGGTCTTGCCGTCGATCAGAGGGCGGAAGGAGTCCGGATTGCGGTAGTCGGCGAAGCGCACCTCGATGCCGAACTGCGGCAGGGTATGGGCGAACAGGTTGTAGCTGCCGCCGTACAGTGTGCCGACGGAGACAATGTTGTCGCCGGCTTCGGCGATGGTCTGGATGGCGTAGGTGATGGCCGACATGCCGGAGGCGACGCCCAGCGCGGCGATGCCGCCTTCCAGTTCCGCCATGCGCTTTTCCAGCACGTCGGTGGTCGGGTTCATGATGCGCGTATAGATGTTTCCGGCCACCTTGAGGTCGAACAGGTCGGCACCGTGCTGGGTGTCGTCGAAGGCATAGGAGGTGGTCTGGTAGATCGGCACCGCGACCGCCTTGGTGGTGGGTTCCGGGCTGTAGCCGCCATGCACGGCGATGGTTTCGATTTTCATTTTTCGGGCTTTCTGCGGACGGGGAAAGGCGGCAGTATAGACAGAGGAAGGCCGGGCAGGAAACGACCGTTTGCTTCTTTGCATATAACCCTTGCGCCGGTCTGCAGCCGGATGCTGGAGATCGTCGGCCGCAACGGGTAGACTGCTTGACACTATCTTTGATGGAGGAGCGGACCTTGGCAGATCGTTCGGTTTGCGTTTCGACCCTCAGCCTCAAGCCTGGAGCCAGGCTGGCACAGGCGGTGCGCCGCGCCGACGGCGGTTTGCTGCTGGCCGCCGGCACGGAACTCGACATCGACCATTTGCGCCAGCTGGTGCAGCGCGGCATCGAGTGCGTCCACGTATTGCAGCAGGAAACGCGGGATGCGGAGCAGATCGGGCGTGACGTGGCTGCCGCCGCTGCCCGGGTCGCCCACCTGTTTCGCGGTGAGAGCGGCGCCGCGCGCGACGAACTGGCGGCGGTGGTCGCCGACTACCGGCGGCGGGCGGCGTCGTGAATCCTCCGTTCACTCTCGAGCAGGTTCTGGCGCGTGCCGATGCGCTGCCCGCGTTGCCGCAGATCGTGGCGCGGATTCTGGAGATGCTGGGCGACGAGGAAGTCAATGTCGAAGTTCTCAGCGGCCACATCGTCAGCGATCCGGCGGTGGTGGCGCGCCTGCTCGCGGCAGCCAACGCCGGCGCGCTGGGGGCCAGCGGCCGGGTCGAGTCGGTGCGTCAGGCCATCATTCTGCTCGGCGTCAGCCGGGTGCGCGACATCACCCTCGCCACGGCCATCATGGACCGCTTCAATGCAGCGCCGCCCTTCGACGCCCGCCGGCTCTGGCTGCACAGCCTCGGCGTGGCGATCTGCGCGCAGGAAGTGGCGCGCGGCGCCGGGCTCGACGTCGATGTGGCCTATACCGCCGGCCTGCTGCATGACATCGGCCAGCTGTTGCTGTTCGCTTTCGCTCCGGCGGCCTATGCCGGAGTGCAGCGCCTGAGGATCGACCGCGATATCGACATCGTCGATGCCGAGCGCGAGGTGCTGGGGGTCGATCATGCGCAGGTCGGCGGCGCACTCGCCAGGCGCTGGAAAATGCCGGAGGACGTGGCGGATGCGATTGCCGCCCATCATGCGTCGGCGGACAGCGGGCCCGAAAACGAAATGGCCGATGCCGTCCATGTCGCCGAGGTCCTCAGCCACGCGCTCAATCTTGGCGGCGGCGAGGGTGCGCGGGTGCCCAGGCTGTGGGATTTGTCTTCTGTCCGAATGGGTATCGACTGGTGTCAGTTCGCGGCCCATTTCCCCGTCATAGAAGCCCGCTTCGTCGGCGCCAGGATCACGCTCGGGCTGTAGCTTTCCGCCGCCGGCGCCGGCAGGCTTGACGGAACGCCGTCAGAACAGGCGGTCAAGGAACAGCGCGGCGAACAGCAATGCCAGGTAGAGGATGGAGTAGCGGAAGGTGCGCTGCGCCAGCGCATCGCTGTAGCTGCGGCTGAGCGCCGTGGCGAGGAACAGGAAGCCGAGGTTGAGCAGCGTGACCAGCGCCAGATAGATGCTGCCGCTCATACCCAGTGATACCGGGATCAGGCTGGCGGCGGCCAACATCACGGTGTAGAGCAGGATGTGCTGGCAGGTGAATTCGACGCCGTGGGTTACCGGCAGCATGGGCAGGCCGGCGCGGGCGTACTCCTCGCGCCGGTAGCAGGCCAGCGCCCAGAAGTGCGGCGGCGTCCACAGGAAGATGATGAGGAACAAGGCCAGCGGCTCGACGCCGATGCTGCCGGTCATCGCCGTCCAGCCCAGTACCGGCGGCATGGCGCCGGAAGCGCCGCCGATGACGATGTTCATCGGTGTCGCCGGCTTCAGCACAAGCGTGTAGATCACCGCGTAGCCGAGGAAGGTGGCCAGCGTCAGCCACAGCGTCAGGTCGTTGATGAAGGCGTGCAGCAGCCACAGGCCGGCGCCGCCCATCAGCAGCGACAGGCCCAGCGTTTCCAGCGCCGGGGCCGTGCCGCGTGCCGTGGCACGGCCGCGCGTGCGCGCCATGCGTGCATCGACGGTGCGTTCGACCAGGCAGTTGAGCGCCGCCGCCGCGCCGGCCACCAGGGCAATGCCGAGCGAGGCGACGCGGAAGCGCGCCGCCGGCGGCAAGCCCGGCGCGGCGAGGAACATGCCGATCATCGCGGTGAATACGATCAGGGTATTCACGCGCGGCTTGCACAGTTCGAAGAAGTCCGCCAGCCGGCGGCCGGGGGATTGGGAGCGCAGTGTCGCCGTGTTCATGATATGAGCATCATTCAATCCAGGACAGCTTGAGCAACCGTTCCAGGTCGCTGCGTATGCCGTTGATCGGAGCCTGCGGCGCATACGCCATCATCGCCAGGCCGTGCGGATCGACGATGACGATGCTGCCCGCCGCAAACCCGGCCAGCGCCGGCGGACGGCCGGCGATGGTGCGCAGGTCGGGCGCCGTCGCCGCCAGTTGGCGCGCCTCGGCATCGACGCCGGTGCCGACCCAGACGTAGCGGGTACGGCCCATGTCCCGCGCCAGTGCGACCCGGACCCGGCGCAGTTCGTCGAGGCGTGCGGCGCAGGGACTGCCGCAGGGGGCGTCGCTGACCAGCGTCAGTGACCATTTGCCAAGCCAGGCGGGGTCGCCGGCCAGCGGCAGCGGCGGTTCGATCAGTGCGCCGTGGTTGATGCTGCGCGCCGGCCGCCAGCCGGACAGGTAGAGACTGCCGCCGCTCAGCACGGGCAGCAGCAGCAGGGCGCAGATCGACAGCAGCACGAGGCGCGACTTCAGCCGCGACATCGGCGGCGGCAGAGGGGAAGGCGCCGCGAGCGTGCTCATTGCCGCCGCACCAGGAAGTAGAGCCAGATGCCGAGGCTGGAAATGGCGAAGCCGAACCACTGCAGCGCATAGCCGAAGTGCATATCGGCGCGCTCGTCGGGACGCGGCCATTCCCGTGCATAGCCGGCGGCAGCCCCGGCGTCGAGCTGCACCAGCACCGGTTGCATCGGCCACGGCACGGCGGCGCGGAGGCGTTCCATGTCGGGGTTCTGCCACAGCGTCTGCCATGTCCGGCCCGGTGCTTCAGGCGGCTTGAGGGTGAAGAATCGCGTCGGCGGCACGACCGCAACCCCGGTCAGCTCGATGCTGCCGGCGGGTGTTTGAATCGTCGGCAGACTGGCGTGATCGGGGCCGGCCGGCACCCAGCCGCGATTGACCCAGACGCGCATTTCCGAGCCGTCGAGCTTCAGCGGCGTCAGGACATGGTAGCCGGCCTGCTCGCGATGGACGCGGTTGTCGAGAAGAATCTGCCGTTCCGGTTCGAAAACGCCTTGCAGCCGGACATGGCGGTAGCGCAGGTCGGCTGCCGCGGCCGGCGCGGCCGGCATCGCCACCGGTGCGCCGTGACTGCGACTGTCAAGCTCGGCCTGCAACTGCAGCTTGGCTTCATTCTTGCGCCACTGCCAGAGTCCGAGGGAGACAAAGGACGGAATCAGCACGGCCAGCAGCAAGCCGCCCCACAAGGCCGTGGCGCGCCGCGAAACGGCGCTTGCCTTGCTGGCTGCGGCCGGCTCATACTGACAGCCGGGTGCCGCCGCCGGGCGGCCGTCAGGAGCTTTCGCCATGGTCAAGATGCTTGTTGTCGTCATGTTGCTGGCAATCGTCGGCAGTCTGTTCTCGGGACTATTTTTTCTCTACCGCGATCGCGGCGAGGGGACGCGCACCGCAAGGGCGCTGAGTATCCGCATCGGTTTGTCGCTGATTCTGTTCATCGCGCTTCTGCTTTCCTATCGCTTCGGCCTGGTTCCCGGCTACAGCCAATAGACCACGACGAACAACAGCAGCCAGACGACATCCACGAAGTGCCAGTACCAGGTGACGGCTTCGAAGCCGAAGTGGCGGTCCGCCGTGAAATGTCCCTGCATGCTCCGCGCCAGGATTACCGACAGCATGATCGCGCCCAGCGTGACGTGAAAGCCGTGGAATCCCGTCAGCATGAAGAAGGTCGCGCCGTAGGCGCCGGCACCCAGCGTCAGTCCCATCTCGGTATAGGCGTGGTGATACTCGTAGGCTTGCAGCACCAGAAAAGCGATTCCGAGCAGGACGGTTGCAGCCAGCCCCAGGCTGAGCTGGCGGCGGCTGTTCTGCAGCAGGCCCCAATGGGCCCAGGTCACCGTCACGCCGGATGACAGCAGCAAGGCGGTGTTGATCGCCGGAATGCCCCACGCCGCCATCGGCGTGAACGCCGCCCCCTTGGGCCCGGCCGAGGGCCAGGTGCCGGCGAAGTCCGGCCACAGGGTTGCGCCGTGCGCCGCTTGCATGTTGCCGAGTTCCGGCACGGAGATGGTGCGAACGTAGAACAGGGCGCCGAAGAAGGCGGCGAAAAACATCACTTCCGAGGCGATGAACCAGACCATGCCGTAGCGGAAGGACTTGTCCTCCCATTCGCGGTAGGAACCGCCTTGCGATTCGCCGATCACCTTGCCGAACCAGCCGAACAGGACATAGACGATCACGCCGCTGCCGCCGAGCATGACCCATGAACCCGCGCCGAAGCCGTTCATGGCGAGGATGGAGCCGAGCAGGAGCAGGAACATTCCGCCGGACAGCACGAAAGGGTAAAGGCTCGGCTGCGGGACGTAGTAGGCGTGGGTGTGCGGAGCAGCGTTCATCGGACCTCCCGTGATGCCATTGCCAGTGGCGGCGTTTCAAGACTGTAGAACGAGTACGACAAAGTGATGTTGCGGATATCCGGGTCCAGGCCCGGCTTGACGATAAACACCAAGGGCATTTCTCTGGCCTCGCCCGGCGCCAGCGTCTGTTGGGTGAAGCAGAAGCATTCGATCTTCTGGAAGTGCTTCGCCGCCTGGCCGGGGGTTACGCTGGGCACCGCCTGGCCGACGATGGTTCGATCGGAGGTATTGCTGACCAGGAAGCGCACCTGCTGCATGTCGCCCGGATGGGTATCCAGGCTCGGCGTCAGCGGACGTATCTGCCACGGCAGGCCGGGCATCACGGTGCCGGTGAAATCGACCGTCACCAGGCGGCTGCGGTCGATCGCCGGCGCCGGCGCGGCGATCGCTGCCGCCAGTCCGCCGATGCCGAAGCCTTCCTTGCCGCCGCCGGTCTTGCCGTTGAAGCCGGTGGCTTCGCACAGCACGTTGTAGAGCGGCACGAGGCCGAAGCCGAACACGCTGGCCGCCGCCACCAGCAACAGCAGGCGGCGGATCAGCGGGGCATGGTCGCGGCGCGGGACAGTCTCGCTCATCGCTTGATCAACAGGCCGATGACATATATGGCGACGGCTGCCGCGCAGAGCAGCCAGGCCATGCGGCTGGCGCGGGCACGCCGAGTGGCCTCGGCATTGGCGCATGGTTCGGCTGCTGCGTTCATTTCACCTCCGGCTGGGTTTCCCAGGAGTGATGGGGCGGCGGCGAAGACAGCTGCCATTCGAGCCCGTCGGCGCCTTCCCAGACTTTGCCGCTGACCTTCGCCCCGCCGCGCACGCATTGCCAGATGTTCCAGGCGAAGAGCAGTTGCGAAATGCCGAGAATGAAGGAGCCGACAGTGGAGATGGCGTTGAATTCGGCGAATTGCAGCGCATAGTCCGGGATGCGGCGCGGCATGCCGGCCAGGCCGAGGAAGAACTGCGGCATGAAGGTGAGGTTGAAGGAAACCACGGTCAGCCAGAAATGCCACTTGCCCAGGGTCTCGCTGTACATGTGGCCGGTCCATTTCGGCAGCCAGTAATACACGCCGGTCATCACCCCCATGATGCCGCCGGTGAATAGCGCATAGTGGAAGTGGGCGACGACGAAATAGCTGTGATGGTACTGCGCATCGGCCGCCACGTCGGCCAGCACCAGCCCGGTGAGGCCGGCGATGCCGAACAGCACGATGAAGCCGATGGCGAACAGCATCGGCGTCTCGAAGCTGATCGAGCCGCGCCACATGGTGGCGATCCAGCAGAAGAACAGCACGGCCAGCGGCAGCGAGATGGCCATGGTGCTGAACATGAAGTAGATCAGCGCCGGCACCGGCAGGCCGACGGTGAGGAAGTGGTGCGCCCAGACCACCACCGAGAGCAGGCCGATGGCGATGAAGGCATAGACCTGGGCCTTGTAGCCATACACCGGCTTGCGCGAGAAGGTGGACAACACGTGCGGGATCAGTCCCCACACCGGAAGCAGCAGGATGTATACCTCGGGATGGCCGAAGAACCAGAACAGGTGCTGGAACAGAATCGGGTCTCCGCCGCCGGCGGCGTTGAAGAAGTGGGTGCCGAAGTGGCGGTCGGTGAGCAGCATGGTGACCGCGCCCGCCAGCACAGGGATGGTGGCGATCAGCAGAAAGGCGGTGATCAGCCAGCCCCAGGCGAACAGCGGCAGCTTCATCATCGTCATGCCGGGAGCCCGCATGTTGAAGATGGTGACGATGATGTTGATCGAGCCCATCACCGAGGAGATGCCGAACAGATGCACGGCGAAGATGGCGAAGTCGACGCCGAGGCCGCCCTGCACCGAGAGCGGCGCGTACATGGTCCAGCCGGTTGCCAGCGCGCCGTCGCCGATGCCGAACAGTGCCAGCGCGAAGGGCAGCACCAGCAGCGTCGCTGCCGGCGGCAGCAGCCAGAAGCCCCAGTTGTTCAGGCGCGGCAGCGCCATGTCGGGGGCACCGATCATCAGCGGAATCTGCCAGTTGGCGAAGCCGGTGGCGGCCGGCATCAGCGCGGCGAAGATCATCACCAGCGCATGCACGCCGATCAGCTGGTTGAAGAACTCCGGCTGCATCATCTGCAGTCCGGGCTGGAACAACTCCGCACGCACGGCCAGGATCATGGCGCCGCCGACGAAGAACATCAGCAGCGCGAACGTCATGTACAGCGTGCCGATGTCCTTGTGGTTGGTGGTCGTCAGCCAGCGCAGCAGGCCGCCGCTATAGCCGCTGTCGTGATGGGTGTGGTCGGGGGCGGTGGTCGCTATGCTCATTGGTGGTTCTCCTAGCGCAAGGCCTTGATTTGCGCGGGCTGGATCATGTCGCCGCGGGTGTTGCCGAACGCATTGCGCTCGAAGGTGATCACGGCCGCCAGATCGACATCGGACAGCGTGTTCTTGAAGGCCTGCATCGGCGTGCCGGGCTTGCCGTTCATGACGCGGTCGGGATGGCTGTCGGGTAGCAGTTTGCCCTCGGGCGAGAGCAGCGGCGAGTTGATTACCTTGCTGCCCGCCAGTGCCGGGAAGACCGGCGGCAGTCCCTTGCCCTCGGGCTGGTGACAGGCGACGCAGAGCGTGGCATAGACCTCCTTGCCCTTCGCCATCAGTTCGTCCTTGCTCCAGGCGCGTCCGGCGCCGGCGGCAACGCCTGATTGCCTGGCTTTCTGCGCATCGATCCAGGCCAGGTATTCGGGCTCGGGCACGGCCCGCACCACCACCGGCATGAAGCCGTGGTCCTTGCCGCAGAGCTCGGCGCACTGCCCGCGGTAGACGCCCGGCTGGTCGATGCGCAGCCAGGTTTCGCGCAGGAAACCGGGGATGGCGTCGCGCTTGACGCCGAACTGCGGTACCCACCAGGTATGGATCACATCCATCGAAGTCAGCAGTACCCGAACTTTCTTGCCCACCGGCAAGACGATTTCGTTATCGACTTCGAGCAGGTAGTTCTCGCCTTTTGCGGCCGTGCCGTTGATCTGTTCGCGCGGCGTGGCGAGCGACGACAGGAATTTGAGGCCGGCTTCCGGATACTCGTACTGCCATCGCCACTGCATGCCGGTAACCTTGAGCACCATGTCGGCGCGGGTGCGGGTGTCCTCCATGTCGACGATGGCCTGCACCGCAGGCACGCCCATCAGCACGAAGTCGATGTACATGAGCATGGCGAAGGGGACCAGCGCCCAGAACCACTGCAGCCTGCCGTTCGGTCCGGTGAACGTTGCCGCTTCATGCCCGGCGCTCTTGCGGTGCTTTATCAGCGAATACACCATGATCGCAAACACCGCCACGAACAGCGCGATGATGATCAGCATGAACTCGTTGTGTATGCGCAGCGTGTCGTGCGCAATCGGCGTTACCGGCTCGGGAAAGCTCCAGCGGTAGGCCGCGGCAGCGGTGAGGGGCGAGACGAGCGCGGACAGGCCGAGCAGGCGCCGCACTGGATGGCAAGACATCTTCAAACTCTCCTCCCTTTCGTTCGACCCGCCACACCCGGCGGTGTCCGGTCGGGCACGACCGGTTTATGTTCAGCGCCCGATACTTGAGTGAAACTCTCGACTATATGTCCGAGTTTATTCCTCAACTATCATTATTGCAAGAGGTGTCAATAGTTGAAGGCTAAACAATACGGATGCGCGCCGCAGGCTTGTCGCAAAGCAGGTGGCCGGCGATGAGGCAGATGTCCCGCAGCGGCGAAGCCGGTACCCTGGAGGCGTGTGTCGTCGGGTGCATCAAGCGGATATATCTCCAACTCGCCGCAGCGGTGCTGGGGGCAGCGCGTGCTACGATGCCGCGCCCGCCATGTCCGATCTTGAACGCATCTTTGCCCCCGAGGGGCCGCTCGCCGCTGCCGTGGCGGGCTTTCGTCCGCGGCCGCAGCAACTCGAGATGGCGCAGCGCATTGCCGCAGCCATTGCCGGCAACCTGGCTTTGGTGGCCGAAGCCGGCACCGGCACCGGCAAGACCTTTGCGTATCTGGCGCCGGCGCTGCTGTCGGGAGGCAAGGTCATCGTCTCCACCGGCACCAAGACCCTGCAGGACCAGCTCTTCAACCGCGACCTGCCGGCGGTGCGCGACGCGCTCAAGGTCGGCGCCACGATCGCGCTGTTGAAGGGCCGCGCCAATTACGTCTGTCCCTATCACCTCGAGCGCGCGATGAGTGCCGGCCGCCTGGCGTCGCGCGAGGAAGCGGCGCATTTGCGCAAGATTTCCCGTTTTGCCGAGCGCACCCGGACCGGCGACAAGGCGGAGTGCATCGATGTGCCGGAGGATTCGGGAGCGTGGATGCTGGCGACCTCGACGCGCGAGAATTGCCTCGGCCAGGAATGCCCGAACGCGAAGGGCTGCTTTGTCATGGCGGCGCGGCAGGATGCGCTGGCCGCCGATATCGTGGTGGTCAACCACCACCTGTTCTTCGCCGACGTGATGTTGAAGGACGAGGGCATGGGCGAACTGTTGCCGGCCTGCAATACCATCATCTTCGACGAGGCCCACCAACTGCCCGAGGTGGCCGGGCTGTTCTTCGGCGAGAGCGTTGCCACCAGCCAGATCATCGAACTGGCGCGCGACACCCGCAACGAAGCCATTGTCAGCGCGAAGGACTATCCCGTGCTGCAGGACGCTGCGCAGGCCCTGGACAAGGCCGCACGCGACCTGCGCCTGGCGGTGAAAGGCGAGAACCAGCGCCTGCCGGCGGCGAAGCTGGAAGGCGAAGCGGAATTCGGTGCGGCCTTGCAGGGACTCGCTGATGCGATTGCGGAAGTCGGCCGTCATCTGGAAACCCAGGCCGAGCGCGGCGAGGGCCTGGCCAACTGCCTGCGCCGCGCGCAGGAGCTGGCACAGGGTCTCAAGCGCTGGCGCCAGGGAGCCGCCGACCCCGGGGATTGCGGCGGCGATGAAGTGGTGAAGTGGGTCGAGGTGTATTCGCAGGCGATGTCGCTGAACCTGACACCGCTCGACATCGCACCGATCTTCCAGCGCCAGATGGAAGGCCATCCGCGCGCCTGGATTTTCACCTCGGCGACGCTGGCTGTGGGCAGCAACTTTTCGCATTACTGCGGCGAACTCGGCTTGGCCGAAGCCGATACCGCAGTGTGGGGCAGCCCCTTCGATTACGAGAAGAACGCGCTGCTCTATTCGCCGACCGGCATGCCCGACCCCAACAGCGCCATGTACCAGGAAGCCGTGGCGGAAGCCGCCTGGCCGGCGATCCGCGCCTCCGGCGGGCGCGCCTTCGTGCTGTGCACCTCGCTGCGGGCGATGCGCCGCATCCGCGAGCTGCTGCAGGAAAAGCTCGCCGCCGAGGCGCTCGACCTGCCCCTGCTGATGCAGGGCGAGGGCTCGCGCACGGAACTGCTGGAGCGTTTCCGCTTCCTCGGCAACGCCATCCTGGTTGCCAGCCAGAGTTTCTGGGAGGGCGTCGATGTGCGCGGCGAGGCACTGTCGCTGGTGGTGATCGACAAGTTGCCGTTTGCGCCGCCGGACGACCCGGTGCTCTCGGCGCGCATCGACCGGCTGCGCGCGGCAGGGCGCAACCCCTTCATGGAATACCAGCTGCCGCGCGCCGTAATCAGCATGAAGCAGGGCTCGGGACGGCTGATCCGCGACGAGGACGATCGCGGCGTACTGATGATCTGCGATCCGCGTCTGACCGGCAAGCCCTATGGCAAGGCCATCTGGCGTTCGCTGCCGCCGATGCGGCGCACCCGCGATGTTGCCGAGGTCGAGGCCTTCTTTGCCTGCGGCCGCCCTGACTGACGGCGATGGCTCCGGCGTTGGCCACCGCTGCAGCTTCCTTTTCCGGACTCGGTAGAATCGCGGCATGAACAGCCACTCCAGCATCGAACTGGCGGACCGCCTGAATGCCGACTGCCACTGCGTCTCGCTCGACAGCGGAAGGCTGGAGGATGAACTGGAGCGCGTCAGTCCCGGCTTTCACGCCGAGGTGATGGCGGGGCGGCCGCACCTGTTCGCCGGTTCCGTGGTGTTTGTCAGCGACGAACATGTGCGGCGCATGGCGCGGCTGGTGGCCGCGGTGGAGAAGCTTGTGGCGCTGCCGGCGTATCGCCAGCACGTGCTGGCCTATGCGCCTGAGATCGCACGACATCAAACTGCACCGCGCGGCGTGTTTCTCGGCTATGACTTCCATCTTGGGAATTCCGGCCCGCAACTGATCGAAATCAACACCAACGCCGGTGGCGGGCTGCTCAACGCCTTGCTGGCGCGCGCCCAGAAATCCTGTTGCGACGACGTGGAAGCCTTGCTGCCCGGGGATCTCGGCGGCGATACGCCCGAGCATCTGTTTCTCGAGATGTTCCGCGCCGAATGGCGCGCCTTCGCCGCCAGCCGGGGCAAGCACGAAGCACTGGGCAGCGTCGCCATTGTCGACGAGGCGCCGCAGACGCAATACCTGCACCCCGAGTTCATCCTGTTTCAGCGCCTGTTCGAGCAGGCCGGGATTCGCGCCGTGATCTGCGACCCGCAGCAACTGGTGTTTCGCGACGGCGCCTTGTGGCACGGCACCACGCGCGTTGACCTGGTCTACAACCGGCTTACCGACTTCGCCTTCGACGCGCCGTCAAGCGCTGCGCTGCGGGCGGCCTGGCTGGCGGATGCAGCGGCCGTCACGCCGCATCCGCAGGCCCATGCCCTGTACGCCGACAAGCGCAACCTGGTGGCCTTGTCCGATGACGCCCTGCTTGCGGCGTGGGGCGTCGATAGTGAAACGCGGGCTACGCTGGCGGCGAAAATTCCGCGCACCGAACTGGTGGTGCCGGAACAGGCCGCTGACTTGTGGGCGCGGCGCAAGCAGTTGTTCTTCAAGCCTGCGGCGGGCTACGGCTCAAAGGCTGCCTATCGCGGCGACAAGATGACCCGGCGCGTGTTCGAAGAAGTGCTGGCCGGCAGCTATATCGCCCAGGCGCTGGTGCCGCCTTCCTCGCGCACCCTGAGGGTAGGCGAGGCGCCGGTCGAGCTCAAGCTGGACTTGCGCAACTATGTCTATGCCGGCCATGTCCAACTGATTGCCGCACGTTTGTGGCAGGGACAGACCACCAACTTCCGCACTCCGGGTGGCGGCTTCGCGCCGGTGCTGACGGTGCCGGGGAGTCAGGAGATTTGATGAACGCAAAGGCTTTACCGCAGAGGCGCAGAGGCGCCGAGACAACGCAGAGAACTTCAAGAACAAGAACCTTCAAGCTGCCGGTTTGGTTTTTCCTCTGCCAATCCTCTGCGCCTCTGCGCCTCTGCGGTGAGGCATTTCATGATTTCGCCTTGGCGGCTTGCCGATGAAAGTATTCGGCCTCGCCGGCTATTCCGGTTCGGGAAAAACCACTTTGTTGGAGGAGTTGATTCCACGACTGACGGCGGCCGGGTTGCGCGTTTCGCTGATCAAGCACGCTCACCACCGTTTCGACATCGACCACCCGGGCAAGGATTCCTACCGTCTGCGCGAGGCCGGTTGCTCCGAGGTGCTGCTGATTTCCGACCAGCGCTGGGTGCTGATGCACGAACTGCGCGGCGCGCCGGAACCTTCGCTGGATGAGCAGATCGCGCGCTTTTCGGAGTGCGACCTGGTGCTGGTCGAGGGCTTCAAGCACACGCCGATTCCCAAGCTCGAAGTGCACCGTCCCTCCCTCGGCAAGCCGCTGATCGCCGGCAGCGGCGTCGAAACCATCGTTGCCGTGGCCTGCGACGAGCCGGATGCGGTGGCGAAGCTGACCGGACTGCCTATACTGAATCTGGGCGATCGCGATGCCATCGCCGATTTCATTCTTCGTCACATGGGGTTCAGGAATGCTTGATTTTGATGACGCACTCGCCCGTCTGCTGGCCGGCGCGAATGCCGTGGGTGAGACGGAAGAAGTGCCGACCTTTGCCGCGGCGGGGCGGATACTGGCGCAGAGACTGCGCTCAGGCGTAGACGTGCCGCCACTCGACAATACTTCGATGGACGGCTACGCCTTGCGCTGCGCCGATGTGCCGGCCGCCGGTGCGCAGTTGGTCGTCGCCCAGCGCATCGTGGCCGGCAGTGTCGGCCACGTGCTGGCGCCCGGCACGGCGGCGCGGATTTTTACCGGCGCTCCGCTGCCGGCCGGTGCCGATGCCGTAGTCATGCAGGAATTGTGCGCCGTGGATGGCGACCGGGTGACGGTGAATCATGTGCCCCGTGATGGCGAGTGGATCCGCCGCCGCGGTGAGGACATTGCCGCCGGCAGCGAGGTGCTGGCCGCCGGAACCCGGCTGTCGGCGGCGCATGTCGGCGTCGCGGCATCGGCGGGCGCGGCGCGGCTGGCGGTTTATCGGCGCTTGCGGGTCGCCCTGTTTTCGACCGGCGACGAACTGGCTATGCCGGGCGAGGCGCTCAAGCCGGGCGGCATCTACAATTCCAATCGCTATACGCTGCGCGCCCTGCTCGAAGGACTCGGCTGCGTGGTCGCCGATCTCGGCATCGTGCCCGATTCGCGTGATGCCACGCGTGCCGCCTTGCGCGAGGCGGCGGCCGGCAATGACCTGATCCTCACCAGCGGCGGCGTTTCGGTGGGCGAGGAAGATCACGTCAAGCCGGCGGTGGAAGCCGAGGGCGCGCTGGATCTGTGGAAGATCGCCATCAAGCCGGGCAAGCCGTTGGCATTCGGGCGGGTAGGCGCGGCGGCCTTCATCGGCCTGCCGGGAAATCCGGTTTCCAGTTTCGTTACCTTCCTCATGTTGGTCCGCCCCTACATCCTCAAGGCGCAGGGCGCGACGGCGGTGACGCCCCGCGCGCAACTGTTGCGGGCCGATTTTTCCTGCCCTGGCGATCCGCGCCGCGAGTTCCTGCGTGCGCGGGTGAATGCAGAAGGAGGCCTGGAACTGTTCGCCAACCAGAGCGCGGGTGTGCTGACCTCGTGCACCTGGGCCGACGGCCTGGTCGACAATCCGTCGCGGCACGCCGTGGCTCGCGGCGACCAGGTGCGATTCCTGCCGTTTTCCGAACTGCTATAGTGAATCCGTGATGATCAAGGTACTTTTCTTTGCCGGCTTGCGCGAGGCGCTGGGTACGGGTTCCGAGTCGCTAGCCTTGCCCGCGGAGATCGCCACGGTCGGTGCCCTGCGCGACCATCTCGCCGCGCGCGGCGAACCGTGGTCGGCGCTGGCCGGCACGAAGAACCTGCGCGCGGCGGTGAACCAGCAGATGGCCGCAGCGGATGCCGCGGTAAAGCCGGGCGACGAAGTGGCGTTCTTCCCGCCTGTCACGGGAGGCTGATATGCCGGTCAGCGTGCAGGAATCAGATTTCGATGCGGGCGCCGAGATCGCGGCGCTTTCAGCCGGGCGCGATGACGTCGGCGCGGTGGCGAGTTTCGTCGGCCTGGTGCGGGCCGACAAGTCGGCGGATGCCGCAGCGGTGCAGGCGATGACGCTGGAACATTACCCCGGCATGACGCAGCAGGCGCTCGACGCCATCGTCGCCGAGGCGCGAGGGCGCTGGGATCTTTCCGGCGTGCGGGTGATTCACCGCGTCGGCCGGCTGCTGCCGGGTGATCGCATCGTGCTGGTGGCGGTGGCGTCCGCGCATCGCGGCGAGGCCTTCGCCGCCTGCGAGTTCATCATGGACTACCTGAAGACGCGGGCGCCCTTCTGGAAGAAGGAAGAAACGCCGCAGGGCGGGCGCTGGGTCGATGCCCGCGAGAGCGACGGCGAGGCGGCCGGGCGCTGGGCAAGCGGCGGCAAGTAGAAAAAGCAACGGCTGACCACTTGCGTGATCAGCCGTCGGCAGGGGAGGATGCTCGCCTACTTGCGCTTGGCGCCGCCGGTGGCTTTCTTGACGGTCTCGCCGACATTGGCCATGGCGGCTGTCGAGGCTTTCGAAATCTGCTCGAAGGCGGCATTGGCGGTGGCGATTGCCTGCTGGAATGACTCCATCATGTTGGGAGTCTGTCCGGGCAGGCTTTTCATGAAGGTCTGCATGGACTCGGTCATGTCCTGACTGCCGGAGGCCAGTTGTTCGGTCACCAGCCGGGCAAATTCGGCCCGCGCCGAGTTGCTGATCTCGGCAATCTGTTGCGCTGCCGCGACCATGCGCTGGGTGGTGTCCTGGGCATACTGGGTGCGCAGTTGCAGCACTGCCTGAGGATCGCGGGCACCGGTCTGCGCCTTGGCGTTTTCCACGCCGCTCTGGAACATTTCCTTGGCCAACTCGGATTGCAGCGCCATGATGCGCTGTGAATTCTCGATCGAAAGCTGTGCCATGCGCATGGCGGCTTCCATGTTCTTGCGGTGCAATTCGCTGAATTGTTCAATTTTGCCTGGCATGACTATCTCCTGTGTTGGACCCTTAAAAAACCAATTTACCACCAACGGCTTACGGATTTCTGACCCAGATCAACAGCCGTCAAGGTTTCGGGCTTGTTGCGGCTCTCTGTCTGACCCATACTTGGCGCAAGTCTGCCACGGCAGGAAGGGAAATGATATGAAGATCATCGGTATGGCACTGGTATTCCTGGTGGCCCTTGAACATGTGTATTTTCTTTACCTCGAGATGTTTCTCTGGACCAGGCCGAAGGGGCTCAAGGTCTTCGGCAATACCGCCGAGCGCGCCGAGGCGTCGAAGGTTCTGGCGGCGAACCAGGGACTCTACAACGGCTTCCTGGCCGCCGGACTGGTGTGGGGGCTGATCTACCCGGTCGCGGCCGCCGGTGTTCATATCCAGATGTTCTTTCTGGCCTGCGTGCTGGTCGCCGGGATCTACGGCGGGATCACGGTCAAGCGAACCATACTGTATCTGCAGGGCGGGCCGGCACTGCTCGGGTTGCTGGCCCTGCTGGCGGCTTAGCCCTCCCCGGGGCGCGGGCGGCGCACCGTGTATCCGGGCCGAGGATTGAAATCCGCCCGGTGATCCCCATGTTGTGTGCAATGACAATTCTTTGAGGCTTTTGCCATGCGCTTCGACAAATTCACGACCAGATTCCAGCAGGCGGTGTCCGATGCCCAGAGCCTGGCGGTCGGCAACGACCAGCAGTTCATCGAGCCGCAGCACCTGCTGCTGGCCCTGCTCAACCAGGACGACGGCAGCACCTCGTCCTTGCTGGCGCGCGCCGGCGCCAATGTCGGCGGGCTGAAAGCGGCCCTGGGCAAGGCCATGGATCGCCTGCCCAAGGTCGAAGGCCACGGCGGCGAGGTCAGCATCGGCCGCGATCTGACGAACCTGCTCAACATCACCGACAAGGAAGCGCAGAAGGCCGGCGACCAGTTCATCGCCTCCGAGATGTTCCTGCTGGCGCTGACGCAGGACAAGGGCGAGTGCGGCCGTCTGCTGAAGGAGGCCGGGCTCAATCGCAAGGCGCTGGAAGACGCGGTCAAGGCCGTGCGCGGTGGCGAAAACGTCGGCTCGCAGGATGCCGAAGGCCAGCGCGAGGCGCTCAGCAAGTACTGCCTCGACCTGACCGAGCGGGCCAGGCTGGGCAAACTGGATCCGGTGATCGGCCGCGACGACGAAATCCGCCGCACCATCCAGATCCTGCAGCGGCGCACCAAGAACAATCCGGTGCTGATCGGTGAGCCCGGCGTCGGCAAGACCGCTATCGTCGAAGGCCTGGCGCAGCGCATCGTCAATGGCGAAGTGCCCGAGACGCTGAAGGACAAGCGCGTGCTGGTGCTCGACATGGCCGGGCTGCTGGCCGGCGCCAAGTACCGCGGCGAGTTCGAGGAGCGGCTCAAGGCCGTGCTCAAGGAAGTGGCGCAGGACCAGGGTCGCATCATTCTGTTCATCGACGAGTTGCACACCATGGTCGGCGCCGGCAAGGCCGAAGGCGCCATCGATGCCGGCAACATGCTGAAGCCGGCATTGGCGCGCGGCGAACTGCACTGCATCGGCGCCACTACGCTCAACGAATACCGCAAGTATGTCGAGAAGGATGCGGCGCTGGAGCGGCGCTTCCAGAAGGTGCAGGTCGATGAGCCCTCGGTCGAGGCGACCATTGCCATCCTGCGCGGCCTGCAGGAGAAATACGAACTGCATCACGGCGTGGACATCACCGACCCGGCCATCGTCGCCGCCGCCGAATTGAGCCACCGCTACATCACCGACCGCTTTCTGCCGGACAAGGCCATTGACCTGATCGACGAGGCGGCGGCGAAGATCAAGATGGAAATCGACTCCAAGCCGGAAGTCATGGACAAGCTCGACCGCCGCCTGATCCAGCTGAAGATCGAGAGCGAAGCGGTGAAGAAGGAAAAGGACGATGCCTCGAAGCGCCGCCTGGTACTGATCAAGGACGAGATCGCCAAACTCGAGCGCGAGTATGCCGACCTGGACGAGGTCTGGCGCGCCGAAAAGGCCCAGGTGCAGGGCTCGGCGCACATCAAGGAAGAGATCGACAAGATCAGGGGGCAGATGGCCGAACTGCAGCGCCAGGGCGCTTTCGACAAGCTCGCCGAACTGCAGTACGGCACGCTGCCCAAGCTCGAAGCGCAATTGAAAGCGGCGGACCTGGCATCCAACAGCACCGGCGCTGGTGGAGTGCCGAAGAACCGGCTGCTGCGCACCCAGGTCGGCACGGAGGAGATTGCCGAAGTGGTGTCGCGTGCCACCGGCATTCCGGTATCGAAGATGATGCAGGGCGAACGGGACAAGCTGCTGAAAATGGAAGACCGCCTGCACGCGCGGGTGGTGGGGCAGGACGAGGCGGTGCGGCTGGTGGCCGACGCCATCCGCCGTTCGCGTGCCGGGCTGTCGGAAGAAGGCCGGCCCTACGGCTCCTTCCTCTTCCTCGGCCCGACCGGCGTCGGCAAGACCGAACTGTGCAAGGCACTGGCCGAATTCCTGTTCGATGCCGAGGATCACCTGATCCGCATCGACATGAGCGAGTTCATGGAGAAGCATTCCGTGGCGCGGCTGATCGGTGCGCCGCCGGGCTATGTCGGCTACGAGGAGGGCGGCTACCTGACCGAACAGGTGCGGCGCAAGCCCTACTCGGTGATCCTTTTCGATGAAGTGGAAAAGGCCCATCCGGATGTCTTCAATGTCCTGCTGCAGGTGCTCGATGACGGCCGCATGACGGACGGCCAGGGCCGCACCGTGGATTTCAAGAACACGGTGATCGTCATGACCTCCAACCTCGGCAGCCAGATGATCCAGCAGATGGCCGATTCCGACTATCAGGTGATCAAGATGGCGGTGATGGGCGAGGTCAAGACCCACTTCCGTCCGGAGTTCGTGAACCGCATCGACGAGATCGTGGTGTTCCACGCCCTGGACGAAAAGCACATCGCCGGCATCGCGCGGATTCAGCTCAAGTACCTGGAAAAGCGCATGGCGAAGCTCGACATGGCACTGGAGGTTTCCGACGCGGCGTTGGCGTTGATCGCCGAGGCCGGTTTCGATCCGGTGTTCGGCGCGCGTCCCTTGAAGCGGGCGATTCAGGAGCGCATCGAGAACCCGCTCTCAAGGCTGATTCTGGAAGGCAGTTTCGGGCCGAAGGATCGCGTCATGGTCGATGTCAGCAAGGGGCAGCTCAGTTTCGGCAAGGCTTGAAAACGGCGAGCCTCCGGCGTGGTATAGCAATTGTTATAACAACATCGGAGCGCGCCATGCACGTCCTCAAGCTTACCCAGATCGGCAATTCGATCGGCGTCATCCTGCCCAAGGATGTGCTCGCCAACTTGAAAGTGGAAAAAGGTGAGTCGATCTTTCTGACCGAAACGCCCGAGGGCTACGTGGTCACGCCCTACGATCCGGCACTGGATGAGCAGATGACGGCGGGGCGTGATTTCATGCGCGAGTTTCGCGACACTTTCCACGCGCTGGCCAAGTGAGTTGGCGCTGGGTCGGCAAGCGCGCGCTGTCGCTGCTGCACGGCGAAAGCCTTGCCGAGCATGGCGGTGCCGCCGGCATGCGCGATGAGGGCCTGCTCGATTCGGCTTTGGCGCGCGCACAAAACCTGCTGGCATATGGCAAGCCGGACGTTGCCGCCCTGGCCGCTGCCTATGGCTCAGGAATTTCGCAGAATCATCTCTTCGTCGATGGCAACAAGCGGGCCGCATTTCTTGCTGTTGGTATGTTCTTGGCATTGAACGGCTACCGGCTTGCTGCAACGCAAGCCGAGGCCACGCTAGCCATCCTTTCCCTCGCCGGCGGCGAACTCGAAGAAGCCGAGTTTGTCGCATGGCTGCGCCTGCATCTGGCGGCGCGCGGCAAGTAAGCGTTGCCGGTAATCGTGCGCCGCGCTGCGTCGTGCCGCGATCAGCCGCCCAGCTCCTTGTGGCGCGGGCAGGAGACGAGGTGGTCATTCACCATGCCGGTGGCCTGCATGTAGGCGTAGATGATGGTGGGGCCGATAAAGCGGAAACCGCGCCGCTTGAGTTCCTTTGACAGCGCCCCGGCTTCGGCGGTGGTGGCAGGAACGTCTGCCGGCTTGCGCCAGTGGTTTATGCGCGGGCGGCCATCGACGAACTGCCACAGCAGCCGGTCGAGCGATTCGCCCGCTTCGTAAAGCTCCAGCGTGGCGCGGGCGTTGCCGATGCTCGCCGCAATCTTCAGGCGGTTCCTGACGATGCCGGCGTCGCCCAGCAGCCGCGCCACATCCCGTTCGTCATAACGGGCGATTCTGTTTACGTCGAAGTTGTCGAAGGCGCGGCGGTAGTTTTCGCGCTTCCTCAGGATGGTGATCCATGACAGGCCGGCCTGGGCGCCTTCAAGGACGAGGAACTCGAACAGGGTGCGTTCGTCATGGCAGGGTACGCCCCATTCGGTGTCGTGATAGGCGACGTAGAGAGGATCGTCGCCGCACCAGGGGCAGCGTTTGCTCACGCCTAGTTCAGTACCAGTATGCCGCGCTTCAGCCCATGGTCCTCCGGATGCGCGGAGAGGACAAAGCCCAGGCTGGCGACGAAGGCCAGCATGCGCGTGTTCTCGGCAAGGAAGTCGCCATGCATGTATTTCAGACCGGCGCTGCTCGCCGTGTCGATCAGGGTTCCCATCAGGCGGCGGGCGAGGCCCTTGCCCTGCCAGTCGTCGGCAACGACGATGGCGAATTCGCAGGATTCGCCGTCGGGGTTGGTGGCGTAACGGACGACGCCGATTTCCTTTTCCTCGCCGTCTGCGTCGATGGTAGCGACGAAGGCCATTTCGCGGTCGTAGTCGATCTGGGTGAGGCGGATCATCTGTGCCGGCGAAACTTCGCGGATGGTGTTCATGAAGCGCATGTAGCGCGATTCGGGCGACAGCGCCTTGACGAATTCCTGTTCCATGCGGACATCTTCGGGTTTGATCGGACGGATCGTGACCTGGCTGCCATCCTTGGCCTGAAAGCCGGTCTTGAGGTGCGACGGGTAAGGATGGATCGCCATATGGTCGTAGCGCCCCGCGGTGATCGGGGTGTTCTCGATCATGATCCGCGCGTCCACCGCCACCGCGCCGTTCTCGTCGACAATCAGCGGATTGATGTCCATTTCCCTGATCCACGGCAGTTCGCAGACCATGGATGAAACGCGCAGCAGCACGGATTCAAGCGCTTCCATGTTGACCGGCGGCATGTTGCGGAATTCGCCGAGTCGCGCAGTGGTCCGCGTCGACGCCAGCATGTCGGCCACCAGAACGGAATTCAGCGGCGGCAACGCTACGGCGCGGTCGCTGTTGTAGGCTTCGATGCTGGTACCCCCGGCGCCGAAAACGATGGTGGGACCGAAAATCTTGTCGCGGATCATGCCGACCACCAGTTCCCGGCCGTTGGGCTTCTGGATCATCGGTTCGATGGCGATGCCGTTGATCACTGCGTCGGGACGGTTCTTTTTCACCTCGTCCATGATTTCCAGCCAGGAATCGCGCACGGCAGCGAGGCTGTTGAGGTTCAGGCGGACGCCTCCGGAATCAGTCTTGTGCACGATCTGCGGTGAATCGATTTTCATCACCACCGGCATCCCGAGTTCTTCGGCGAGCACCATGGCTTCCGATGCGGAGCGCGCCACCACGGTTTGCGCGATGGGAATCCTGAAGGCGGCCAGCACCGCTTTCGATTCCATTTCGTTGAGCGCCTTGCGCCCTTCCATCAAGGCCGACTCGATGACCAGACGCGCCGATTCGAGCCGCGGCGGGGCCGTCTCGGAAATCGAGGGCGGCGTTTGCATCAGTAGTTGCCTGTTCCGGTAATAGTTGGAAATGTGCGAGAAGAGATCGACCGCCGGTTCCGGAGTGCGGAAGGTGGGAATTCCTGCGCCCTTGAACAGTTTGCGAGCCTCCCGGACCTGCTCTTCACCCATCCAGCAGGTCACCAGCGGTTTGTCGCTTTGCCGCGCGACTTCGATTACCGCGCGCGCCGCCTGGGTCGGGTCGGTCATCGCCTGCGGCGTGAGAATGGCCAGTACGCCGTCGATGTTGTCGTCGTCGATGCAGGCCTGGAGTGCGGCAGCGTAGCGCCCCGGATCGGCGTCGCCGAGAATGTCGATGGGATTGGACTTGGACCAGCCGGCGGGCAGCAGTTCGTTGAGTCGGGTGATGGTGGCCGGGTCGAATTGGGCCAGCGGAATGCCGATGTCGGCGGCGTGATCAGCCGCCATGACGCCGGGGCCGCCACCATTGGTGATGATCGCCAGGCGTTTTCCGCGCGGCCTGAAATGCGAAAACAGGGCCGAGGCGGCAGCGTACATCTGGCCGACGTTGGCCAGACGAATGACGCCGGCGCGACGCAGTGCGGCGTCGAACACGTCATCGGCACCGACCAGGGCGCCGGTGTGGGACAGGGCGGCTTTTCCGCCGGCCGGATGCTTGCCGACCTTGATCAGCAGGACCGGCTTGCAACGCGCCGCAGCGCGCAGTGCGCTCATGAAGCGGCGGGCGGTCTTGATGCCTTCGATGTAAAGAAAAATGTTCTCGGTGCGCGGGTCGGACACCATGTAGTCGAGCACTTCACCGAAGTCGATGTCGCTTTCCGAACCCAGTGAGACCACGTTGGAGAAGCCGATCTTGTTGGGCAGCGCCCAATCGAGAATCGCCGTGCACAGGGCGCCGGACTGGGAGATCAGGCCTATGGTGCCGGGATGGGCAAAGCCATGGGCGAAGGTGAGATTGATCTGGCTGCCGGGGCGCATGATGCCAAGGCAGTTGGGGCCGATCAGGCGCACTCCCTGGCGACGGGCATTTTCCAGCGCGACGCGTTCCAACGCCCTGCCGCGCGGCCCGGCCTCGGCGAAGCCGCCGGAAATGATGATGGCATTCCTGCAGCCGGCGCGACCGCAGGCGTCGATGATGTCGGGTACCTTTTCCGCCTTGGTGCAGATTACGGCGATATCCAGACGCTGCGGAATGGTGTCGACAGACGGATAGCTGCGCTGTCCGAACACGGTCTCGTGCTCGGGATTGACAAAGAACAGTTTGCCCTTGTATCCCGAGTCGAGCATGTTGCGAACCAGCGTGACGCCAATCGAGTTGGGGGTCTCCGAGGCGCCGACGATGGCGATCGATTCCGGCTCGAAAAGGGTGTGCAGATAATGTTGTTCGCTATGCATAATGGCGCTCCGCAGCGTCGCTTAGGCATATGGCCCAGATGGTTGGTGCGCTGCAGCAAAAGCATAGCATCTTCCGCCCGCTCGTGCCTGCCGGAACGACTTATAACTTGGTCGGTAACGGGCGCCTGCTGCGCAGGTATTGGCTGTAATGGCGATCGGCACTGAGGATGTGGTTGACCAGCCAGTCGGTCAACAAGCGCTTGACGCGAAAGCCCAGATAGATGCGATCTTCCTCGCCGCACCCGATTTCAGAGCGCAGTTCGGCAAAATAGTCGAAAAAACGCTGGTGCTGGCGCACGTGCAGGTCGAGAAAGGGGTATTCGTCCCTCAGCATCATTTCTTCCTCGATCGCGAAATCGTGGGACGCGGCCAACTGGATTTGCTCCAGCAGAGGCGGCGTCAGGTTCCAGGCGCCGACGTTTACCGCCCGGGCCAGTGCATTCATGTCGTCGAGCAGGTCCTTGTGCGCGCTATCCTCCATCTCCTGACCAAAGGAATATTTTGCGCGCCAACCGGCGGCCGATTCTTCCCGCGGCTTGCCCGGCGCCGTGGCAGGGACGCTGCAGCGCTCCAGATAGACGTGGGCGGCATCGTCGTCGGGCGCAATCGCAAGGTAGGCCAGGAGCCGCTCGCGGGCGGTGACAAGGTCATCGAGATGGAAGTAGGCCAGAGCTTGCTCGAAGGCTTTCAGGGCGCCGGTCTTGGCTTCCTTCAGCGGCACCGGGTCACCGCTGAAAACCTCATATACCGATTGGGTGTCCTGCTTGCCGCGGACGTGCGTGCGATCGAGAAAGCGTATCGACCAGACGCCCGGCTGGTCAAGGCAGTACAGCGTGTATTCACTGATCAGAATCGATACCCGGTATTCCTTGGTCAGGCGTTCCAGCCGCGCCGCGAGATTGACCGCATCGCCGATGACGGTGCCGTCCATGCGCGCGGCGCCGCCGACGGTGCCGAGTATGACGATGCCGGTGTTGATGCCGATGCCGATCTTGATCGGCCGGTAACCGGCGCGGCGGCGGCCGCTGTTGTATTCCTCGAGTCGCTCCAGCAGCGCCAGGCTGCAGCGCAAGGCCGCATCAGGCGAATCGGGAAACAGCGCCATGATGGCGTCGCCGATGTACTTGTCGATGAAGCCGCCGTGTGCGGCGATCACCGGCTCCATGTGGATCAGGTAGGAGTTGAGAAAGTTGAAGTTCTCCTGCGGGCTCATCGATTCCGAGAGCGACGTGAAGTCGCGGATATCGGCGAACAGGATCGTCATCTTGCGTTCGACCTGTTGCCCGAGTTCGACCTTGCGGATGTCTTCGATGCCCAGCAATTTGAGGAACTGGCGCGGCACGAAGCGGCCGTAGGAATCCGTTGTCGTGCTTAGCCGCTCGCGCAGGACATCGGGATGGTCCTGGGCCTTGATTGCTGGCGTGCTCGGGGTCACTGACATGCGGCTAAGTAGCTTGCTCCCTGATTTGGAGTCAAAATGATACCCGACATGACAATACATATGAGCGAAATGGCATCACTTTGGGTGGAACGCTTCTTTCCCCTGATCACGGCGGGGGGATCGGTGCTGGATCTCGCCTGCGGCAAGGGCCGGCATTCACTGCTGCTGGCGGAGCGCGGTTATCGGGTGGAAGCCGTGGACCGTGATGCCGATGCGCTGGCGGCGATTTCCGCCAGAGCGCCCGGCATCGTCACCCGGGCCGCCGATCTCGAGGGCGGTCCATGGCCGTATCACGGCTGTGTTTTCGATGGCATTGTCGTCACCAACTATCTCTACCGGCCGCTGCTGCCAATGCTGCTCAATGCGCTGGATGTCAATGGCGTGCTGATCTACGAAACCTTCATGACCGGCAACGAGAAGTTCGGCAAGCCGGCCAATCCGGCCTTCCTGCTGCGTCCCGGCGAACTGCTCGACGTGGTGCGGCGGCGGCTGACGGTGGTGGCCTTCGAGCAAGGAGAAATTGCTGCGCCGCGGCGCGCGGTGGTGCAGCGTCTGTGCGCCACCCGACGCATCGACCCCGTTTTGCCTGCCTGAACGGCAGATCAGGCCGCTCCGCCCAGAATTTCCGCCGCCAGGCCGTCGAGAGCGGCCGGGTCGAGCCGGTCCGTGCCGTAGCGGATGGCACCGGCGAACGAGTTGAAGTTGTGTGCCTGGGAACGCTGATAGAGCGGGTCGTAGTGTTGCGTCAGGAGTTCCTCGACCAGGGCAGGGAAGTCCCGCGCGGCGATGAGCGAGCGCCAGCGCTCCAGCGTCTCGTTGCTTTGCAGGCCCTTGAGCAGGCCGAGCCGTCCGATCAGCCACGCCGGGTCGGCAATGGCATAGTCATAGTCGCGCAGGAGAAACTCGACACGGGCATCAAGCGTTGCCTCGATGCGCACACCGGCGGCGGCGCGGATGGCTTCCAGCAGCGCGTCGGGCAGTTGCAGGCGACCGATCTTGCGGCTTTCTGCCTCGACGAACACCGGCTGCGTCGGGTCCAGCGCCGACAATGCGGCCAGCAGTTGCGACTCGAAGCCTTTTTGCGTGGGCTGGGCCTGGCCGGGCAGATTGCCCAGCACCGAACCCTTGTGGGCGGCCAGTTCTTCCAGGTGCAAGACTTGCGCGCCGCGTGCGGCAAGGGCCTCCAGCAGGCGGCTCTTGCCGCTGCCGGTGGCGCCGGTGACAACGCGAAAGCTTAATTGCGGCGGCAGCAGGGCCAGTTGCTCGATGACGTGTTGGCGCCAACTCTTGTAGCCGCCCTGGATGCGATGGGCATTCCAGCCGATTTCACGCAGGATGTGGGTGAAGGCGCCGCTGCGGTCTCCGCCGCGCCAGCAATACACCAGCGGACGCCAGGTCTTGGGTTTGTCGAACAGGCTTTCTTCGATGTGGCGCGCAATGTTTCTTGAGATCAGCGCCGCGCCGAGTTTCTTCGCCTCGAACACCGACACCTGTTTGTAGAGCGTGCCGACGCGGGCGCGCTCCTCGTCATTCAGTACCGGCAGGCTGATCGCGCCCGGCAGGTGATCTTCGGCGAACTCGGCCGGAGCGCGGGCGTCGATGAGGGTGTCGAATCCGGCGAGTTGCGCAATCGTCGCCATTCCCCTGTGTAATTTTTCTGTCATCGGGTTCTCAGGCGAGCAGCGGTTTCAGCGCTTTCCAGACGTGGTCGAGCAACTTCGGTTGCGCGGCCGCGGTCGGATGCAGGCCGTCGGCCTGGAAGGCGTTCTGGTCGAGGGCGACGGGTTCCAGCAGAAAGGGCAGGAAGGCGATTTTCTCGCGCCTGGCGAGATCACGGAAGACGGCATCGAATTCCCGAGTGTACTTTGGCCCATAATTGGGTGGCAGATGCATGCCGACCAGCAGCACCCGTGCGCCGTGTTGCTTTGCCAGCGCCACCATGGAGCCGAGATTGTCCTGCATCATGGCCGGCGGCAGGCCACGCAGACCGTCGTTGGCGCCGAGGGCGAGAATCACGATGGCGGGCTTGAAGCGGGCCAGTGCAGCAGCAAGCCGCGCGCGTCCGCCGGCGGTAGTTTCGCCGCTGATGCTGGCGTTGGTGACGGTGTGGGGGGAGCCGGCGGTCTTCAGTCGCTGCGCCAGCAGGGCCGGCCAGCTCTGGCTGACGGCGATGCCGAAACCGGCGGAGAGACTGTCGCCATAGACCAGAATGCCTTGCTCTGCGGCGGCAGAGGAGGGACTGAACATCGGCAGGACAAGCAGGCAACAGAGGGAGACAAGTCGTTTGAGCATGATCCGGAGTGATTTGGCAACAGATGTGGTGATCGATGTGCTTGCCCTCGGCAAGGTCGTGCCCAGCGGCGATGGCACGCTCACGATTCTGCACGAGATTTCGTTTGCCGTGACTTCCGGCGAGGCCGTGGCCATTGTCGGCGCCTCGGGTTCGGGCAAGTCGACGCTGCTGGGATTGATGGCGGGGCTCGATCTGCCCTCGTCAGGCGCGGTCATTCTCGGCGGCCGGGATCTCGCCGCCCTGGACGAAGATGCGAGGGCGGCGCTGCGCGGCCGCCTGCTCGGCTTCGTCTTCCAGTCCTTCCAGTTGCTGCCGGCCCTGACGGCACTGGAAAACACCATGCTGCCGCTGGAACTGGCCGGCCGCGCCGATGCCCGCACCACGGCGGCGGCGATGCTGGCGCGCGTCGGCCTCGGCGAGCGCCAGGCGCATTATCCGAAGCATCTTTCCGGCGGCGAGCAGCAGCGCGTGGCACTGGCGCGCGCCTTCGCCACCCGGCCGCGACTGCTGCTCGCCGACGAGCCGACCGGAAACCTCGATGCCGCCACCGGCGCACAGATCATCGATCTCATGTTTGCCATGAACGCCGAAGCCGGCACCACGCTGATCCTGGTGACCCATGACGAGGCGCTGGCGCAGCGTTGCGGGCGCACGCTGCGCCTGGCGGCAGGGCGGCTCGAATCCTGAACCTGCCGCTTCAGGCGCCGAGTGCCGCGCGCGCCGCGGCGACGCCGCTTCTGACGGCGCCTTCGAGCGTCGCCGGGTAGTCGCCGGCGACATAGTCTCCGGCCAGCCATACGCCCGGAAGTCCGCTCCGGGCGGGCGGCCGCCGCAGGTCCGGTACGCAGGCGAAGGTGGCGCGTTTTTCGGTGACGGTTTGCACCGCCAGCGGCGGCGCCAGGCCGGGTACGAGGCGGGCGATTTCCTCATGGATGCCGCGTTCGAGTTCTGCCGCCGGCAGCTCCAGGTGGCGGCCGCGCGCGCTGATGACGGCGGCAATCAGGCCGTGCTGGCCGCACAGCTGGCCGCGGTCGAACAGCCATTGCGCGAGGCCGGCGTCGACGCCCAGCATCGGCTGCGGCAGCCGCACCGCGGGCGGATAACTGAAGTAGCTGGTGACGATCGGTTCCCAGTCGAAGTGCGCCACCTGCGCCGCCAGTTCCGGCACGAGCTTGCCGAGGTGATACGGCGCCACGGCGATCACCACTTGCGCGAACGGCCCCGTATCGTCAATCAGCCAGGCATTTCCAGCACGCCGCAGGGACGCGACGCGATGGCCGGTATGCAGTGTTCCACCGTGCTGCGTGATGAATTGCGCCGCGGGATCGGGAAACAGGGCCGAGAGATCGACTTGCGGCAGCAGCATGTCGCTGGCTGCGCGCCTGCCGGCAAGGCTGTCGCGCAGGACGTTGGCCAACACCTGCGCCGAGGCGCGGTCGGCCGGCGTATTCAGCGCCGCGATGCACAGCGGCTCCCAGAGGAAGCGGCACTGGCGCGGCGGCGTCCGGTTCTGCTGCAGCCACTGGCTCACGGCGATGTCCGGCTCGATGCGGAATTTCGCGGATTGCAGCCCGCGCATGAGGCGGATGGCCGCCCGCTTTTCCTGCCAGTCGAGTCCTCGTGCCAGCAGCAGGGCAAAGGCCGTGTGCAAGGGCGCCGGCAGGCGCGGCGCGACCATGGCGAATTCGCCGGGGAACTCGAAGCGCAGCGGCGTGCGCTTGAGCAGGCGCCCGGGATCGGCGCCGACGGCGCGCATCAGGCGCAAGGTTTCGCTATAGGCGCCGATCAGGATGTGCTGCCCGTTATCCACGCTAAAGCCTGCGGCCGGCGCGGCGCGGGCGCGACCGCCGAGTACCCGCGAGGCCTCAAAGACCTCTACCCGGCGACCGGCGGTGGTGAGTTCGACCGCGGCAGCGAGTCCCGCATAGCCGGCGCCGATGATGGCTGTGTTCAAGCCAGGATCCAGGTCTTGCCTGCCAGCCACAACTTGCGCAGAGGCGTCAGGGAGGTGCGCCGGTCCAGCACGCGGTAGCCGTCGCGCACGATTTCGTCGAGCGTGGCGCGGTAGATCGCGGCCATGATCAGCCCGGCCCGCTGCGCCTTGCGGTCGGCGGCAGGCAACTGGGCGAAGGCCTGACGGTAGGTGGTCCGGGCGCGTTCGACCTGGAATTCCATCAGCCGGCTGAAATTCCCGCCGTAGCGGGCCTGCAGCAGATCGGTTTCGGTCACGCCGAAGCGCGCCAGTTCGTCCTGCGGCAGGTAGACGCGGCCGCGCCGGGCGTCTTCGCCGACATCGCGGATGATGTTGGTGAGCTGGAAAGCCAGGCCCAGGTCGTGGGCGTACTTCAGCGTCATGCGGTCGCTGTAGCCGAAGATTTCGGCGGCGAGCAGGCCGACCACGCTGGCGACGCGGTAGCAGTAGAGGTGCAGGGCGCGGAAATCGGCGTAGCGGACCTGGTCGAGGTCCATCTCCATGCCGTCGATGATTTCCAGCAACTGTTCCTGCGGCAGCGAGAAGTTCTTCAGGGAGTCGGTCAGCGCCTGGGTCACCGGGTGGGTCGGGTGGCCCGCAAACAGTGCCCCGATCTCGGCACGCCACCAGGCCAGCTTGGTGCGTGCCAGGGCGGCATCGGGACACTCGTCGACCACATCATCCACTTCGCGGCAGAAGGCATACAGTGCCGTAATCGCCTGGCGTCGCGGCGGTTCGAGGAAGAGGAAGCTGTAGTAGAAGCTCGAACCGCTCTGCGCGGCGCGTTGCTGGCAGTATTGGTCCGGCGTCACGGGTTTGTGTCCAGAGGGCGGACCAGAGAATGCCACAGGATCAGCGGCCAGTCCGCGGTTTGCAGCAGCGGCCGGTGATTGAAGACGTCATGGCCGGCGCCCTCGATCTTGTCCAGAATGCGCAGGCCGCCGGCGACAATGGCACGAATCTCGAGGCCGATGCGTCCCGGCAGATCCCAACCGAGCGGTGCGCCCCGCAGCATCAGGGCGCGCGCCCGCCCGACCTGAAACTGCAGCAGGGCGCGAAAGCCCGTGCCGGGTGGAGTGCCGGCGGGGTGTCGCAGGATGTCGCCCTCGTCGACGCCGAAGCGCGCCATCTCGTCCTGCGGCAGATAGATTCTGCCCGCGGCACCCTTGGCGGCGTCGATGCCGACATCCTGCCAGTGGTTGATGAGTTGCAGTGCCGAGCAGATGGCGTCGGAACGTGACAGGTTCTGCTCCGTGGCATGGCCGAAGAGGTGCAGCAGCAGGCGCCCGACGGGATCGGCGGAGCGCCGGCAGTAGTCCATGAGTTCGCCGAAGTCGCGATAGCGATCCTTGCTGACATCCTGCATGAAGGCGTCGAGCAGGTCGCGAAACAGTTGCAGCGGCAGCTCGTACCGGGCGATCACCGGCCGCAGGCGCAGGAAGACCGGATGCCGGGTGGGCTCGCCGCGTTCGATTGCGTCCAGTTCCGCCTGGTAGCCGGCCAGCAGTGCGCTGCGTTGTTGCGGCGGAATATCTCCTTCGTCGGCGAAGTCGTCTGCGCTGCGGGCAAAACCATAGATGGCCGCCACCGGTTCGCGCAGCGAGGCCGGCAGCAGGATGGAGGCAACGGGAAAGTTTTCGTAGTGATCAACGGCCATTCAGAGGACAGAAGACACGAGGCGGAGGAATGAATTGTACCGGCGCGGCGCGCTGCATCGTTTGCCGTCTTCAGTCTTGTCCGCTCTTGGCGCCGGCTGTCCTCTGAGTCTTGAAAGCAGGTAAAATCAACAATCCATGTCGTGTCGTTCAGGTCTGCAGCGCTGACCGCCTGCGACATGCGCCCAGGTGGCGGAATTGGTAGACGCACCAGATTTAGGTTCTGGCGCCGCGAGGCGTGGGGGTTCGAGTCCCTTCCTGGGCACCAATGATCGGGCGCAGACCCGGAGCGTGAAGCGGGTGCGGTCTTTTTAATGAATTCTTCAATGACGGATATAGAGATGACGGACAAGGCAACGACGGACGCTGCAATCGAGGCGGGTAGTGCACTGGAACGGCGCATCGACATGATCGTGGTTCTGGCGGAGGTCGACAAGGATGTCGAGCAGCGCCTGAAACACATGTCGCGCACGGTGAAGATGGCGGGTTTCCGTCCCGGCAAGGTGCCGATGAAGATGGTTGCTCAGCAGTACGGCTCCCAGGCGCGTTCCGAGGCGATCGGCGCAGCGGTCGAAAGGGCCTACGGCGAGAAGGTGCGCGAGCTGAACCTGCGGGTCGCCGGCTATCCGCGCATCGAGCCGAAGTCTGACTCCAGCCCGGGACAACTCGGTTTCACGGCGGTGTTCGAGGTTTATCCCGAGATCACGCCGGCGGATGTCTCCGGCCAGGCAATTGACAAGCCGATGCTGACGGTGACCGAGGCCGAGGTCGACAAGACTCTGGATGTGCTGCGCAAGCAACGCACCACCTATGCCGAGACCGACCGCGCTTCACTCAAGGACGACCGGTTGACGATCGACTTCGTCGGACGCAAGGATGGTGAGGAGTTTTCCGGCGGCAAGGCCAGCGACTACGCCGTGACGGTGGGCGCCGGGATGATGTTGCCTGACTTCGAAACCCAGATGGTCGGCGTCACGGCCGGCGAGACGAAAAGCTTTGACGTCACCTTTCCCGCCGACTATCAGGCGACGGAACTGGCCGGTGCGACAGTGCAGTTCGAGATGAGCGTGAAAAAAGTCGAGGCTCCCGTGGTGCCGGAAGTCGATGCCGATTTCGCCCGCCAGCTCGGTGTGACGGATGGCGACGTCGACAAGATGCGCGTCGAGGTCCGTTCGAACCTGGAACGCGAGGTGAAGAAGCGCCTGCTGGCGAAGGTCAAGGAACAAGTCATGGAGGCACTGCTGAAGGTGAATCCGCTCGAGGTGCCCAAGGCCCTGATCGAGATGGAGTCGCAGCAGATGGCCGAAGCGGCGCGGCGCGACATGGAGTCGCGCGGCATGGGGATGAAGAACATTCCCGTCGAGGCTTCGTGGTTTACCGATCAGGCGACGCGCCGCGTGAAACTGGGCCTGCTTCTTGCTGAACTGGTCAAGGCCAAGGATCTTCACGTCAAGCCCGAGCAAGTGCGCGCCATCGTAGACGAGTTTGCGGAAACCTTCGAGGACCCCAAGGAAGTTGTGCGCTGGTACTATTCCCAGCCACAGCGCCTGGCCGAAGCGGAGGCGCTGGCGCTGGAGAACAATGTCGTAGACTGGGTGCTGGCCAATGCCACAGTCAGTGAAACCCCCGTTGCCTTTGATGAACTGATGGGAAATGCAGCATGATCCTGCCGGAGATGTCCATGTACGGTTCGCGACAAAATGGCGGTGCCTACGATGCGCCGGGCCGGGATACGCAGGCGCTTGGCCTGGTGCCGATGGTCATCGAGACCAGCGGCCGCGGCGAGCGGGCCTATGACATTTATTCGCGGCTGTTGCGCGAGCGGGTGATCTTCCTGGTCGGGCCGGTCAACGACTCGACGGCCAATCTGGTGGTGGCGCAACTGCTGTTTCTTGAATCCGAGAATCCCGACAAGGACATCTTCTTCTACATCAATTCACCGGGAGGTTCGGTTACCGCGGGGATGGCCATCTACGACACGATGCAGTTCATCAAGCCCAACGTATCGACGCTGTGCATCGGCCAGGCGGCCAGCATGGGCGCCTTTCTGCTGGCAGCGGGAGAAAAGGGCAAGCGCTACTGTCTGCCGAATTCGCGCGTGATGATCCATCAGCCGATGGGCGGTTTCCAGGGCCAGGCCTCGGACATCGAGATTCATGCCAAAGAGATTCTGTTCCTCAAGCAGAAGCTCAACAACATGCTGGCGCACCACACCGGGCAGTCGATCGAGCGCGTCGAGCGCGATACCGATCGCGACAACTTCCTTTCGGCCGAAGCGGCGGTCGAGTACGGCCTGGTCGACAAGGTGCTGACCAGCCGCGGCGAAGCTGCCGAAGTTACCAAAGCCTGATCGTTCGCAGCGACGGAGACGAAGATGGCCGAAAAAAAACCGGGTAGCGGGGAAAAGCTGCTGTACTGCTCCTTCTGCGGCAAGAGCCAGCATGAAGTCAAGAAACTGATCGCCGGGCCCTCGGTCTTTATCTGCGACGAGTGCATCGAGCTGTGCAACGACATCATTCGCGACGAGATCGCCGCCGAGCCGGCAGGTACCGCGAAGCGCGAGTTGCCGGCGCCGAAAGAGATCCGCGGCATGCTCGATCAGTACGTCATCGGCCAGGATTCGGCGAAGAAGATTCTTGCGGTGGCGGTCTATAACCACTACAAGCGCATCCGGCACCAGGAAAAGGGCAGCGACGGCATCGAACTGGCGAAGAGCAATATCCTGCTCATCGGCCCCACCGGATCGGGCAAGACGCTGCTGGCACAGACTCTGGCGCGCACGCTCAACGTGCCCTTCGTCATGGCCGACGCGACGACGCTGACCGAGGCCGGTTACGTCGGCGAGGATGTCGAAAACATCATCCAGAAGCTGCTGCAGAAGTGTGATCACGACGTCGAGAAGGCGCAGCAGGGCATTGTCTATATCGACGAGATCGACAAGATTTCGCGCAAGTCGGACAATCCTTCGATCACCCGCGATGTTTCCGGCGAGGGCGTGCAGCAGGCGCTGCTGAAACTCATCGAAGGCACGGTGGCCAGCATTCCGCCGCAGGGCGGGCGCAAGCACCCGAACCAGGATTTCATCCAGATCGATACCACCAACATCCTGTTCATCTGCGGCGGCGCCTTCGACGGCCTGGACAAGGTGATTCGCAATCGTTCCGAAAAAGGCGGCATCGGCTTCGGTGCCGAAGTGAAGAGCCGCGACGCGGGCAACGTAAGCGAAATGCTGAAGCAGGTCGAGCCCGAGGACATGATCAAGTTCGGTCTGATTCCCGAACTGATCGGCCGCCTGCCGGTGATCGCGACCTTGCAGGAACTCGACGAAGAGGCCCTGGTCGAGATCCTGATCGAACCCAAGAATGCCCTGATCAAGCAGTACCACAAGCTGTTTGCCATGGAGGGCGTGGAACTGGAAGTGCGTCCTTCGGCGCTGCAGGCGATTGCCAAGAAGGCGCTCAAGCGCAAGACCGGAGCTCGCGGCCTGCGCTCGATCCTGGAGAATGTGCTGCTCGACACCATGTACGAGATTCCCACCATGGAGAGCGTGAGCAAGGTCGTGATCGACGAGAGCACCATCGAAACCGGCGCCCAGCCGCTGATGATCTACGCCGATCAGCCCAAGGTTTCGGGTTCGAACTGATCCGGCGGCCGGGTTTGTATCGGCCGCCTTGAATACCGGTTACCCGCCCCAACGTGGACCGGGTGACTCATAACCGAAGGACACGATGATGTCTGGCCTGCCCGCTGCCCCTGTAGAGACCCAATCCCTGCCGCTGTTGCCCCTGCGCGACGTGGTGGTATTCCCGCACATGGTGATCCCGCTGTTCGTCGGGCGGCCCAAGTCCATCAAGGCCTTGGAAACCGCCATGGAGGCCGGCAACAACATCCTGCTGGTGGCGCAGAAGTCGGCCGCCAAGGATGAGCCGGTGCCGGAAGATATGTACGAGATCGGCTGCCTGGCCAACATCCTGCAGATGCTCAAACTGCCCGACGGCACGGTCAAGGTGCTGGTGGAAGGCGTGCAGCGTGCCCGCGTGCTGCGCATCGAGGACCAGCGTGCCCTGTTCGTCGCCGATGTCGACCTGATTCCGGTCGAAGAGCGTGCCGACAACGAAGTGGAAGCCATGCGCCGCACGGTGCTGGCGCAGTTCGACCAGTACGTCAAGCTCAACAAGAAGATCCCGCCCGAGGTGCTGACCTCGCTGGCAGGCATCGAGGAGGCCGGGCGCCTGGCCGATACCATCGCTGCGCATCTGCCTCTGAAACTGGAGCAGAAGCAGGAGATTCTGGAAGTCTTCGGCGTATCCGAGCGGCTGGAAAAGCTGCTCGGTCAGCTTGAAGCCGAACTCGACATCCTTCAGGTCGAAAAGCGCATTCGCGGCCGCGTCAAGCGCCAGATGGAAAAGAGCCAGCGCGAGTATTACCTCAACGAGCAGGTCAAGGCCATCCAGAAGGAACTCGGCGAAGGCGAAGAGGGCGCCGACATCGACGAGATGGAAAAGAAGATCAAGGCCGCCGGCATGAGCAAGGAGGCTCTGGTCAAGATTAATTCCGAAGTCAAGAAGCTGAAGCTGATGTCGCCCATGTCGGCCGAGGCCACCGTGGTGCGCAACTACATCGAAACCCTGCTGGCGCTGCCGTGGAAGAAGAAGTCGCGCATCAGCAAGGACTTGTCGGTGGCGGAAAAGGTTCTCGACCGCGATCACTACGGTCTCGACAAGGTCAAGGAACGCATCGTCGAATACCTCGCCGTGCAACAGCGGGTGGACAAGGTCAAGGCGCCGATCCTCTGTCTGGTCGGTCCTCCCGGCGTGGGCAAGACCTCGCTCGGCCAGTCGATTGCCAAGGCCACCAACCGCAAGTTCATCCGCATGGCGCTGGGCGGCGTGCGCGACGAGGCCGAGATCCGCGGCCACCGCCGCACCTACATCGGTTCGATGCCGGGCAAGATCCTGCAGAACATGACCAAGGTCGGCGTCAAGAATCCGCTGTTCCTGCTCGACGAAGTCGACAAGATGGGTCAGGATTTCCGCGGCGATCCGTCTTCGGCCTTGCTCGAAGTGCTTGACCCGGAGCAGAACCACACTTTTCAGGACCACTACATCGAGGTCGACTTCGACCTCTCCGATGTCATGTTCGTCGCCACCGCCAACACGCTGAACATCCCGGCGGCATTGCTCGACCGTCTCGAGGTCATCCGTCTCTCCGGCTATACGGAGGACGAAAAGGTCAACATCGCGCTGCGTTACCTTGCGCCGAAGCAGATGAAAAACAATGGCATCAAGCGGGATGAACTCGCCATCACCGAGGACGCCTTGCGCGACATCGTGCGCTACTACTCGCGCGAAGCCGGCGTGCGGGCGCTGGAGCGCGAGATTTCGAAAATCTGCCGCAAGGTGGTTAAGTCGCTGGTGATGAAGGCGCGCAAGAACAAGATCGTGGTCAATGCCAAGAATCTCGACAAGTTCCTCGGCGTGCGCCGCTACAGTTTCGGCATGGCGGAAAAGGACAATCAGATCGGTCAGGTGACCGGTCTGGCGTGGACCGAAGTCGGCGGCGAGTTGCTGACCATCGAAGCCGTCGCCTTGCCCGGCAAGGGCAAGACCATGACCACCGGCAAACTCGGCGAGGTCATGCAGGAGTCGATCCAGGCGGCGCTGTCCGTGGTGCGCAAGCGCAGCCACTCGCTTGGCATAGCCGATGATTTCTACCAGAAGAACGACATCCACATTCACCTGCCGGAAGGGGCGACACCGAAAGACGGCCCCAGCGCGGGCATCGGCATCTGCACCGCACTGGTCTCGGTCCTGACCGGCATTCCGGTGCGGGCCGACGTGGCCATGACCGGCGAGATCACCCTGCGCGGCGAAGTGCTGCCCATCGGCGGCCTCAAGGAAAAGCTGCTGGCGGCGGTGCGCGGCGGCATCCGTCTGGCACTGATTCCTGAAGAGAACGTCAAGGACCTGGCCGAGATCCCCGATACCATCAAGAACCGGATCGAGATTCTGCCGGTGCGGTGGATCGACAAGGTGCTGGAACTTGCGCTCGAGCGCATGCCCGAGCCGCTGCCTGAGCAAGCCGTGACACCCGCCGTGGCGGTGGTCGCCGGCGATGCCGCGGTGACCGGTGTGGTGACCCACTGAAGAAACTCCTGCGTAGCGGACGGGCCAGCAAAGAACGCTGACCTCGCCGCTACGGATGATGAAGCCCCTGCGTAGCGGACGGGCTAGCAAAGAACGCTGACCTCGCCGCTACGGATGACGCCGGCCCGCGTCCGACTGGATACCGTCCGTGCGGGACATAAAGTGGAATTCCTGGCGAGCAACGCGAGCGCGAACTGTTAGAATTGAACCAGGCGGTCGTCCTTGGGCCGCCGCTGTTCAGCGGGTGCTTAGCTCAGTTGGTAGAGCGTCGCCCTTACAAGGCGAATGTCGGCGGTTCGACCCCGTCAGCACCCACCAAATACCGCTGTAAAGAAGTCCAAGGAAGTCCCAAAGCCCGCTCCCAGCGGGCTTTTCCATTTGCGCAGCCGTCCGATACTGTCTAAACTGACTCCATGAAATACCGTCATTTTCGACGGTACAACTGACGGCGTACCACAATCTGTATTTCTGATTTCGGACTGGGAAAGAATGCAAACTTGCCGCCCTGATGCCACTGACGATCTGAGAGAACACCTCTTGAATCGGATAATTGTCGGCATTGCAAGCTTTGCCTTACTGGTGGTGCCGGTGTCACTTGAACGGATTCGCCAGTTCGGGTGGCGGCCTGTCTTCGCCGTACAAATAGCCCTCGTTGTGGTCATTTGGGGAGTCTGGGCATCGCGCGCGCGGACGAGTTATGGCTTTCGCGTCACTCTTCTCCTGTTCGTCATTGCCATGGCAAGCCTTACCGGGTACACGCAATTCGGACCCGTGGCGCCAGGCGGTCCATTCATCTACTTCTTCTTGTTCGTCGGCGCCATTTTTCTGAGCGGCAGGGCGGTGATAGGAATGTCGCTCCTCATGGCCGCCGGCTTCCTGATTGTCAGCACTGCGGCAGTTATGGGGACCTTCGATTTCGGCATCGATTACCAGAGTTATGCTCGCAGCCCAAGATCGTGGTTGTTGATCGGGCTTACAACTTTTGGCTTTGGCGGAATTGTCAGTTATGTCTCATGGGTACTGGTCAACAAGCTTGCGGACAAGGATCGCGAACTGACACGAGCGAACGCCACACTCGCCGCAAAAACCGAACAAGCCGAGACTGCCAATTGCTTGAAGGGCGAGATATTCGACAAACTTAACATTGAATTTCGTACCCCGCTGAATGGAATCCTGGGCATGAGCCAGTTGCTTCGTCTGGACGAAACCGATCCGGAACGTCTCGAATGGATCGACAAATTGGATCAGTCGGCCCTTCGCCTGGGAACAACAATAGAACGGATGATCGACTTCGCGAGAATCAGGGAGAGCAATGTGAGCATCGCGTTCGAGTCGTTTCAAATAGTCGACGCCATTGTCGCGGCGACTACGCGGATTGAAGGCGCGGTGCGGGAGAAAGGTCTTGAATTCGACTACGAAGTCCGTCCGGGCACTCCTGATGTGATTTGCAGCGACGGCCGGCGACTGAAGCAGTTGCTGGACGAATTGCTCGACAATGCCCTGTACTTCACCAGGAAGGGATCGATCAAACTGGTAGCGTCGTCGGAGCAAGCCGTCGGCGAGCCATGCAAGCGGGTGCAGATAATAGTTACCGACACCGGATGCGGAATTCCCGAACAGCTTCAGGAAGAAATCTTCGAGTCTTTTCGCCAGGTCGATGGCGCGGTGACTCGTGCCATCGACGGCAACGGCATCGGACTGCCGATTGCCCGTCGCCTGGCTCGTCTGCTTGGCGGTGATGTCACAGTGCGGAGTCAGGCGGGGGTCGGATCGACCTTCACTGTTACTCTTCCCGTGGTGTCGGCCTGAACCCGCTTGATCCGGACCGGCTGACGGCCGGGCGTCGAAGGCATCGATGCATAACGGAAAGCCTTAACCATGCTTTTGGGATGGTCCGCGTGACTGGACGCGTGCCTGGAAAACTGAGGGCAGACCGCAGGCCATGGCACGTTTCGTGGCCTTGTCTTTCTATGCACTGGAAACCAGCGAGGCCGACTCCTCCAGCAACAGATCAAATACCTCACCCTCTTCCTCGAACCAGTCCTTGTTCAGGCGCAGGCGTTTCGCCATGTCCGCAGGCAATGCGGACAGCATGTCGCCTAGGGTGGAGCCGGCCTGAATCCCCTGTGCAATCTTTACCGCGCAATGGACCACCTGTCCGGGCAGGTTGTCGTCATCGGGCGCATCGTAAGCACCGATAGCTGACTGAATGCTCTCGGGGAAGTGCCATCTGCGCGCCAACTCCATGCCTACCTCGAAGTGATCCATCTGCAGTTGCTGCTGCTCGAGTATGCGTTGCTGCTCAAGCAGGCTGTTCCTGCACGCGTCGCCCAGAGTGCGGACCGATTCGGGAATACAAAGATAGATAAGCAACTGCCCGATGCCGTGCATCAAACCGGCAGAGAACAGCATCGCCCTGTCCACCTCGAGATCACGCCCGATTAAGTGCGCCAGATTCGCTACCACCATGCTGTTGCGCCAAAACGCGGGCAGATCGAAGCCCTCCACCCGGGGAAAGGTGCTCACCAGCGAACTGGCAATAACGACGTTGCGAAATATGTTGAGTCCGAGGCGTTGGATCGCGCCCTGGATGCTCGCCACATTGCGTCCGGCGCCGTAGTAGCTCGAGTTGGCAAAGCGCAGCACCTTGGCCGCCATTACCTGGTCGGTACCTACCAGCTCGGCCAGTTCCGAGATCGACACGTCCTCATCGCGCAAGCTGTTGACCACTTGCTGCATGACGTGCGGAATTTGAGGCAGGCGAAAGGCTTGCAGAAAGAGTTTCTCAGCGGCAGGGTTCATGTGTGTAGTCCATTTTGAAAGCAGGGCAACTTGTCGAAAGACCGGCTTGCACAATCGGTTCTGAGCTCAGGTTCCGAATCGCGCCTCCACCGTGATGCCGATCTTTTTGAGGAAGGGCGTCGGCAATTCGCCGCCGGCGCAGACGATGATTGCCTGATTGTCCAGTTCAATATCCCGTCCGGAGTGCTTGATGCTGATTTTTTCGGCACTGATGTCAGTCAGTTGAGACTCAAGCATCAAATTGATGCGATTGTTCGCCGTCGCCTCATCGAGACGGCTGCGATTCTTTGCCTTTACCCTGCTGAAAGCAGCTCCGCGATACGAAAGCGTAACCGTCGTGCCGGGTTCAGCCGCAACATCCAGGGCCGCCTCGAGCGCACTGTCTCCTCCGCCCACCACCATTACATGCTGTCCCCGGTACTGCTCGGGGTCAACCAGGCGATAGACCACCTTCGGCAGATCCTCTCCCTGGACGCCAAGTTTGCGCGGTGTGCCGCGCCGTCCGATTGCAAGCAGGATGCCGCTCGTCCGGTAGCTTGCCCTGGATGTTCGAACGACGAAGCCGTCCCCTTCCTTTGTGATGTCTTCCATCTTCTCGTTGTATTGAATCGGCATCGGCTCTTTGGCCAGAACCGACAGCCAGAGTTCCATCAGAGACTCCTTGCTGATTTCCTTGACCTTGATGATTCCTATCAAAGGCAAGTCCATTGGCGCGGTCATGACGATCTTGTTGCGCGGATAGTGGTAAGTGGTGCCGCCAACGGAGTCCTCCTGCTCGACCGTGACGAACTTGAGATTGGCTTTTTTCGCAGCCAGCGAAGCGGCGATTCCCGCCGGACCTGCGCCGACGATCACGACGTCGAAATCGAATGCGCCCTTGGGCTTTTGGGCGATGTAGCCGATGGCCTTCTGGCCCTGCCCGGCGGCATTCCGGATCAGACCCATGCCGCCGAGTTCGCCGGCGATGAAGATGCCGGGTACGGCGGTTTCAAACTCCGGATTGACCAACGGGATGTCAACGCCCCGCTTCTCGGTGCCGAACACCAGCTTCACGGCCTGCATCGGGCACACTGTGGCGCAAGCGCCGTGGCCGATGCAATGCGCAGGATTGATCAGGGCCCCCTTGCCGTTAATGATGCCTATGGCTTGTTCCGGACAGGCTTTGACGCAGGCGCCGGAACCGAAGCATCGCGCGAAATCAAACACCGGATGCAGCGTTGGTGGCTCGGTAAGCCCGGCCTCGACAACTTCGCGCCATTTTCCGATCGACTTCAGCTCATGCCTACGGCGTAACCGGGCGTAGAGCGCTACGAAACCCGCCAGTGGAATTAAATATAATGCGTAGTAGTAGATCGATTGCATATGTTCAACTATAGTCGGGTACCGGGGTCAGCGTCACCCGCTGTCGGCCTGCACGGCATCGGCGCACTATGCCGGTCAAATTGTACTGATGAAGAGGGAATAAAGGAATCTTGACTGCAACTGTGCAAAATGTTCCCGCGGGGATGGGTCTTGCGCCGCTGCCGAATTCCCGGCGGCTCGGCCTCCTGCTTGCCGCTTGCATACTCCTCGGCATGGCCCTCTGGGTCGCCTTTGAGCAACCGTATACGGCCGGTTCGGATTTCGGCTACTCCCTCGGCCTGGCCGGTGGCTGCATGATGCTGGCGCTGCTGTTCTATCCCTTGCGCAAACGCTGGAAAGCCATGGAGTTAGTAGGGTCTATGCGGGGGTGGTTCGCCTTTCATATCGTGATCGGTATTCTCGGGCCGGTCCTGGTCTTGTTTCATTCGACGTTCCGGCTGAGTTCGATCAACGGGACGATCGCCTTCTGGTCCATGGTGGTGGTGACCATAAGCGGAATCGTGGGGCGCTTCATCTATCTCCACGTGCATGTGGAACTCGACGGGCGGCATGCGACGATGAAAGAACTGGAGCGCTATCTCGAAAAGCGCGCGGACAACGTGCAGCATATTCTGGACAGGCTTCCGGACATCCGCGACAGCCTTTATGACTACGGCAAAAAGGCGCTCAGGGAAGAAGCCGGTACGCGGCAACGGATATGGCGATTTGTCGCGGCCAGTTGGGAAAAGGAAATTCTTGTCACAACCGCCCTCAGGCTGGTTTCCGAGGCGCTCAAGGCGCAGGGCCGGCGGGAAGGTTGGTCCAGCAGCAGGTTGGCGGCCGAGCGCAAGGCCTACAGCACGATCATTGTCGACTTTGTCCAGGCGGTTGATGATACGGCGCGCTTTGCCGTATGGGAACGCATGCTGGAATGGTGGCATTTCCTGCATCTTCCCGTGATTCTGATCCTGGTGATCAGCGGCATCACGCATGTTGTTGCGGTTCATATGTATTGATCCGCATGGCTCCGCTGCGTGCGCTCTTGTTGCTCCTGTTGTGGCCGTCTTTGCTGGCGGCCCAATCGTTCGAGGACGTTGTTCTGCCGGGCGCAGTGGTTGCCGGACATGCAAAGTGGGAAACCGAATGCACCAAGTGCCACGAACGCTTCAACAAGTCGGCGCAGACCAGGTTGTGTCTGGATTGTCACAAGGAGATTGCGGCTGATCTGCGCAACCGCGACCATTACCACGGGCGCATTCCCGATTCGGAGTGCCGTCTCTGCCACACTGAGCACAAGGGGCGCAAAGCGCACATCGTCAAGCTGGACGAAAGCAAGTTTGACCACGGTCGCACCGAGTTTCCGCTGAAGGACGCCCACAAGGAAGCGCAAAAGAAATGCGAATCCTGCCATCAGCCCGGCAAAAAGCTTCGCGAGGCCCCGACCCGCTGCAATGATTGTCACAGCAAGCACGATGTGCACAAGGGCGCTCTGGGCGAAAAGTGCCAGACGTGCCACAACGAAAAGAAGTGGAAAGACACCACGTTTGACCACAACAAGACCCGCTTCAAACTCGAAAACAAGCACGCCGAAACAAAATGCAAGGAATGCCATCCAGACAGGCGCTACAAGGACGCGCCGCAGGATTGCTATTCGTGTCACCGCAAGACCGACGACAAGGACGGCCATGAAGGCCGCTTCGGCAAGAAATGCGCCGAATGTCATACGACCAAGGCTTGGGATCCGTCCAGTTTCGATCACGGCAAGACCCGCTTTGCCCTGAAAGGAAAGCACGACGAGGCGCAGTGCATGGCGTGTCACGAGGGAATCCTGTTCCAGGAAAAGCTGGCCTTGAAATGCGTCGGCTGTCATCGCAAGGACGACAACGACAAGGGCCACAAAGGCAGCCTGGGTGACAAATGCGAGAGTTGCCATGACGAGCGCGGCTGGAAAACGACTCGATTCGACCATGACAAGGACACCAAGTATCCGCTGACCGGGAAGCATATCAAGGCAAAGTGTGCGGCTTGCCACAAGGGCGGCGTCGCGGCGGTCGCCGGCAAGCCGCCGGAGAAACTGTCCCAGGAGTGCATCAGTTGTCATCGCAAGGACGATGACGATAACAAGAACGGGCACAAGGGCAAGTTCGGCGAGAAATGCGGAACCTGTCACACCACCGACGAGTGGAAGAAGACCATCTTCAACCACGACAAGGACACCAAGTATTTGCTCAAGGGCAAGCACGGGAAGATCAGGTGCGACGCCTGTCACCTGCCCGAGAAAGGTCCGATCTACAAGGCCAAGCTTGAAACTGCGTGCATCGCCTGCCACAAGAAGGACGACAAGCATCGGGGGCAGCTTGGCGACGGTTGCGAGGCCTGCCACAACGAGATCAAGTGGACCGGTCTGCCTTACGACCACAACAAGTCGCGTTTTGCCCTGACCGGCAGTCATGCCCGGGCAGAGTGCAAAAAGTGTCACCTGACGCCGGCCTTCCGCGATGCGCCGTCAATCTGCATCAAGTGTCATGAAAAGGAAGACAAGCACAAGGGGCGCTTCGGCATCAAATGCGAGAGCTGCCACTACACGGGCACCTGGAAATCATGGGACTTCGATCATTCCAGGACGCGCTACCGCCTCGACGGTGCGCACCAGAAGGTCGCTTGCGAGGCTTGCCACCGGGCCGAACTGGCTAACCCCCTGAAGCCGGAACATGCCTGCATCAGTTGCCACGCCAGGGCCGATGTCCATGACGGCGGGTTTAGCGCCCAATGCGAGCGCTGCCATGTCACCAGTAGCTGGAAAAAGGTCCGCCGATAAGCGCGGCGCCGGTGTGTCAAAGTTCCTTGCTTATAGTGTGGTTATCCCTCTACACTTTATACCTGAACTAATACAATGGTCATTGGTCGGCTAGCGCACAAGATGTTCATATCACGGCAATCAGAAAACAACCCCGGGGAAGCCGCTTGACGTTTTTCTTGCAAACGATGTTGAAGTCTCTGGCGCGACAACTGGTGCCTATGGCCCTGTGCGTGCTGGCTCTGTTCGTCGGCGGCCAGGCGTTGGCTCAGGTGGAACCGCTGACCGGCGTTCCCGGCGCGGGTGTCTCGCTATCGACGTTCAACCATGCCACTACCGGATTCATCATCAGCGGCGCCCACTTGCGCGAGCGCTGCGAGTCCTGCCACGTATCCGCAACCTTTCGCGGCACGCCCAGGGACTGTGCGACATGCCACCGGCCTGGCGGCCTGTCGCCGGGGAAGCCGAACAGCCATATTCCGACCTCCGCCGCCTGCGATTCCTGCCATACGACGAACTCCTGGAATCCGAATACCTTCAGGCACCAGACCAACCAGGGGGTTGTGCAGGGTGCGTGCTCGACTTGTCACTACGGTTTTGCCGCCCAAGGCAAGCCGCTAAGCCATCCAGTGACAGATTTCTCCTGCGATTCCTGCCACAAGACATCGGCATGGCTGCCGGCAGGCTACAGCCATGCGCTGGCGACGCCGGGTGCCTGCACCACCTGTCATAACGGCGCGCGCGCCACCGGCAAACCGGTAACCCATATACCGACGACCGGGTCTTGTGACGGCTGCCATTCGACAGGGGTCAGCTTCAACCCGGTTTCTGTCGGCGTGGCGTCGATGCACGCCAATATGGTCGGGCCGGTCGCGGCCGGGAATTGTTCAACTTGCCACAACGGAGCCTACACGGGCGTGAATGCCCAGGCCAAGCCGGCCAGCCATGTGGTGACTTCTCAACAATGCGACACCTGCCATTCCGGCAGTGCATCGAAGAACTATTCGACATGGGCGACCGGCGTATACGACCACACCCTGGCCAATCCGCCGGCCAACGGACGCTGTTCCGAGTGCCATAACGGATCGACCGCGTTGGGCCAGCCGGCCAGCCACATCCCCAACACTCAGCCGTGCGACGCCTGCCACACCAGCTACACCGCCTTCAAGCCGGCCGCGATGAACCATGCCTCGGCGGCAGGCCAGTGCAATACCTGCCATAACGGCAACTTCACGTTTGCCAACGCCCAGGCCAAAACGGTTGCGCACATTCCCACCTCGACCCAGTGCGATACCTGCCATGTCGGCGGCTTCATCAAATGGTCGCCGGCGACCATGGATCACACCGGCATGGCCGGCAAATGCATCACTTGCCACAGCGGCGGCTTCATCTCGCAGAATGCCCAAACCAAGCCGGCAACCCACATTGGAACAACGGCGCAGTGCGACACCTGCCACAGGTCGAATACCACCTGGGCTACCGCCACCTTCAACCATACCGCCGCGACTCCCGCGGTGAGCGGCCGCTGTTCGACCTGCCACAATGGCAGCAACGCCCTCGGCAAGCCGGTGGGACATGTGCCGACCGGCGCCCAGTGTGACAGTTGCCACAACAACTTCACGGCGTTCAAGCCGGCCGTGATGAACCATTCGGGCAGCGCCGGCCAGTGCGCCACCTGCCACAACGGTTCCTATCTGTTTGCCAACGCGCTGAACCGGCCGGTCAATCACATTCCTGCGTCAACCGTGTGCGATAGCTGCCACACCAGCGGGTTTGTCGCCTGGAGCCCGGCGACCATGAACCACGGTGGCCTGGCCGGACTTTGCGACAAATGTCACAACGGCAGCTACCTTGCACAGAATGCCCAGAACAAGACTCCTACTCACATTCCGACCGCCGGCCAGTGCGACACCTGCCACGCCGGCAGCGTCTCGAGAAACTACACGACATGGGCAACCGGAACCTACGCCCATGAGGCAAACGCAGTCGGGCAATGCGCGACCTGTCACAACGGTGTCAGGGCATTGGGCAAGCCGACCCGGCACATACCCACTGCGGGCCGGTGCGATAGCTGTCACAACAACTATTCGGCTTTCAAGCCGGCGCGGATGGACCACGCCAATACCGCCGGTCAGTGTTCCACCTGCCACAACGGCAGCTATGTTTTCGCCAACGCACTCGGCCGCTCTCTCAATCACATTCCGACCATAGCCAGTTGCGAGACCTGTCATAGCAAGGGCTTTAACGCCTGGTCACCGGCGCTGATGAATCACACGGGCATGGCCGGTATCTGTTCCAATTGCCATAACGGGGCTTACCTTGTGCAGAACGCGCAGACCAGGCCGGCAACGCATATTGTCGACTCGCGGCAGTGCGATACCTGCCACAAGTCACTGATCACCTGGGCAACCGCTATCTACGATCATGCGAGCGCCAGTCCGCCGGCAACCGGCCGCTGTTCGGGTTGCCACAACGGCAGCAACGGCCTGGGGAAACCGACCAACCACATTCCGACCACCGCCCAATGCGACACCTGTCACAAGATCTTCACGGCCTTCAACCCGGCGGCCATGAATCACCTGGCAACCACCGGCCCGGTCGCTGCCGGGAACTGCGCGACTTGTCACAGCGGCGCCTACACCTTCGCCAACGCCCAGACCAAGACGGTCACGCACATCGTTACCAGTGCGTCGTGCGACACCTGTCATAACTCCACCGTCACCTGGGCGGGCGGCACTTATGCCCATGGCGCCACCGCCGCCGGCACCTGTTCAAGCTGCCACAACGGCAGCAGTGCCCTGGGCAAACCCGCCACCCACATACCGACCACGGCCCAGTGCGACACTTGCCACACCAACTACACCGCCTTCAAGCCGGCCCGCATGAACCATACCGCTCTGGCGGGCCAGTGCTCGACCTGTCACAGCGGCAGCTATACCGCGGTCAATGCCCTGGCCAAACCGGCCATCCACATTCCTACCGGCGCCGCGTGCGACACCTGCCACAGCAACGGGTTCTTCTCCTTCATGCCCGGCACCATGAACCACGCCGGCACCAACTCTCCGCTGGCGGCGGGCAACTGCGCCACCTGCCACAGCGGCACCTATCTGGCCTATAACGCCCAGGTGAAGCCCGCGACGCATACTGTGACGACAGCCCAATGCGACACGTGCCACAAGTCCACCACGACGTGGGCTACCGCTACTTTTGATCACGCTACTGCCAGCCCGCCGGCGACGGGTCGCTGCTCGACCTGCCACAACGGTACCAATGCGCTGGGCAAGCCGACGACCCATATTCCGACCGCGGCCCAGTGCGACACCTGCCACAATTCTTTCATCACCTTCGCCCCGGCGACCATGAGCCACGCGGCAACCACGGGTCCCGTCGCATCCGGCAACTGCGCCGCTTGCCACAGCGGCACTTACGCCACGGTTAACGCCCAAGCCAAGACAGCCAGCCACATCGTTACCACCCAGTCTTGCGATACCTGCCATGGCACTATCGCCTGGAAGCCCGCCAGCTTTGCCCACAGCGGCGTTGCCGGCGGCACCTGCGCCACCTGCCACAACGGTGCCAATGCCATGGGCAAGCCGGCCACGCACCTGCCGACCAGCGCGTCGTGCGACGTCTGCCATGGCAACTACACGGCCTTCGCCCCGACCCGGATGAATCACAGCGCAACGACGGGACCCCTGGCCGCGAACAGTTGCTCGACCTGCCACAGCGGGACCCATCTGGCGATCAATGCCCAGGTCAAGCCGGCGACGCACCTTCCGACATCGGCGCAGTGCGATACCTGCCACAAAACAACTACGACCTGGGCGACGGCCAGCTTCGCCCACGACGCTACGAGCGCCGGTAATTGCGCCACCTGCCACAACGGCGTGGCGGCGCTGGGCAAGCCGACCACCCACATTCCGAGCAGCGCCCAGTGCTCCACCTGTCACACCAACTACATCGCCTTCCGCCCGGCAGCGATGAGCCATGCCGGAACCACGGGCCCTGCGGCGACGGGCAGTTGCTCAAACTGCCACAACGGCGGATATACGGCGGTCAATGCCCTGGCCAAACCGGCCATCCATATTCCGACCACGGCTCAGTGCGACACCTGTCACAAGGGCGGCTATGTGACCTGGTCGCCGGCCACCATGGACCACTCCGGCCAGACCGCGTGCTCGACCTGCCACAGCGGCGCCTATGTGGCCCAGAATGCGCAGACCAAGCCGGCAACACATATCGCCACCACGGTGCAGTGCAGCACCTGCCATAGTTCGACGACAACCTGGGCTACCGGCGTCTTCAACCACGCCACGGCCAGTCCGGCGGCGAGCGGACGCTGTTCGACCTGCCACAACGGCAGCAGTGCGCTGGGCAAGCCGACCAACCACATCCCGACCACCGCCCAGTGCGACACCTGTCATAAAATCTTCACGGCCTTCAACCCGGCGACCATGGATCATGCCAACACCACCGGTCCGTCGGCCGGCGCGAACTGCATCACCTGTCACAGCGGCGCCTACACCTTCGCCAACGCCCAGACCAAGACGGTCACGCACATCGTTACCAGTGCGTCGTGCGACACCTGTCATAACTCCACCGTCACCTGGGCGGGTGGCACTTATGCCCATGGCGCCACCGCCGCCGGCACCTGTTCCACCTGCCACAACGGCAGCAGCGCTCTGGGCAAACCCGCCACCCACATACCGACCACGGCCCAGTGCGACACCTGCCACACCAACTACACCGCCTTCAAGCCGGCCCGCATGAACCATACCGCTCTGGCGGGCCAGTGCTCGACCTGTCACAGCGGCAGCTATACCGCGGTTAATGCCCTGGCCAAACCGGCCATCCACATTCCTACCGGCGCCGCGTGCGACACCTGCCACAGCAACGGTTTCCTCTCCTTCATACCCGGCACCATGAACCACGCCGGCACGAACGCTCCGCTGGCGGCGGGAAACTGCGCCACCTGCCACAGCGGTGCCTATCTCGCCAATAACGCCCAGATCAAAACGGCAACGCACATTCCGACCACGGCCCAGTGTGACAGCAGCGGCTGTCACAGTTCCACCACCACCTGGGCGACAGCCAGCTTCAATCACCTTGCCGCCAGCCCGGCGGTAGCGGGTCGTTGCTTGACCTGCCACAACGGCACCAACGCACTGGGAAAACCCACCAGTCATATCCCGACCGCGGCCCAGTGCGATACCTGCCACAACACCTTCACTGCCTTCGCTCCGGCCACCATGAGCCACGCCGCAACCACCGGCCCGGTCGCATCCGGCAACTGCGCCACCTGCCACAGCGGCACCTACGCGACGGTTAACGCCCAGGCCAAGACCGCCGGCCACATCGTCACCACCCAGTCCTGCGACACCTGTCACGGCACCGTTGCATGGAAACCCTCGACCTTCACCCATGGCGGCGTTGCCGCCGGCACCTGTGCCACCTGCCACAACGGCACCAGTGCCCTGGGCAAGACGGCCACGCACCTGCCGACGAGCGCGTCGTGCGATGTCTGTCACGCCAACTACACCGCCTTCGCCCCGGCCAGGATGAATCACGCCGGGAGCACGGGGCCGCTGACGGCCAACAGTTGTTCGACCTGTCACAGCGGCACCTATCTGGCCATCAATGCCCAGGTCAAGCCGGCGACGCACCTGCCCACTTCGGCGCAGTGCGATACCTGCCACAAATCGACCACGACCTGGGCGACGGCCACCTTCAACCACGATGCCACGACCGCCGGCATCTGTTCCACTTGTCATAACGGCACCACTGCCCTGGGCAAACCGACCACCCACATTCCGACCAGCGCCCAGTGCTCCACCTGCCACAGCAACTACATCGCCTTCCGCCCGGCGGCGATGAGCCATGTCGGAGCGAGCGGGCCTGCGGCAACGGGCAATTGTTCCTCCTGCCACAACGGCGGCTATACCGCGGTCAATGCCCTGGCCAAACCGGCGATCCATATCCCGACCACGGCTCAGTGCGACAGTTGCCACAAGGGCGGTTATCTGACCTGGTCGCCGGCCACCATGGATCACAGCGGCCAGACCGGTTGCGCGACCTGCCACAGCGGCAGCTACATCGCCCAGAACGCCCAGACCAAGCCGGCGACCCATATTGCGACCACGGCACAATGCAGTACCTGCCACAGTTCGACGGTAACCTGGGCTACCGGCATCTTCAACCACGCAACGGCCAGCCCCGCCGCGAGCGGACGCTGTTCGACCTGCCACAACGGTAGCAACGCACTGGGCAAGCCGACCAACCACATCCCGACCACGGCCCAGTGCGATACCTGTCACAAAAACTACACCGCGTTCGCTCCCGCCGCCATGGATCACGCCAATGCCACCGGACCGGTCTCCGCAGCCAACTGCGCGACCTGCCATAGCGGCAGCTACACTTTCGCCAATGCCCAGGCCAAGACGGCGACTCATCTGGTCACCGTCCAATCCTGCGACAGCTGTCACGGCACCGTGGCGTGGAAGCCGACCACCTTTGCGCACACCGGCGTTGCCGCCGGCACCTGTGCCACCTGCCACAACAACAGCAACGCCCTGGGCAAGCCGGCGAGCCACCTGCCGACCACCGCGTCGTGCGACGCCTGCCACGCCAACTACAGCGCCTTTGCCCCGGCCCGGATGAATCATGCGGGCACCACCGGGCCGCTGGCGGCCGGCAGCTGTTCGACCTGTCACAGCGGCAGCTATCTGGCCATCAATGCCCAGGTCAAATCGGCAACGCACGTCGCTACCACCGCCCAGTGCGACACCTGTCATAACTCCACGGCCACCTGGGCGACGGCCACCTTTGTCCATGACGCCACGGCGGTCGGCAGTTGCGCCACCTGCCACAACGGTACAACGGCGCTCGGCAAGCCAAGTACCCATATTCCGACCACCGCCCAATGCTCGACCTGTCACAACAATTACACGGCCTTCCGCCCGGCGGCAATGAGCCATGCCGCGACAACGGGCCCCGTTGCAAGCGCCAATTGTTCGCTTTGCCACAACGGCAGCTATACCGCGATGAACGCTCTGGCCAAGCCGGCCATCCACATTCCGACCGCCGTGCAGTGCGACACGTGCCACAAGGGCGGTTATCTGACCTGGTCGCCGGCCACCATGGATCACAGCGGCCAGACCGCTTGCGCGACCTGCCACAGCGGTACCTACGTCGCCCAGAATGCCCAGACCAAGCCGGCGACCCATATCGCCACCACGGCGCAATGCAGTACCTGCCACAGTTCGACGACAACCTGGGCTACCGGCATCTTCAACCACGCCACCGCCAATCCGCCGGCCGCAGGCATTTGCTCAAGCTGCCACAACGGCAGCAACGCACTGGGCAAGCCGACCACGCATATCCCGACCACGGCGCAGTGCGACACCTGTCACAAGAACTACACCGCGTTTGCTCCCGCCACCATGGATCACGCCAACGCCAGCGGACCGGTCGCCGCAGCAAACTGCGCGACCTGCCATAGCGGCAGCTACACTTTCGCCAATGCCCAGGCCAAATCCGCAACCCATCTCGTCACCACCGCGCAGTGCGACACCTGCCATAAATCCACTACCGTGTGGACCGGGGCTTCCTACGCTCATGCGGCCACGGCCGCCGGCACCTGCTCGACTTGCCACAATGGCGCAACAGCGCTCGGCAAGCCGGCCGCCCATATTCCGACCACGGCCCAGTGCGACACCTGCCACACCAACTACACCGCCTTCAAGCCGGCCCGCATGAACCATACGGGTCTTGCCAGCCAGTGCGCCACCTGCCACGCCGGCAGCTACACGGCCGTCAATGCGCTGCCCAAGCCGGCCACCCATATTCCGAGCGGGGCCCAATGCGACGCCTGCCACATCAGCGGCTTCACCGCCTTCATTCCCGCCACCATGAACCACGCCGGCACCACCTCTCCCGTGGCGGCCGGCAATTGCGCCACCTGCCACAGCGGTGCCTATGTCGCCAATAACGCCCAGGTGAAGTCAGCGACGCACATCCCGACGACGGCGCAATGTGACAGCAGCGGCTGCCACAGTTCCACCACTACCTGGGCCAGTGCCACCTTCAATCACACGACGGCAACGCCTGCAGTGGCCGGCCGTTGCTCGACGTGCCACAACGGCACCACGGCTCTGGGCAAGCCGGGCACACACATTCCGACCACTGCCCAGTGCGACAGTTGTCATCTGGTATTCACAGCCTTCGCGCCGGCCTCGATGCGCCACTCCAGCACCACCGGACCGGTGGCCGCCGGCAACTGTGCGACCTGCCATGGTGGCGCCTACGTGACGGTCAATGCCCTGGCGAAAACGGCTACTCATATTCCGACGACCGCGCAATGTGACACCTGCCACAACAATACGACCGCCTGGAAGCCTGTTGTCTATAACCATACGGGTGTCGTCGCCGGTAGCTGCGCGACCTGCCACAACGGCGTAAATGCCCTCGGCAAGCCCGTTACTCATTTGCCGACCACGGTGTCCTGCGATGTCTGCCACACGATAGCCACCGCTTTCGCTCCGGCCAAGATGAATCACAGCGGCCCGGGTGTTAACGTCACCAACAACTGTTCGACCTGCCATAGCGGAGCGTATCTGGCCATCAATGCCCAGGTGAAGTCCGCGACTCACGTGGCCACTGCGGCCCAATGCGACAGCTGTCACAAGTCCACCATTAGCTGGGCGACCGTTACCTTCGCCCACGATGCGACCGCCGTTGGCACCTGTGCCACCTGTCATAACGGCGCAACTGCACTGGGCAAGCCGACCACCCACATTCCGAGCAGCGCCCAATGCTCGACCTGCCACAACAACTACACGGCCTTCCGTCCGGCGCTGATGAGTCATCCGGGAACAACCGGGCCTGTGGCCACAGGCAATTGTTCGAGTTGCCACAACGGCAGCTATACCGCGGTGAATGCGCTAAGCAAACCGACTGCCCACATACCCACCACCGGACAATGCGATTCGTGTCACAAGAATGGCTACGTCGCATGGGCTCCGTCCACCATGAACCACACCGGTCTCACCAGTTGCTCGACCTGTCACAGTGGCGCCTATTCCACCCAGAACGCGCAGTTCAAGCCGGTAACCCACATTGCGACTACTGCGCAGTGCAGCAGTTGCCACAATTCCACGACCACCTGGGCCACCGGCACCTTCAATCACGCCACCGCGAATCCGCCGGCCACCGGCATTTGTGCGACCTGCCACAACGGCACCAGCGCCCTGGGCAAGGCCACCGGACACATCCGGACCACGGCCCAGTGCGATACCTGCCACAAGAATTACACGGCCTTCGCCCCGGCCGTCATGAGTCACACGGGAACCACCGGTCCGGTGGCGGCCGCCAACTGCGCGACTTGCCACAACGGCAGCTACACGGCGGTGAACGCCCAGGCCAAGACCGGTACGCACATCCTTACCTCGCAGTCTTGCGACGTTTGCCATACCACTGCAGCCTGGAAGCCGACCAGTTTTGCGCACACCGGCGTGGTGGCAGGCAGTTGCACCACCTGTCACAACGGCATTTCGGCGGTCGGCAAACCGACGCTGCATATTCCGACCACCGCCTCCTGCGAGGTCTGTCACCGCACCGGGCTGTCCTGGCTGCCGTTGATCACGCCGTATTCGCATGCCGGGGTTGCCGTCGGCAGCTGTGCCACCTGCCATGTCGCATCCTATCCCAGCATGGAAGCAAAGCCGGCTTCTCACCTGCCGACGACGGCCGCCTGCGACGCATGTCATCACAGCTACGTAACCTGGCTTCCTGCCACCTATAATCACAGCGGTGTCGCCGCCAACACCTGTGCTACCTGTCACGGTGGCGCCTACACCGGAATCATGGGCAAGTCGTCCAATCATATTCCGACAACGCTGACCGGCCTGCTTGGGGACGAGTGCAATTACTGCCATTCCAGCAAAACCTCATTTGCCACCGAGAAGATGAATCACGGTTCGATCCAGACTTCGTGCAAGACCTGCCACGGTTCGCCGACACCCTATGCCGGATCAATGCAGACCATCAAGGTCGGATCCCACCAGGGTTCGAAGGCGGCGGATGATTGTTCCAAGAGCGGATGTCACAAACCCCTCGGCTCCAAGGGCAAACCCTACTCAGCATGGAATTGATGCCGGCAACCCGCTCCGACTGCGTTGCGCTGTTCCGCCTGGCAGCGCGCCTTGTCCGACGCCATGCATAGGTTCTTCTTGCCGCCGGGCTCCATGCGCCGCTGCCTGACGGCGCTTTGTTTTTTCTGGTGCTGGTCGATTGCCGGTGCGCAGGTACTCGACCGGATCGATGTCGTGCCCGGCGACAAGGAGGCGGAATTTGTGGTCCGCTTCGGTGCCAATATCCTGTATCAGCGGCATGCGCCACAGAACGAAGGTTCTCTGCTGCGGGTTTTTCTCCGCCTGGTAGGCTCCGACATTCCGGAATCCGAGGTAATGCAGCAGACCATCCACTCACCCGGAACGGCGCGTTTGCCCACGATAACGGTTCTCTATCCGGAACTCGTCAACGGCATGCTTGTGACATTTTCCCGGGCCACCCGCTACGCCGTCCGTCCCGGCTCCGACGGGCGCAGCATAGTGATTACCGTTCCCATGTTGCCGCCGGAAAAGCCGGCGGTTCCGGCCGCAGCGGCGAGCCTGCCGGGGCAGGCGCTGAAAATTGTCACGGCCGAAACGAAACTCGTATCAGCGTCAGAGGCGGCGCGCAAGGAGCCGACGCCGAGATTTTCGGCCGAACCGAAACCGCTTGCGCTGCCGGAGTCGGTGCCGAGATTTTCGGCTGAACCGAAACGGGTGCCGGGGCTGGATTCGGCACCTGAGGAGGCGGCAGCGGAATTGCTGAATAAACCGAAGCCGGTTCCGCTCACGCCCGTCATGGCCGGGCCAGGTCCCATCGCCGCCGCCTGGTCGGCATCGCCAGTCAGTGCACCTGAAGCCACTGCCGCGCCGGTGGTGCCGGAGAAAACGCCGCCCCAGGTCGCGGCACTATCTCTGCCCCGGCAAGCACCGGCAGTTGTGGAACCGCAACCTGTGTCTGTCACACCCGTTCAGGTTCAAGCTGAGACAAGCGCGGTGGTCCCGTTGGCGTCATCCGGCAAAGGAGTCGCCGGCGCTCTGCCAAAACAGCCGGAACCGGCAGCGGAAGCGCGGCCCGTGCCGATCCCGGTTGAGCTTCCGCGCACCACCGTTGCGCTGGCCCCCGGCCCCGTTGCGGCACTGGCACCCGGCTTCGCGGTGTCACCGCCGATGCCATCGGCAGCGCCGGAAGCCACGGCGTCGCCGGCGTCCCCCGTCATGTCGCAAGCGGAGGTCGAGTCGCGGGCGAGGGAATTCCTGGATGAGGCGCGGCGGGCGATTGGCGACAAGGATTTTGCCAAGGCGATCAACCGCCTGAACCGGATTCTCGGTCTGCCCCGCAGCGACCAGACCGAACCGGCGCAAGGTTTGATTGGCGAGGCACGCGAACTCAACGGAGAATTCCTCAAGGCCAAGGCCGAGTATGAGCTCTATGTCAAACTGTTTCCGACCGGACCGGCTGCCGCCCGCGTCAAGGAACGTCTGGCAGCCCTGCCTCACGACACGGTCGCTCGCGCCAATGCCAGCAAACCATTGCCCAAAGAGGCCGGCCCGGGCGAGTGGACTTATTTCGGGAGCCTCTCTTCCTACTACTACACCGGCAAATCCCAGATCGAGACTTTGACTCCTCCACCTCCGGGAGAACTGACCTTCAACAAGGACACCCTGTCGTTGGTAGATCAGAAATCCCTGATCACGTCGATCAATCTCAATGCCCGCCGGCGCGACGCCTTCTCCGACACCCGCATCGTGTACCGGGACACCCGGAACCAGAACTATCTGCTGCCTGATCGAGGCTACAGCCGCGTTTACTCGGCCTACATCGACCATAACGACAGGAAAGAAGGCTACTACGTCCGGGCCGGTCGCCAGAACCCCAATGGCATGGGCGTGCTGGAACGCTTTGATGGCATCCAGGCGGGCTACAACCTCAATCCGGACTGGAGAGTGAATGGCGTTGCCGGTGACGCCATGGAATTCGGCTCGCCGTTCAAGAAAAGTTTCCACGGAGCGAGCATCGAGCTGATGCCACGGACCGGCATTCCCGGCATGTCGGTGTATGCGATTCAACAGACATTGGATGGATACCTCAATCGCCGCGCTCTCGGCACGGAGCTTCGCTACTTCGACGGCCATACCACTGCCTACGGCATGGTAGATTACGATGTCCTCTACAAGGGAATCAATATTGCCCTGCTTCAGGGCAACTACCTGACCGAAGACGGAACCAATTATTTCATGGTCCTCGATCACCGCCGGGCTCCTTCCTTGAGCCTGACCAACGCGCTACCCGGAGCCTCAGGCCTTAGCCTCAAGGAAATGATCTCCGCCCAGGATATCGAAACGGTACGCCAGCAGGCGATGAATCTCTCCGCCATGTCCGACATGTTCTCCGTCGGCGTCACGCATCCGCTGACGCCACGCTGGCAGGTCGGCGTCGATTACCGGCTGTCCCAGATTTCTGCCACGGCACCGGTAGATGCAGTGATTCCATTGGCGGCCATCGGCACCTGTCTCGGTACCGTCGACACCTTGAACAATACCTGCGTCTTCAGCACTGCCGCGCAACAGGGCGGGGGCAAGAATCACGTCGTCAGCTTTCAGGCGATCGGCAACAGCCTTTTGTTTGCCAATGCGGTTGGAGTCGGCAATATCAGCCTGATTTCAGCGCCGACATACAGCGGTCAGGCCAGTTCGGTAAGCTATGTGCTGCCGTTAAACGACCAGTGGCGATTTGACCTGAACCTTCGCTATTACACGCAGAAGGACAACCTAGGCGCAACGCAGAATCGCGTTTCACCCAGTTTCAAGGCCTCCTGGCAATGGCAGAACAGTCTCTATCTGGAGGGTGAATTCGGGCGCGAAATATCCAAGTCCGTCAGTGAGGAGCGCAGTGACCGCACTGACCGTGAATACATGTATATGGGACTGCGCTGGGATTTCCGATGAAGATATCTTCCCTTTCCGCGCTCTGGATACAGGCCTGGTCCATGGTGCTCAGCGACATGACCGCGCTGGAGGTCAGCGGACTGGTCTCGTCGCGGACACACAACATCCGGCTGACCGCTTACCGATCAACCACCATCGTTTCGCGGGTACGCCTGTTGGCGGCGGTGTTCGCTGTTCTGTCTCCGGTCTGGCTGGCAGTAGATGCGTTGGCTATGGGGCTAGATGCTGCACGCGACCTCGCTCCGATTCGCCTGATGTCCGCCGGTGCATTTGCGGCGATCGTGTTCAGCTTGCGGAAAATGCATGCGCTGCGCGACGCCTATCGGGCCCTGTTTGTTTTCCTCACGGTGGTGGCAACGGTATTTCTTTATGCGGGCCTCCACTTTGCAGAATTGAACTTCAAGGACATGCAGGCCGCCAGTTCGCTTGGCTACACCTACCTTCCCTTTCTGGTCCTGGCCAGCATGGCCATCTTTCCTCTCACGCTCATCGAAGGAATCGTGTGTTCCATACCGGCAATTTTGATTTCGACAGTCTTGCCGCTGTTTTCGCAACCGGCAATTGACCCGGCCCAAGCCGCAGCCAAGCTGTTTGTGATGGTGTTCGTTGCAGCCGTTGCGCTGCTGGCGGGAATCTCACAGCTGGCGATGATGCTTGTCCTCTCGCGGGAGGGTTTTCATGATCCCTTGACCCATTCCGTTTCGCGCCCCGGCGGCGAGGAACTGCTCGATTTGCTCTATGCGACGACGAGTCGTGGCGGCAATCCGATTGCCCTTGCCTATATCTCGATGGATCGACTGGCGGACATCAATGCGGAGTTCGACTACGAAACCGGAAATGCTGTACTGACAAGAGCGGCGGATCTGCTGCACGACCAGTTGCGGTCCGGCGATACACTGATCCGCTGGTCAGGCACGGACTTCGTTCTGGTCATGCCCAACGCCGAAGTTGCACAAGCGCATGCCGCAGTAGGTCGCCTGCTTTCGGGCGGCCTCGGCGGCTGCCCCGACAGGACGCCGGTGACTGCCAGCATCGGTATAACCGAACGCATCCACGATGGCACCATGGATTGGTGGCAACTGATCGATATCGCCCAGACCAGATCCAGGCAGGCACGCCTGCAAGGTGGCAACTGCACCGTCGGTCAATAGAGGAATCACCTTGAACATTTATTACGTTTTGGCCGTGGTGGTGGTGGTGGCGTGCATTTCCGGCGCCTTGCTCTGGAGCCGGCGAAGCAGCCCTGAGGCCAAGGCCGCAAGGGCCAGGCGTACTTTGCTGCTGGAGCGCGCCGAGGGCCGGATTTCGCAGGAGGAGTTCGAAGAGCGGCAAGCAGCAGCGGACTCGGTCCTGCTCGAGACGAATGCAGGCGGCGCCGTTTGGCCGATCGTGGCTGCGATCGGCGGCGCGGGAGTGGTCACCGCGGCGGTTTTCTGGTGGCTTGGTGCGGGTACATCGGGTACTCCAGCGCAAGCCGTGCCGGGGTCGATGTCAGCCGTCACCCCATTTTCCGCCGGCAGCGGGCAAGCCCCGGCGAAGCAAGGCGGGGACTTGAGGAACCTGGCAAAGCCGCTGGCGGACAAGCTCGCTGCGAATCCCGATGACGGCCCCGGATGGCTCCTGTTGGCACGCACCTATCTCGAACTGCACCAGTTCAAGGATGCAGTGGCCGCCTTTGAGAAGGCATCGAAACTGGTAGCTGCCGATGCGCCGACACTGGTCGATTGGGCCGGTGCCGATGTTTCCGCCAACGATGGCGCCTGGACTCCGGCGGCCCGCGATATTTTGAAAAAGGCCTTGGTGCTCGATTCCGCCAATTTGAAAGTCTTGACCCTGGCTGTCGCCGAAGCAGATAGCCGTGGCGACAGCGGACAGGCTGCGATCTATCGGAAGCAGATCACCCGACTGTCTTCATCCGCCGCGCCGCCGAAGCGTCTCCCAACTTCCGCCATGAGTGTGCCGGCATTGCCAGCCAATGGCGGCAATTGATCAGCAGTTCCGCGAACTCGCCGCCTGAAGCGCAATGACTCCCGGCGGCGGAGACGGCAAATGACCGCAACGGTGGCTGTTCCGCTCTGGGTATTGATCGTGCTGGCCGGCTTTGCCGCCTGGGCGGTGTTGGTGCTGCTGCTGGTGCCCGGCATGCGCTGGTTCTTCCGGCGCCGCATCAGGCTGGTGTTGCGCCACATCGGCGGACGCCTGAAGGTCGAACTGCCTTCGTTCAAGCTGACGCGGCGGCAGGTGCTGATCGACCGCCTGTTTCATGACCACCAGGTGCAGGCTGCCGCCGCTGCGCATGCGGTAGCCGGCAACGAGGTGCTCGGCGACGTATGGCGGCGTGTTGATCGCTATGCGCGCGAGATCGTGCCGTCGTTCAATGCCTACGTGTACTACCGCATCGGCTATGCCCTGGCACGCGCCGCGGCACGGGCGCTGTACCGGGTGCGCATCGGTTTTGCCGACGAGGCGGCGCTGGCGCGAATCGACCCGAAATCGACCATCGTTTTCGTCATCAACCATCGCAGCAACATGGATTACGTGCTGGTGGCTTTTCTCGCCGCGGAGCGTGCCACCCTGTCTTTCGCCGTCGGCGAGTGGGCGCGCATCTGGCCGTTGCAGCAGTTGATCCGTGCCATGGGCGCCTATTTCGTGCGACGCAATTCAGGCGACGCCTTGTACCGCACAGTGCTTTCCCGCTACGTGCAGATGGCTTCCGCAGCCGGCGTCACCCAGGCGGTGTTTCCCGAGGGCGGGCTGACCGTGGATGGCCGCCTGCGCCCGCCGAAATTCGGCCTGCTCGACTACATGCTGAAGACTTTCGACGAGCGCGAGGAAGACGGTCGGCGCGACCTGGTGTTTATCCCGGTCGGGCTCAACTACGACCGGGTGCTGGAAGACCGCAGCCAGTTGCTCAAGCTGCATCCTGAAGCGCCGCGCCCCGGGCGGCTGCGCGGGCTGGTCATCAGCGCGGGATTTTTTCTGCGCAATCTGTCGCAGGTGCTGAGCGGCGGCTGGCATCGCTTCGGCTATGCCTGCGTCAATTTCGGCGCGCCGTTTTCAGTGCGGGCCTATGCGCGCGAACGCGGTCTGCATTTTCCGGCGCTGGACGACAAGCAACGGCGTGCCGAAGTCGGAAATATTGCCGCATGTCTGATGGACTCCATCGGCCGCGTCATTCCAGTACTGCCGGTCTCGCTGGTGGCAAGCATACTGGCGCGAGACCCGTCGCGCGCCGTCAGTGAACTCGAATTGAAGGCGGCGGCCCATGCCCACATGCGCAAGCTGGAGGCGTGCGGCGCGCATCTCTACATTCCCCGTCATGATCAGGACTACGCTTTCGGCGTCGGTTTGCGCATGCTGACCCTGCGCCGCATCGTGCTGGAGGAGGAAGGTCTGTTCCGTCCGGCGCCGGAACAGATCGAAACACTCAACTACTATGCCAATGCAATTTCGCATCTGGATGCGGCTGGATGCGCGTAGCCAAGATGGTGTAACATTGCGCGCCTGATCGGCCGCCGGCACGGCGGTGCGGTCCCGTCGGCACCCACCAGCGGACAAAGGCGGACAGCGGTTCGCCTTTGTCGCATTCGAGGTTTTCAGCGCATGCTTGATTTCGTTCGCAACAACAAGAGAATCACCCAGGGCTTCCTGGCCCTGATCACGCTTCCGTTCGCCTTCTGGGGCGTTGAATCGTATGTGCGCAATGCCGATGTCGGGGCCGGGGTCGCCAGCGTGGGAGGCAGCAAGATCACCCAGCAGGAATTGCAGGCGGCCTTGCGCGAACAGCAGGAAAGAATGCGCGCCCAACTGGGCGGAAAAGCCGATCCGGCCATGTTCGAGACGCCGCAGATGCGTCGCGCCGTGCTGGACTCAATGATCACGCAGCGACTGCTGGCCGAGCAGACGCATAAAGCCCGGTTGGTGGTCGGCAACGAGCAACTGATTCAGTACATCGCCGGAGTTCCCTCGCTGCAGGAAAACGGCAAGTTTTCGAAGGAGCGCTACGAGGCGCTGGTGGCGGCACAGGGCATGAGCAAGGAGATGTTCGAAGCGCGTCTGCGGCAGGACATGGCCGTGCAGCAACTGATGCTGCCGGTTACCGAAGCCGGCATCAGCGGGCAGGTTGCTGCCGGCCGCTGGGCGGCAACACAACTCGAGCAGCGCGAGGTCGGCGATGTGCTGCTGTTGCCGGAGAACTACGTCGGCCAGGTGAAACTCGCCGCCGATGCAGTGCAAAAATTTTACGAGGCCAACCGCAAGCAGTTTGAAGTGCCGGAGCAGGTGCGTGCCGAGTTCCTGATGCTGAGCCGCGACGCGCTGGCGGCACAGGCTGTTGTCAGCGACGAGGAAATCAAGGCCTACTACCAGTCACGTGCCGACCGCTACAAGGAGGCCGAGACGCGTCGCGCCAGCCATATCCTGATACGTGCCGCCAAGGACGCGCCAGAAGCGGAGGTAAAGGCGGCCAAGGCCAAGGCGGATGAACTGCTGGCACAGGCAAAGAAGGCGCCCGGGGATTTTGCCAGGTTCGCCAAGCAGAATTCCCAGGATCCGGGATCGGCAGAGAAGGGTGGAGATCTGGACTGGTTTGCTCGCGGCGCTATGGTGAAGGCTTTTGAAGACGTGGCCTTCAGCCTCAAGGAAGGACAGATTTCGGATGTTGTGCGTTCCGATTTCGGTTTTCACATCATTCGTCTGACGGGCGTGCGCCCCGAGCGTGTCAAGGCCCTTGAGGATGTCAAGGCCGAGATCCTGGCCGAACTCAAGCGCGAAGCGGGGGCGAAGAAGTATGCGGAAGCGGCCGAAGGTTTCGGCAACATGGTTTATGAACAGGCCGACAGCCTGAAGCCGGCGGCCGAAAAATGGAAACTTGAAATCCGCCAGACGCAGTGGCTGACCAAGGGCGCGAAGTTGCCGGCCCCCTTCGAAAATCAGAAACTGGCCGCTGCCTTGTTCAGCGACGACGGACTGAAGAACAAACGCAATACCGAAGCGGTTGAAGTCGCGCCGGGCACACTGGCATCCGCCCGCGTCCTCGAGCACAAGCCGGCGGCCTTGCAGGCGCTGGAAGTGGTCAAGGGCGACGTCGAGAAGCACCTGATCCGTGAAGAGGCGCTCAAACTGGCGACCAAGGACGGCGAAGAAAAAATGGCGCGGCTGGCAAAGGGTGAAGCGGTCGATCTCAAATGGACGGCCGCACACAGCGTGAGCCGGGCTGCGGCCCAGGGAATTCCGCCGGATCTCCTGCGCGCAGTGTTCAAGGCCGATGCCGAAAAACTTCCGGCGTACGCGGGCGTCGCGGTGCCCGGCCGGGGTTATGCGCTGCTTCGCATCAGTGCGGTGAAGGCGGGGCAAGTAAGCAAGGATGATCCCCGCGGCAGCGGCTTGCTCCAACAGTATGCACGCGTGGTTGCGGAGGAAGAGTTCGCGGCCTGGATGACGACCGTGAAAGAGAAATATCCGGTGGAGATCAACAAGCCCTTGCTGGAGAGCAAGGAACGCTGACCGGTCCGTTGCCCCAAACGCGAAGCCCCGCAATGCGGGGCTTTTTTTCGGGAAAACGGCGGCGCGGTATCAGCCGGGCAGCGGATCGGCGTTGCCCATGGCGGTCGTATTGGTGCCGCCATCGACATACATGATCTCGCCCGTTATGCCGCTGGCCAGGTCTGAGAGCAGGAATGCCGCGGCATTGCCGACTTCATCGATGGTCACATTGCGGCGCAGCGGAGCGTGATGGGCGTTGTAGGCCAACAACTTGCCGAAGTTGCCGATCCCCGAGGCAGCCAGGGTCTTGATCGGGCCGGCGGACAGCGCATTGGCGCGAATTCCCTGCGGGCCAAGGCAAAAGGCCAGATAACGGGTTGCCGCTTCGAGGCTGGCCTTGGCCAGGCCCATGGTGTTGTAGTTGGGCATGGTGCGCACCGCGCCGAGATAGCTCAGTGCCAGCAGGGCCGGGTTGTTGCCCTTCAGCAGCAGCGGCCGTGCTGCCTTGGCGAGGGCGGGGTAGCTGTATGACGACACATCGTGCGCGATGCGGAATGATTCCCGCGAGATGCCTTCCAGGAAGTCACCTTCAATGGCGTCATTGGGGGCAAAGGCGATCGAATGCACCAGGCCGTCGAGCCCGTCCCAATGCTTGCCGAGTTCCGTGAAGACGGCTTCGATCTGGGTATCCTCGGCGACATCACAGGGGAAAATGGCCGCGGAGCCGAATTCTTCGGCGAATTTGGCGATGCGATCACGGACGCGCTCATTCTGGTAGGTGAAGGCAAGGTCGGCTCCTTCGCGGTGGCATGCTTTGGCGATGCCGTAAGCGATGGACCGGTGCGAGATCAGCCCGGTGAGCAGAATGCGTTTGCCGGCGAGAAACCCCATCGATCTTCCTTAGTTGAAGCGGACGGCGGATTATAGCGGATCGGCTAAACTCGCCACCATGCGTAGCGTATTCCCATGCCTGTTTCTCCTGCTGCTGACGGCCTGTGGAAGTGCCTGGAATGACCCCTACCCGGCGGCGGATAGGGGTCGGAACATTCTCTACAGCGCCTTTACCGAACGGCCCAAGCATCTTGATCCGGTGCAGTCCTACAGCGAGGACGAGATCACTTTTACCGGGCAGATTTACGAACCGCCGCTGCAGTATCACTATCTCAAACGCCCTTACACGCTGATCGCCGCCACCGCCGAGGCCGTGCCGCAGCCCATCTATATCGATATCCGCGGACGACCCCTGCCAAACAGCGCTGACCCGGCAAGCATCGCCTTCACCGACTATGTGATCACGCTCAAGCATGGCATCCGCTATCAGCCGCATCCGGCTTTTGCCCGCACGGCCGCCGGCGACTACAGCTATCACGCGCTGTCGGCGCAGCAACTGGCCGGCATCAATGCACTGAGCGATTTCACGCAGCGCGACACAAGGGAACTGACGGCGGACGATTACGTTTATGGTCTCAAACGTCTGGCGCATCCGCGTCTGCATTCGCCGATCTTCGGCTTGATGGACGACTACGTGGTCGGCTTGGGCGACTTCGCCGCGCGCCTGAAAGCCGAGAAGGACACGCCCTGGATAGACTTGCGCCAGCACCGTCTGGAAGGTGCCGAGGTAATCGACCGCTATCGTTACCGGATACGGGTCAAGGGCAAGTATCCGCAGTTTCTGTACTGGCTGGCGATGCCTTTCTTCGCGCCCATGCCATGGGAAGCGGACAAATTCCACAGCCAGCCGGGCATGGCCGGGAAGAACCTGACGCTCGACTGGTATCCGGTCGGCACCGGCCCCTACATGCTGAGCGAGAACAATCCCAATGCGCGCATGGTGCTGGAGCGGAACCCCAATTTCCGCCAGGAAAGCTATCCCTGCGAAGGCGAAGCCGAGGACGTCGCAGCCGGCCTGATCAAGGACTGCGGCCAGCCGTTGCCCTTCATTGACAAGGTGGTGTTCACCCGCGAGAAGGAGCAGATACCCTACTGGAACAAGTTCCTGCAGGGCTACTACGATGCCTCCGGAATATCGTCGGACGCCTTCGACCAGGCCGTGCAGGTGAATGCCGGAGAGATCACCCTGTCCGACGACATGCGGGCGCAGGGCATCGTGCTGAGCACCTCGGTGGCGACTTCAAGCATGTACATGGGCTTCAACTGGCTCGATCCGCTGGTCGGCGGCACGGATCCCGGGACCGCGGAAAACGCGCGCAAACTGCGCCAGGCGATCTCCATCGCCATCGACCAGGAAGAGTTCATTTCGATCTTCCAGAACGGACGCGGCATCGCTGCCCAGGACCCGATTCCGCCCGGCATTTTCGGCCACCGCGAGGGCGAGGCGGGGATCAACCGGGACATGTACGACCGGGTGGATGGCCATCCCCGGCGCAAGTCGATCGCCGAAGCCCGGCGTCTGCTGGCCGAGGCCGGGTGGCCCAACGGCCGCGACGCCAGGACCGGCGAAGCGCTGGTGATCAATCTCGACACCACGGCCACCGGCGTTGGCGCCAAGGCGCGCATCGACTGGTTGAACAAGCAGTTCGCCAAGATCGATGTGCAACTGGTGGTGCGCAGCACCGATTACAACCGCTTCCAGGAAAAGGTGCGCAAGGGCGCGGTGCAACTGTTCTACTTCGGCTGGAACGCCGACTACCCCGATCCCGAGAACTTTCTGTTTCTCCTGTATGGCAAGCAGGGCAAGCTGAAGTACCAGGGGGAGAACGCGGCGAACTACGAGAACCCTGAATACGACCGGCTGTTCGAGCGCATGAAGGCCATGGAAAGCGGCGCGGAAAGGCAGCAACTGATCGACGCCATGACGGCCATACTGCGCCACGATGCCCCCTGGATCTGGGGCTTCCATCCCAAGGACTACAGCCTGCGCCACGCCTGGCTGACCAATGCCAAACCGAGCAAGGTCGGCCACAACACACTCAAGTACCAGCGCGTCGATGCCGCTTTGCGCGCGCAGCGCCGCATCGAGTGGAATCGCCCGGTGGTCTGGCCCTTGCTGCTGCTGGTACTGTTTGTCGCGGCCGCGATATGGCCGGCCTGGCGCGGCTACCGGCGGCGGGAAACGGCGACCGCGCGCTAGCGCCGACGCGCAAAGCGCTGCTGGTCCTTGCCTATTCCCCGATCGGCTGCCACTCGCCGTGGCGCAGGGCCTGGAGCGGACGGAACCTGGCCTTGTAGGCCATCTTGCGGCTGTCGCGAATCCAGTAGCCGAGATACAGCCAGGGCAGGCCCGCATGCTGGCACTGGGCTATTTGCCAGAGGATGGCGAAAGTGCCATAGCTGGCGTTCGGCAGGTCCGGGTCGTAAAACGTGTACACCGACGACAGCCCGTCGTCCAGCACGTCGATGATGCTGACGACGCGCAGCACGCCGTTTTCGCGGAATTCGATCAGCCGGCTGTCGACGTGGGTCTGCAACAGAAAGTGCGCGTACTGGTCGCGGCTGTCCTGATCCATGCCGCCACCGGAATGACGCGCCGCCTGATAGCGCTGGTACAACTGGTAGTGCTCCTCGCGGAAGCTCAGGCTGCATTCGCGCGCGATCAGGGCGGCATGCTGGCTCAGGGCGCGGCGCTGACTGCGAGTGGAGATGAACTCACGGACGTCGAGCCGCACCGGCTGGCACTCGCGGCAGGCGTCGCAATACGGGCGATACGTGAATACGCCGCTGCGGCGGAAACCGGCACGCACCAGTTCGCTGTAGCTTGCGCTGTCGATCAGGTGAGTCGGCGTCGCGACCTGGGAGCGGGCGATGCGTCCCGGCAGGTAGGAGCAGCCGTAAGGCGCCGTGGCATAGAACTGCAGCAGCGGAAACGGCGGCAGGTCGCGCAGATGGGTCATCGCGGCCGCCTGAAGTGACCGTCGATGGCTGCGGCAGGCCAGCATCCCGGTGCCTCGCCACTCGCACACAAATCATCCAGCCGCGCCGCAAAATGGCGCCGGGGCATGGGTTTTGCACCGAGAGAGGCGAGGTGAGCGGTTTCCATCTGACAGTCGATTATGCCGAATCCGCGCTGCGTCAGGTGAGCGCACAAATGGGCGAGCGCAATTTTCGACGCATCCCGTGCGTCGGCGAACATCGACTCGCCGTAAAAAGCCCGGCCTATGGCAATACCGTAGAGGCCGCCGGCCAGTTTGTCATCGATCCATGTTTCGACGCTGTGTGCATGGCCTGTGCGGTGCAGTTCGCCATAGGCAGCCTGCATTTCCGCGCTGATCCAGGTTCCCGACTGGCCCTGGCGCGGCTTGCCGGCGCAGGCACGGACGACGTCGCCGAAGGCGGTATCGAGCCGCACCTGGTAGTTTGCATTGCGCAGGGTCTTCGCCAGGGAGCGGGATATTTTTAACTCGTCGGGAATCAGCGTCATGCGTGGATCAGGACTCCACCACAGGATGGGCTGGCCCTGCGAGTACCACGGGAATATGCCGCGTCCATAGGCGGCCAGCAGCCGTTGCGGACTCAGATCGCCACCGGCGGCGAGCAGACCGTTGGGTTCCGCCAGCGCCGTGTCGAGCAGGGGGAACGAAACGTCCTCAGGCAGCCAGGGAATCATCGATGCGGAGAGGAAGTGACAAGCCGGCCGGCACCGGCAATGACCGGGAGGGCCGCCATTCCGGGGCGCGACTAATCGGGATTGATGCGGCGGGCGCCGTTGAATCGCTTCGTCCAGTAGCCGTCACGCAGATCCTCGATGCGGACGCGGCCGCCGCTGCGCGGAGCGTGGACAAACTGGTTGTCGCCGAGATAGATGCCGACATGGGAAAAGGCGTGGCGCATGGTGTTGAAGAAGACCAGATCGCCGGGGCGGAGTTCGTCCCGGCTGATTTCCTGTCCGGAGCGGCTCATTTCCTTCGAACTGCGCGGCAGTATCAGTCCGAGCCCTTCGCGGAAAACGTGGCTGACGAAACCGGAACAGTCGAAGCCGGCCTCGGGGGAACTGCCGCCGCGACGATAGCGGATGCCGAGCAGATCCATGGCCTGATCGATGGCATCCTGCGCCGTCGCCGTGGCGCGGTCGACGAAAGACACCTGCAGCGGAGACGGAACCACGATCGGTTCGTCGGCACGGGCAGGGAGGGACAGAAGCAGGCCGGCGAGAAGAAAAACTCTCGCCAAGCAGAGGCGTTTATCTGGCATGGAGGCGGACTATGCCTCGTCCTTCCTTGCCTGTAAACCCCTCTGGCAGTATTGATTAAGCGTCCTGTAAGCCTCGTCTGGCTATAATCGGCCGTTCCAGTGTCCGAGAGACCCTAACTGTCGGGTGCTGACCGGGGACGAATTCGAGGGGGCTGTCATGGGCTTCAAGGCTTACCTGATCAATCAGGAAGAAGGCAAGGTTGTCAGCCGCTTCGCCGACATGGACGAATCGCAGCTTGATCCGGGCGAAGTCAGCATCGCCGTCACCCACTCCAGCATCAATTACAAGGATGCCCTGGCGGCGACCGGTGCCGGGCGCATCATTCGCCGTTTTCCCTGCATCGGCGGCGTCGATCTGGCCGGGCGGGTGGCTGCCAGCGCGGATCCCCGCTTCAATCCCGGCGACGAGATACTGGCGACCAGCTACGATATCGGCGTCGCCCATCACGGCGGTTATGCCGAACGCGCCCGTCTGCCGGCCGACTGGGTGGTCAAACTGCCGGCCGGTCTTTCCCTGCACGACGCAATGGCGCTGGGCACGGCCGGTTTCACGGCGGGGCTCGCCGTGGTGCGCATGGAGCACGACGGCCTGAGCCCGGAAAAGGGGCCGGTGGTGGTTTCCGGTGCGACCGGCGGCGTCGGCAGCATCGCGATAGCGATTCTTGCCAGGCGCGGTTACCACGTTGTCGCCCTGACCGGCAAGGAGGCCGAGAGCGACTATCTGAAACACCTCGGTGCCAAGGAAGTCATGCTGCGCCAGTCGCTCGACCTGGCGAAGATCAAGCCGCTGGGCAAGGAAACCTGGGCCGGTGCGGTGGATAACCTGGGCGGCGACGTGCTGGCCTGGATGGCCAGCACCATGCAGGTGGGCGGCACACTGGCCGCGATCGGCCTGGCCGCCAGCTTCAGTCTCAATACCACCGTCATGCCCTTCATCTTGCGTGGCGTCAGCCTGCTGGGCATCGATTCCGTAAACTGCCCGATGGCGCAGCGGGCGGAAGTCTGGCGGCATCTGGCGACGGACATGCGTCCGGCCCACCTGGCGGCGGGCCAGGGCGGCATGACGCGCGACATCGCTTTTGCCGATTTGCCGGCGGCATTCGACGACTACATTCAAGGCCGCGCCAGAGGTCGTGTCGTGGTCAACATCGCAGCCTGAGCAATACTCAGTTCCACCTCTTACCAACTAAAAACGAATCAGCGAGGATCCTCATGGGAAAGTATGCCGAGTTTCACCAGCGTTCAATCAATCAACGCGATGACTTCTGGGCCGAGCAGTCGGCGTTGATCGACTGGCAGACGCCGCCAAAGCAAATCTGTGACTATTCCCGACCGCCGTTCGCCAACTGGTTCGTCGGCGGCAAGACCAACCTCTGCCACAACGCCGTTGATCGCCACGCCGCCAAGCGTCCCGATGCCCGCGCCCTGATCTACATCTCGACCGAGACCAACGAGGAAAAGAGCTATTCCTTCGCCGAACTCAAGTCGGAAGTCATGCGCATGGCGGCGATCATGAAGTCGCTGGGCGTCGCCAAGGGTGACCGCGTCCTGATCTACATGCCGATGATCGCCGAGGCGACCTTCGCCATTCTTGCCTGCGCCCGCATCGGCGCCATCCATTCGGTCGTCTTCGGCGGCTTCGCCTCCGGTTCGCTGGCGACGCGCATCGACGATGCCAAGCCGAAGCTGATTGTTTCCAGCGATGCCGGCATGCGCGGCGGCAAGGCGGTACCCTACAAGCACCTGCTCGATGAAGCCTGCAAACTCGCCGAGTTCCCGCCGCAGAAGACGCTGATGATCGATCGCGGCCTGGACAAGGGTTGGCCCCGGGTCGCCGGTCGCGACGTCGATTACGCCGAGCTGCGGGCGCAGCACATGAATGCCGACGTGCCCTGCGAGTGGCTGGAATCGACCGAGCCGTCGTATATCCTCTACACCTCCGGCACCACCGGCAAGCCGAAAGGCGTGCAGCGCGATACGGGCGGCTATGCCGTGGCGCTGGCGGCGTCGATGAAGCACATATTCACCGGCGGCGAAGGCGAGACCATGTTCTCCACCTCCGACATCGGTTGGGTGGTCGGCCACAGCTATATCATCTACGGCCCGCTGATCGCCGGCATGGCCACCATCATGTACGAGGGCACGCCGATCCGTCCGGATCCCGGCATCTGGTGGCAGATCGTCGAGAAATACAAGGTCAATGTCATGTTCTCGGCGCCGACCGCAGTTCGTGTGCTGAAGAAGAGCGACAACAGCTGGCTGCACAAGTACGACCTGTCGTCCCTCAAACACCTGTTCCTCGCCGGCGAGCCGCTCGATCAGCCGACCCACGAATGGATCATGGGCGAGCTCAAACTGCCGGTGATCGACAATTACTGGCAGACCGAAACCGGCTGGCCGATATTGTCCACGGTGCGTGGCGTCGAGGACACCAAGATCAAGTTCGGCACGCCGAGCTTCGCCGTCTACGGCTATGACCTGCGCATCTTCCGCGAGGACGGCACGGTATGCGATGCCAATGAAAAAGGCATTGTCGGCATCGTGCCGCCGCTGCCGCCCGGCTGTCTGTCTACCATATGGGGCGACGACGACCGCTTTGTCAGCACCTATTTCAGCCTGTTCAAGGAGCCGCTCGTCTATTCCTCCTTCGACTGGGGCATCAAGGACGAAGAGGGCTATCACTACATCCTCGGTCGCACCGACGACGTCATCAACGTTGCCGGCCACCGCCTCGGTACGCGCGAGATCGAAGAGGCGATACAAGGCCACGCGGCGGTCGCCGAAGTCGCCGTGGTCGGCGTCAGCGATCAGTTGAAGGGCCAGGAGCCGGTGGCCTTCGCCGTGGTCAAGGATGCGGCGCGAGTCGCCACCCCCGAATTGCGTGTGGCCCTGGAAGCGGAGATCAAGAAGGCCGTCGACAACAGCCTGGGTGCCATCGCCCGGCCGAAGCGGGTGCATTTTGTTACCGGCCTGCCCAAGACCCGTTCCGGGAAGATGCTGCGACGTTCCATTCAGGCGCTCGCCGAAGGCCGCGATGCCGGCGACTTGACCACCATCGACGATCCGTCCACCCTCGAGCAGATCAAGGCGGCATTGGCGGGCTGATAAACTGTTTGACCGAAGGCGCGATTCGGGTAGAATTCGCGCCTCTTTTGCAGGCAGCAGGCGCGTAGCTCAGCTGGTTAGAGCACCACCTTGACATGGTGGGGGTCGTTGGTTCGAGTCCAATCGCGCCTACCAACACCAAGGGTTTTGACGAGAGTGACCACTATAAGAGTCACGTCAGAACCTCCTCAGAGGCGTCAGAGCCGTGTCACTTTGATACAGAAGTTGACACAGGCTCTGTCAGACCGAGGTCGATAGGCTTGATGCGGTTAGCTGCCGTGCGCAGGCGCTCCACGTTGAAGTGGGCGTACCGCTCCACAGAGCGGTGGTCAGTCCAAGCCCCTAGCTCCTTGATCTCTGCGAGGTCGGAACCGCCAGCAAGCTGCCAAGAGGCTCACGTGTGCCGCAGGCTGTGCCAGCAGAAATCTCCGTGCCACTCGCGGTGTTTGACCCCGCCTGCGTCGATCTGGTAGGTGCTGTTGCCCGCCCCCTATCCCGATTCTGCCGGTGATTGTGTGGTCATTATTGTTCAGCAGAGTATCTGCGAACCTGAATCCCGTTTTCACGCCGCAAACCCGCCAAATACGATAAGGTGCGTCATAGATTGCGCTACACCATTCACGGTTTTTGGCGACATGACAGGGACGCGCCGCACGATGTTTCGTCGAATCGGGAGCGGAAAAAATTATGGCAAGGGCCCGGCGGGAGTTGATATGGAGGAAGGCGAATGTACAAGCTGAAAGCAGCCGATTGGCGACCTGAACATTTCAAGTGGGAAGTCAGCGATCGGGTGGCTACCATCACCCTCAACCGGCCGGACCGCAAGAATCCGCTGACCTTCGAGAGTTACGCGGAACTGCGCGATACCTTCCACAAACTGCACTATGCCGAGGATGTGCGCGCCGTGGTATTTGCCGGGGAGGGGGGCAACTTCTGTTCCGGCGGCGATGTACATGAAATCATCGGCCCGCTGACCAGGATGGGCATGGACGGCCTGCTCGCTTTCACGCGCATGACGGGCAACCTGATCAAGGAAATGCGCTCCTGTCCGCAACCGATCATCGCCGCGGTAGACGGCATTTGCGTCGGTGCCGGCGCAATCATCGCCATGGCCAGCGACCTGCGCTATGCGACGGCAGCGGCGAAGACCGGCTTCCTTTTCGTCAAGGTCGGCCTGGCCGGCTGTGACATGGGCGCCTGCAGCATCCTGCCGCGCATCATCGGCCAGGGCCGGGCATCCGAACTGCTGTATACCGGACGCATAATGACGGCGGAAGAAGGGCAGGCCTGGGGCTATTTCAATGGCATCGTCACAGCCGATAAACTGCTGGAAACGGCGCAGGGCATGGCCAGGTCGCTGGCCGACGGTCCGGCCTTTGCTCATTCGGTGACCAAGAAGTGTCTGCATCAGGAGTGGAACATGTCCATCGAGCAGGCGCTGGAGACCGAAGCCGAGGCCCAGGCGATCTGCATGCAGACCAAGGACTTCGAGCGGGCCTATCTCGCCTTTGTCAACAAGACCAAACCGGTCTTCGAAGGTAACTGAATCAATGAGCGACAGCACTTATCTTGACTGGCCCTTCTTCGACGTCCGCCACCGGCAGCTGGCCGCCGAACTGGAGAACTGGTCGGCTCAAAACATCTCCGGCCATCATGGCAGCGACACCGATGCAGAGTGCCGGACACTCGTGGACCGTCTCGGCAAGGCCGGATGGCTGACTCACGCGGTAGGCGGACGCGCCTATGGCGGGGCGCAGGACGCCATCGACACGCGCTCGATCTGCCTGCTGCGCGAGACGCTGGCGCGCCGCTCGGGGTTGGCGGATTTCGCGTTTGCCATGCAGGGACTCGGCTCCGGTGCCATCACCCTGTGCGGATCGGATGAACAGAAGCGGGCCTATCTGCCGCGCGTTGCCGCCGGTACTGCCATAGCCGCTTTCGCCTTGTCGGAACCCGACTCCGGTTCGGATGTCGCGGCGATGGCCTGCAGCGCGCGGCAGGAGGCCGGTGCTTACGTGCTGGATGGCGAAAAGACGTGGATATCGAACGGCGGCATCGCCGATTTCTATGTGGTTTTCGCGCGCAGCGGCGAAGCGCCCGGTGCTCGCGGAATCACCGCGTTCGTGGTCGACGCCGACACCCCCGGCCTGGAAATCGCCGAACGCATTCCGCTCATTGCGCCGCATCCTCTGGCGCGGTTGTCGTTCAGGAACTGCCGGGTTGCCAGGGACCGGGTGCTGGGCGAACCCGGGCAGGGATTCAAGATCGCGATGCAGACGCTCGACATCTTCCGCACGTCTGTTGCAGCTGCGGCGCTGGGTTTCGCCCGGAGGGCCATGGACGAGGCCTTGATGCGTGCAAAATCGAGACGAATGTTCAACCAGGCTCTGGCCGATTTTCAGATTACCCAGACCAAGCTTGCCCAGATGGCGACGACGATTGACAGTTCGGCGCTGCTGACTTATCGCGCCGCCTGGCTGCGCGATCAGGGCAAGACCGTCACGCGCGAGGCGGCGATGGCGAAAATGGTTGCCACCGAGGGAGCCCAGCAGGTCATCGACGCCGCCCTGCAAATGTGGGGCGGTCTCGGCGTGGTGTCGGAGCAACCGGTGGAAAGGCTCTATCGCGAGATCCGCGCCCTGCGCATTTACGAGGGCGCCACCGAAGTCCAGCAACTGATCATCGCGCGCGAAGTGCTGCGCTGAGCAACTGCGGTTTTGTCATGCCGGCATATGGCGCAAGCGATGACTGCGCGGCACCGTTTGATGACATTGGCAAGCCACAGGCATGACGCGGCAATGGCTAGCGCAGAACCCAGGCCAGGGTCAGCGGAATAATTGCCAGCGAAGCCAGGTTGCCGATCAGAACAATGGAGGCCACACGCTCGGGTTCCTGTCGGTAGCGCTCGGCAAAGATGTAATTGAGCACGGCCGGCGGCAGGGCGCCGAAGAGAATCATCATCGCCGCGTCGCGTCCGCTGAGGCCGAGCGCGAGATTCACCAGCAGCGCCATCAGCACACCGGCGGCAGGTGAAGCCAGCGCACCGGCGATGCTGATTTTCCAGTCGGCATGGCGGCTGTCGGTGAGCCGCACGCCGAGAGAAAACAGCAGCAGCGGAATCGACACGTCGCCCAGCATCTTGATGCCGAGCCACAGCGGCTGCCACAGCTGGAAATGCAGCAGGCTCACCGCCAGTCCCGACAGCGTGGCGGCGACAACCGGCAGGCGCCACAGGTTCCAGAGCCTGGCGCGGTGATCCAGCAGCCAGGTACCCAGCGCATAGTGCAGGAAATTCTCGGTGAAGAACAACACTACGGCAGCCGGCAGCGCCGATTCGCCGAATGCCAGCACCATAAGCGGCAGGCCCATGTTGCCGGCATTCTTGAACATCATCGGCGGCACGAAGGTGTTGCCGGCCACGCCCAGCAAGCGGGCTACCGGCAATGCCAGCAGCCCTGTGCCGAGCGTGACGATGGCGGCGCCGAGCAGCAGCGGAAGATTCTGCCCCATGTCGAAGGATTTCGACGCCAGGGCCGCAAACACCAGCGCCGGAACAAATATATCCATATTGAGCTGGTTGGCAAAAGCCATGTCGGGCTTCTTCCAGCGACCGTAGGCATAGCCCCCCGCCACGATCGCATATATCGGGAAGACGATTCCCGCGATTCGTTCAAGCATCAGAATACCCGTGCGACAGGTCTCCGGTCTTCGCCGGCTTGCCCGGTTTCACGCCGGATCCGGCGGCGGCTTTTTCGCTGCGCAGGATTTCGGATCAATGAGGCGGATCTGATCGCGGCCGCCGTCCTTGGCCTGATACATTGCGATGTCCGCCCATCGCAGAAGGTCATCCTCGCTATGCTCATGGCTCAGAAACAGCACCAGCCCGATGCTTGAAGTGCACTGATGCTTGATCAGCAGGTCGCTTTCTGATTCATCGCGAACAGGCAGCACATAGGGCTCTGCCAGCCTGACGCGGATCTTTTCCGCGACCATGCCGGCCTGGGCGGCAGACTCGGTTTTGCCTACATCCAACTGGCTCAGCAGGACGACGAATTCATCGCCGCCAAAGCGCGCCACGGTGTCGACCTCGCGCACGCAGCCGGTAATGCGCCGCGCTGCTTCGCACAGCAGCAGGTCGCCGACACCATGCCCGTAGTCGTCATTGATCGGTTTGAAATTGTCCAGATCGAGGAACATCAGTGCGCCATGGCAACCGCTGCGCCTGCCGGCAGCCATTGCCAGCCGCAGGCGGTCGCTCAGCATGCGACGATTGGGCAGTTGCGTCAGGGTATCGTAGAAGGCCAGGCTGTAAATCCGCTCCTCGGCTTTCTTGCGTTCGGTAATGTCATTCGACACGACAACGACCCGCATCACCTTGCCATCACTGTCCTTGATCACCCCGCCGCGCGATTCCATCTGCCGGATGCCGCCGTCCGGCAGCACAAAGCGGTATTCCATGCGGTGACCGATGCCGGATTTCACGGTTTCGAAGAATCCCTGCCGGATCCGCTCCCGGTCATCGGCATGAACTTCGGCGAATGACTTTGTGCCGACCAGGTACTTGGTGTCGCCAAAAAAATGTTTGTAGGACGGGCTGTTGTAGAGGCGTCGCCCTTCCAGATCGATGACTGCGATGAAATCGCCGCTGTTTTCCGCGATCAAGCGGAAAAATTCCTCCTGCTCGCGCAGAGCCGTTTCCACCCGCTTGCGTTCGCTGATGTCCCGGACGGTGGCCCATATCGCGTCGGGCTGACCGTCGCTGTCGCGCAGCAGGTGGGCATTCAGCTCCACCGGGAAAATCGCGCCATCCTTGCGGATGTATTCCATTTCGTACAGCCGTGCATGGCCGTGGGGAATGATTTGCCCGGCGACGATTTGCGCCTCGACCGGGTGCCACTTTGCCGGCATCAGCTTCTGGTGTGTCAATCTCTTCAGTTCGGCGGCGGAATATCCCAGCATCTTCGAGTAGGGGGAATTCCACTCGATCAAATCGCCCTGCAAATTGAACAGAACGAAAGCCTCTCTCATGCTTTCATGGATGTGGCGGGACTTGCATTGTCCTTCGTCAGATCGACCGGACCCGGCAGTGGCTGTCTCTGCGCTAGTGTTTTTGGCTGATCCCATGCCCGCCCCCATTCTGCTGCCTGTTGCCGCCTCATGGCCTGAAGACAATCGGCTGCTGCCGGCTGCATTCGCCGCAGCAACTTGGGGGGGGCCTCGACGCCAGGCGCGGCGACGATTCGAGCCGTTGCGCCTGAAACGCCCCTCCACGCCGTACAGCTTATCACGCGGCAGCCGACTGCCGCTCGCAGCGGGCTAGGGGGCTGCCTTCTTGTCAGCGCGGAGCTTCGCACGGTCCTGGTGGAGCGTTTTGTGGTCGGCGTGAGCGGTAGCCTTGTCGGCCTTGAGTTTCGTACGATCTGCTGCGACGGCGTCCTTGTTGCCCGCGGTCTTGTCTGTCACCAGTCGGGTCTTGTCGGCCTTGACCACGGCGCGGTCGGCCTTGAGCTTCGCTGCGTCCTGTTTGACTTGAGCCCTGTCGGCAGCTACTTGCGGGTTGGGCGTCGGTGTCGGGGACGTCGTGCCGGTCTGAGCAAAAGAACTGATGGAAACTCCTGCAATGAGCAGGGCGGCGAGTAGCTTGTTCATTTTATTTCTCCATTGAGCGGCGCACATGCGCTTGTAGTCAACAACGCCGCCGCGTCATCCGGCGAGGACACGAGAATGTAACCCCGCGTTACAGGGCAATTCGTTGGTTGCTCAGAAGATGTTCCATAGCCATCCAACAGGGTTCAGGGACCTGCAATTTTTGCCGTTATAGGTTTCAGACTTGGCCACACAGAGTCGCGGATTTGCCGGTCACTCGTTTGGAATGAGTTTCCACGGCTACGCGGTAGGTTGATCCCGGCACTGGCACATCCTATGCGTGTCTCAAGTCAGGATGACGGAGCTCCCAAGAGTCCGAGCATCGAAAGCTACAAGGAGGTCATCATGTTCCACGTTCTCGACCATGCCTATGTCGCCTTCAGCGGCGATCTATCTCAGGCAACGCAATACGTCATTGAACACTCCGGCAAGAGGCTGGACGAAGCAATCGGCTCGGGCATCAGGATTCTCTACACAGATGAACTGCACCGATTGAATGAAGCTCTGCAGGCGGTGGTGATTGACCGTCCGCGCAAGTACTGGGACCCGGTCGAGGATTGGGAAATCGACTGACCGATGGGGCCGATGCAAAGGACAGCAGTCACCACTGCTGACGAATAGAGGGAACTCACCAAGGAGAAATGACATGATCGTTCGACGCCGCACCTGGATGTACCGTCTGGCCGGGCAACTGCTTGCCCAGACCATCTCGTTCGATATTCCTGTCTCCGCGTCGAAGGTCAGGGACGCACTACGGCGCTCAGTTGGGGTGCCCGTCGAGGTGTGGGGACGAGCCAGTAGCGACCTGGTGGTTCGCTGATAGCCGCCATCGCCGGACTCCTTCAGCGTGGATCAATCAACTTGGCTTGATGACACCGCAGGCAATGCGCTTGCCAGAGTTACCGGCTGGCTGCGATTTATAGTCATCGGGATCGGCATGAATAACGAGCGCCCTACCCATGATATTGGTGTTGCCCTCACTGATGGACATTCCAAGCAAGTCGACGGATAAGGCAGCTTTTCCATCGGCATCGGCAACCAAATTCTGCATATCGCCTGCATGATGATCGCCGTGCTCGAAGCTGCCATGAGGCTTGCCTAAAGGATTGAAGTGGCCCTTGGCTGAGCTGGCGTCGGCAGCACTGCAATCTCCAACCTCATGGATGTGGAAACCGTGGGCACCTTGAGTTAGGCCGGCCACGGACGCATCCAGATGTATTCCTCCCGGAATCACGCGGATGTTCGCGCTACCGCTGACTTGACTGCCCGATGCGGGGGACAGCGTGGCGACTGCGTCATGACGCGTTGTCGGAGTTGAAGCACATGCTGCCATCAAGAAGGTGGTAGCGATTAATGCAGGGATAGCTTTGGGGGTCTGAATATTCATTCTGGCTCCTTTTTTTGTAAGCAGCGGCGAGATGCGTTCCGTTTCGGTCGTCTCTGAAATTAAAGGGCAGGACATAAGGCGCTAATAGTATAGTGTAATAGTCGGGTAATTGGATGCTGGCAATAACCCGATATGCAGATAGGGGAGCAGCAATGCCGCCGGCCGGTGGCGCACCCCGCCCATGTCAGAGGTGAGACGCTTGCCGTTAGCTCGCTGCGTCGTCCAAGCGCGGCAGCTTGAGGCCGCGGATCAGCTTCAGCTTGTCGGGAATGTCGCCAAGCAAGGCGGCGTGACGCTGGCCGTGCCAGCCGCCGATCAGCGTCACGGCTTCCCGCAGATGCGGGTCGCGGCCGGCGCAGACCATCAGCAGGGTGCCGGCGCTGGCCAGATCGTTGAGTTGCCCCAGTTCTTCCTGCAGACCGGCAAGCCGCCTGACTGCGGCGATGCCGGACTTGCCGGGCAGCATCGGGCCGAAAAATTCGATGGCATAGCGCAGCCGCTTGATGCCGATGCGCAGCTGGTGCAGCGAGGGCGGATTTTCGACGCGGGCGGCATCGGCAAGCTCGAGAATATTCTTCAGCAAGCGGCGCAGGCGGCGGTCGGCGAACTGCCGCAGCGATGATGACTGGTCGCCGGCCGCGGGCGGTTCGATGAAAGGGGCGCCCTGCAGCAGGCTGCCGGCGATCAGCATCAATTGACTGTAGCCGGGTTGCCGCAGCACGTGGCGGGCCTCGGCACGTGCGGCATAGAGGCGGTCGGTGATGGCGCCGGCCAGATCGGTCAGGCGCGGCTCGTCGGGCAAGGCCCTGGCAACCGGAACGACGATCTCCGCCATCAGCACATCGAAGTCGCGGACCTGTCCCAGGGCGAGCATCAGTTCGCGCATCGGCGGCACCAGTCGTTCGGCGAATCCGGCCGGCAGAATGGGTTTGAACATGCGCAGCGCGGCACGCAGGCGGCGCGTGGCGACCCGCATCTGATGCACGTATTCGGGATCGTCGCTATGTACCGCGCCGGCGTGGTTGAGTTGCAGATGCGACAGGCAGTCCTGCGCGATCAGGCGGAACGCCGCCAGCGGCGTGTCTGTGGCGTCGATCGGAACGTCACCGGCCTTGACCGGGCGCTGCGGCGTGCCGAGGAAAAGCCGGTAGCCGCGCTCCGCCTTCGACAGCAGCAGGGGCGGCAAGGCCTGGCGCTGCGCCAGTTGCAGGGCAAAGGCGTAGAGACTGTCGACGCCGCCCGCCAGCAGTTGCAGTTCCAGTTCGGAGATGGTTTCGCGGCGGCCGTTGGAGGCAATCCAGCCGCGGTCGAGCTTGACCAGGATGCGGGTTTTCGAGTCGGGGTCGAGTTGCCAGACGGTGCGCCGGACATTGGTTTCGAACACCGCGCTGAGGTGGCCGGCGATCTTGTCCCGTTGCAGCCAGGCGCGCAAACCGGCGTCGTCCACACAGGAGAAATCGAAGTGATTGAGATAGGGCGTCTGCCATTCCGGCCGCCGCGTCAGGCCGCCGTGCGATTCATCCTGGCGCTTGACCGTCTGCTGCCATGAGCTGCCGTCCTTGCGCAGGCGCAGCAGGATGTTGGCGCGGCGCAAGGCCATGCGTCCGCTGTCGTAGTAGATGCTGACCAGATGGTGCTGCTCGCGGACGGTTGCCCTGGCCAGGGCCGGGTGGCGCAGTACGGCGCCGTGGCGGTCTTCGGTGACGGCCAGTTTGAGAACGATTTGTTGAGCCATCGGGTTGTTGTCGGCAGAAGGCAGCGGACAAGTGTAATCCTCAAACCCCGCAAAGATTATTACAGTTGTATTACGCTGCGGCCGTCGGCAACGCTTGGCTGCGCTGACCCGGCAAAGCCCGGCGTGGCGAGGACGTACTGGTTTTGCAGAACTGGCGCGGCGGCGGGCTGCCAGGCGCCGATCAGTTCCAGCCGGCCGTCGTGGTGTTCGACGATGGCGGTGCAGCTATCCACCCAGTCGCCGCAATTGACGTAAGTGACGTCTCCGACCCGGCGCACGGCGGCGCTGTGGATGTGGCCGCAGATCACGCCGTCCAGGCCGCGCTCGCGGACGGCATGGATCAGGGAGTCCTCGAAGTTGAAAATGAAGGAAACCGCGCGCTTGACGCGGCTCTTGGCATAGCCCGACAAGGACCAGTAGCCGGGGCGCCGCAACAGGCGGCGCAAGCGCGAGAGCGAGGCGTTGAGGCGCACCAGCAGGTTGTAGCCGACATCGCCGACGATGGCCAGCCAGCGGTGGTAGCGCGTCACCTGATCGAACTCGTCGCCGTGCAGCAGCAGGTAGCGGCGGCCGTCGGCGGCGACATGGATGTGCTCGAGCTTGACCAGGATATCGCCGAAGCTGACGCCGTCGTATTCGCGCATCGCTTCGTCGTGGTTGCCCGGGATCAGCATCACCCGGTTGCCGTGGCGGGCGCGGCGCAGGATCTTCTGCACTACCGTGTTCTGGGCCGCCGTCCAGTGGATGCCGCGGTTCATCGACCAGAAGTCGATGATGTCGCCGATCAGGAACAGGTTTTCGCTTTCGTAGTCCCTGAGGAAGTCGAGCAGCCGCTCGGCCTGGCAACCGCGGGTGCCGAGATGGACGTCGGAGATGAAGATCGAGCGGACGTGCATGGTCTCCGGCTAGTCGGGAAGAAAGCGGAAAGCGGATTCGTTGTTCGTCGCCGGCACGACGGGCGGCGCGATGGCTTCGCGCAGGGCGGCCACCAGGCGGTCGTGGATGCGTTCCCAGTCAAGCGTGGCGACGCTCTGCGGCGCGGCTTCGGCGCTGCGCTGAAGGACGCCGGGGCGGGTCACCAGGTCGAGCGCGACGCGCACGAACTGGTCGCTGGCGCCCGGCTCGGCCAGCATGCCGTTGGCGCCGGGGCGTATCAGCTCGGCCGCCGCCGCCAGGCGGTAGGCCACCACCGGCAGGCCGCTGGCGAGTGCCTCGAGCGTGACGTTGCCGTAGGTTTCGGTCATGCTCGGAAACAGGAACAGGTCGGCCGAGGCGTAGTGGGTGGCGAGGTCCTCGCCGTGGCGCATGCCGGCAAAGATGCAGTGCGGATGCTGCTGCTCCAGCCGCCGGCGCGACGGACCGTCGCCGACCAGCACCAGACGTGCGCCCGGAGCGTAGCGGCGAATGGCCTCGAACGCGGAGAACACCAGCGGCAGGTTCTTTTCCGGCGCCAGGCGCCCGACATGAGTCACCACCAGGTCTCCATCGCCGACTTTCCACGCAGTGCGAAGTTCGCTGCTGCGGCGTGCCGGGTTGAACAGCGCCGTATCGACACCGCGGGCGACGACGCGAATGTTTTGGTAGCCGCGGCGCATCAGATCCACTCCGAGCTGGTGCGAGGGCACCAGGGTCATTCCGCTGCGGTTGTGCAGACGCCGCAAATGGACGGCAACCAGGTTTTCCAGCCAGGCGAAGCCGTAGTGGCGGCTATAGGCGTGAAAATTGGTGTGGAACTCGGACACCACCGGGATACCGAGGTCGCGCGCGGCCGCTATGGCCGAGGCACCCAACGGCCCCTCGGTGACGACCTGCACCACATCCGGACGGTCGGCACGCCACTGGCGGCGCAACAGTCGCGGCGCCGGCAGGCCGAACTTGAGGCCGGCATAACCCGGAATCGGCAGGCCGCGCACCAGCGTGGTCGCGAACAGCGCCGGGGCCGGCGGGATGTCCCCGGTACTCTGGCGCGGCCGCGTCAGGCTGACGCGATGCCCGCGGGCCACGAGGCCTTGCACCATGCGGCCGAGCGTCATGGCGACGCCATTGACTTCCGGCGGGAAGGTTTCCGTGACTATCGCGATATGCAATGACGCGGTCATGTCGTCCTCAGGGCCAGAGCACCAGCGCCCAGGTCACGATTACATTGATCAGGGCGATCAGCACCGCTGCGCTGCCGATGTCCTTGGCGCGCTTGGAGAGCCGGTGCCGGTCCATGGAGATGCGATCGATGGCGGCCTCGATGGCCGAGTTGAGCAACTCGACGATCAGCACCAGCAACACGCTGCCGATCATCAGTGCCTTGGCCAGGCCCGGCTGCGGCAGCAGCAGGGCGACGGGGATCAGCAGCGCCGCCAACAGGCTTTCCTGGCGGAAGGCGTCTTCGTTGAAGTAGGCGGCGTGCAGGCCGGACAGCGAATAGCTGAGAGCATTCCAGATGCGGCGCAAGCCGGTCTGGCCCTTGAAGGGACTTTCTTCGGCGATCGGATCGGTATTCATCGGGTGGCGGGCAGGGACAGGGTGAAATCGACGGTCAGGGGAGCGCGCACCAGTTCGCGGTAGAGCGCAGCGAGCCGGGCGCCCTGAGCGGCGGCATTCCACTCGCGGGCGAAGGCGACCGCAGCTTCGGCCATGGCGGCCAGTTGCGCCGGTCGTCCGAGCAGTGTCAGCAGTTGCTCGGCGAATGCCTCAGGCGTGGCGGCGGCAGCGATGGCGCCGCGTTCGGGACGAATGATCTCGGCCGCGCCCAGTGCCGCAATGGCCAGCACCGGCAGGCCGATCGCCATGGCTTCCAGCAGCACCAGGCCCTGGGTCTCGGTCAATGACGCGAAGGTGAATACATCGGCGGCGGCGTAGCAGTCGCGCAATCCGCCTTCGCGCGGCAGGTAGCCGACGAAGCGCACATGATCGTCCAGCTTCAGGTCTGCGGCCTGGCGGCGCAGCGCCGGCAGCGCCGGGCCTTCGCCGGCAATCACCAGCAGCAGTTGCGGCTCCTGCCGGCAGGCCCGTGCCATCATTTCCAGCAGAAAGCCGATGTTCTTTTCGTGAGCAGCACGTCCGACAAACAGCGCCACCTTGCGCTCCGGTGCTATTTTCCAGGTGCGGCGAAACTGTTCGCCGTCGCCGCGCACGAACTGGCTTTCCGGCAGTCCGGTAGGAATCACCGTTAGCGGCGTGCTGACACCGTAGTCGCGCAGGGTGGCCGCCATCGGCTGCGACGGCACGACAATGGCATCGAGCGCGTTGCACTGATGCCGGGCCAGCCAGCGCGCGGCGAAACGCAGCGCACTCCTGGGCAGGAAGCGGATGTAGTGGAACAGGTATTCCTCGAAGTGCGTGTGATAGGTACTGATGCAGGGAATGCCGCGGGCCTGCGCCAGTCGCAGGCCGCCGTAGTGCGCGGCGAAGGGCGTCTGGACGTGCACCAGGTCGAACTCGGTCCTGGAAAGACGGCGATCCAGGTCGGCGAGCGCGCTCCACTGCATCAGCCGGTCTTCGGGGTCGAGCGGCACGGCACGCGACGGCAGGCGGACAGTGTCGGCCCGCGCAGCGGAGTCCCCGACATGCAGAGCACTGGCCATGGCGTCGCCGGCGATGCTGGTCGCCGGATAGTCCGGCGCCACCACGGTGACGCGCACGCCCAGAGCGGCAAGAGCGGCACGAAAGGTCTGGATCGAGGTGGAGACGCCGTTGATGCGCGGATAGTAGACGTCGCTGACCATCAGCACATGCAGGGGTCGGCCGGCGCGGGGTGTGAGCGCGCGGGTCTCGTCGAGCATGTCCTGTTCCGCCGCGCTGCCGGTTGCGCTCATGCCGTGAGCGGGTCGGCGGGCTTGATGAAGTGCCGCATATAGCGTGGATTCATGCGCGACATCGGCAGCAGCATGAGCAGGTCGGCCGTGTTGAAATCAGGATCCCAGGCCGGTTCGCCGCAGATCCAGGCGCCGACGCGCAGATAGCCCTTGATCAGCGGCGGGATCAGTGCCGGCTGGCCATTGGTGAGACGCTCGAAGGGCAGGCCGTGCTGCGGGAAGGCGCGGTATTCGGCCGGTGCCATGTGGGCCGGATCCATCTGCGAGAACAGGTTGGCGGCGTTGTGTCCGCCGTCGGCCATGCCGATCGAGGCACAGCCCATCAGGTACTCGTAGCCGTTGCTCACCATGTAGTCGGCCAGCCCGGCCCACAGCAGGGTGATCACGGCGCCGCTGCGATGGTCGGGGTGGATGCAGGAGCGGCCGACTTCCACCATGCGGCTGCGCAGGTTCTGCAGCCGGTTGATGTAGAACTCGCTCTCCGAGTAGTAGCTGCCGACGCGGCGGGCAGCCTCCGGCGACAGGATGCGGTAGGTTCCGACAATCCGATTGGCATCGCTCTCGCGCACGATCAGGTGTTCGCAGAAGGGATCGAAGAGGTCGATGTCGTGGTCCGCTGTGCGGGTCTGGATGTGGGCGCCGAGTTCTTCGACAAAAACCTTGTAGCGCAGGCGTTGCGCTTCGCGGACTTCATCTTCGCTGCGCGCCAGTGAAACGGTGTAGGCGACGCGCTGGCTGGCGACGGTGTTTTCGATCAGGTGTCTTTGCATGGCGTTTCTCCTTGGGTTCGCCTGCATTTTCAAAACCCTGCGTTACCGTGTTATTGCCGCTTCGTTACGAAAAGGTTGCGCAGGCTGCGCAAACGGCTTTCCTCCTCTATTCGCCGGATTGAAGTCGCGCGCCGGGAAAACCGGGGCACGTCCGGCTGCCGGCGCCATGGCTGCCGCGACCGCCTGGTGAGCGCTGTGGGCAAGCGGGCGGCGGTCGGCCAGCGGCGGGGCGAAACTGGCGGCCAGCGTGACGCGGGCGACCAGTCCCCTGGTCTGGAGAATGCTCAACAGGCAATCGAGCAGGCTGATATCGGCTATGTAGGCCGGCGCCGCGCAGCGGGTGCCGGCATGGTCGTGATAGCTGAGCGCGATTGCATGTACCGGCACGGCGGCGTCGATGGCGCTCTGGAACAGGGCGGCGTGGAAGGGCAGCAGGGTGTCGCCGGCAGTGGTCGTGCCTTCGGGGAAAATGGCCAGGCGGCGGCCGGCGCCGAGCGCTGCCCGCATGTGCTGGTGGGTGAGGTGGGCGGCCTTGCGGCTGCCGCGCTCGATAAACACGGTGTCGTTGTGGCGGGCGAGCCAGCCGATCAGCGGCCATTGCGCGACATCGCTCTTGGCTACGAAGCCGGAAGGCAGCAGGGCGTTGATGACGTAGATGTCGATGAAGGATATGTGGTTGCTGACCAGCAGGCCGCCCTCGATGGCTGCCAGTTCGCCCGCGCCGGACTCGAGACGGATGCCGAGCAGAGTCAGCAACTGGCGCGACCAGGCGCGTTTCAGGCGCTGGCGCCAGAGGGCGCCGCCAAAACGGAACAGCAGCGCCACCAGCAGCGCGCCGTAGATGAGATGAAGCCCGACCGGCAGCAGCCGCAGGCGGGCGATCAGCGAAGGCAGTGACATGCGCCAAGGATGGCGGCGGCGTGTTACAGGCTTGTGACCTCGCGGCGAGGAAATAAATTCCAGGGCTCCAGTGACTATTTCACGGCTTTGTAACATTCGCTGCCTAAACTCTGTGGCGATGCAACATGCCGGGCCGGAATTCCGGTCCGTCCGGACATTTCAAAGGAGTAGAACCATGCTGATTCGCACCCTCAGGAACGCAGGAATTGCCGCCATTTCACTGCTGGCGATGTCCGCGGCAAATGCGGCTGATGTGACCGGCGCCGGCGCTTCATTCCCGGCCCCTATTTACGCCAAGTGGGCCGATGCCTACCAGAAGGCAACCGGCAACCGGATCAACTACCAGTCGATCGGTTCCGGCGGCGGCATCAAGCAGATTACGGCCAAAACGGTCGATTTCGGCGCTTCCGACATGCCGCTGACGGCCCAAGTACTCGACAAGGATGGCTTGATGCAGTTCCCGACGGTAATCGGCGGCGTCGTGCCGGTGGTTAACCTGGCCGGCGTCAAGCCTGGCGAACTCAAACTAACGGGCGCCGTGCTGGCCGACATCTACATCGGCAAAATCGTCAAGTGGAACGACAAGGCAATCGCTGATCTCAATCCCGGCGTGGCCCTGCCGGCCAGCGACATCGGCGTCGTGCGTCGCGCCGACGGTTCCGGTACCACCTTCATTTTCACCAACTACCTGTCCAAGGTCAGCCCGGAGTGGAAGACCAAGGTCGGCGAGGGTACAGCGGTGCAGTGGCCGGTCGGTCTCGGTGGCAAGGGTAACGAGGGCGTGTCCGCCTTCGTTCAGCGCCTGCCCGGTTCGATCGGTTATGTCGAGTACGCCTACGCCAAGCAGAACAAGCTGACCCACGCCATCATGAAAAATGCTTCCGGCAATTTCGTGGCGCCGGATGACCTGACCTTCAAGGCCGCTGCGGCCCATGCCGACTGGACCAAGTCGAACTTTGCCGAGATCCTCACCGAGCAGACCGGCAAGGATGCCTGGCCGCTGACCGGTGCCACTTTCATCCTGATGCACAAGGTGCAGGACAAGCCGGCACAGGGTGCCGAAGTGCTCAAGTTCTTCGAATGGTCGTACAAGAACGGCGCCAAGATGGCGGAAGACCTGGACTACGTGTCCTTGCCCGAGAGCCTGGTCAAGTTGATCGGTACCTCCTGGGCCAACGTCAAGGATGCTTCCGGCAAGCCCGTCTTCACCGGCAAGTAATTCAATACCCGTGACCTGCGCCACTTTCCGGTGGCGCAACTCTCCACTGAGCCTACTGATATTTCGACAATGAGTGCGACGCAGGAATCGAGCGCCAACACAGCAGCAGGTGCCGGCAAGTTTGGCGATTGGCTGTTTTTCAATCTGACGCGCCTGTTCGCCGCGCTGACGCTGATTCTGCTCGCGGGCATCATCGTCTCGTTGGTGGTCGGGTCCTGGGAGTCGATCCAGAAGTTCGGCCTGAGCTTCATCTGGCGCCAGGACTGGAACCCTCCGATGGAGGAGTTCGGCGCACTGATCCCGATCTACGGAACTCTGGTCACATCGCTGATCGCACTCGTCATCGCCGTACCGGTCAGCTTCGGCATCGCGCTGTTCCTGACGGAGTTGTCGCCGGTTTGGCTGCGCCGCCCGCTGGGTACCGCGATCGAGCTTCTGGCGGCGGTTCCGTCCATCGTTTATGGCATGTGGGGTCTGATGGTATTCGCTCCGATCTTTGCCGAATACGTGCAGCCCTTGCTTGCCGGCACGCTGGGCCGGGTGCCGCTGCTCGGTGCGCTGTTCGCCGGCCCCGGCCTGGGCATCGGTTTGCTGGCCGCCGGCATCATTCTCGCCATCATGATCATTCCTTTCATCGCCTCCGTCATGCGCGATGTGTTCGACGTGACGCCGGCCATGCTCAAGGAGTCGGCCTACGGCATCGGCAGCACGACCTGGGAAGTGGTCTGGAACGTGGTGCTGCCCTATACCAAGGTCGGTGTCATCGGCGGCATCATGCTCGGCCTCGGTCGCGCGCTGGGCGAGACCATGGCGGTGACCTTCATCATCGGCAACACCAACTTCCTCTCCACCATTTCACTTTATGCGCCGGGAAACAGCATTACCTCGGTGCTGGCCAACGAGTTCGGCGAGGCGACACCGGGAATCTATACCGGGGCGCTGATTGAACTGGGCCTGATCCTGTTCCTCATCACGCTGGCTGTGCTGGTGTCCTCGAAACTCCTCTTGCTGCGCCTGGCGAAGCACGAGGGAACCAAGACCTGAGGCGGCGATGGAACTGCTTATCCGACGCAAGTTCGCCAACAAGGTCGCGCTGACGCTGTCGATGCTCGCCATGGGCTTCGGCCTGTTCTGGTTGGCCTGGATCCTGCTGACCACGTTTGAACTTGGCATTGCCGGCATCTCGCTCGATCTGTTCACCAAGATGACGCCGCCGCCCGGAGCGGGCGAGCCCGGGGGACTGCTGAACGCCATCGTCGGCAGCGCGATCATGGTCTCACTTGCCACTGCGCTGGGGACCCCGATCGGCATCCTGGCCGGGGTCTATCTCGCCGAGTACGGCCGCCACACCTGGCTGGGCAACTCGACGCGCTTCATCAACGACATTCTGCTGTCGGCGCCTTCCATCGTCATCGGCCTCTTCATCTATGCCGTCTACGTCGCCAAGGTGGGAAATTTCTCCGGCATTTCCGGTGTCTTCGCCCTGGCCCTGATCGTCATCCCGGTGGTGGTGGCGACTACCGAGAACATGCTCAAGCTGGTACCCGACACGCTGCGTGAAGCGGCCTTCGCGCTCGGCGCGCCCAAAAGCACAGTGATCTTGAAGGTAACCCTGAAGGCTTCCACCACGGGCGTCATCACCGGCATCCTGCTGGCCGTGGCGCGGATCGCGGGCGAGACCGCGCCGCTGCTGTTCACTGCGCTGTCGAATCAGTTCTGGAGCCTGAACCTCAATGAGCCAATGGCCAACCTGCCTGTCACCATTTTCAAGTTCGCCATGAGCCCCTTCAAGGAATGGCAGCAGATCGCCTGGGCGGGTGTGTTCCTGATTACGCTGGGCGTACTCGGACTGAATATCGTGGCCCGCATACTCTTCCGCCAAAAGCACAAGAACTGATACCGGACAACCCATGAATGACACGAGCCAGAATATGATGATGAACGAGACAGTGGCGCAGCTCGAGGCCCAGATGGCTTTCAAGAGCCTGGATTTCTACTATGGCAAGTTCCATGCGCTGAAGAACGTCAACCTGGAAATCTACAAGCGTCATGTGACGGCCTTCATAGGCCCGTCGGGCTGCGGCAAGTCGACGCTGCTGCGGGTCATGAACCGCATGTACGACCTCTACCCGGAGCAGCGCGCCACCGGCGAACTGCTGCTCGACGGCGAGAACATGCTCGATCGCAATGTTGACGTGACGGTGCTACGCGCCAAGGTCGGCATGGTGTTCCAGAAGCCGACACCGTTCCCGATGTCGATCTATGAAAACATCGCCTTCGGCGTGCGTCTGCACGAAAAGATGAGCAAGTCGCTGATGGATGAACGCGTCGAGTGGGCGCTGCGCAAGGCGGCGTTGTGGGATGAGGCCAAGGACAAGCTGGGACAGAGCGGCATGAGCCTTTCCGGCGGCCAGCAGCAGCGCCTGTGCATCGCGCGCGGCATTGCGGTGAAGCCGGAAGTGCTGCTGCTGGATGAACCGACGTCGGCGCTGGATCCGATCTCGACCATGCGCATCGAGGAACTGATCGGCGAACTCAAGGAAGAGTTCACCATCGCCATCGTCACCCACAACATGCAGCAGGCGGCGCGCATTTCCGATTACACCGCCTACATGTATCTCGGCGAGATGATCGAATTCGGTGTCACCGACCAGATCTTCATCAAGCCGACGATGAAGGCGACAGAAGATTACATCACGGGCCGTTTCGGCTGAGGAAGCCGGCCTGCCGGCGGCGGCCGGCAGTTCCGCTTAGCCTGCGCGGTCTGCACGGCATGACAGCGCGAAGTGCCGCCTAGCCGAGCCGTCGCGACGGCGGCGCCTGGCGGCGCGTCCGCTGCAGGGCGATGAGTTCCACCATCCCCCACAACAGGGTGCTGCCGATGGCCAGCGCCGGATGTGCAATCAGCTTGCGAAACAATGGGTACATGTAGCGGCCTTCCTGTCAAAAGTCATCGAGCAGCCATAGCGCCACCCATCGCTCTGCGAAGAGCCTGTCGATCATTCCTTGCAGATCCAGAAGATCCCGTGCCCGCGTTGTCGCAGCTTTTAGTGTCGTGGTCAGCGTCATTGCCCAGGTACTCCAGGTCAGGAATAGAGACACGAGCAGACTACCAACGCCACATTAAGAATCTGTTGCAGTATTGCGACAAATGTTTCGCGGCAAGCGACCCGCCCGCCGGCACCGCGGCGCGCCTGCTGCGGATATCCTGGCCGCTGCCCATTGCCGGATGATTGCCTTGCCCAGCCACGCCCTGCCCGAACTCAACGATCTGGAACGCATCCTCGACGAGGGTGCGGCCCATCTTGAGGCGCGCGTTGTTTGCGACGCAGCAAGCGACGGCTGCCGCTTGCCGGTGTATGCCATATGCCTTGGCAATCCGAGCCCCGACGTTCCTGCCGTCGGCTTTTTCGGCGGGGTGCACGGCCTTGAACGCATCGGCGCCGAGGTCGTTCTGGTTTTTCTGCGCAGCCTGGTGGCGCGCCTGCGCTGGGACAGCGCGCTGCACCGGGAACTGGAGTCGGTGCGCCTGGTCTTCATGCCGATCGTCAATCCCGGGGGCATGTTGCGCGGCACGCGCGCCAATCCGAACGGAATCGACCTGATGCGCAATGCTCCGCTCGAGTCGGCGCAGCGGGTGCCTTTCCTCATCGGCGGCCAGCGCATCAGCCCGCGCCTGCCCTGGTATCAGGGGCAGCGCGGCGCGCCGATGGAAGCCGAGAGCAGTGCTCTTTGCCGCGTCGTCGAGGAGGAGTTGCTGACGCGTGAATTCAGCCTCGCCCTCGACTGCCATTCGGGCTTCGGCTTGAATGATCGACTCTGGTTTCCATACGCCCACACCGCGGTACCCATCGAGCATCTGCCGGAGGTTCACGCCCTGAAGGACATATTCGAGCAGACCCATGCCAACCACAGTTACCTGTTTGAACCGCAAAGCCGGCAGTACCTGACGCACGGCGATCTGTGGGATCACCTGTACCGGCAGGCATCGCATTCGCACCGTGTATTCCTGCCGCTGACCCTGGAAATGGGTTCATGGCTGTGGGTCAAGAAGAATCCGCGCCAACTGTTTTCGCGCCATGGCATTTTCAACCCGCTGATCGGACATCGCCTGCAGCGCGTGCTGCGACGCCACTTGCCGTGGCTCGATTTCCTGGTCCGTGCTGCCGGCGGCCACCGCCGCTGGCTGCCCGCAGGGGAGGCGCGGGCAGAGCATCGCCGGCGTGCGCTGGAGCTCTGGTATCGCGGAACGCGTTCATGAGCACCTGGATTCTGTTGCGCGGCTTGACGCGCGATAGCCGCCATTGGGGTGACTTCCCCGCCGCCCTGGGCGGCGCGCTGCCGGATGCCGACGTCGTTGCCCTCGACCTGCCGGGCAACGGCCGCCTGAACGGCATGGCAAGCCCTAGCCGTGTCGGCGAAATGACCGATTACTGCAGGGCGGAGCTGTTGGCGCGGGGGATCCGTCCTCCCTACCACCTGCTGGCCATGTCGCTGGGTGCAATGGTGGTAGTGGATTGGGCGGCGAAATATCCCGCGGAAGTCAATGCAGGCGTCCTCATCAATACCAGCGTGCGCCCGTTCAGCCCTTTCTTCCACCGCTTGCGACCGGAGAACTATCCGGCATTGCTTGGACTGGCCTTGCGCGGCGGCCATGCGCCTGACTGGGAAGCAAGGATTTTGCGCCTCACCAGCAACTGCGTCGACGATCCGGCGGCCATCCTCGAGACCTGGATCCGTTATCGACGCGAGCATCCCGTCTCGCGCCGCAATGTACTACGGCAACTGCTGGCTGCCGCCCGCTATCGGGCGCCTGCCGACAGGCCTTCGCCGCGCCTGCTGATCCTTGGCAGTGCAGGCGACGCCCTGGTCAATCCGCGTTGTTCACGACGGCTGGCGCTGCGCTGGCGAACCGCCTATGCCGAGCATCCCGCTGCCGGCCACGATATCCCCCTCGATGACCGCGACTGGGTGATCAGGGAGGTCCTGCTTTGGTTGCAGACGGAGTAGGTCGGACATAAGCCTGGCTGTACGGCAACGCCGTGCTCTTCCAGCCATTTCAGGTCGGCAGCAAACCGGGGCAGCACCGTATCGACGTCGACGCCGCAGACGCCAGTCGAACAGCGCATCGCGGAATCGAAACTTCGAGCTTCTTCACGGGATTCGTCACTTTCAGAACGGCGCTGTGGCACTAGCCATGACTGGACAATCGGGCTGGTGTCGGAACGAAATACTTCCTCTGAAACCATAGCGCAACATTGACCAGAGCAATCATTACCGGGACTTCGACCAGGGGGCCGATGACCGCTGCAAAAGCAACCCCTGAGTTGATTCCGTAGACCGCTACCGCAACAGCGATGGCCAGCTCAAAGTTGTTGCTGGCTGCGGTGAAAGACAAGGTCGCACTCTTTTCGTAACTGGCCCCCAGACGCATGCTCATGTAAAACGAGAACACAAACATCACAAGGAAATAAACCAGCAAGGGAATGGCAATACGGACTACGTCCATCGGGATGCTGATGATCAGTTTGCCCTTCAGGCTGAACATGACGATGATGGTGAACAGCAGCGAGGCGAGCGTGACCGGGCCGATCTTCGGCACGAAGTGGCTGTGGTACCAGTCTTTTGAGACAAAGCGCAACATGATCACGCGCGTCATCACGCCGGCAATGCACGGGATGCCGAGATAGATGAAGACGCTTTCGGCAATCTGCCTGATGGATATATCGACAACGGAACCCGTAAGACCGAAGAACGGCGGCAATACTGTGATGAACAGCCAGGCATAGACGCTGAAGAACAACACCTGAAAAATGGAATTGAACGCGACCAGGCCGGCGGCGTACTCCGTTGAACCCTTGGCGAGTTCGTTCCAGACAATCACCATGGCGATACAGCGGGCCAGACCAATCATGATCAGCCCGACCATGTATTCCGGTTTGTCCTGGAGAAAGATCAACGCCAGCGCAAACATCAGTACCGGACCAAGGATCCAGTTCTGCACAAGGGAAAGCCCCAGTACCTTCCAGTCGCGGAAGACATCGGGGAGTTCCTCGTAACGGACCTTGGCAAACGGCGGATACATCATCAGGATCAGGCCGATCGCAATGGGGATGTTGGTGGTGCCAACCTGAAAGCTGTTGATGAAGGCCTCGATACCCGGCACGAAAAAGCCGAGGCCGACACCCAAGGCCATGGCGGCGAAAATCCAGACGGTCAGATACCTGTCGAGGAAAGAGAGTTTCTTTGTCAGGGCACTCATGGTCGTTATCTGAAAACCAGGTTAAGTTGAATTGCCAAGCTCGAGAGCATGGGTCGGCATGCGGTTTGTTTAGCGCTTATCACTATGGGATTCGAGTCACTCACCCTTTTCGCTCAATTTCCCGATCTGGTCCAGTTCGCGTTTGATTGCCATGGCGTCGAGTTTGGCGAATGGCAGACTGGCGAACAATGAGATGCGCCGATTCATTTCACCGAACGCCTTGGAGAAGGCTTTGCGCTTGTCCTCGTCACGGCCTTCCACGGCTGCCGGATCCTCGATACCCCAGTGCGCCGTCATCGGCTTGCCTGGCCAGATCGGACACACTTCGCCTGCCGCGTTGTCACAGACTGTAAACACAAAATCGATGTACGGTGCTCCAGGCGCAGCAAACTCGTCCCAGCTTTTACTGCGCAGATCGGCGACTTCGAGTCCCTGCCGCCCCAATAGCTCGATGGCCCACGGATTCACTTTTCCGCCAGGATGACTGCCGGCACTGTAGGCGCGAAAACGACCCTTGCCGGCGTGGTTGAGGATAGCTTCGGCCAGGATCGAGCGAGCCGAATTTCCCGTGCAGAGGAAGAGTACGTTATAAATTTTGTCAGACATGAAAGCTCCTGGAGACAATTGGATCAGGCCGTCTTGCGGCGGCGCTTGGACGAAGTGGCAGCCGCGGCGGTTTTGGGGAGGCATTGCCCGCCTTGACAGCAGTTGTCCGTGAGATAGGCAATAAGGTCATCCATTGCGGAAAAGTTGGCGGAATAGAAAATGAAGCGGCTTTCCTGGCGTGAAACCACCAAGCCGGCGCGGTACAGCTCCTTCAGATGAAATGACAGTGTTGCCGCAGGTACGCCCACAGCCTCGGCGATTGCACCCGCATTCATACCCTCAGGACCTGCCTCGACCAAGAGACGAAAGACGGCCAGGCGGGTTTCCTGAGCAAGCGCAACCAACGATTGAACAGCAGTTTGGACTTTCATAGTTTCATTATTATGAAAGTAATATTAAAAAGCAAGGCGGCAACCGCAAAGAGAGGCAGGCAACGACCACTGTTCAGTGGCGATGATGTGCCGAATGACAATTATCTTCGCCCCTCGTTGCAGCGGAAGAGTGGGCAGCGCAACCGAAATAGCCCGTGGAACTGTCGATCCACCAGGTTTTCACAGTGCCGGAGTGGATTGCGGAAAAAATCAGCCATGACCGTCGTTATTCCAACAGCACCTTGTCGCTCGTCGGCTGAGCCGGGAGTGGCTGTCGGACTGTTTCTGGCGTGTGTGACAAAAGATTGTCACAAATATTTCGCAATTGTTGCGTAGACTCCATATTCCGAGAGCCGATCACTACTTTATTCATCCCCTCCCAGATGGAGTCCAACATGGCCATTGAGTTTGACGACAGCAAAGAAAAGCTTCGCCGCATTACCATCTCGGGGCGTCTCGACATCCTTGGTACGGAAGAAATTGCCACGAAATTCTCGGCGCTGGCCGCATCGGCACAGCGCCGAGTCATAGTGGACCTGACGGGTGTCACTTTCCTTGCCTCGATAGGCATACGAGCCATCATTACCAACGCCAAAGCCCTGCAACAACGTGGCGGAAAGCTGGTTTTGTTCGTCGGCGAGAACGCTTCGGTTTCCAAGACCCTTGACGCCACGGGTATCGATGATCTGATCCCGATGTTTGCGAATGCCGACCAGGCTGAAGTGGCAGCCCTCGCTTGACAGAAGGAATGGTCTCGCCTGTCCTCGACTCGATTGTGACGCTTTCGATCCGTGCCGACGCGAGCGACGTCCGTCGCGCCTCCGCCTGGGTCGAGCATGTTTGCCGTGAATACGGAGTTCCGGCCAATGAGATCGCACGACTCGATGTCTGTCTCAATGAAACACTGGCGAACATCCTCGCTCACGGCAACCATGCCGCCTTGTCCGCCCCGGTTATTCTGCATCTCGCGGTGCATGACGAAACACCGGCCAGTGAAGCAATAGTGACCGTATCCGATGCCGGTGCCGCCTTCGACCCGCTGGGCGTCTTGCCCAGGGCCCGGCCGAAAAGTTTGGCGGAAGTCCAGCCGGGTGGTCTGGGGCTGCAGATGATTCGAAGTTCAGCGGACCGTTTGCACTACCGCTATTCAGAGGGCCGCAATCAACTGAGTTTTGCGGTGCGCTGGAGCAGTAGCAGTTCCCTCGATGCTTAAGAAATCCGTTCAGCGCCGGCCGTTCAGGCGCAGGCTGGAGCAGCAGAAGACGGCAGAATCATCGGACGACAACCGGCAGGAAGAGGATCGACGCAAGCAGAGCATCGACTGGATTCCCCTCTTCAGGGCGGCAAACGAGAGTGAGCTCCATCAGACGCTTGCCGATTGCGACGTGCTGTTGCTTCCCGCCGGCACGCACCTGCTCAATCCCGGTGAAACAAACCATAACGTCTATATTCTGTTGTCCGGTGAAGTTACCGCGCACCTTGATCACAATCTGAATCCGGACGCCTCCATCGCGATCCAGCCAGGCGAGTGCATCGGAGAGCTTTCGGCGATTGATGGCAAGCAGGTGTCGGCCCTGGTTATGGCGCTGACCGAGGCGCAGGTACTCCAACTCTCGCGGGACGTGTTCTGGAATCGCGTCATGGCGGTGCCGGGAGTCGCAGGTAGTCTGATGGTTTCGCTGACAGAAAGAATGCGACGAACCAACGAGCTGACCTTGAAGGCCCAGCGCGAACAATTGGAGTTGATCCATCTCCGCAAGGAACTTGATGTCGCCCGGCAGTTGCAGATCAGCATGCTGCCGCTGCAACGTCCCATGTTTCCGGAGCGGCAAGACATTGATGTATGCGGGTTCATGGAGCCAGCCTCCCAGGTCGGCGGCGATCTCTTCGACGCCTTCTTTGTGGACGAGGAGACTCTGTTCTTTTGTATTGGCGATGTTTCCGGGCATGGAATTGCCGCCGCCCTGTTCATGGCGCGCACTATCGGCCTGCTGCGCATGCTGGCCATGAATACCGTGCAACCCGACCAATTGCTCGGACTACTCAATGATCGACTGTGCCTGGCCAACGATGCCGACATATTTGTCACGCTGTTCTGCGGTTTTCTCGACTTAAGCAGCGGCAGACTTTGCTATTCCAATGCGGGCCATTGCTCTCCCATGGTGGTCACCGACGAAGGCCCGCTCCTGATAGAAATTCCAAGAGGTGCCCTGATCGGCGCCTTTCCGGGCCGGCGGTATTCTGCAATGGAATACCGGCTCAAGCCGGGGAACCTGTTGTTTTGCTATACCGACGGCATTACGGAGGCACAAGACATCTCGGGCAACGAGTTTTCCGAAGACCGGTGCCTGCGTATGCTGAGCAAGGCGAATTCGACCCCCTTGCCGACACTGATGGAGACTTTGCGCCAGGACGTGGCAGATTTTACCGGGTCGAAACTACTCGAAGACGATTGCACGATGCTGGCATTGCGGCTGCTGACGCCCCCTTCGTGACAAAGCGCGCCGCCAAGTGAATAGAGGTTTGGCGCGACGAGAGTAGCGCTGCAATGCCATGTCAAAGGCGGCCTGCGTTGCAAAAACGCGTTCAGACATTCGGAGCCGGTGCGCGACAACGTCTGATGGTTTGCCTTGAACGATGCTACTTGGCCTGTCGCCGGCTCCCGGCCGAAATATCCCATTCCTCGATGACGCGTGTCGGGCCGAAACTCTCATCGAAGCCATGCACCGCGACATGGGCGCGGCCGCTTTGATAGACAGTGACATCGGCCCAGGCATACATCCGGTCAGCCGGATTCTTGGTGTCCTTGGCCTTGGTGGTCAGCGGCGATCCGCCGCTGCCGACAATCACCTGCCAGGCGCTGCCGCCACTTGCCTTGCGCGGCTGGCTGGCGTGGTAGACGTGTTGATGGCCGCAAAAATAGGTCGCCTGGTTCGCTTCTATCAAGTCCCAAAAGGCATCGCGCACCGGGCCACGAACATCGAAGCCGCCCTCCAGCTTTGTTTGGAGGCCCTCAGGCGTATAGGTGAAGGCCATCTTGTGGCCGAAGACGAAGATGTGCTTCATGCCGCGCGCCCTGGCTGCGGAGAAATCCGCCGCAAGCCAGGTGACCGGCGCCGAGGCGTCGAAGCCGACGGGATCGGTATTGATGACGACCAGATGAACGTCGCCCATGTCAAAAGAGTAGCTCAGCTGGCGCTGGTCACTGGTGATGCCGTCGCTGCCGACAAGCGGCGCGTGGTCGACGCTCCAGGCTTGCGGCCGGGACCGGGTGATTTCCTGCCATAGGGGGACATTCAGGATCAGGTCGCCCATGTTGGCGCGCCATGCTTGTTCGCTCGAGACCACAGCCTGCTTGACGTATTCGCCGCGCGAGTTGGGGATCTTGATCTGCACTTCGTGGTTCCCCGGCACCGGCAAGACATAGGTGCCGGTCTCGAACAGGTGAGCCACCATGCCCCGCCAGAATGCGTATTGCCGGTCCAGCACGGCGTGGTCGCCCGAGTAGCCGTAGATCATGTCGCCGTTGAACACCAGTGCCTGCGGATGCTGCGCCTGGATTTCGCGGACCATGCGGGACAGGACGCGAGTCGATTGCAGCCAGATGGTGTCCTGCGCCGACAACTGCGCATCGCCTGGCTCGGCCCGGCTGTCGCCGACAGTGGCGAAGCGAAAGACAAGGTGATCAGGTTCGGCGGCCAGCCCGGTACCCGTCAAGACACAAATCAACAGAAAGGCGATGGTGGCCCGGACAGGATGGGACATGGGGATTGCTCCGGAAATATTCATGAACATGCGGCTGGCTAACGGGGGGCGCTGAGCTCGAAGATGACCGTTACCTGGTACGGCATGTCGCGGCCCTTGTGCGAATCCGGCGCTGCGGGGTAGGTGGCATTGGCGACAGCCGCCAGGGCGGCGTTGTCGATCATGCCGATGCCGCTGCCCTCGATCACTCGCATGTGGTGAGTGCCGCCGTCCCGATATACGAATTCGACGCGGGCCTTGCCGCGGAATCCCATGGCGCGCGCCGCAGGCGGGTAAGACACTGCTGCCTGAATTGCGGCCTTGAGCCTGGCCGCGAACTCGGCTTCCTTGTTGGCTACGGCATCGATGCCCCGCACGGGTGCCGGCGGCGGTGGTGGTGGTGCTTCGCTGATCGGGGAAGCCGAAGGCACGGGAGCCGGAGGCGGTGGTTCGGGTACCGGAAGCGCCGCGATGCGTTGCGTTGTCTTGACCGGCACGGTGCGTTCTACCGGCTTCGGCAAGGGCTTGGGTTCCTCCTTGGGAACGTCTGCCGTGTCTACCACCATCAGTATGGGCTGATCGTCGGCTTGGGGTCTTGCCGCAGCGACGGCCATCAGGGATACCGCGGCGAGCACCAGACCACATTCGATCAATAGTGCCGCCAACAGGGTGCGTCCGGCGGGCAGCGGCCGCCCTCCGTTCATCCGGCTATTTGACATCTCGCGTGGCCAGACCGATCTGGGTAATACCGCTGTGGCGGCAGGCATCCATTACATCCGTGAGTTGCTGCATCGACACGGCGGCCGCACCGGCGATGGTCACCACCGTCTTGTCGGGTGGAGCCTGTCTCAGCCTGGCCTGCAAGCTGGCCAAAGTCATTCGTTGCTGATCAACGATCAGGCTGCCGTCCTGATAGATTTCGACCAGTATCTTGGTCGGCGGCAGCGGCTGGCTGGTGCTGCTGGAAGGCAGGCGTCCGACCAGACCCGATGACGGGATCATGTTGAGGGCAATCATGATGAAGAACACCAGCAGGAACAGCATGATGTCGATCATCGGGATGATCTCGATGCGCGGCTTGCGAACCTCGAAGTAGCGCACGGCCTAGCTTCCGGTGCGGACGAGCACCTTGGCGGGATAGGCGACGCGAACCTCCGCTTCCGGTCCCGAGTGCGCGTAACGGTTGATAAGCATCTGCTTGAGGGTTTCCAGTTGGTGCACCAGCAGGCGCACCCTGTTGTTCAGGCTGTTGAGGAAGACCAGACCGATCATGGCGATGAACAGCCCGCTGGCGGTTGCGATCAGTGCCTCGGCAACGCCACCGGTGACCTGGGTCGGAATCGCACCGCCTTGGCCCAGGCCGGCAAAGGCGTTGAACATGCCGATGATGGTGCCGAACAAGCCCAGCAGCGGGGCCAGCGTAACGGAGGTGTCGAGTTGCCAGAGGGACCGGTCGAGCTTGGGTATTTCGTGCAGGATGGCCTCTTCCAGCCGGTCGGCAAGAACCTCCCGATCATTGATTTCGGGATGGGAAAGCGCTACGGCCAGCAAGGACGCATGGGGCAGGTGAGCGGCATGCTCGACCTCCTGTTGCAGCAGATCGATGCGCAGACGAGGCAGGCTCGCCACGCGCTCGTTGACTTCCATGCCGCCGGCCATGGTGCGATAGAGAAACCAGGCGCGCTCGATGATCACGGTCAGTGCGACCAGGAGCAGCAAGGCCATCAGGTACAAGGTGCCGCCGGAAGAGGCGGCGAGGGTGGACAGATACTGAAGGCTCATGATGGATTCACAGGTTCGTGCCAGTAGTTGGCGTGGCACCCGCTCCGCTGCAAATACCTGGCACTGCGGAGCGGGCAGTAAGGGCGTTGGGTCAGAACCCGGCGCGCAAGGTGACCATGAAACTGCGCTCCGGCTGGAACAGGAAGGTGTCGCTGGCAGCAACTTGCCCATAGAGTGCCGTACCGACGGTAGCGTTGGCCGGCTTGACCGCAAGGATCGTCTGCTTGTTGGCCAGGTTGTAGATGCCGGCCTGGAGTTTCAGCGTCTTGAAGCCCAAGCCCGGATTGACGAAGGTGTAGTCAAGGCTCAGATCGGTCGTGCTGTACGGGTCGAGCTTGTAGCCCTCGTCGTCCAGCGCATAGGTCCGGCCGACACGCTTGAACACGAGCGAACTGGACCAGCCGCCGGAGTTGTAGAGCAGTCCGAAGGCGGAGGTCGAATCGGGCACGCCGGCGATCTGCAGACCCGAAGCTTTCGACTTGGCCGAGTTCACGGAACCGTTGGCGTAAACCGAAATGCCGTTGTCGAAGGCGTAGGTCGCCTGACCTTCCAGGCCCTTGTACACCACGCCACCCTGGTTGAAAAAGACAGCAGGGTTCGAAGCGGGAACCTGTGCGATCTTGTCCTTGAAGTCGATGTAGTAGATGTCCGCATCAAAGGTCACCCGGTTGGACTTGTGTACCGCGCCCACCTGGTAGTTGGTGGAATGCTGCGGGTTGATCGAGGTGGCATTGGCACCCGCGCTCTGGTAATTGCTGATGTCCGGCACCAGCATGCCCTTGGCGTATTGGGCGTAGGTCGACCAGGTGGGGCCGAGCTTGTAGTTGAGCGTCAGGAACGGCAGGGTGGCAGTGAAGTCCTTGGACACATTCTGCGATATGCGGCTGGTCTGGTTCACCAGGGCGTCGACAGTGAGCGTGGTGTGCATGTATTTCAGTCCAGGCGTTACCGTCAAATCCTTGCTTGCCGCCCACTCGAATTCGGCAAAGGGCTGATACTGCTTCCAGCCGGAATTCTGCTCGTAGGTGACATTGTTCAATCCGGCATACACACCGGCGACGGCCGCCTGGTCGTTGAGGTTGCTCATGTTGCGCATGTTGAACCGCAGTTGCGCGCGATGAGTGTCGGCCTCTTCTACCCATAGACCAAAGCGCATCAGGCCGGCTTGCAACTGCCTGGTGACCTTGAAAATGTCGCCATAGACCTTGTACTCGTTGGTCTTCAGATACCCGGGAATAGTGGCAGCGGCAGCGTAGGTGGTGGCGGCCGTGGCGCTCTTGTCGGCGGTCAGGCCGTTGTTGGTGTAGTTGTAGTAATAGGTGTTGTTGTCGATGGCCCAGCCGGATCCAAGATCGCTTTGCAGGCGGACGTAATTGAGTGCCGTACTCTTCTCGACCCGGTTGTAAAGGTAGTAGTCGGCTTGATTCGGATTGTTGCTGAGCACGTAGTTCTTGCCAAGAGTGGCGGCCTGAGCGGCTGTCAGGCCGTTGTCCTTGTCAGGCTGGTCGTAGCGATTCTTGTTGTAATTGATGTTGACCGTCAGCAATGTGCTGCTGCCCAGCGCCTTCTGGAACTTGAGCATGACGTTCTGGCTTTCCACGGCGGAGTAGGTCCGGTAACCGTCACTGCTGAGCTTCTGATAGTTGGCTGCAAATTTTGCGTCGCCCGCCTCGCCGATAACGCCGGAGTCGTAACGGGCGCCATAGAGCTTCGTGTTCCAGGAGCCGGCAGAGACATAGGGGCTGATCTTCCGTTCCTGTGACAGTTCCCGGGAAAACAGATTGACGGAGCCGCCGAAGGTGGCCTGGCCCAGGTTGCTGGCATTGCCGGGACCGCGCTCCACCGTGACGTTGCCGATGACTTCTGCAGGAAAGTAGGCGGTTGTATGGTGGGTAGGTCCATTGGTATCGCCAAACGGAATGCCGTCGAAGGTGACGTTGTATTCGCCGTCCTTGAAACCACGCAGGCCATTCTTTGCTTCACCAAGGCCGGGACCGTTGGGCGATATGCCGCCGGTAGCGCTCGGCGTAATGGCCACGATACCGGTATAGTCGGTCGCCGGCGATTTCGCATCCTCGAAGAACGCGCGGCTCACCACCGATTGCGGCTGTGTTGCCTGGAGACTGGCTTGCGCCGGCGCCACTGAGGAAGCACGGGATGTCGGTGCTGCGCCGCCACCGGTCGCTTGGGCTTGTGCGCCAACGGTACCCAGGTCGGTGGCATCTGCCGCGAAGGCAGCGCTGATGGAACAAGCCATCACGGAAAGTGCAAAACCGATCGGAAAGGATTGGCTGCGAAAGCGGCTGGCGAAACGATTCATTGGCGTGTTCTCCCTGGAGCGATTGATAGAGTGTCAAACGAAGGGAGCGTAAGGAACCTTTGTTACGACCGCATGGCAGTTGCGTGACACTCCGGTTTGTCGCCCGGCTGCACACGGCAATATGATGCGTTAAAGAACACTGTAAGTAACCCATGCACCTGTCGATTAGCTCCACCGGATCAACACCGCACCGAGCGCGACAACCATCGCACCTCCAATCCGCCAGCGGCCCATCGACTCCTTGAGCAGAAGTGCGCCGAGCAGGGCGGCAAATATCACGGAGGTTTCGCGCAGTGCCGCAACCGCGGGAATGGACGAAACAGTCATGGCCCAGAGCACGATGCCATAGGAGCCCATGGTCAGCACCGAACCGAGTATCGAGAACAGCCAGCGCCGTTGCAGATGCGCGAAGGCGGTTCGCCCGCGTTGCCGGACGGCGACACCGAGCACCAGCCAAGCATTGAGGAAGAACAGCCACAAGGTATACGACACGGCATGGTTCGAGAGACGTGCGCCTATGCCGTCGACAAGGGTGTAAAGGGCGATGATGGCCGCCGTGGCGAAACCGTAGCTGAGGCCCTGCCTGCCCACCACGCCGCGCCGGATGCCGGCTCCCACCGGCAGTGCAATGCCCGCAGCCACCAGCCCGATGCCCAGCATCAGTTCGATGCTCAGCACATCGCCCGCCAGGGGTGCCGTCAGCGCGATCAGGACCGGCGCACTGCCGCGCATCAGCGGGTACGCAATGGACAAGTCGGCATGCTGGTACGTCCGCATCAACAGGAGGTAGTAGCCGACATGGATGAAGACGGTCGTTGCCAGCCAGGGCCAACTCGCCTCCGCCGGTAACGGTAGCCATGGCAACACGCAAGCCGCGACGATGGCGCCGGCGACGGACAGGCCGGTGTAGTCGAGAAAGCGATCGGCGCTGGACTTGACGACGAAATTCCAGCCTGCATGCATCAGCGCCGACAAGAGCACCAGCAGGGCGACGGGCGTGGTGATCACGCCGCCGGCCAGGGCAGCGAATAGGTCTTGATGTTGGTGAAGCTTTTCATCGCCTCGATGACGCCTTCCTTGTAACCGAGGCCGGAGTCCTTGATGCCGCCGAAGGGCGTGAGTTCGAGGCGGTAGCCGGGAACCTCGCGAACATTGACACTGCCTACATGGAGTTCATTTACCAGGCGGCTAATGATGTCGAGTCGATTGGTACAGACACCGGAGGACAGGCCGAAGGCTGTGCCATTCACGATCGCAATGGCTTCCTCGATCGTCTTGAAGCGGATGACCGGAGAAACCGGACCGAAGGTTTCCTCGCGAACCAGAGTCATGTCCGGGCGTACATGATCAACCACCGTCGGCGAGTACATGGCGCCGTCGCGGATGTTCCCGAGCAGCAGTTGCGCGCCCTGGGCGACGGCCGCGTTGACCCGTGCCTCGAAGAGCTTTGCCGCTTCTTCATCAATCACCGTACCCATGTCCACGCCTTCGTCCGCAGGGTCGCCGTATGTCCAGCGCCGGCTCTTGTCGAGCAGCAATTCGACGAAGCGCGCGGCTACCGAGTCCTGCACCAGAATGCGTTTGACTGCTGTACAGCGCTGCCCGGAGTTCTTGTATGAGCCCGCGACCGCGAGGCTGGTGGCTTCATCAAGATCGGCATCCTCCATCACGATGAGGGGATCGTTGCCGCCCAATTCCAGGACCGTACGCCGGTAACCGATCTTCTGCGCGATGTATTTACCGATGGCTACACCACCGGTAAAGGTGACCAGATCGATGGCCGGATTGGTGATCAACTCGTCGGCAATTTCCACGGGATCACCGGTGACGACCTGAAGCATTTCGGGTGGCAGCCCGGCTTCATAGAGGATGTCAGCCAGCAGCAGCGCGGACAGCGGCACCTTTTCCGAGGGCTTGAGCACCATGCGGTTGTTGGTAGCGATCGCCGGCACGATCTTGTGCGCCACCTGATTCATGGGATGGTTAAACGGCGTGATCGCCGAAATGACGCCAAGCAGCGGGTCGCGCTGGGTATAGACGCGGCGCTCCCTGCCGTGCGGCGTGATGTCGCAGGAGAATATCTGGCCGTCGTCATTGAGGGCGGCGTTGGCGCCGAAGACAAGGACGTCTCGTACGCGACCGGCCTCGTAGCGGGTGTCCTTCTTGCAAAGACCAGCCTCGGCGGTGATCAGGTCGCTGATTTCCTCGGTACGCGCAACAACAATTTCGGCGGCCTTTTGCAGAATGCGGGAGCGCTCGTAGCGCGACAGCTGCGGCCGGTAAGCGTGAGCAATATCGAAGGCGCGCCTTACGTCCTCGATAGTGGCCTTGGGCACGGTGCCAACGATGGCACCGGTGTAGGGATTGCGCACATCGATGACCCGGTCGCCACCGACACGCTTGCCGCCAATGCGCATCGCTTCCTTGCGAAATTCCATAATCTTTCTCCCTACGATTTGACTGAATTTTGTGCTGTGTCAGCGCGTGCGACCTTTTGCAGTGCCGGTCGAGGTGTTGGCGGACAACAGGTCCTGCAGGCGTCGACGACTGGCTTCGACGTGTGATCGAATCAATCGTGCGGCTGCCCTGCCGTCGCCGATGCAGATCGCCGCCAATACCGCCTGATGATCGGCCACCGAGGCACGCAGGCTGGAGGCGTCCCGGACCTTTTCGTGTGCCTGAAGCCGGAACAGTGAAAGTTCCCCCACCAGTTTGCGATAGCTATCCAGCAATTTGGCATTTCCGGAGAGCGCGGCCAATCTGTCGTGGAACTCCATGTTGCAGTCGTGGCAAGCCGCAAAGTCTTCCTTGCGGGCAAGTTTTTCCGCTTTGGCCAGCAGGTTTTCCAGCTTCGCCGTGCGGACTGCCTCAGGCTCGGCGGCAAGTTTCTTTACGATCAAGTTTTCCAGCGCAACGCGTACTTCGTAGATCTCGTCAGCCTCTGTCGGGGTAATGGTGCGAACGAATACGCCCCGGTTTTTCTCGACGCGCACCAGTCCCTTTTCCTCGAGGCCACGAAATGCCTCCCTTATGGGGCCACGCGAGACGCCCAGTTTGGCGGCAAGGGGGATTTCGGTGAGTTGGCTGCCGGGCGCGAACTTTCCGGCGAGGATCATGCCTTCCAACTGCTGCAGGACCACCGATGGCAGGGAGTGACTGCGCAACAGTTCAATGGCGGCACTCGGACGAGTGAGGGGGTGTCTGTTCATATTTGTTTAATCGAATTGCAATATTCGCGGACGAAAATGCTTCAACCCTTGGTTTGTAGATTGTCAACAATCGGTAACGCACAAATTATAGGTCGCGATATGTTTCAAATTGTTTACCGACAGCAGAAGGAACGCATACAGCAATGAGCGCCGCCATCGAAATCCGGAACATCACCAAGTCGTTTGGTAACTGCAAAGCCTTGCAAGGCATCGACCTGGAGATTCAGGAAGGGGAGATGGTGGCCCTGATTGGAGCCTCCGGTTCCGGCAAGTCGACGTTGCTGCGACACGTAGCCGGATTCATTGCCGCCGACGCAGGAACGATTGCCGTGATGGGCCAGACGGTACAACAGGAAGGGCGCTTGGCGCGAAACATCCGTGGTATCCGCGCCAACATCGGATTCGTGTTCCAACAGTTCAATCTGGTGGGACGCCTCTCGGTCATCACCAATGTCATGACGGGCCTGTTGCATCGAACCAGTCTTTGGCGCGGCCTGCTGATGCGCTTCTCCGTCCCGGACCGGCAGGCAGCACTTGAGGCCTTGGTAGCGGTGGGTATCGAGCAGAAGGCCTGGCTGCGGGCGACTACCCTGTCGGGCGGTCAGCAGCAGCGTGCCGCCATCGCACGCTGTCTGGTTCAGGGTGCGCGGGTGATTCTTGCCGACGAACCGATCGCATCGCTTGACCCGGAGTCATCGCGCAACGTCATGGAACTTCTGGCGACGCTGAACCGCGAACGTCGCTGCACCGTCGTGGTTTCCCTGCACCAGGTCGAATTCGCACTGAAGTATTGTCCTCGCACAGTCGCCCTGCACCGTGGCCGGGTGGTATATGACGGTCCGTCCGCGGCCCTGACGACGCAACTGCTGTGCGAACTTTATGGCTCTGACGCTGAAGAACTGTTTGGCCGCGCGCTCGACAGTTCACCGCACAAACATCCGGCCATCGCCGCACCGCTTCCATTCTCGGCCGCCTGAGGCTACCTCAATCAATTCTCCCCATTCATCAAAAGGAGTCATCATGATTCGCAACATAAAAAGCTTTGTCGCTGCGGCGATCGTGCTCTTGCTATCCGGCATCGCGCAGGCCGGTGATCTCAAGGAAATCAATTTCGGCATCATTGCCACGGAAAAGGCCGGTGCGCTGAAGCAGATGTGGGAGCCCTTTCTCGAAGACATGAGCAAGGCGGTCGGCGTCAAGGTCAATGGTTTCTTCGCCACCGACTACGCCGGCATCATCGAGGCACAGCGCTTCAACAAACTGCAAATAGCCTGGTACGGCAACAAGTCGGCCATCGATGCAGTGGATCGCGCCGGTGGCGAGGTCTTCGCCCAATTCATCGATCTTGACGGTACCCCCGGCTACTATTCCTACATCATTACCCACAAGGATAGCGGCATCACTACCCTCGATCAGGTACTCAAGAACGGCAAGAGCTACTCCTTCGGTATCGGCGACCCGCAATCTACCTCGGGCACTCTGGTGCCTACCTACTACGTCTTCTCCATGAACAACCTTGACCCCAAAACACATTTCAAGGTGATGCGTTCATCTAACCATGAAGGCAACTTTCTTGCCGTCCTCAACAAACAGGTGGACGTCGCCACCAGCAACAGCGAGATGACGCAAAAGATGAAAGAGACTGCTCCGGAGAAGCTGGAACCGATCCGCATTCTATGGACCTCGCCGCTCATCCCGCGCGATCCCCTGGTGTGGCGCAAGGACCTGCCTGACGATATGAAGAAGAAGGTCCAGGATTTCATTGTCGGCTACGGCAAGGACAGCCGTGAAAAGGAAATATTGAAGAACATGTATCGACTGAAGGGCTTCAAGGCATCGACCGATGCGCAGTTGCTGCCGATTCGCCAGTTGGAACTGTTCAAGGAGCGGAAAAAATTCGAGAACGACGCCAACATGTCTGAAGCGGAGAAGAAGCCCAAACTGGCCGAAATCGACGCCAAGCTCGCGGAGTTGGCCAAGCAGATGAAGTGAGCGACGGCACGCAACGGGCGTTTCCCGCCCGAAGCATGTTTTCCCTGACATCTGCCTCCCCGATACAAAGATGAGTCTTCGGCCCGCAATCAAGGACGTCCCTCTTGAGCCGCCACGCACCAGCCTGCTTGCTGCAATGGCCTGGGGCGTGCTCGGCATGGTGCTGATCTGGTCCTGGCAGGGTGCCGATATGCGGCCCCTGGCGCTGATTCAGGACTCATCCAACATGGCGGTGTTCGCCAAGGATTTTTTCCCGCCGAACTTCCATGACTGGCGTATTTACCTGAGCGAAATGGTCATCACGGTGCATATCGCCATCTGGGGCACGGTGCTGGCGCTCATCTGTGCCGTCCCCTGCGGACTGCTTTCCTCCAACAATCTCGTGCCACGCTGGGTTTACCAGCCGATGCGGCGACTGATGGATGCCTGTCGCGCCATCAACGAGATGGTGTTCGCCATGCTGTTCATCGTTGCCGTGGGGCTCGGCCCGTTTTCGGGCGTACTCGCACTGTGGGTGCATACCACGGGTGTCCTCGCCAAGCTGTTCGCCGAAGCCGTGGAGGCCATCGACCCGCGGCCGGTCGAAGGTGTTCGTGCCACCGGTGCCAATGCACTGGAGGAGATCATCTATGGCGTGATTCCTCAGGTACTGCCGTTATGGATTTCCTATGCGCTGTATCGATTCGAGTCAAACGTGCGTTCGGCCTCCGTGGTCGGCATGGTGGGTGCCGGCGGTATCGGCGTGATCCTCCACGATGTGATTCGCGGTTTCTCCTATGCCGAGACCTCGGCAGTCCTGCTCATCATCATCGTGACGGTCACGATGATCGACCTGGTGTCTGCACGCATCCGCCATTGGGCCATCTGATTTTCCATCGCCACTCACTACTACCCGTATGAAAAATATCGAACTTAACGGTGTTACCTATCGCTGGCCGCTGCAACCCGTGGTCGTCGTCTGCATTGACGGCGGCGATCCGGCCTACATCGAGCAGGGCCTGCGCGACGGCATCATGCCGAACATCGCCCGATTCATTCGTGAGGGCTATAGCACCGTCGCCGACGGCACCGTGCCGAGTTTTACCTGCCCCAATAACATGTCGCTGATAACGGGCGCACCACCCGCGGTGCACGGCATTTCCGGCAATTTCTATCTCGACGTTGCCACGCGCGAGGCAGTGGTGATGACCGGGCCGGACCTGCTGAGAAGTCGCACCATCCTCGCCGAATTCGCCGATGCCGGGGCGACAGTGGTTTCGATCACGGCCAAAGACAAACTGCGCAAGCAGCTAGGCAAGGGGCTTGACCTGACGCAGGGCAACGTCAGCTTTTCCTCGGAAAAGGCCGATCAATGCACGCTTGCTGAGAACGGTATCGAGAACGTGCTCGAACTCGTCGGCATGCCTCTGCCGGACATGTACTCGATGGACCTGTCGCTGTTCGTTCTTGAGGCGGGCATCAAGTTGCTCGAGCGCGACAGGCCCGATCTGCTGTTTCTTTCGCTGACCGACTACATTCAGCACAAGCACGCACCGGGTGATCCCGTGGCCAACGAGTTTTATCGCCGCATTGACGCCGCCTTCGGCCAGTTGGCTGCGCTTGGGGCGGTCGTGGCGCTCACCGCTGACCACGGCATGAACGACAAGTCGACCCCGGATGGCAAGCCGAATGTGATCTTTCTGCAGGACATCCTCGATCGGGAGTTCGGTGCGGGCGATACCAGGGTGATCTGCCCCATAACCGATGCGTTCGTAAAGCACCATGGCGCGCTCGGCGGATTCGTGCGCGTCTGGTGTCTCGGCGGACGGGCAACGCCCCGGGCCATCATTGACCTGGTCAAGGACATGCCGGGAATCGCTATGGCCCTTGACAAGGATGAGGTGTGCCGCCGCTTCGAACTGCCGCCCGATCGGGAAGGGGATGTCGTGGTCATCGGCGACATCGCTACCGTGATCGGCGCGGCGGAAGCCGAGCACGATCTGTCGAATCTGGCCGATGCGCGTTTGCGCAGCCATGGTGCGGTGACAGAGGCACGGGTGCCGTTTATCCTGAGTCGGCCGCTGAACGCGAGGTATCGTGACCGCGCGCTGGCGGCATCGCTCAAAAGCCACCAGATCTTCGATTACGCCATCAACGGTACGGAGGGTGGGGTGTGACACTACCGGCCACCGGGCGGCTGGCTGTTTATGCCAGCCCAAATGCCCCGTTCCGCATAGAAGAGTATCCGCTGCGCGCGCCGGGGCCGGGCGAGGCGCTGGTACGAATCCGCATGTCGACCATTTGCCGTTCCGACATCCATTCATGGCGCGGCCACCGACCCAATCCTTGCCCCGGCCTGCTCGGGCACGAGATCATCGGCAACATCGTGGCCCTCGGCTCAGGGGTGGAGCGTGACATGCGCGGCGAAACGCTGGCGCCTGGTGACCGCATTACGTGGAGCGAGTATTTCATCCCGGGCAGCAACTATTTCACCGAGGTGCTCGACCTGCCGCAGAAATCGCGGGGCGTCGACAAGTACGGGCACATGGCCGCCACGACCGAGCCCCACCACCACGGCGGCTTCGGCGAATACTGCTATATCCTGCCGCGTTCCTGGATCTTGCGCCTGCCGCCTGAATTGAGCGATGAGGAGGCCACGCCGATCAACTGCGGCGTCGCGACGATGATCGCCGTAACCGAAGCCGCCAACATCCGGATGGGACAAACCGTCGTGGTTCAGGGGCTCGGCCTGCTCGGCCTGTATGGCGCGGCCATCGCCAAAGCGCGGGGAGCGCGCACGGTGATCGGTCTGGACACAGCCCCTGACCGCCGGGAACGCTCCTGCAAGTTCGGCGTCGATCTGGCACTCGATCCGGCGGGCGACCGCGATACCCTGCTGAACGAGATTCGTGAACTGTGCAAACCGGAGGGGCCGGACGTAGTCCTGGAGGTCTGCGGCGTGCCCGATGTCATTCCGCTCGGCATCGAGATGTTGCGCGTTGGCGGCACTTACATACTCGCCGGGGTGGTCAACCCGAACGCCCGGGTGACGCTTGATGCCAATGTCTTGCTACGCAAGATGCTGACGCTGCGCGGCATACACAACTATCATCCGCGCAATCTCGTCGAGGCGCTTGATTTCGTCGTTGCCAACCACCGCCGCTTTCCGTTCCATGATCTGGTAGACGGCAAGTATTCGCTCGACTGCGTGGACGATGCCATGGCGGATGCCGCGGCGGGGCGCGTTCTGCGCGCCGCCATCATTCCTTGAAACGGATGGACGTGACCGTGACAGATCCTATTCTCCTGACGCCTGGTCCTTTGACGACGACCCGGGCGACCAAAGAAGCCATGTTGCATGACTGGGGATCGTGGGATGTTGCGTTCAACGCGCTGACCGCATCAATATGCCGCGACCTTGTCGAGATCGTCGGGGCGGGTAATTCGCATGCCTGCGTGCCCTTGCAGGGCAGCGGTAGCTTCGCTGTCGAAGCTGCGCTGGGAACGCTTGTTCCCCGAGACGGCAAAGTGCTCGTGCCGAGCAACGGCGCTTATTGCCAGCGCATCGTGCGCATTCTTGGCTATCTCGGCCGCGCAGTCACGGTAATCGAGTTTGCCGAGGACCAACCGGCAGATCCTGCGCGCATCGATGCGGCTCTCGCTGCCGACCCGGAGATCACGCATGTCGCGCAGGTGCATTGCGAAACCGGCACCGGCATCCTCAACCCCCTGCCGGAAATCGCGGCTGTGGTGGCAGCGCGCGGGCGGCGCCTGATCGTGGATGCCATGAGTTCCTTCGGCGTCATTCCCATCGACGTGCAAGCCATGCCCATCGACGCGCTGGTTGCGGCTTCCGGCAAGGGTCTGGAAGGAGTACCCGGGATGGGCTTCGTCATCGTCCGGCTCGATGCGCTCGAGGCGGCGACCAACAACAGCCATTCCCTGGCACTGGATCTGCACGACCAGTGGCATTACATGCGCAAGACCGGCCAGTGGCGGTTTACGCCCCCCACTCACGTCGTCGCGGCGCTGCGCGCGGCACTCGATCAATACCTGGACGAGGGTGGCCAGCCTGAGCGCCTGGCCCGCTATGCCGAAAATTGCGCGACGCTGATCGCCGGCTTGCGTGCTTTGGGCCTGCGCACCTTTCTCGATGATGGCGTGCAGGCGCCTGTCATCGTGACATTCCACGCACCCGCCGACGCGGCCTATGATTTTCCCGAGTTCTATCGACGGGTGCGCGACAAGGGTTTCATCCTCTACCCGGGCAAACTGACAAGCATCGAAACCTTTCGCGTCGGTTGCATCGGCGCCGTAGGTCCCGAGGTGATGCACGGGGCCGTGACGGCTATTGGCTCGGCACTGAAGGAAATGGGCGTGCGGGTCTCGGCAAGCGCTTTGCCACACAACCACGCGAAGTAGGGAATCGCGGCATCAGCCGGGAAAGCTCCGGGCCGGTCGCTCAAGATCCAGCGCGTGCAGCAGGCGCGCGGCGAGTTCCGCGGGGCTATCGGCGATGATCTCTGCCGGAACGCCGAATCCGGCGGTCAACCGCTCCGCATCCTCGAAGCCGTAGGGCACGATGAAGGGGTGCATGCCGCAGGCCACCGCGGCGGCGTAGTCGCGGTACTCGTCGCCGCAGGCATAGGCGCGCGCCGGGTTGATGTCGAAACGCTGGCGCGCAGCGCGGATCGACGCCGCCTTGTCGGCGCCCAGCGAAATGCACGCCACGTGATCGAAGGATTTCGTGTCGATGCCGTGGCGGCGAAACAGCTGGCGCAGGGTTTCCTCCGGCTCGAACGTGACATTGCGGGTGACCAGTCCGACGCGTATCCCCGATGCGTCGACCAGTGTCGAAAGCAGTTCCGCAATGCCGGGGAAGAGCGAGGCCTCGTCGCGATAGATTTCGGTCAACGTGGCCAGCAGCTTCTTGCGGCTCTGTTTGCCCACTTGCTGGCGCAGGTTGTTGGGCAGTTCGCGCAAGCCGCCGAGGTATTTGAACAGCTTGCGACGCTTGCGGAAGCGTTCCAGGTCGCCGATGTCCATGCCGTGATGCAGGAAAGCGGCTTCAATGGTATGGAAGGCGTCTATCGTCGTGCCATCGGCGTCGAATACGACCAGCCTATCGTGTGAGCGATACATCTTGTGCGACCGCGCCACGCCGGCCAACGTAAAGGTAATAGGGCGCCTGCAGCCCGGGAAGGTAAGGCAGGGACGCACGCCGCTCGTCGGTCCAGGCTTCGGGCAGCAGCCTGAGCAAGGTGGGCAGGTGAGCGGCCGACAGGCGCACGCCGTCGTGGGCAAACCAGTGCTGCCACAAACGGTTGGCAAGCGCGCTCCCCGTCGACGGCAGGTGAAAGTCGACCACGCCCAGGCGTCCTCCCGGCTTCAGCATCGCCACTGCGTTGGCGATGGTCGTTTCCCAGTCCGGGATCATGGTCAAGGCGTAGGACAGGAACACTCGGTCCACGGCAACCGCCGGCTGCCAACGCGCGGCATCGGCTTCGATGACTTCGACGTTGCGGTGCGCCGCCGCCCGTTTCCGTGCCACGGCGAGCAGGGCGGGACAGAGGTCCACCAGCTGGATGCTGGCGCAGCATCCGCTACGCGGACCCATGCGGTCCAGGCTGCTTCCGGTGCCGCAGCCGAGTTCGACGACGCGCATCCCTTCAGCAATCTCCAGCCGGTCGAGAAGATCGGCACGGCCATGCAACAGGCGTTCGCGGAAAGCATCGTAGCGTCCGGCCTGGGGCGCATAAAAGGCCTGCAGCCGTGCCGCGTGGTCGCCCCGTCGCGGCTGACCGCAGGCCATGCGCCAGAGGATGCGGGCGTCGGCGGCCAGGCTAATCAGGGACATCGGCGATCATGAAGCCGGCATAGGTATGGACGCGGTCGCCGGTTTGCAGTTGCGTCGCCAATTCGTGGTCGAAGCGCACTACGTCGGCCAAGCGGCGGTGCGGCTCACCGACCGTGATCCAGTGGAGAAAGGCCGGATCGGCGTGTGCGCTGCGCAGCAGAATGCGCGCGCCGGGCGTGGCGCGATCGAGGATCGCGTTCCATTCCTCGATCAGCGCCGCAGGCTGGTAGCTGCTCATCCAGTCCATGTGATCGAGCAACACGAAACGCGAGATCGGCTCCTCGCTGTCACGGAGGAATTCGGTCACCGTGCAGGTGTGCGGCTCGATGCACTCCGCGAGCCCGTTCTTCAGCGCCAGGAAGTTGTGTTCCTTGAGATACTCCGGGCAGCAATCCCTGGTGTAGCTGCCGTAAAGGTAGACGCGCCAGAAATAGTTGTCAGTCACCGGCAGATGGCGGAACACATAGTCGATGGCATCGCGGATGAAGCCGGCGACACCGCCCGGATGTTGGGCCTGCACCAGTCGCCGCTGCGGGTGCGGAACACCGATCAGGCTCATGGTCAGTTGCCGGTTGAGCACCCAGTTGATCGTCGGCGTCCATAGCTCGGGCGCCACCTTGTCGTCATAGACGCGGCGCTGGGCTTCGAGATCATTGCAGGCGAAGAGTTCGCGGATGCTGCCTGCCAGTTGCGGCCGCATCCGGAAATAGCTGCTGAATCCGCGTGCCACAAATCCGGACAATCCGTGGTAGTAGAAACTGCCATGGCGACTGGTGAACCACTTGCCATGGCGGTCCCAGTAGCCGCGCGCGAAGTCGGAGAGTTCGTCGCGCAAGTGGTGCCGATAGAGGTCGCGGAAGCGGGCGTGGAAACCGTCACCGAAGATGCGAAAGTAGTCGTCGAACTCCAGCATGCGGATTCCTGCCAGTTTGAGCTCGAGCAGCGCCGTCTGCCGCGGGTTGGCATCCACGGCGTGAATGCGTCGTGGCCCCTGCAGCGCGTAGTCGAGAACATTGCAGCCGGCGCTGGTAATGACCAGCATGGTGTCTTGTGGCCCCAATTGCAGCGCCTGGCGGTCGACCGCAGGGTCTTCCCAGCAGGTGTTGTAGACCAGGGCGCGGGTATAGAGACCGTCGAAGACCTTCTGGTCAAGGCGGTCCATCAGTGTCGGACGGGTGGGTGCTGGGCTGAGGACCAGACTCGAATCGGGAGCGTTCATGCAGGCACCTGGATAATTGGTTGGTACCACGATAGGTCCGCTGGATGACAAGGCGGTTACCGATCGATGACGCCTGGATTGCAAACCGCGCGACAAGCGAAATCCGGCTTCGAAACCGACGACAAACGGGCAGTGGCGCTACTCGGGCATCGATGTCGTCAAGTTGTAATACATCTGTGATGCAATGCACGGTGTCAGCGCTTTTCGATCCCGCGACGCGGCGGGGGAAAACGCCGGCATACCCTGTCAATTTCTGGAACGCCTACTTTGAGAGGTCCACCATGTATTCCCATCAAGACCAATTAGCGGCCGCCACCCACGTCCACTTGGAGAGAGTCCTGACTCTGGCCAACGCGGCCATCACCTCCACTGAAAGTCTCGCCGCCCTTAACCTGAACGCAGGTCAGACCGTGCTTGCAGATATGGTTTCCAATATGAAGGTCCTGGCCGGTGCCAAAGACTTCCCGGAATTCATCGTTCTGCACGCTGCGATGCTCGGGCCGGCAGTCGAGAAATCGATCGACTACTCGCGCAGCGGTTATGAACTCACGTTACAGGCCAACGAGGAAGCTGCCAGGCTGATCAAAATCCGGTTCGCGGAAGTCGGTCAGAAGGTCGTCGACAGCTTGACGAAGACCGCCCAAAACGCCAGCGTCGGTTCCCTCGTCGCCGGCGCTCCCGGCAAGTCAGTCTCTGAGCAATCGGGAAAGGCTGCCAGGCCGCTTGTCGACATTGCCGAAACCAGCGCAGCTGCCGCGAAGAAGCCCGCACGGACACCAAAACCCAAGGCACGGAAGATGGCCTGATCGACCACCTGGCAAACCCTGCTGTTTGAAGATGCAGGTCCGGCCGGAAGGCATCGCCTGCCGGCGGTGCCGGGTGTTGGTGAAACGGCTACCGCCACCGCCGGCACTTGGCGGGTTCAACTCACTACATCAAGGGGGCGTTGGCTGTTGCGACAATGCCGCAGAGCAAAATGATGTCCACCACAATTTCGAACACAGCCAATTTCACAGTGTCATCGCAACGCTTGTTCGCGATCCTGCCGGAGAACCAGACCACGCCTGGAAAATGTCCGCTCATCATGACCACCTTTACTTGGTTGCTACCGAATTGTCTTCTTGCTCTAGCCGGTTTCGACAGGTCTGCGTTTGCTGGCTGCAACTTGTCGCAACGGACGGGACGGCCTATCCGCGCTCCCTCAATTCGGCGATCTTGCCGCGCCATTCCTTGAGTTGCTCGTCTTCCAACTGAAGCTGCAATGCGACGGCCACGAGCGGATCAATTTCGTCCTGTTTCATTTTGCGCGTAATCTTTTTTCGCATTCTCGCCAAGATGCGTGCCGCATCATCCTTGCTCAGAAGCATGGCCTTTTCAATCCATTCTGCGAGGTGAGCTGAAGTCTTCATCACAATTCTTCCTTTACAGTAATCCAGAACGCTTGCCGTGATTCCGATGATCGGATTTTTCATCCCAGGCCGCTGCCGGGCGCACTTCAATCGCGGCGACCAAGCTTGCGGGCAAGGGTCAAGATCATTGTTGGCGCAGTGCAGCATAGGATACTCCAGTTTCAATCGTATGCCTTAAGTTATATATCCCCCCGACTTCAAACGGAATCCGCCATGAACGCTGACAAGACCAAAAATCGCCTGGAGTATGAGCGCCGACTGCAGGCCGACATGCTCGACAGTTTCGACGAGGAACTTGAAATGGAAATCGATGACGACCGCATGGATGAACTCATGGCCGACGTCACGACGTCGGGCGAAGGCACGGATCTCGACCGCCGCTTCTATTTCAAGGAGCTGTTCCGGCTCCAGGGCGAACTGGTCAAACTGCAGGACTGGGTCGTGCACAAGAAGCTCAAAGTCGTCGTCCTGTTTGAAGGCCGCGATGCGGCCGGCAAGGGCGGAGTCATCAAGCGCATTACCCAGCGCCTCAATCCTCGCGTCTGCCGTGTGGCGGCATTGCCGGCACCCAGCGAGCGGGAACGCAGTCAGTGGTATTTCCAGCGTTACGTGAGCTACCTGCCGGCCGGCGGCGAAATCGTCCTGTTCGACCGCAGCTGGTACAACCGCGCCGGAGTGGAAAAGGTAATGGAGTTCTGCAGCGACGACGAATACGAGGAGTTCTTTCGCACCGTACCCGAATTTGAAAAAATGCTTATCCGCTCCGGCATCATTCTCATCAAGTATTGGTTCTCCATCACTGACGACGAGCAGCACATGCGCTTCATGATGCGCATTCGCGATCCGCTAAAACAGTGGAAGCTGAGCCCGATGGACATGGAATCGCGCCGTCTTTGGGAGCAATACACCAAGGCCAAGGAAACCATGCTTGAGCGCACCCACATTGCCGAGGCGCCCTGGCGGATCATCGAAGCAGTGGACAAGAAAAAGGCCCGCCTCAACTGCATCCATCACTTCCTCAGTCAGGTCTCTTACGAGGAAATCGAGCGGGAGTCGGTTACCCTGCCCGATCGCGTGCACAATCCGGACTACCTGCGACATCCGGTGCCCGCGAGCATGTTCGTGCCGACTGTCTATTGAGTCCGCGATCAGCATTTGAGCAACCCCGATCCAGGGCAAGCGTGACCCGGTCGGGGAATCCATGCCTGCCACCGGTCGCCGGCATCATCACGGGGCGTCTTGGTGACTCTTTGGCTGCGGCACCTCAGTCGCCAAAGTTCGTCCCTACCCGGCGCGCGCTGCCGATCCAGGAGTGGTTGAGCGGCACGGTCTTCACTTTGCCGGCGACGTCCTCAAGCTTTACCGGACGCGAGCCGTCGCCCCTTGCTGCCACCATGACACCGTAAGTGCCCTTGGCAATCAGATCGGTGCAAGCGGTACCCAGGCGTGTCGCCAAGAGCCGATCCCCTGCCGAAGGGGCGCCGCCGCGCTGCACGTGCCCGAGGATGGTGACGCGTGCCTCAAGGCCGGTGAGGGCTTCCAGGCGCTTGGCGAGTCGCAGGGTTCGGTCGGCATAGAGCAGTTCGGCGGCATCGGCCTCCTGGTCGTCGTATTTGCGACTGTCCTTTGCTTTTGCCGACTTCTTGGCGGGTGACTTGGCGGCGGCAATCTCGGCCAGATCCTGCAGCGAGACGGCCCCTTCGGCTATCGCGACGATGGAGAACGGGCTGCCGCCCCGTGCCCGCGCCCGGATCGCCGCGGCCACGCTTTCAACGTTGTATGGAATCTCCGGAATCAGGATCACATCGGCGCCGCCGGCGAGCCCCGCGCCGAGCGCCAGCCAGCCGGCTCGATGCCCCATGATCTCGACCACCACGATGCGATGATGGCTGTGCGCGGTGCTGTGCAGGCGATCGATCGCCTCGGTGGCTATGCCCAGAGCGGTGTCGAAGCCGAAAGTACTGTCCGTGCCGGCGACATCGTTGTCGATCGTCTTGGGCAGCGTGATGACGTTAAGCCCCCGCTCTTTCAGTCGCAGAGCGTTCTTCAGCGTGCCGCCGCCGCCGAGGCAGACCAGGCAGTCAAGATGGTTGTCATGGTAATTGCCTGCGATGGCGTCGAGCATGTTCAGGATCTTGCCGCCGACCGGCATCTTGTGCGGCTTGTCGCGGCTGGTACCGAGGATGGTGCCGCCGATGGTAAGAATCCCCGAGAGTGTGCTGCGGTCGAGCGGCATGGTGCGGTTTTCCATCAGGCCGCGAAAGCCGTCGCGAAAGCCGACGATGTGCATGTCGTAATAGCCGAGGGCCGCCTTGCCGACGCCGCGGATGGCTGCATTGAGGCCGGGGCTGTCGCCGCCGGCGGTGATGATGCCAATGGATTTGCTCATGGTTGTATGGTTGTATGGCTGCGAAAAAGGAATCAACAGCCTACCATCGCCGGTCATGGCTGGGAACTGATCGGGCTCACTCGTAACAAATAGAAAAGAAGGCGCAACTTTTCGCTCAACGCCACGAGAGTTTCCGGCGCAACGGTTCGGCCGGTCGACGCTTCGTGCCGTCATGCCATTGTCACATCCGTGGCGTAGTCTGCCGGCCTCACCGACGGGAGGACGATGTGGATCTGATACTGTGGCGTCATGCCGAAGCGAAGGAAGCCGACGGCCCCATCGCCGATGCCGACCGGGACCTTACCGCGGCAGGGCTCAGGCATGCGCAGCAGGTGGCCGAATGGCTGCGCCGCCAACCGTTGCGGGACACCACCGTGCTGTCGAGTCCGGCCCGGCGTGCCATGCAGACCGCGCAGACGCTCGGTCTGCCGGTCAAGGTCAAGACACAATTGGGCGTTGGCGCCAGCACGCCGGATCTGCTCGCTGCCGCCGACTGGCCGGATCACCACGGGGTGATCATCCTGGTCAGCCATCAGCCGGCGCTGGGAAGGCTTGCCTCGCTGTTGCTCGCCGGCACCGAGGCGGACTGGACCATCAAGAAGGCGGGTGTCTGGTGGTTCACCAACCGGGTTCGCCACGACGAAACGCAAACCGTGCTGCGAGCGGTTCACAACCCCTGACTTCTGCCCGGTTTCCTCTTCTCGATGAAGCGCAGGACCGCAAAGGTCATCAAGCCCACGGCGGCCATGCCGAGGGCGAAGGCACTGTACGCGACGGGCCAGGGGATGTCCCTGGTCATCATCGAGAACTCGCTCATGCCGCCCATGCCGGCGAGGATGTTGATCGGCATGAAGACCACGCTGATGGTGGTCAGCTTGGACACGCGCTTGTTCTGGTTGATGTTGATGAAGCCGACCGTGGCGTCCATCAGGAAGTTGATCTTGCCGAACAGGAATGTGGTGTGGCCGTCGAGCGAATCGATGTCGCGCAGGATCTGGCGGGCGTCGTCGTGCTGGTCGGCAGACATCAGCCGGCTGCGGATCAGGAATGACAGGGCGCGGCGGGTGTCGAGCACATTGCGGCGGATGCGGCCGTTGAGGTCTTCTTCCTTGGCGATGTCGGAGAGGATTTCGGCGGCTTCGTCGTCGGTGACCTGCGGCGTCAGCACGGTGCGGCTGACCTTTTCCAGTTCGGCGTAGATGTCCTCCAGCGCGGCGGCGGAGTATTCGACGTCCGCCGCATAGAGATCGATGAGCACATCCTTGCCTTCGGTAACGTAGCCAGGCTGGATGCGTGCGCGCAGGCGCTGTTGGCGAAATACCGGCAGTTCCTCGTCGCGCATCGAGAACAGGATGTTGTTATGCAGGATGAAGGCGACGGTGACCGTGCGCGATTCATCGGCCTTGTCGAGCAGAAAGTTGGAGTGCAGATGAACTGCACCGTCTTCCTCGATATAGAAACGGGCCGATTCTTCGAGGTCGGTGAGATCGTCGCCGGCGGGCAGGCGCAGACCGAAGACTTTTTCTATCCAGCGGCGCTCTTCGCGCGAGGGGGCAACCAGGTCGACCCAGATCGGAGTAGTGGCCGCCAGGTCTTCCATGCTAGCTACAGGGATCTGGCGCAGGCGGCCGTTCTGGAGTTCAAAGGCGTTGAGCGCGATGGGCTTGTGCAATGAACGCTGCAGAACAGAAAATGTCTGGCGCAGAACGTCCGGCAGTTCGTCGAGAATCTCTTCCCCCCGGTCAGGGGCGACCAGTTCCCAGACTAGAATGCCGTCATCCTGCGGCAGGACCTCCAGGATGAGTGCCACGCGGCTGGGCGGCATCTGATCGAGACGCGCCTTTAGCTCCCACAAGTGCTGCTTGTGCACCAGGCTCTCGACCAGCTGATGGCGCGGCATGTCCTGTCGATGGACAAGATTCTCGACCCGCCGCTGTCGTGCCAGAAGACTTTGAACGATCGTCAGATCGTATCGATCATCCGCAGAGGCTGTCGTTGGACCGTCGCCAGAACTCATTGCCAGGTGAAACTGCAATTTGAAGAATGCATTTTAGATTTTATCGACAGGCAGCAGCCGCAATGCGAGCATCGTGCAATCGTCTTCGACCAGCTTCGACGCCGTAAATTCCGCAACCGCCTGACGCAAACTCTCCAACAGCTCAGACAAGGACGTCGCACCGGCAGCGCCGAGAATACCCTGGCAGCGATCCTCGGAGAACTCGCTACCCGAGGGGTCCTGTGCCTCCGTAATGCCATCGGTGTAGCAAAACAACAGGTCCCCCGGCCGGAGCAGGCACTCCAATGACGAATATCGTCGACCCGGAAAAGCCCCGATCAACGCACCTCTTGGAATGTCGATCCGGTGCGGGCCCTCATCGGTAACCACGATTGGAGCGCAGTGGCCGGCGTTGGAATAGCAAAGTCTGCCGCTGCTCACGTCGAGAAAGCCGCAGAACAGCGTGACGAATATGTCGGCATCGTTGGCGAGGCACAAGCGATCATTGAGGAGTCCAAGCAATTGGTCGGGTTGCCCGGTATTCATGGCGAGCATGCGCAACAGACCGATCGTGCGAGCCATGAAAAGAGCGGCGGCAATGCCATGCCCTGAAACGTCGCCTATACAGAAGAACAGAGTCCGCTCGTCCACAAAGAAAGCGTCGAAGAGATCGCCACCCACCTGGGAAGCCGGCTCCATGAAGCCACATACATCAATATCCTGTCGCTCCGGAAACATGGGGCGTTGCAGGGGCAGCATGCTGATCTGCAACTGCCGGGCGACATCGAGTTCCTTCCTGAGATGGACCAACTCCAATTGTTCGCGCTGGGCCTTCAAGGTCAGCTCATTGGTTCGTCGCATTCGCTCTGTCAGCGAAACCATCAGGCTACCCGCAACACCCGGCACCGCCATGACGCGATTCCAGAACACGTCGCGCGGCAGTTGGAGTACCTGCGTCTCGCTCAACGCCATGACCAGTGCCGACACCTGCTTGCCATCGATCGCCGAAAGCTCTCCGATGCATTCACCCGGCCGGATCGGGATGGCGGCGTCCGGATTCAGATTGTGATCAAGCTGCGCGCTGACTTCCCCGGACAAAAGAATATAGACGTTGTGATTTGCTTCGCCGGGCTTGAGCAGGTGCGTGCCCGCCGGCAGCAAGAGCACGTCGCAATCGGCAAGCATCTGATGGATCTCGGTCTCGTTCACCTCCCTGAAAAGGGGAATCCAGTCAAGGCTCCGTTTGCGTCGATCGCCCGCATGCCTTTTTTCATTCGCCGCGTTTTCCGTCGTCCGCCGCTCCGGCCTGCGCCTGAATAGTCGGCGCTGCACGGAGTTCTTAAGCATCGCGGCAGCCGCTCCAGCGCACCCCGAAGCTCAGTTGATTCCGGCCCTCGGAATAGCGGTAGTGAAGGCTGTCCGCCGAATGCCGGATCATCTGCAAGCCCAGACCGCCCGGCTGGACCTCTGCCAGAGTCTTCGGACGAGCCTTGGGCAGAACGCCCAGCGGGTCAAAGGCGGCACCGGCATCGGATACGGTCACTATTGCTTCACTGGCTCGACTTTCGTCATGCACCGCGAGATACAGAATAACCGGCGCGGACAAGGCGGCAGTGTTGCCGTGAGAGAGGATGTTCGCCAATGCTTCATTGAGACAAACGTCGAGCCGTGCAATCTCGTTCGCCGGTACTCCGCGCTCACGGCAGGCACTCTCGATCCAGGCGGAGGCGCGACGGACGTCGCTCCCTTCAGCACGGATCGAGAGTTCCCCAACCGAGTCGAGGACAGACGAGACCATTTCTTCGGTCAAGCGAGGGCTGCCGCTTCAGCCTGCCCGGCATCCACAAACATCGGGATCAAGTCGTCGATACCTGTCGAATCCAGGGTCTTGGCAACTGACGCGTTCTCACCGACGAACAAAACCAGCCTGCCGCCACGTTGTTGCAGCGCCTTGGCATTGGTAATGATGGCCCGAATGCCTATCGAGGCGAGGAAAGTGACACCGGTCAGGTCCACGATGACCCGCCGCTGCGCTGATGCTGCCAGTGCCGAGAATTTCGTGGCAATCTCTTCCGTACCGAGGATGTCGAGGCGCCCCGAGATGGTGATGCGGCGAAGCTTGTCCTTGCTGTCGTCAAAGTCAATGGCCATATTGTTTTCCATCCGCGAAGGGATTGATGAAGTAGGGATCAGGTCCGAGGAAACGAAGTTTACGCAACAATTGCGAAACATTTGTGACAATGTTTCGTCACAAATCGAATCCGGTAACAATTGCCGGAAGTCTAATCATCGGGCTAGCTGGAGTCGTCACCCACACCCACGCCCAGATCCCAGACGGTGCCGCAAGCCTCGCAGCGGGCTATCCAGAAGGTTTGGCTGGGGTCCTTCGTTGTCCGGGTCCTACCGCCGCAACTGGGACACTCGACGTGAAACAGCCGATACAGCAGATGGCCGAGGGCCCCGAAAACCGACAAGCCAAAGCAGATGGCACAGGTCCAGCCCAACACCGGAAACCCGTTCTTGAGCAATAGCAGACCTACGCCAAAGAACACCACTGCAAGTATCCATGCGCGCAGAAAGAAGCGCTTGAACCATCCGGCGAAGCTTGGATGCGACCGAAAATTCATACCGAACTTCCCTGGATATGCGCTTGTCGTTAATGATGGACGAACCGATTCCTTGGAGAGGACTGCTCAGCCCGGTGATCGATTTCCATCCACCCAACCTCCAGTCATTCATGGCCGCTCACAGTTGCCAGCCAAACCAGCAATTACAGGCTGCCGGATTTCGGTCGCCGCTGCGGGGGCTGACATTCTAGATGGCATTCACGAATGCCTGTCGGTCCTGAAGCAGAGAGCCACCTGCTGACGGGAATGGATGTCGCGGGCACACGAAGGCGACGCGATGGCCATTGGAGTTGCGATAACCGGGGCTCGGCGATGCACTTCAGTTGGAATCTCTCGAAGTCGCGGGCCAACTCATCTCGCCCAACATCGGCAGCTTCGTCCTGTAGACGGCAGAGATCACCAGCCGGCCGTTTTCCTTGGTAATTTCCAGGTCCTGCGGGGACACCTTGGTGATGTCACTGCCCGATACCCGACTCGCATACGCGGCGCGCACCTGCGCCACCGATGAGTCCTCCTTCAGAGACGGATCGGCGACGGTAGCGCGCATTGCTTCGACCACGTTGTTGTACTCATTCCATTCAGGCAGCACCACCGCTGCCGCGGAAGCTATCAGCCCCAACAGAACGATGACCGCGCCGATCACGGCCTTAGTGTGACCATTTTTCATCCGGGATCCTCCTTGATTGAATCTTGCATTGAGCGATTACCCAATAGCCGCAACTGCCAATTTTGCAGACAGGTCATTTCGATAGCTTTACCGGCAGCGGCCTCACATGCCATACATCCGCGTTGTATTCACGGACGGCGCGATCCGAGGAAAACCGGCCGCAGCGCGCGACGTTCAGGACTGACATGCGTGACCACTGCTCCTGATCCTGGTAGGCCTGGCTTACCGTGGATTGGCAACTGACGTAGTCCTGGTAGTCGGCGCAAACCAGGAAGGGGTCGCTGTTCAGCAGATTGTCGGTCAACGGTCGAAACTGGCTGCCGTCGCCGTGAGAGAAGAGTCCCGAGTTGATCAGGTTGATGACTTCCCGAAAATCCTCGTTCTGATCATAAATGTCGCGTGGCCGATAGCCTGCCGCCCAGATGGCATCTACTTGCTGCACCGTCTTGCCAAACAGGAAGAAGTTCTCCTCGCCCACGTCGGCGCGGATCTCGACGTTGGCGCCATCCAGAGTGCCGATTGTCAGCGCCCCGTTCATGGTGAACTTCATGTTGCCGGTACCGGATGCCTCCTTGCCGGCAGTGGAAATCTGCTCCGAGAGATCCGCCGCAGGGTAGATGCGCTGGCCACTCTTGACATTGAAGTCGGGCACGAACACGACCTTCAGTATCTGGTTAATCTGTGGGTCACGGTTGATAACACCGGCTACCGAGTTGATGAGCTTGATTATCAGCTTCGCCAGGTGATAGCTCGGAGCCGCCTTGCCGCCGAAGATGAAGCTGCGGGGCGTAATGTCCAGAGACGGACTTTGCTTCAAGCGGTGGTAGAGGCTGACGATGTGAAGCACATTCAGATGCTGGCGCTTGTACTCGTGAATGCGCTTGACCTGGATGTCAAACAGGGTGTCCGGATCCAGGCTGATGCTGCAGCAGTTCCTGATGTGGTCCGCCAGGCGCTCCTTGGCCTGGCGCTTGATCCCGCGCCAGCGGGTCTGAAAGGAACCGTCGTCAGCGTAGGACTCCAGCTGTCGGAGTTGCTCCAGGTTGCGCAGCCAGTCGCCGCCGATTATCTCGTCGATCAATGCGGCTAGAGGAGGATTGGCGAGGGCGATGAAACGTCGTGGCGTTACGCCATTGGTCTTGTTCTGGAACTTCTCCGGCCACATGTCGTGGAAGTCCTTCAGCACCGTGTGCTCGAGCAGTTCGCTATGCATGGCCGCGACACCGTTGATGACCATGCTGCCGACGCAGGCCAGGTTGGCCATGCGCACGCGGCGCGTGCCGTCGCCAGAACCTTCGTCGATCAATGACATGCGCGCCAGGCGGGCGGTGTCGTCGAGAAAGCGGACGCGTACCTCATCCAGAAAACGGCTGTTGATCTCGAAGATGATGTCGAGATGGCGCGGCAGGGTTCGCTGGAACAGTTCCAGCAGCCAGGTTTCCAGTGCCTCCGGCAGCAGGGTGTGGTTGGTGTAGGCAAAACTGCGCTGGGTGAGGGCCCAGGCCCGCTCCCAGTCCATCTGGTGCTCATCGACAAGCAAGCGCATGAACTCGGCGATCGCGATGGCGGGATGGGTGTCGTTGAGTTGAACCACGAACTTGTCCGGAAAATGATCCAGGCTGCCTTTGGCATGCAGGGTCATGCGTACCATGTCCTGCAGCGAGCAGGAGACGAAGAAATACTGCTGGCGAAGGCGCAAGACCTTGCCGACCTCCGGTTCATCGTTGGGGTAGAGCACTTTGCTTATGTTCTGGGCAACTACCATGTCGTCCACGGCGCCGTAGTAATCGCCGGTGTTGAAAGCCTGCAAGTCGAAAGACTCGCGTGGCTCCGATTTCCACAGGCGCAGCAGGTTCACGTTGAGCACGCCGTAGCCGAGGATGGGCGTGTCATAGGCAATGCCATGGATGATGGACTCCGGCACCCAGCGGCTGCGCTGGCGGCCTTCGTCGTCATGGTAACGCTCGATTCCGCCGCCGAACTTCACCGGATAGCGCAGTTGCCGCGGCAACTCCCAGGGATTGCCGTTGCGCAGCCAGGCGTCGGCCACCTCCACCTGCCAGCCGTCCTTGATGCACTGCTCGAAAATTCCGTATTCGTAGCGGATGCCATAGCCTATGGCCGGTATTTCCAGCGCAGCCAGGGAGTCCATGTAGCAGGCCGCAAGGCGGCCAAGGCCGCCGTTACCTAGCCCCGGTTCCTCCTCCGCCTCCTCGATGGCTTCCAGGTCCAGGCCGAGTTCGTTCATGGCCTGGCGGACGTGGTCCATGATGTCGAGGTTGAGGAGGTTGTTGCCCAGTTGCGGACCCAGGAGGTATTCGGCCGACATGTAGGCCACCGTCTTCACGTCCTGACGCTTGTAATGTTCGTCCGAGGCGATGAAGCGGGCCAGCAAGCGGTCGCGGATGGTAAAGGCCAGTGCGGTGTAGTGGTCTAGCGTAGTCGCGTTGTCGAAGGTCCTGGCCGTGACATAGAACAGATTGTCGACAAACGACCGCCGGATGGCGTCGACCGAGCGGGCAGTGCGGGTGTGCAGAGATCTTTCGGCAACGTCGGACATACCAAGAATCTCCTAAACAGGCGAAGCCGGAGGCAAGTAAACGAAAGCAACAAGGCGCTGCAACGCGAAGTCGAGGCTAGGACGCAACATGCCGTCTTGAACGCCTTCTTGGCCGGGAACGTTCGCGTCAGCGGTGCCAGTTATGCCCCATGCATCTATTCGGCATCGGCAACACTTGCTGTCGGCACTTCTGGGGGCATAGCCCATGCGCGTAGAGCCCTCAACAACGGGCGCTTCTTCGCCTGATGCGCCTGCATGCGGTGCAGAATATCGTCCAGGGTTCGCATCGCCTCCGTAATATGGGGCCCCTTGTTGAGCATCACGCATTCGGCCCGTTCTCCCATAGCCGCATCGGTAATCTCGGCACGGGAGGGCAAGCCGGTCTTGGCAAGGGTTTCCAGCACCTGGGTGGCCCAGATCACCGGCATGTGGGCCGCCTCCGCGGCCCACAGGATTTCCTCCTGGACCTCCGCCAGTCGCTCGTAGCCGCATTCCACAGCCAGGTCGCCGCGTGCGATCATGACCCCCGCAGCGTTGCTGCCCATCGCGGAAAACAGCAATTGCGGAAGATTCTCAAAACCACGGCGCGTTTCGATCTTGAGCACGATGCCGATGTTCGGCGCTTCCAGGTCGCGCAACCAGGCGCGCAAGGTCTCGATATCGGTGGCCCGATGCACAAACGACAAACCCACCAGATCTGCCTCCTTGGCAACGACAGCCAGGTCCTCGATGTCCTTCGCCGTCAAGGCCGGCAAGTCGAGCTGGCTGTCCGGCAGGTTGATGCCTTTGTCGCCGGCCAGTTTTTCTCCACTATCACGAGCGTTGGTGATTTCGACCTCCAGCCACTCCGGCTGGATGCGGCGGATCACGCCGCCGATGCGCCCGTCGTCGAACCAGATTCTTTCCCCGACACTGACCTGCTCGAATACTTCCGGCAATGTGCAAGACACTGTTGATACAGGCTGATGCCCCTTTTTCCGTCCTTTACGACCCGGCTGAACGACAAGATCTCGCGTCAGTAACAGGGTACTGCCGCGCTCCAGATGCAGCACGCCCTCCTGGCGAGGCAGGTCGAACAATAGACTGGCGTGCGGCATGTGTCCCTTGCGCTGTCGCTCGAGGCGAGTTTCGGGCACCAGATAGGCAGTCTGATTACATTCGGCCAGGACGCCGGATTCATCGCGGCGAACCACCAGAAGACATCGCTCGGCACCACGGGCGTCGGTCAGATCAATGCAGTCGCCGGCTTTTAACTGGCCAAGCCACTTGGCATCGACCCCGATGTGTGACGTGGCGCCGACCACCGGCATCGTTGAACCCGCTTCGCGAATCCCGATACGGCCGGGGGCGGTGACGTGGCCGGTATCATCCCGCAAGGGCTTCAGTTTGACTACGGCCGGACCCGGGGCGATCGAGCCCGTGCGCAGCTTGGGTCCTCCAAGATCCATGAGTACCCTGACCGGTCTGCGCAGAGCCCGTGCCGCACGGCGAACATTCGCCGCCATCGTCTTCCACTCGGCAGGACCGTCATGAGCGCAATTGATGCGGGCGATATCCATGCCGGAATCGACCAAGCGCCTTACCAAACCGAAATCTCCGGCGGCTTCCGAAGGCAGGGTGACCATGATCCGCACTGATCTTCCCGGCGGCGGCACCCCAAGCAGTTCGGCCGTATGTTGTTCGAGCAACTTCTGGCTGCTCTGGATGCCCGCAGGTTCGTCCTCTGGGCGGGGTTGCCAGGGCTGGCCGGTCAATCGGTGCAGGATGCCGAGGACCTTGTCGAGATTGGCCAGGACATGGGATTCGGCACGTCCGAGCGAAGACACGCCGACCCAGGCCAGCCATTCCTGCAATGGGCGCCTGTCGCTCTGGCGCAAGGCGAGGTAGTGCGCGAGATTCCGCGCACTAGGCCGGTAGACGGGAGCGACGCTCTCCAGGTAGGGGGCCAGGGTCGCCTCCATTTCCAGCATGCCTTCGCGCAGAGTCCACAGCTGTTCGATGATGGCTTTGGACTCGCCCTTATCCCACGTATCGGCAACTTGCCGATTCCTGCCTTTTTTCATGTTCTTCGCTGCCAGACGAGGAATCCCTCACCTGGCCACCCCCAAGAAAATCAATTTACCCAGCGAACTTCCCGCTCGCAATCATGGCGTCGATTTCGCGCTCGGCCTCCAACCAATGATCATGGGGGGAGGTGCCATGAATTTCTTCAGCGACGGCTATGTAATAGGCGGCGACCTCGATCAGATGCTGGCGCTCCTCAGGCTGGACCGTAGAAATCCGCGTGCGTTTAGGCTGCGCCTTCATCTTACCGGGCGCGGCAAGCTTCCTGACCGTAGGGTCAGCGGAGTCACCAGTTGCAGTCTTGGCGGTTGGCTTGCGGATTGATGTCTTCTGAGCCTTAGGGGCAACTACGGGGATGGATTTAGTCAAGGTAGATAGTCCTTTCAAATCATTTCGCGGCATAACGCAATTGCCAGAGTCTCGCTGGCAAGTGGGGATGCGCTACCTGTCACTTATACGCTGAATGTGTGACATCAATATTTCATCCGGCGAGACCAGTTCGCCGAATGCCTTATTACTTCTGCAATATTTCCCCCGTATATTGAAGCGGTCCATTACTGACGACTGCATCTTCGGCGAAAGGTTGCGGGAGATCGGGAAGTCAGACAAGGCAAGGCGCTCGGCAACAATCTTCCTGTTGCCGGTTTCGAACGTTACATTTGCCAGTGAAGGATGCAGATCAGTGAAACTTACGCAACTTATTCCTATCGAGAATTGCGTCATCAATGGCTACTCGCTGATCGAGAACGTCTTTGGCGCTAACATCGTGGTTTATGACGTCCTCGGGGTGATGCAGACCACGGCGAAGAACGTCAAACTGCTTGGCAGGGCTCAGACTCTGCTTGAAAACCGACACTGCTACGATGCCCAGGGCCTCGCCAGCGCTTTGAAGGAACTGCGCGAGGAAGCAGACTTCATAGATCAGTCCGAATACGGTCAAGCGGTCTGGCGGGAGAGGCTGGACGCCGAGCCTCCCCGAATTGCTGCGACCCGCGTTGGAGGTTCTGCTTAATGACGCCCCCTACGGCCAAAGCACCTGATCCGCGCGACGGGCAACCAGGGAGCGGGCCGACATCCCTGGGTCGGTGCATCTTCTGCGATGGCCGGTGCAATGTCGATAGTGACTTTCACGAGCACTGCCGCCTGGAGGCGGATCTCGAGGAACAGCAAGTGGCCGCGCTACAAATTCGGAACCAATCCAGGATCGGCCTGACTGACTGATCCGTGGACAGGACGTCTCAGTCACACGCTGCGCCGGCTTGTCATGAACCTGTTAGCTTCGCGCCGCGAAGTTTTGCCACACATGGTGATGATCAAATGGCGTTTGTACAGAAGCTACCGAGGAGAACTCAGTGATTGTTTGGCGACGTACCTGGTTATACCGTCTGGCAGGGCATCGGTTTGCTCAATGCATTTCGTTTAAACGCCCTGTCACCGCATCGATGGCGAGAATAGCCTTAGGGCGCTCTGTCGGAATGCCATTGGAACTATGGGGGCAAAGCAGTTCCGACATTCTGTTGCAGCCAAGGTAAAGGCCATTCAGTCCCAAATTTTGGTTGAAGATCGGTTCGCCTTCAAGAATACCTCCAAGAAGGCATTGTTGCTGCCGTTGTTGTTCCAAAGGGCCTTAGACCTTGGTTGCTTCACAGGAGATGGAATATGGCAAACGTTACCGCACCTGCTCGCAGAAGCCGTACAGATCGTTCGCGTGTTGTCGAACCGTTGCCCTTGCAACATTCTGAGCAAGAAGCCGCAGGGGATCGCAGCGCAAGGAATGCGGCTTTTCACCTTGCCGCCAATGTATCTGGTGGCCTGTTCGCGGCCCTCCTGCACCGCAATAGCTTCAAGAATGTGTTTTAGGACATTCGTGTCTTGCGGACCGATGCACTCTCTGTAATGCAATCGCAATATTGGGTGCGTAGATTTATCCGTCCCTGCACAGAGTCGCGATGGCTCGCTACCTTAGGCTTGGTTCGTCCGGGTCGCCTTTTGTTGTGTTCCTTTTTTGCGCCGCATAGATATGTCTGGTCGCCACATCCTCGAAGAAAGAAGCAAACTCGACGTCGGGATCGCGGAATTCGATGGCCAAAACCGCGACATCCATTCGCTGCTCGAGCGCCTAAGAAGCGCCACCGCCAACCAGTATGGTTACGCGACGAGCACGATCCTGGGAGAGTTGAACACTCAGATGCGTATCACCTTTGCTGTACAAGAAAGCCTGATGCGACTTCTTGCGTTTCCAGATACTGAGGCCCATGACAAGCAGCCTCGGCAAGTGGCTGGGACGGAAGACCCTGGCCACAAACACGGTCGACTTCAGGTTTCGGCCCAGACAAATGTGTTTCACGGATTTGAGTGACCGTGGGATGCTTCCATAGTTTGCTGGGGATCGGCATACCTACTTGCAATCGTGCGCTGGAGTATTCGGGCCGAAGCCCTATACTTTCAATCGCTGGTGCCGTTACTTGATTCAGCCGGAAGCCGAGAGGGCCGCTAGAGCCCTTGGACTTGGATATGAAGGAGGTAGATAAACATGACAGAGTTCGCAAAGGTGTTGCGTGGCGAGGGTTGGGAGCGGCTCACCTCCATCGTTCGTATGCCGTTCCACAGCCCTGAGCGGGCATCACAAGATGATCGTTCCGCCAAGGACGCGACATTCCATCTTGCTGCCAATGTTTCATCGGGACTTTTTGCGGCCCTGCAAGGCCGGAATGCCTTCAAGACGGGTTTCTGAGGCTATTCGGTCGCTTGGGCTCCGCCCATTTGCCCATCGCAGCTTGGTCACGACGGGCTTCAACGATCGGGCTTTGGTGCCTCGCCGATGTCAGACCATCGCGAGGCCGATTAAGAAACTCCAGCAACACTATGGCCACGTGCCTTTTCACCATAGATGCATCTGTACATTAGCTGCCGCGCCGCCTTTGATAGTGCGTGACAACAAGCCTATCGCGCATTAAAAAGTCGTAATAGAAGCGCAACAGTTCGGGCCTAGATTGTCAAAAGACTGTTACTGGCTGACCGCAAACGGGCGAACCACGCCCGGTAATTTTGCGGATCATGACAGGCAGGTCTATCCGATGAGCACATCCTTGCGGTTCCGGCATTGGTGTGCCGCTCGGCTTAGTGGGCGATTCAGAGCTTAAAGGGGCTTCCGGGGCAGGATTTCCTGAAGTTGCCGATAGTCCTGATCAGCGACGGGAACGAAGCGATCGGGCTTGAGGTTGGCCAGCACTCGCCTGATTTCGAGACCATCGGTCAGAAACCCCTGGCGGATCTTTTCCTTGAGCGGAGCGCAAAGCTTGCCGCGGCAGGCGAATGGGTCGTGGGGAATCGGTTGCGACTGCCACAGCACTTCTAGGTCGCGTGCTTGGAGTTGACCCTGGCGAATCACCTCGTCGAGATGCTCTCTGGCCACGAATGCCGCATCCGTGTAGCCCTTTCTGACGGACTCGACCGAGCGGTCATTCTTCCGTCATCTATCGGCAATACCTGTCGTCCATAATCGGACCTTGATTTGACGAAGACTGGGCTGTCATGATGAGTCGTGCTCTCGCACTGCTGCGTAGCTATGTGCATCTGGTTCGGCGACGAGACTGGACGCCAGGGCTGATGTTCGCCTCCCGGTCTTCCTTCGGACGTTCAGTCAAGATCTTTCTGTTCGGCCTGGGCGTTCTTCTGCCTCTGGGTTCGGTAATCTGGGCTTTGCTGCTGTGGCATGGCAATGGCGTCCGAAGATACCCGGCCCTGGAAGCCAGATGCGAGTCGCGCTAAAAGCGTCTCCGGATTGGCGCGCAGACCGATTCCCTTGCGCAGGAAATGGGCGGCGAATTCCCGCCCGCTGTTAGTCAGGGATTGTGAACCGCGCGCAGCACTGTTTGCGTTTCGTCGTGGCGAACCCTGTTGGTGAACCACCATACCCCCGCCTTCTTGATGGTCCAGTCGGCTTCGGTGCCGGCGAGCAACAGCGCGGCCAACCTGCCCAGCGCCGGCTGATGGCTGACCAGTATGATCACCCCGTGGTGATCCGGCCAGTCGGCGGCGGCGAGCAGATCCGGCGTGGTGGCGCCAACGCCCAGTTGGGTCTTGACCTTAACCGGAAGATCCAGCGCCTGCGCGGTCTGCACGGCGCGTCGGGCTGGACTGGACAGTACGGTGGTATCGCGCAGTCGCTGGCTGCGGAGCCAGTCGGCCACCTGCTGGGCATGCCGCAGCCCTCCCGCAGTAAGCTCCCTGTCGGCATCGGCGATGGGGCCGTCGGCCTCCTTGGCTTCGGCATGGCGCCACAGTATCAGATCCACTAAGTCCTCCCCACGAGAGAGGCCGGAAGACTACGCCATGTATGTGACCATGGTGTGACAGCGCGAGGTGTCGGCTAGCTTGCTAGCCCAGTCGCCGTGGTGTTCCCCGGTGCGACCTCTGCAGGGCGATGAGTTCCAGGATTCCCCACAACAGGGTGCTGCCGATGGCCAGCGCCGGATGGGCAATCATCTTGCGTAACAATGGGTACATGCTGGTGCCTTTCTGTCACAAGTCATCGAGCAGCCACAGGCTTATCCACCCGTCCTCGAAGACCTTGTCGATCATTCTTTGCAGATCGAGAAGATTCAGTGCCCACGTTGTCGCAGCTTTTATCGTCGTGGCCAGCGTCATCGTTCATGTACTCCATGCCGGGAAGAGAGGCATGACAAGCCTAACAATGCGATGTTAAGAATCCATTGCAGTATTGCGACAATTCTTGCTCATCAAGTCTTGCTCGAACTCCCTCGGCGAAACAACGGCTTCGGGTATCCTTGCCGCTGCTCATTGCCGAATGACTGCCTTGCCTATCCATACCTTGCCCGAGTTGAACGACCTGGAGCGCATCATCGAAGAAGGTGCGCCCCATATCGCGGCGCGGGTTGTTTGTGATGTCGTGACGGACGGCTGCCGCTTGCCTGTCTATGCCGTCTGTTTGGGGAATCCGAGCCCCGACGTCCCCGCCGTCGGCTTTTTCGGCGGGGTGCACGGCCTTGAACGCATAGGTGCCGAAGTCGTTCTCGTTTATCTGCGCAGCCTGGTGGCGCGCCTGCGCTGGGACAGCGTGCTGCACCGGGAACTGGAGTCGGTGCGCCTCGTCTTCATGCCGATAGTCAATCCGGGCGGCATGTTGTGCGGCACGCGGGCCAATGCTAATGGAATAGACCTGATGCGCAATGCCCCGGTCGAGTCGAAGGAGCGCGTGCCCTTCATGATCGGTGGTCAGCGCTTCAGCCCCCGGCTGCCCTGGTACCAGGGTCCGCGCGGCGCTCCGATGGAAGCGGAGGGCCGCGCCCTTTGCGACGTTGTCGAGGAGGAGTTGCTGACACGTGAATTCAGTCTCGCTCTCGATTGTCATTCAGGCTTCGGCTTGAACGACCGACTCTGGTTTCCCCATGCCCATACCGCCGTACCCATCGAACATCTGCCCGAGATTCACGCACTGAAAGACATCTTCGACCAGACCTATACCAACCACAGCTACCTGTTCGAGCCGCAAAGCCGTCAGTATCTGACGCACGGTGACCTGTGGGATCACCTCTACCTGCAGGCATCGCAGCCTGGTCGCGTGTTTCTGCCGCTGACCCTGGAGATGGGGTCATGGCTCTGGGTCAAGAAGAATCCGCGCCAGCTTTTTTCGCGCCATGGCATTTTCAATCCGCTGATCGGACATCGCCTGCAGCGCGTGCTGCGGCGACACCTGTCGTGGCTCGATTTCCTTGTCCGGGCAGCCAGCGGCTACCGGCGCTGGGTCCCGGTCGGAAGCGAGCGTACGGAGCATCGGCAGCGAGCGCTGGACCTCTGGTATCGGGGGGCAGGGAAATGAGTACCTGGATTCTTCTGCGTGGCCTGATGCGTGAAAGCCGGCACTGGGGAGACTTCCCGGGCCAGTTTCGTCGTGCGGTACCGGATGCCGATGTCGTTGCGCTTGACCTGCCCGGCAACGGCCGCTTGTGCTCGGTGGCCAGCCCGAGCCGCGTCGGCGAAATGACTGAATTCTGCAGGGCGAACCTGCTGCAGCGGGGTATTTGTCCTCCCTATCATCTGCTGGCCATGTCGATGGGGGCGATGGTCGCACTGGACTGGGCCGCGAAGTATCCGGAAGAACTTGGCGGTTGCGTCCTCATCAATACCAGCGTGCGCCCTTTCAGCCCTTTCTTCCATCGGCTGCGGCCCGAAAACTACCCGGCATTGATTGGACTGGCCTTGCTCGGCGGCAGCGCTCATGACTGGGAAGCAACGATTTTTCGGCTCACCAGCAAGCGCGTCGACGATAGGGATGCCATCGTCCGGAGCTGGATCCGATATCGATGCGAGCATCCTGTCTCGCGCCGCAATGCCTTGCGGCAACTTCTGGCCGCGGCCCGCTATCGCGCGCCTGCCGACAGGCCTGTCCCGCGCCTGCTAATCCTCGGCAGTGCAGGGGATGCCCTGGTCAGCCCACGTTGTTCGCGACGCCTGGCACTGCGCTGGCGCACCGCCTATGCAGAACATCCCGATGCCGGCCACGACATTCCACTGGATGACGGCGCCTGGGTGATTAGGGAGATCCAACTGTGGTTGCAGACGGGCTAGGCCAGGCATAAGGCTTGCTGTTCTGCTGAGGAGCAAAGGTAGGCTTTGTCATGAAGCTGAAACAGCGGCATGTCAAGATTCTCCCTTCGTTTGGCTTCGCAGGACTCCCCCGTGACCTACTGCTACCGCCCAAGCCAGTCGCCGCGCCGGGGCCTGGAATCATGAGCCCTCTGTGGTGCGTCTGCTGCGCTTGCTATTCCTTTTCGATTATCGGCCTGCTATTCGTCGGCCCGGCTGCGGCAAGCGAGTTGTCGCCGGCCGGCGCATCGTCCATTCAGCCGCTTGTGGAATCGGATGGCCTTGACCGCACAGCAACAACCCGGCAGCCCGCTTCCGGCATCACTGATCTGAAGTTCCGCGAGATGTTCAAACTGCCCGTAGGTTCCGGGGGACTTGAGCCATCGCGAAAGCTGCTGCGGCTGGATGGGCGGCCGGTGCACATCGTCGGCTACATGGTCGAACAGGAGCAGATGCGCAGTTTCATTCTGGCGCCGCTGCCGTTGAAGCTGGGCGACGAGGACGAGAGCCTGGCCGATGATCTGCCGCCCGGTGTCGTTTTCGTTCATGCCGCTGCAGGGGACAAGCTTGCGTACAAACATGTCCCGGGTCTGCTGGAGCTTACCGGCATTCTCAGCGTCGGCAATTTCGCCGAGGCAGATGACAGGGTTTCGATGGTGAGACTGATGCTCGACCCGGTCATTTCACAGGAGGTGAGTAGCGATGGTTCAAGGAAATGACGCCGTGTTGTCCCGAGGACGTCGGCGAGTGTTGTCACTGGCCTTGCTGGCCGGTTCGGCGCTGGCATTTCAGGCGGCTGCTGCACCTGCAGTCTTGCGCCTGACCCCGCCGAGCGAGCTGTTCGCTACCCAGGGCGCCAGCGATCAGGTGATTTCGCGTTTCCTGCCCGGGCAACGCTTCGACCTTCAAGCCACCGTGCGGCCCGATCCGGGTCAGACCATCACCGGATTTTCCTTCGCGGTGGATGGCATTGCGCTCAAACCGCCCGGCGGCACGACCAGTCTGAGGCCGGCCGACGCGATCACCGCGACCCATCCGGGTGCCGCGGTCGCCTCCCTACGTGCCTACTCCATCACCAAGCCGGGTCTGCACAAGCTGGCGGTGACGGCAACCCAGAGCGACGGCGCGACGGCGACGGCGACGGGCAATTTCGAAGTCGTCGGCATCGAGAAGCGCGGCCGCAAGGTCCGGAACATCATCATCCTGCTGGGCGACGGCATGGGTGCCGCGCATCGGACGGCGGCCCGCATCATGGCCAAGGGATATGCGCAGGGCCGCGCCAAGGGACTCCTGGCGATGGACACCTTCCCGTTCACCGGCATGGTCATGACCGCCTCGCTCAACTCCATTGTCACCGATTCCTCGCCGGGCATGGCCAACTATGTCAATGGCAACAAGGCGGCGAACAACATGGAAGGGGTTTTCCCCGACGATACCAAGGATGCCTTCGACAATCCGCGTGTCGAATACCTGGCCGAATACCTGCACCGCACGCAGGGCACGGCGCTGGGGCTGGTGACCACAGCCGACGTGTTCGACGCCACGCCGGCGGCCAACGCTGTGCACACCTCCAACCGCGGCTATGGCACGGGCATCGTCGACCAGTATCTTGATGACCGCCGATTGACCGGGCTGAGCGTGTTGATGGGCGGCGGGCGCAAGTGGTTCCTGCCCAATCCCTCGGACAAAACCAGCCCGCAAGCCGTCAACGGGTCACAGCGCCGCGCTGCCAACGACTACGTACTGCCCGGCGACATCGTGGCCGGCTGGGGAGCGGCTCCCGGAGCGCTGGACAGCGAGCGCGATCTGATAGGCGATTTCGCGAAAGCCGGTTTTGCCTATGCGCCGGACAACGCTACGCTGCAGAGCCTCGCCGCGAAGACGCCCGACAAGTTGCTCGGCTTGTTTTCCTACTCGAACATGAACGTCGCCTACGACAAGATCGCCAAGCGCCGTGGCCAGTCCTCCGTAGTGGATGCCTTTGGCTTCCCCGACCAGCCGATGCTCGACGAAATGGCCACAGTGGCACTGGAGGTTCTGGCGAAGAACCCCCGCGGTTTCATCGCCATGATCGAGGGCGCTTCCATCGACAAGCAGGCACACCTGATGGATACCGACCGCTGGATTCTCGAAGTCCTCGAATTCGACCGCGCGGTGCAGGTGGCCAGGGATTTCGCCGCGACGCACCCGGATACCCTGGTGATCGTCACCGCCGACCACGAGTGTTCCGGGGCCGCCATCATCGGCGCTTCCAAGGTCGGAGACAATGCCCTGACGGCCTTTGCCGGCGGCGAGAAGGCCAGCCTGCGCGACAAGGTAGTCGGCGTCTATGAGCAGGCAGGCTTTCCTCGCTACCGCATGCTGGCCGACGGCTATCCCGAAACCACCGATATCGACCAGCGCATGCTGATCGGCTATGGCGCCAATGCCGACCGCTACGAGACCTGGCGCGCCAATCCCTTGCCGACACGCGACGTACAGCAGCCTTTCGCCAGCGTGCCGCCGCTCGATGCCGCGCCGGCAAACCCGGGCGTGCGCCACGCCGGCCAGGGTTTCCTGGTGACGGGCCAGGTGCCCGGGGATCAGGCTGTTCATACCGGCACCGACGTGCCCCTGTCCGCCTACGGCCGCGGCTCCTCGACGTTTAGCGGCGTCTATGACAACACCGATGTGTTCTTCAAGTTGGGACAGGCGGTATTGGGCGGAGTGAGATAGCAGGCAAGCAAGGGCCCGAACCTGCCGCCCGAGCCCAACCCGTTTTTGATCCCAGGAGACATTCATGTCCGAACCGATTTTCAATGTTCTGTTTCTCTGTACCGGCAATTCGGCGCGCTCGATCCTTGCCGAAGCTATCCTCAATCATGCCGGCAAGGGCCGTTTCCGCGCCTTCAGTGCCGGCAGTCATCCCGGCGGCAAGGTGAATCCCTGGGCCATCGAACTGTTGTCGCGGCAGGGTCTCGAAGTCGCTGACCTGCGCAGCAAGAGTTGGGACGAGTTTGCGGCGCCGGGGGCACCGCAAATCGACTTTGTGTTCACGGTCTGCGACAACGCAGCAGGCGAAGTCTGCCCGGCATGGCCGGGCCAGCCGATGACGGCGCACTGGGGCATCGAAGACCCGGCCGCCGTCGAAGGCCGTGACGAAGACAAGCGCAAGGCCTTCTCCAAGGCCTTCGGCGAATTGAATCGCCGCATCTCGTTGTTCGTCAGCCTGCCGCTGGCCAAGCTCGACGCGATGGCCATCAAGCGCGAGATTGACCAGATCGGGCGTTTGCGCGAGCAGGGCCAGTAGTCCGGCCACTGCTTGCATGGGGGAGGGCGGGCAAACCGCCCGGGCCCTTGCAACTGGCCGAACCGGTGTTACCGCAGGGCGCACTTCCTGCCGAATTCGACTGCAAGAACGGCTACACTAACGCGGTCACGGACAGGCAAGAGCAGACATGTCAAAGGAAATCGAGCGCAAGTTCCTTGTCAGCGATTTGAAGGTTATCGAAGGCCGGGTCGGCTCAAGGATTGTTCAGGGCTACATCGCCGATCAGCCGATGACGGTTCGAGTTCGCATCATCGAAGCCGAGGCCTTTCTGACCATCAAGGGCAAAGCAGTCGGCATCGAGCGCGACGAGTATGAATTCCCTATTCCCATGCACCACGCCAGGGAACTGCTGGAGCACCACTGCGGGCAGCGCATGGTGGAAAAGACCAGATACCGGATTCCCCACGGGAAGCATGTCTGGGAGGTGGATGTCTTCGGCGGACGGCATCAAGGCTTGGTTGTTGCCGAAGTGGAGTTGGATTCTTCCGACCAGGCCTTCGCCTTGCCGACGTGGATTGCGGAAGAAATCAGCCATGACCGGCGCTATTCGAACAGTACCTTGTCGATTACCGGAGAAGTTCCGCCGCCGATCGTAATCGGGTGAGCGCACTTCGGCAGGCAATGCCTGCTGAGCCCCACGACATCCAATTGCTCGGGTCTTGACCGAAAGATAAAAAGCCGTGGCGACCGGCGGCCGCCACGGCTGCTTGATGCTTCAGATCGACTAGGGTTCAGCGCATCGCCGGCAAGCCGCCCAGATAGCCCACTTCCGCCTTGTCGGTGTTGATCAGCGGCAGGATTCTGTCGAAGGTGGCTTTCACCGTGCTGTTCTGGTCGCCGGCATGCTGGTAGTTGCTCATGATATAGGCATAGCCATTCATGTTATCCACGACCTGCAGGCCGGTGGACTCGGCGCCCATCGGCAGCGACAGGATGCGCACCAGCTTGCCCGTATCTACGTGGTAGGCCCAGAGGTAGTTATTGACGTGGCGGCTGCTGTCCTCGCCGATGAACAGCACGCGCATGCGCTCGGAGAATGACAGGTTGTCCGGGCTGGCGATCTTGTCCAGCTTCGAGCTGTTGCCCTCGGCGTCCGCCGTCTGATCTTCGCCGATGACCAGGGCTTCCATCACGGTCGGGACGAAGCTGCTGTCGATGGCCACGCCCGTGCTGTCGTACCAGCCGGATTGCAGGCTCAGCTGATAGACCGCGCCGGAATTGTTCGCCTTCAGCTTGATGTCGTTGCCCGGATCGGTCGATTTGTCGGTCATGCC